>Ga0335073_10007622_pt1 | contig 15192 bp, 12 predicted proteins | sample Lox_Sample_22_FD_207093 | JGI IMG/M metagenome (GOLD analysis project Ga0335073, IMG submission 207093) | Soil microbial communities from Loxahatchee National Wildlife Refuge, Florida, United States - Lox_Sample_2.2 | ecosystem: Environmental > Terrestrial > Soil > Wetlands | place: USA... | reverse complement strand
TTCCCGGAGTGCGCGTGCCCTGCAGGATGACTTGCGCCAGGCCGTTGAACAAACGGCGCTGCGGTTCTTTGTCGGATTCCTGGCAATTTGGATCGCCGTTGCCGACGCCGATCAGCGCGCCTTCGCCCCTGACTTTGAACTTGATCGGATAGTCCGCGACTGGAATGGCGCGGGCCTGGCCGTCCAAAGCTTCGACCGTGATCACGGAAACATCGTTTCCATCGGCGTCGATCTCGGTGCGATCCGGGGTCAGGCGGATCGACTCCGGTTTTCCGCTAGTCTCGCGTTTCGAAGTGAGCACTACTTTGCCGTCTTTTGTTCCGCGTGCTTCGAGCACGCCCGGCTCATATTTCACACTCCATTCCAGATGCGTGAGCGGCTCGATCTTCTGCGATCCCAGACTCCGTCCGTTCAGGAACAGTTCGACCGAATCGAGATTGGAATGCACCCACACGGAAATGGGCTCACCCTCGCGTCCCGCCCAGTCCCAGTGCGGAAACAGATGCAGCACCGGCTCCGATCCCCACCATGCCTTGTAGTAGAAGAAATTGTCTTTGGGAAATCCGCAGGTATCGACGATGCCGAACTGCGAGTTGATCGACGGCCATCCATACGGCGTCGGTTCGCCGCGATAATCAAATCCTGTCCAGGCAAAGCCGCCCGCCACCCATTCCCGCGCCGCATAGAATTTCCACCACTGCTCGGCGAGTTCTGACCACGAGGTGTGATTCAAATCGTAAGCGCTCACCCAATTGCGCAACTTATCGGTGGAGTAAATGCCGCGCGTCGAAACCGTGCTCGCGGTTTCGGATCCGACACTTGGCTTGTTCGGATGCGCTTTGTGCCACTCGTCAATCACGCCGAGGTTGTAGTTGTATCCCATCACGTCGAGTTGCTCGGGAAAGTGCGTCTGGAATGCGGTATTCACGGCCGCTGTACACAGGCGGGTCGGATCGAGTTCGTGGCTGCGCTTGATCATTTCGTCGACCACGCGGACGCCCTGAGGCTGGTACATCATGATCCACTCTTCGTTGCCCACCGACCAGAGAATGATCGAGGGCGAGTTGCGGTAGCGCTTGATCATCGCTTCGAGCTGCGCCAGGCCTTCGGGATTGGAACTCATCTGGCGCGTTTCACACATCATCATCATGCCCATGCGGTCGCAGGCCTCGACCCACTCCGGCGTGGGCATGTTGTGCGAAGTGCGGACGGCGTTCCCTCCCATCTCTTTCAACACCGCGAGACGAAATGCCTGCAAGCGATCGGGAAGGGCGGCACCGACTCCGGCATGATCCTGATGGTTGCACGTGCCTTTGAGTTCGACGCGCTTGCCGTTGAGGAAGAAGCCCTTGTCGGCGTCCCATTTTATGTCGCGGACGCCGAAGGTGATGCGCTCGGCGTCGCGTGGCTTGCCGCCGGATTCAACCGTCACAACGGCGGTATACAAGTTCGGACTGTCGGGCGACCACAGCGTAGGATTGCTCAGAATCGCCTTTCCCGTAAACGGCATCGCTTCGTCCGCCGTTAACGGTTGTGAGTTGCTTTCCGAGGTGGCCACCACCTTCCCAGCGGGATTGAGGACCTGCCATCGCACGCGGCAGTGCTCTACCTCCGTGCTTTGGTTTTTTACCACGGTGGACATAAGGAGCACAGCGTTATTCCCCGCGAGCGTCGTCTGCACGAAGCTGTCCCAATTCCCCAGATGCAGCGCGTCGGTCTTGATCAGCCACACGTGCCGATAAATGCCCGCGCCTTCGTAGAACCATCCGTCGCCGAAGCTGGCGTCCATGCGAACGACGAGATAATTCTTGCCGCCGTAATTGAGAAAATCGGTGAGATCGAAAAGGAACGGCGCGTAGCCGTTGTTATTGCGGCCGATGAAATATCCGTTCAGAAAAACTAATGCGTCACGGAATGCACCGTCGAATAACAGGCTGATGCGGCGGCCGGAATCCTCGGGTGGAATATCGAACGTGCGCCGATACCACCCAATGCTGGTTTCCGGGTAGCGGCGCCCCAGCGGCTTGTAGCCATGCGACTGTTGCTCGTCGTCGTGGACAAACGGAAGTTCGACCGCCCAATCGTGTGGCAGATTCAGCGAGCGCCAACTGGAGTCGTCAAACTTGGCGGTGGAAAATGCGAAATCGCCGGACTTGGAAAAATCTTCTTGATTCATCCCAAATCCGAGATCGCGCGCCGGATCGATTCCGTTGCCCATGAAGAATTTCCATCCGAAGTCGAATAGAAGTTGTTCACGGGGAGCGACGGCGGGCGAAGCGGCACTTGTTTCAGGAAAAGCCGCCAGCAGCGCTTGCGCTCGGCGAATCGAGCTGGGCATCAAAGGCATTGCCGACGCCGCCAAACCGGATCGAATCAAATCACGACGTGTGAGCGAATTGGAAGAGTCTGAAGAAGACATGAAGGCCTCGAAAGAACCACGGAACTCCGGCGCCAACGATGCTCAGGCCCCGGAAGCCGCATTATAAAACCATAGCGTGACTACGCAAGAGCGACTGTTGCGCTTGTTCGTGATCTTCGCCGCATTTCTTCGCGAACTCCGCAGTGAGAGTCTTGAACGCAGATCTTGCCAAGACGAAAAAAATCCCTGCAAACCCGAATTTGGCCTGTCTGCCGCAACTATTTCTGAGGCTCCGACGACTGAGGATCCTTCACTTCGCCATAGCCGACAATCCTGGCGGAAGTGCGAAATTTCTTGTAGTTGCTGTAAGTCTGCTCGCCGTCCATGAGATAGCCCTTGAAAAGCGCGATGCGTGCGTCGAGCTTGAAGGTAACGTGTTGGGGCAGCCAGACTTCATCATTCACGCGTGTCTGCTCGACCATTACCCGCGTGCCTTTGTGAATGCGAGCGAGCACCCATCCCAGAGAAACCGTGTCGATGGCCTCCACATCGAGCTTGGCCATTTGCAGGTCCGACTTATCGATCCACACGCGGCCGTGGAACTTGGACAGAAATTTCGCGTCCTTCATGTGGGGCTCGAAGCCAGGACGCGGTTCGGCATCGATCACCCACGCGTCGCGCCCATCGAGCAGTTCCGTTCCGACCAAAGTAAAGTTGTACGCGTCGGCGACCTCGCGGACGAACTTGCGGTCGTCTTCGCGGTCTTTTTCTTTTTTCTTTTCGCGCTTTTCGCGCTCGGCGTCAGACTCGTTCTTGCGCTTGTCGATGATCTTCTGAATCTTCGCGTCTTCTTTAGCCGCCTCTTTGGCGTCGAGTGGCTTGTCATCTTTTGCAATCAGCCGCTGCACTTGTTCGCCGTAGATCTCCAGCACGTCATAGGTTTTCACTTCGGTGGATTTCGTATTGCCCTTGCCGTCGAGCTTGTGGTCGACATCCCGCTCGGTGTAGGTGTAGTCGCGCACCCGCTTGTCATTCTCCATGTCTTTATCGGCGACCACGTGAAACAATTGCTGCATTTGCTCCTGCGAGAGCTTGCCGTTGGCATCGGGCGTGAGATCGAGTTTGGACCGGACGGCCGTCGATGCGGGCGGAGGCGTCGTCGAGGTGTCGGCGGCAGAAGGCGAGGTGTTCTGCGCCCAGCAGCACGCCGCCAAAGCCAGGACCGCGAAAGAGAATCCGGCTGAGAACTGCATTCGGTTATTCTACGTTTTTCGGTGGAAGTTGGTTGCAGAGCTGTAGAAGCTCATTCGGTGTGGACATGGCACAGCGACTGTTCGACGGCCAGATCCCGGCAAGTGCGGCTGATCAGATCGCGGGCAGAGCCCTTCTCGATGAACTCGAAGCCATAGCGAAAGGCGTTGTGCTGGCGAACAACGGCCATCAGTTCGACATTTCCGGCGGGCAAGGAGAATTCCAGCCGGACGACTTCGTTGAGATGGATCTCGTCCATCAGCATGGCCGCGATTCCCGATTCGCTGATGTCGACCGTGTATCCGCGCACGACCGCCTGATTGCGCGCGTAGATGAGGATGGCCGTTTCGAGCTTGTACCGCGGAGAGCGGCGGGCCTCGACAAATCCGCTCGCGGACCAACTATCGAGCGATTGGGAAACTTCCAAGTGCTGCTCCAGCACGAGATAATGTGGGCAAGCGCCCGATCCTCTGATCCCATTACACGCTGCGAGGCGCAGCCCAGTGCTCGTACTGTAATTATCGTCTGCAGAGCTCGAAAGCTTTAGACTGCACCGTCGTCTATAAGTTTCGTCTTACTGCGGCTGCTTGTACGCTTTTCCCAAACACTCCGACTGAAACAGCCGTTCATCGACGCGGTGCAGTCGCTTCTCCTGCGCTTTGGTTAGAAGGGAATAATGCTTGATCTCAAACAGGTGATCGACGATAAACCAGACGGGCTTGTCGGTCGTCATCCAGTGCTGGCGATCGAATCGCTTCAGATTGACCGGGGCGGAATACCGCCGCAACGTGCGTTCGCGCCGCAAATTGAAATATGCATTGAAGTAGCTGAGCGCCAGTTCGCGCACTGTGCGGTAAATCGGCTCGCGCCAGCGGCATCCGGCGTAATTCGATTTCGCCACGGCGCCCCAGCAGCCGTCCTCGCGAAAAACGGCGATCACGTGGTCAGTGTCGTGATCGGCCTCGAAATCCAGCAGCAGAGGCGGATACCCATTCACGCGCAGCGCGGCCGCCCCAAAGATCGCGCCTTCCAGACAATGCGCCGTCTGCTCAGCCAGCACGCGCCGCGGCGACCACGCCGTGTCTTCCAGATGATAGGGCGTGTCGTCCAGGAATTTCTGAATTCCATGCGGATCTTTCATGCTCCGCAGCTTGCGGAGCTCTTTTGGAGTAAATCCGAGATTTGAGCCGAAGTGGTTGGAGTTCATTCGTTAGTTGTGTGCCAAATGTCGTTTCTCGTCGGTCGCTGGTCGTCGGCAAAACCATAATCGCGATGCGAAGGAACCGACGACGCACCGACCCGTGGACGGAACAGGTTGCTTCGTGCTTTTCGTGCCTTCGCGGTTCACGCTTTTCGCACGGAAGCCGCGAACACCTCCGCCAGTTCCTCCGGCGTATCGACCTGCACGTCGACCGGTTCAGCCTCAAGCGTGTGTGGCGCGAATCCGTAAGTTACTCCCACCGTATACATGCCCGCGTTCAACCCGGTCCGAATGTCGACATGCGAATCGCCCACCATCACCGCCTGTTGCGGAAGCGCGCCACTTTCTTCCAGCAACACGCGCGCGCCTTCCGGTTCCGGCTTCTTGGTGGCGAAACTGTTCCCGCCATAAACCTGCGAAAAGAATTTGCCCAGGCCCAGTTCCTGCACGATCGCACGCGAAGGATTCACTGGCTTATTTGTGAGCACCGCCATCTTGCGCGGCGTGCCATTGGCCGAATCCTGAATTGCCGCGAGCGCCTCGATGACGCCGGGATAAATCTTCGTATGATCCAGCTTGTGCGCCCGATAATACGACAAAAAGAATTCCAGCCCGCGTCGGACCAGCGCTTCATCCTGCGCCTCAGCCGCGAGCGCCCGCTGAATCAGAATCGGCGCCCCATCCCCCACATAACTGGCAATCACATCGTCGGGAAGTTCAGGCCGTTCAATATGCCGCAGCGCCGCATTGACCGAGTGCACCAGATCCAGCCGCGAATCGACCAGCGTGCCATCCAGATCGAAGATGACCAATCTAATCGTGTGAGGGGCAAAAGCCCGCCGGATGCGAATCATGAGCTCTTCAGAATAAAGCACTCGGCACGCAGCCGTCAGCCCTAAACCACGGCGGGCAATGCCCTGAATTCAATAATCCGGTAAGGACACGGAGCAACACGAAGCAACACGAAGTCTTAAAGCGGTTGTTTCCTTCGAGCGCCTTTCGTGCTCTGTGTGTTTAAGACACTCCGTGCCTCCGTGGCAAACAGCCGCGAGGGTCGGAAACCAAAGTTTTCTTTCCCTACTTGGACTCAACATTTACAATGCAACAGTTCAGCGCGCGGTTGCGCTGATCTGGGCTCCGATGTTCTAAAACCGGCGCCCGGCCGCGAGCATCCAATTTAAGTTGGCGGAAACACGGCCAAGCAAGAAGACCAGGAACGATCAGGCAACTGGATGGCGACCACAAAGACGGATCCCAAGCTGGCCCTCGCGGCCAACGGAACAAAAAAAAACAAATCCTACGAAGGGCTCACTCGCGACGCGCTTATCCACGCCTATCGCCTGATGTACACCTCGCGGCGTATCGATGACCGCGAGATCCTGCTCAAGCGGCAGCAAAAAATCTTCTTCCAGATGTCGGGCGCTGGCCACGAAGCCATCGGTGTCGCAGCCGGTCTCGCCATGAAGCCCGGCTACGACTGGTTCTATCCCTATTACCGCGATCGAGGACTCTGCCTCGCGCTGGGCGTCGAGCCATACCAGATGTTCCTGCAGGGCGTCGGCGCAGCGGATGATCCCAGTTCCGGCGGGCGCCAGATGCCTTCGCACTGGAGCTATCCCGGGCTGCATATCGTGACGCAATCTTCGCCGACGGGATCCCAAATTCTGCAAGCGATCGGCTGCGCGGAAGCCGGACGATATTTCGCTCGCCATCCAAAGGCAGCAGAAATGCCAAAAGACCCACTTCTCCCGGCAGCGGGAAGAAGTGGGGCACCCGACTATCGATACTTCAAAGACGTCAGCTACCAGGGCGACGAAGTCACTTACGTTTCTCTGGGCGACGGCACATCGAGCGAAGGCGAATTCTGGGAAGCCATGAACGCTGCCGCGCTCGGCAAGCTGCCAGTGATCTTCTGTGTCGAAGACAACGGCTATGCCATCTCCGTACCGGTAGAAGTGCAAACCGCCGGCGGCAGCATATCGCGCCTGGTCTCCGGATTTCCCAACTTCCACTTCGAAGAAGTCGATGGCACCGACCCCGTCGCGAGCTACGGAGCCTTTCAGCGTGCCGTACGCTACTGCCGCGAGGAGCATGGCCCGGCATTCGTCCACGCGCACGTGATCCGTCCGTATTCGCACTCGCTCTCCGACGACGAGCGCCTTTATCGTCCCGACGTCGAGCGCGAACGCGACGCCGCGCGCGATCCCGTTTCACGCACGCAGATGTTCCTTCTGCGCGAAGGCATCCTCGACGACAAAGGAATCAATCAGCTGGAAAAGGAAGTTGAGGCCGAGCTGCAAGCTGCCGTCGATCGCGCGTTGGAAGCGCTGCCACCCGCTCCCGAATCGATCACGAAATACATTTACTCGCCGGATATCGATCCGACGTCCTCCGCGTTCGCAACGCAGCCCGCGGTCGAAGCCGCGTCCGACGCCAAGAAGCCCGCGGCCAAAACCATGGCCGATCTCATCACGGCCACGCTCCGCGACGAAATGAAACGCGACGAGCGCATCGTCATCTTCGGCGAAGACGTCGCCGATGCCAGCCGCGAAGAATACTTGAAACGCAAGCTGGTGAAAGGCAAGGGCGGAGTCTTCAAGCTGACTTACGGGCTGCAATCCGAGTTCGGCGGCGATCGCGTTTTCAACGCGCCGCTAGCTGAGGCCGCGATTGTCGGCCGCGCCACTGGCATGGCCACCCGCGGCCTGAAGCCGGTGGTCGAAATTCAATTCTTCGACTACATCTGGCCGGCGATGATGCAATTGCGCGACGAACTGCCCACCATCCGCTGGCGCTCGAACAATGGATTCTCCAGCCCTGCAGTCATTCGCGTCGCCATTGGCGGATATCTCACCGGCGGCGCCATCTATCATTCGCAGTGCGGCGAGAGCATCTTCACGCATATTCCCGGCCTGCGCGTGGTTTTCCCGTCAAACGCGCTTGATGCCGCGGGGTTATTGCGCACTGCGATCCGCTGCGATGATCCGGTGCTGTTCCTCGAGCACAAGCGCCTCTATCGCGAATCCTACGGCCGGGCGCCGTATCCTGGGCCCGAGTACATGATTCCGTTCGGCAAAGCGAAAGTCGTGCATCCGGGCGAGAATCTGACCGTGGTCACTTATGGCGCTGTTGTTCCCCGCGCGCTGCAAGCCGCACAAAAGCTCGAGCGCGAGCAGGGGCTGAGCATGGAGATTATCGATCTTCGCTGCCTCAATCCATTCGACTGGGACGCAATCGCAGCTTCCGTCGAGAAAACCAGCCGCGTGCTGGTTGCGTACGAAGATTCACTCAGCTGGGGATACGGAGCTGAGATTGCCGCCCGCATCGCCGACCAGCTTTTCGACAAGCTCGATGCCCCGATCCGCCGCGTCGCCGCCAAAGACACTTTCGTTGCCTACCAGCCGATTCTGGAAGACGCCATTTTGCCCCAACCGAATGATCTGTATCTGGCGATGAAAGATCTAGCGGAATACTAAGCGGGGTGCCCCGTCCTTGTCTCGCGCCTTCTGCGAGACAGGGTGGGGATTTTGACTTTTCAGATGCGGAGGCAGGGCGTCCGACCGGCTTTGCCGCCGCTCGCTGGTGGCTCGATTGCGCGGGAATCCCGAACCTGTTACGCCGTGACTCGGGTCGGCATCGGTTCCACAACCGGTTTTGCTTTTCTCTGCACGCCAAATATCACGCAGTAGATGCCGCCGCCCAGCGCTCCGCCAATCAGGGGCGCTACCCAGAACATCCACAATTGGTGCAAGGCCCAGCCACCTGCGAAGAGCGCAGGTCCGGTACTCCGCGCCGGATTCACCGAGGTATTAGTTACGGGAATGCAGACCAAATGAATGAGGGTCAGGCACAGACCGATGGCCAGTCCAGCAAATCCTTTCGGTGCACGATCGTCGGTTGCGCCCATGATGACGATCAGGAAGAATGCCGTAAGCACAACTTCGGCCACGAAGCCGGCAAGCAGAGAATAACCGCCGGGCGAGTGCGCGCCGTAGCCGTTCGAGGCGAAACCGGCATGTACATCAAACCCTGCACGTCCGCTGGCGATCACGTAGAGAACACCCGCCGCCGCGATCGCGGCCGCCACTTGCGCGATCACGTAGGGCACAAGGTCGGAAGCTGAGAATCGTTTTCCAACTGCAAGTCCAAGACTCACGGCCGGATTGAAATGGCCGCCGGACATGTGGCCCACGGCATAGACCATCGTGAGAACCGTCAATCCGAACGCCAAAGCGACTCCGGCAAACCCGATGCCCAGTCCCGGATAGGCTGCGGCCAGCACCGCTGCTCCGCATCCGCCGAAAACCAGCCAAAACGTTCCAAAGAATTCCGCCAACGCTCGTTTCCCGATTGGCATAAAAACCTCCTCAAATGTCAACTGTTGGAAATGTACTGCCGAGGAATAACCAGTGATGGTCCCGACCGCTGTCGGAGGCCAGCCTAGCACAACGGCTCGAGGCAAAATAGCCGAAAATCAGAGGCAAGCAGGTGGCAGGTCGCCCCACCCGTTTTCACTGTGTTGGCCATGAGCGCAATGATGATCGGCCTTGGGAAGATTTCCGCCGATAGTCCGCCGAAGGCGGGAAATGTAAACGAAGGGCGCGTGGCCGCGGGTGCGGACGTAGGCGCGAACTGGCTGCTCAACGGGCGTACTTTCGACGAGGGACACTTCAGTCCGCTGCAACAGATCACAGATCAGAATATCGGCGGGCTCGGACTGGCGTGGTACATGGATGTCGATAGCGCGGCCAGATTGAGACCCGAAATTCGCAAACGTAACCATCGCCAGCCTCTAAACAATGTTGTTGATCTTCTCGTCATAAGGAGCCCGAAAAGTCCTCCGCGGCGACACCGAATAAACCCTTGAACCGGTCGATTGGGACCATCCGCGCCCCGACTCTTCCGGCCGTCAGCCTGGCATAGACCACTCGGCAAAACACCAGACGAACAACATGGGACGAGTCGTGCTGAATGCTTTCAATCCCATACAGTTGCGCTTCGATCTTCTCATTCGGATCAGTTATAGCGGTCAGCGCCTCTGTGATAACAATCACAGTTCATGTGTGCCCTTGGGTAACTGGGCGTGTGATTCGAGTCACATCCATTCCCGATTTGGGCGGACAGAATTGAACATTAGAAAGTTATTCATTTTTCTTCGGGCTTGAGGTTGTAGCTCGCAGGGGGTAGACGGGAAAGAGCCCTTCGGGATTTTTTTATGTCTGCGCATCTATATTGCTCGGTTTCGACAGAGCTTGATAGGGAACACGTTTGGGCGCTCTTTTCCGACATCGAGAACTGGCATGTGTGCTCAGACGTGTATGAAGGCCTGCGATGGGAGGGCTCTCCTTGGGCCAGCAACGCCAGCATAGTGGGAAGGGTCCGAAACAGCCGAAACGAAAAGATACGATATGTTGTAGAGAAGTGTGAATCGGCCCGAATGGTCAGCTATGTGGGGCATAGCGATGAGAGTGGTTTCGCCTCGCACCGTACAATTCGCTTTGTGGATCGCGAACAGGGCGGGACGCTGATTGAGATTGACTATTACTGCGTCGGTGTCCGCGATAGTGCGATGGCTGGCGAGAAGTTCGTCAAATGGCTTACTGAGCGTTGGATCTGCGGATTCGCGCGCTTTTGCGAAGAGCACTCAGGCAACGTGGTCGCCTCACGCCTGCAGGGGCTGGCCGGAGGGATCAAACTCACCCAAACAAGGTCCGTGACGCCGTAAGCGACCGCTGCAATGCCATGGATGTAAGCGCCGATTCTCATAACCGGGCACCCGGCTTTTCAAAGCGGCAACCGTAATGAGAATGTCCTGGCATTTTGCTCCGAACCTGGATTACTTGCCGCATTGATGTCTCCGTAGATAAGACCGCGGGTGTTGAGGCCAGCGAAAGTGTAAATGGCGTGCCTCTGCTCCGGGGGCTTTGGCGAAAATTTGCAGAACGTCTACCGATCGACAGCTGGCCCAAGCAATTGTTTCAATGCGCGGACGTATTCGGCGAGCGCTCGGCGACCGCTTTCCGTGATGCGATAAACCGTCTGCGGCTTGCGCAACACGAAATTCTTTTTAAGAGCCACGTAGCCGGCTTCCTCGAGCTTTAGCAGTTGGGCGCCCAGATTGCCGTCCGTGGCTTGAGTCTTGGCGCGCAGCCAGGTAAATTCAGCTTCCTCCACGCCGCTGAGCAGCGAAAGCAGCGCCAGGCGGAGCCTGCCGTGAACGACAGGATTGAGCTCGGGCAAATCAGGCATGGGTCAAGCCGTGCCGTTTGCGCCCTTGCACGTTGGCGATCATGACGTAGATGCCAAACAGGATTTGGCAAAGAAAGACGGCCACCAGAAACACGATCATACTTTGCTTCTCGCTCCCAAAACAGGCAGCCACCCCGCTCACCCACCACACGACCGCGCATCCGAACTGGACATTCCATCTCAGAATCAGGCCGGAGGCTCCGTTGGCCATGCCCAGTATCCCCGAGATCACGGCGACAAAGACATGCAGGTCGACCAGTCTTCCACTCAGCCCGAGAGGCAGGAAGAGCAGAAACATGGAGATTCCCAAAGCGAGCCAGATCGAGCCGACGGCTCGAGCAAGCGTCGTCTGGGCGTGATGGTCTCTCTTGGAGAAAGCCACGGCGACCGTCACAATGGCCGCGATCAGCATAGTGACTGGCCAGGCCCACGCGCTTTGACCCCACTCCGACCACGCGACGGCGGCATAAAAAGCAATGCCCCACAGAACGAATGTCCATCCCCAACTCTCGGTAGTGCGGCGCCCCTCGGCGATCATTCGCTCGATAAGGCCCAACCGTTCCCGCAGTTCCTGCTCAGTGATGCCGTCTTGCATGGGTGATTCTCCTGTTTCACGGCTGATGCTGAAGCATCATCTCCACGCTGCGATGCGGAGGGTTGTTGCCGACCGTTACCTCGGTGGATTCGTTCCACTCCCCTTTGGCGGTCAACTGCATGTGGTTCACGACGTGCGCCGGGCCAGACGTAAAGCCCCAGGAAAAACCGTGGTCCAACAGCGAAAGCTCCGTATCGAGATAGTGGCCATTATTGTAGGCACGGAAGCGGTAACCACGAGAGGAGTCGTCGTAGGCTATCGTCGCCAGGGCGCTAAACAGCACCTTGCCGTCGGCCGAGGTGCTCTTGCCCTGGATGAGCAGAACGAGGCCGTCGAGCTTGTACTTGACCTCTTCCGTCTGGGTGAGATGAAGCGGCTCATCCGGGCCGCGAATGACGGTAATCGGGCCTGACCAATGTCCAGCCAAGAACGACAGTTTGCGCATCGCTTCGTGCTGCACGTCGACACTCGTCGAGCCGGGTTGTTGTGCGACCGGCATGAGACTGAAGACAAGAATGAATGCGGCCGAGAAAAGAGGTGTGGATAGGAGGGAGAGTCTGAACTTGGGAGTCTCGGTTTTCATTGGCGAACTCCTGGTGGTGACGATACGGCGCGAGATGAGGCACCTTAACGATGCCTCCCATTTGCAGAGTACTCTATTTTATAGAGACAGTCAAAGAAAAAGCGTCGGAAACTCTGTGGTTGACGTTTCGTTTGGCTTCCAACTCCGAGCCCGGGTTCTGGCTCGGATGCGGGTGAAGAGTCCTGCACTGGAAAGCAGCGAATCTGGAGCGCCGAATTATGAAGGCTGCCACAATTCGATGGGATTTCCCTCAGGGTCATGGAGGCGAGCGAAGCGCCCAATGTTGGGATAAGTTTCCGGATCTTTGACCTCAATTCCTGCCGCTCGCAGCTGGGCTACCATTTTATCGAGGTCATGCACGCGAAAGTTCACCATCCAGACCTTGTTAGGATCCCCGAAATATTTGGTCGTCTCGGGAAAGGGACTGAAGACGGTCGGTCCGGCCTCTTGCTGCCAAACGGTTGCGCCTTCGCTCGTTGGTGTGAGCGCGATCCCCAAATGTTGCTGGTACCAGTTCCCCAACGCTTTGGGATCATGAGCTCGAAAGAACACCCCTCCGATTCCGGCTACTTTTTCCATTTTCGTTCCTCCCGATTCATCTTTGGCAGCTGCCTTCGCAGGCGGACCAGGACTCGCCGGCTGTGCGGGGTTCTGTGCCGGCATGGCTAATCCATTCCGGGGCAAAATGAAGCTGGACCCGAAAGCATAAGACAAGATTTGAAGTAATCGGCGTCTTTGAAGGCTCATTCCATCCTCCCGAGACTTTGTGCCAGTTCATGTACGATACGTGTTAGGTGGAGTTCTGAAAAGTATATAAATAGCGGATTCTCGGGGAGTGGCCGACAAGGCGGAAGTTGGTGGGGTTGCGAGAGATATCGATCCCTGTTGGACCCGGCTTGCGCTATTTGTTGGGCATGCGGTCATAGTGCACGTGCTCCGCTTCGGCGGACTCACACCTGGGTTAAACACGTGGGTTAAACAAGCGTAGGAGGCTATACCGGAGGAACTTCGTTACCTAGCCACCGCATTGCGGATTCCCTGTCGTGAAAAAGGCAGATTTGCTCTCGACCGGTTTCCATTTTTGAGTAGAGTTCCATCAGGCGACCCATCCCCAGGATTGGCAAGCTATTTGCCAGAAACGCACGCCGGGATGTAGGAGAAAAAAACCTGCGCCCAATTATTATTTTCAATTCATCGGGCGTCGCTTCCAGCACCGTAACGGCTGTCCCATCCACCAATTGGTTGAACTTGGGATCAAAGTCAGGATCGCTCAACAGTCGATCTTGGTGCGCCTTCATTTCATCGAACGTGACACGACCCCATCCCGTGCTAATGACCAATCCGAGTCCAGTGTCGATGGCGTAGCGGCAGGGCATACCTTGAATGGTTTATGGGATTTTTCGATGCGATTCCACTTATTCGGTTCGTGCTCGCTGCCTTTGGTAACTTGGATCGAGCGGGTCCCAAGCTGGCCAATGTCGCCTGCGCAGCTGGAACGTCATCTCGGAAGTCCGAAACCGTGGCGGGCGCAACACGTACCTGCTGCCGCCACTCGCTATTGGCTGGAATGGGAAAGTGCGGCTAATCCCGGTCTTTAACATTACGAACGCCACGAGCGCAACCCGTTCTCGATTGTTCGTTCCCGCTTCGAGTGCTAGGCTCGACTCAGATGGCCTCTGCTTATGCCAATCCGCTGAAATCGCCGTCCTCTGTGGCGTCTAAACTCTCCCAATGGCTGCACTCAGGCGCCGTCGAAGTCTGGCTGCGATTTCTGTTCGCCCTGCTCGGCCTGGCATTGGCGTTTCTGTCCGCTATCTTTTCGACGGTATTGCGGGATACCGGGCACGTCTGGGGCACGGTTCTGCTGGCTTCGCTGTCATTGATCCTGGCTACACTCGTTGGGCTGGTGACGGTGCCCTATCTGGCACGCCGCGTAGCGCTCGAACGCATTCGCGAATCATTCGATTACGAAGTCACGCGCGGCGGCATTGTCTACGTTCTGCTTACGCTGGTGATCGCGATTGCCGCCCTGAACACAGGAAACAATCTGCTTTACATCATCGTCGCCGCGATGCTGGCCGCCATTCTGGTTTCCGGTTTCGCTTCCGCCATCGTGTTGCGCCGGCTCGAACTTGATATCCGCCTGCCCGAGCACGTGTTTGCCGAACGCCCGGTGGTCGGCCGCATCGTCTTGCACAATCCGCGGCGCTGGCTGCCGTCATTTTCCATTCGCGTGCTTGCCGCGCGCAAAACGAAGCCGGTCGCTGAAAAGCACTGGCACTGGGAACCCACTACGTTTGTTTTCCCCGCCAACCGGCCTCCGGAACAACAATGGCTGCGCTTGCCAGATCGCCGCTTGCGCCGAGTCCAAACCGTTCCACCCCCGCCAGGAATTCTTGACGGCTCAGCCTATTTCCTGTTTCTTCCTCCGGGAGCGGAACTCGTGGCCGATCTGGAGCTTAATTTTAAACGCCGCGGCCGCTATCGCGACGACAATTTCGGGTTGGCTACGCGCTTTCCTTTCGCGTTTCTTACCAAGACGCGCCACGTTTCCCTGGCGAGGGAAATCCTGGTCTACCCGCCCATCCAGGAGACGGACGAGCTATTTGAGATACTGCCGCTGATTCGCGGAGAGTGGGAGTCATTTGTTCGCGGGCGGGGCCTCGATCTGTACCGCATCCGCGAATACATGCCGGAAGATTCTGCCCGCTATGTCGACTGGAAAGCCACGGCCAAATCCGGATCGCTCAAAGTCCGCGAGTTCGCCCGCGAAGACGAACGCAAGCTGTCCATTATCTTCGATAATCCCGATGCCGGCGCGATCTCCCCAGCGGCGTACGAAAGAGCCGTAAGCCTGGCGGCATCGTTGGCCTGGCATTTCTCGTCGCAGAATGCCGACGTTTCGTTCGTCATTACCGACCGCCCACGTACTTGCGATGTTTACGAATTTTTGC
>Ga0335073_10007621_pt1 | contig 15194 bp, 10 predicted proteins | sample Lox_Sample_22_FD_207093 | JGI IMG/M metagenome (GOLD analysis project Ga0335073, IMG submission 207093) | Soil microbial communities from Loxahatchee National Wildlife Refuge, Florida, United States - Lox_Sample_2.2 | ecosystem: Environmental > Terrestrial > Soil > Wetlands | place: USA... | reverse complement strand
GATCTACGATCGCTCGCCGGCACGGCGGTCAAGTCCCGGCTGCTCGCCCGGGACGGCACGCCTTTGAGCTATACGCTCGAGAACAGCTGGAATACCACCGATGTGGCGCCGCTCGCGGAGATTCCCACGCTGCTGCAGACCGCCTTCATCGTGGCGGAAGACCAGCATTTCTACGAACAGCAGGGCGTCGATTGGCCGGCGCGCTTCGCGGCACTCTGGCTCGACGTGCGCGAGGGCGCCGCCATCCGCGGCGCGAGCACCATCACCGAGCAGGTCGTGCGCATGATTCATCCGCGACCGCGCACCCCTTGGTCGCGCTGGATCGAGGGCTTCGAAGCGCGGCGCCTGGACGCGCGCCTGTCCAAGGCACAGATTCTGGAGTTCTATCTGAATCAAGTGCCCTATGCCGAGCGCCGCCGAGGCGTGAGGCAGGCGGCCCGCCTCTATTTCGGGCGCGGGCTCGATACTCTGTCGATCGGCGAACAGCTTGCGCTCGCCGTGCTGGTACGATCGCCCGCCGGCATGGACCTGCGGCGCAATGCACCGCGGGCGCGCCGCGCGATCGACCAGCTCGCCGACCGCATGCAGCAGCGCGGCGAGTTGACGCTCGCGCAACATGATCAGGTCCGCCGCGAGCCCTGGGTTCTCGACGACCCGCCAGGCCCTCTCGATGCCAGCTACTTCGTGAGCCGTGTGTTGACCATGAGCAGCACCGGGCCGGTCACACCGCAAGTCCGCACGAGCCTCGATCCGCACGTGCAAACCACCACGCAAGACATCCTGGACCGCGCGCTGACCGATCTCGCGAAGCGCCACGTGCATGATGGCGCCGTTCTGGTCATCGATCATCGGCGCAACGAGATCCTGAGCTGGGTGGTGGGGCGATCCCGCGCGACCGCAAGCGCGAGTGAGACGGCCGCCGGCGGCTATGACACGGTGCTGACCCCGCGGCAGCCTGGATCGACGATGAAGCCGCTGCTCTATGCGCTCGCGCTCGAGCGCGGCTGGACCGCCGCCACGCTCATCGATGATGCGGAGCTGTCGGAGTCTGTCGGCAATGGTCAACACACCTTTCAGAACTATAGCCGCCGGCACTACGGTCTTCTGCGCCTGCGCGAGGCGCTCGGCAACTCGCTCAACATCCCCGCGGTCAAGACGCTCAAGTTCGTCGGTGAGGACGCTTTCATGGAGCGCCTGCATGCGCTCGGCATCACCAGCCTCACCCAGCATCCGGAGTTCTATGGCGACGGCCTGGCTCTCGGCAACGGCGAGGTGTCGCTCCTCGAGATGGCGCAGGCCTATACGGTACTGGCACGTCAGGGGCGCTATGAGCCGCTCACGTTGCTCGCGGAAGACCCGGCACCGCGCCCCGAGACACGCGTGTTCACCCCGGCCGTCGCGAGCTTGATCGGCAACATCCTGGCGGACCCCGACGCGCGCATGCTCGAATTCGGTCGCGGGCTGCAATTTCCGGTGGAGACCGCGATCAAGACCGGTACCTCGACGGATTATCGCGACGCCTGGGCGATTGCATTCGATTACCGGCACACCATTGCCGTCTGGATGGGCAATCTCGATGGATCTGCGATGGACGGGGTCACCGGTGCCGTGGGACCTGCCATGGTGCTGCGATCGTTGTTCTCCGAGCTCAATCGCAATCAGGATACCCAGCCACTCCCGCTCAGCCGTGATCTCGTGCTCGCGAAGATCTGCCGCCGGGATGGACACCTCGCCGATGCCGATTGCGAATCGACCACTGAATGGTTCGTGCCCGGTACACTGCCCCCCGCTCGCGGCCCTTCGAGCGTCGCCGTAGCCCCGCAATACCGGTTGCTGCAGCCCACGGCAGGACTACACGTTGCCCATGACCCCCGGATCCCCGCCGAATTCGAGGCGCTACCGATGCGGATCGCCGCCGTTCCAGGGTTGCGGCATGTCGATTGGTATGTCGACGGGAAGCTGGCCGCCAGTACCATGGACGCTCGCTTCGCGTGGCCGCTGAGGCGAGGCACGCATAGCGTCCAGGCGCAGATCTGGACCGACTCGGCCGGCGGCGCGCACGGCACCGAGGATATCCGCTTCTACGTTCATTGAGCCGTTCGCGTCTTGCCACGCCGAGCCTGGTCCCCTTCCAAGCCCTGTCTATAGATAATCGCCACGTTCGCTACGTAGCAGTACGAATGTCGCTCCTCGCTGACGGGCGCACACTGGGCCAAGGTCCACTTGCAGCGGCAGTCCTTTCACTGCCTCGGAAGGATCCATGAACCGACCGTGGCTCAGTGCCTATGCGCCAGGCACACCTGTGGAGATCGACCCTGATTCGGTCCCGTCGTTGGTTGCAATGCTCACGGAGAGCTGTCGGCGCTTTGCCGATCGGCCCGCCTTCCACAACCTCGGAGCGACCCTGACTTATCGGGCCTGGGAAGAACGGTCGCGGGAGTTCGCAGCGTTCCTGGTCGGGCTCGGGCTGCCGAAGGGTGAACGCGTGGCGTTGATGATGCCCAACGTTCTGCAGTACCCGGTCACGCTTCTCGGAATTCTCCGGGCGGGGCTTGTGGTGGTGAACATCAACCCGCTGTACACGCCGCACGAGCTGCGCCATCAGCTGCGCGACTCCGGGGCGCGCGCAATCGTCATCCTGGAGAATTACGCACACGTTCTGTCCGAAGTTCGTGGCGACACGGCGGTCGAGCACGTCGTGCTCACCGCTCTCGGCGATCTGATGCCTACCTATAGGCGCGCGGTCGTCAATTTCATGGTGCGTCGAGTCAAGCGCCTGGTACCCGCGTATGACTTGCCGGACGCGATCTCATTCCGTGACACCTTGTCTCAGGGCGCGAGGCTCAGCTTGCCGCCGCTCGACGTCGCTCCGCAGGATACGGCCTTCCTGCAATACACGGGAGGCACGACGGGTGTGGCCAAGGGCGCAGTGCTCACACATCGCAACATGGTTGCCAACGTGCTGCAGATGAGCGCGTTCTGGGGGACCGTGCTGACCCCCGGGCGAGAGATCATGGTGACCCCGCTGCCGCTCTATCACGTATTTTGCCTCACCTGCAACCTTCTGCTGATCTCGCATCAGGGAGGCCTCAACGTCCTGATCACGAATCCGCGCGATATTCCGGCGTTCGTGGGCGAGTTGCGCAAATGGAAATTCACCATGATCACGGGCGTCAACACGTTGTTCGGCGCCCTGCTCGACCATCCGCGCTTCGCGCAAATGGATTTTTCGGCGCTGAAGCTCGGCGCCGCGGGCGGCATGCCGCTTCATCCCACGGTGGCCGCCCGCTGGCAGAAGGTCACGGGCCGCCCGCTCGTGGAGGGTTATGGATTGACGGAGGCCTCTCCGGTGGTGGCATGCAACCCCCTGCAGCGGCCGCGCCCCGGTAGCGTCGGCCTGCCGTTGCCCTCCACGGAAATCAGCATCAGAGACCACGACATGGAACTGGCTCCCGGCGAGACCGGCGAGCTGTGCGTGCGCGGCCCCCAAGTCATGTCGGGATACTGGCAGCGGCCCGACGAGACGCAGTCGACGTGCACCGCGGACGGCTGGCTGCGCACCGGCGATGTTGCCGTTCTCGACCCGGATGGCTTCCTGCGCATCGTGGATCGCACCAAGGATCTCATCATCGTATCGGGATTCAAGGTTTTTCCGAACGAGATCGAGGCCGTCGTGTGCGACCATCCGGCGGTGCTCGACTGCGGCTGTGCGGGAATCCGCGACGAGCGCTCCGGTCAAGCGGTCAAGATCTTCGTGGTGGTACGCGAGGGATTCAGCGTGACCGTGGAGCAACTGCGCGAGCATTGCCGTCGGCACCTCACCGGGTACAAGGTTCCGAAGCACGTCGAGTTCCGCGACGGGCTGCCGAAGACCCACATCGGCAAGATCCTGCGGCGCGAGCTGGAGCGCTCAGGGCCATCGCGCGCGGCGTGAGACGCTCGCCGCTTCAGTGCATTCCCTGCAGGAGCGCAGCCACTTCGAGCATCTCGGAGGTCACCGGGCTGTCGGACTCGGGGGGGCCGCCCGCAGCTTCCGAATCGGGAAACATCTTGAAGCTCTCACTCGTGATGGCGGTACTGATGCGCGGCGCCACGATCTCCACCAGGCGCGCCAGGACTCCGAGACCGGTCGCAAGCCGCTCCGGTTTGTTGACGATCGCATCGCAGACCATCGCAGCCGCATGATCCGCGGAGATGAGCGGAAAGCGCCGGTAAAGCTTGGTGGGCTCGACCATGGGCGTTCGAACCAGAGGCATGTTGATGATCGTGAAGTATACGCCTCGGCCGCGATATTCCGCCGCAGCACATCTCATGAAGGACTCCAGCGCGGCTTTGGACGCGTTGTAGGCCGCAAAACGCGCGGCATTCCCGAGCACGCCGATGGAGGAGATGGCGATCACATGGCCGCTCCCACGGCGCACCATGGACGGGAGAAGACCCAGGCTCAGCTGCACGGCCGCGAAATAATTGATGCGCATGAGACGCTCGTAGTCGTGAAGGCGCTGGTACGAATTCTCGATCGCGCGACGGATGGAATGCCCGGCGTTGTTGATCAGAATATCGACCGCACCATGGTCGTTCGTCACTGCTTCGATCAAGCGTGCACAGGAGGTCTCGTCGGCGATGTCGCAGGAGTAGATCGCGGCGCTGCCGCCGCACGCCTCGATCTCCCGGCGCACCGCCTCGAGCCTTTGCGCATCGCGCGCCACGACCAGCAACCGGGCACCCACCCGTGCGAGGCGCAATGCAGTGGCCCGTCCGATGCCGGATGAGCCACCCGTGATCAGCACGGTTTTGCCGCTGGCGAGCTGTTCCAGGCCGCGGGCGCGCAGCAGCTCAGGATCGAGCTGACGCTCCCAGTAGTCCCAGAGCCGCCAGGCATAATCCTCCAGGCGCGGCACCTGGATGCCGGCCGACGCGAGCAACGGTCGCGCAAGCCCCGCATCGAACGTCGTAGGGTAGTTCAACAGATCGATGACCGATGCCGGGATGCCGAGCTCGTCCAGCAGCTGGCCTGCAAGATGGCGGATCGGCTGAATGAAACCCTGCGCGACCCGTCTCAGCGGCTCGAGCGAGGCAAGCGTACCCCCATCGAGGCACAGCGACATTGCCGGTGCGTGCGCGGCACGCGCGAAGATATTCAACACATCCCCGATACGCCGATCAACCGGATCCGTCAGATGAAAGCACTTGCGGTCCTGTCCCGGCTGGTGCATGAGGTGAGCGAGCGCGAGCGCGACAAAGTCCACCGGCACGAGATTGATGTGCCCACCCTCGAATCCCACCAGGGGCAACCACCGCGGAAGCGCATCGCGCAGCTTCTGAATGAGCTTGAAAAAGTAGTATGGACCGTCGACCTTGTCCATCTCCCCGGTCACTGAGTGGCCGACGACCATCCCCGGGCGGTAAACGCGCCACGGGATGCGACGCTCGTTGCGCACCAGTGCTTCGGATTGGTGCTTGCTCTTGAAATACGGATGCTCGAGGCCGCCGGCCTCCTCGAACATCTCCTCGGTGAAGAGCCCGCGATGCTGTCCGGCTACTGCGATCGAGCTCACCAGATGGAAGCAGCCCGCGCCCACATCGAGGGCGAAGTCAAGCGCGCGCCGGGTGCCTCCGACATTGACTCGCTCGAGATCGAGTGCACAGGCATCGAGGTCGTACAGCGCACCGAGGTGCAGAAAATGCCGGATCTTCCCCCGCAGGTGCTCCCGCTCGATCACGCCGAGCATGGGATCGTCGAGGTCGCCCTGCACCGGAATGATGGCGCCCGCGTTCGATCCGCAATCGCGGATCAGCCGTTCCAGGCGTGCTTGCGAGCCGGGCCTGACCAGCACGTAGACGGGTTCGCCTCGGCGGGCCAGCAACGCGGTCGCATGTCGGCCGATGAATCCGGTTGCCCCGGTGATGAAATACCCCATGCATGCATCCGACAGCTTCAGTGCGCCCAGACTAAGGCGATTCTGGCGACCTGAGTATCGTGGAAATCCGAGGGTCAAAGGCGGGGTGTCATGTTGCAAACTACGGCAATGTCTGCTGCCGCTGAACGCATGTCGGGGGTCGATCGCGCCTGGCTGTTGATGGACCGCCCGTCCAATCCGATGACCGTCATCGGCCTCTTGGTCCTCAAGTTGCCGCTCGCGCCCGAGCGGCTGCGCGCGCTGATCGCCGCTCGTTTCCTCGCGCACCAGAGGTTCCGTTGCGTGCCGGTCACCGATGTGCTGGGCGGCAGCTGGGTCGAATCGCCGCATTTCGCCCTGGATGATCACCTCGTGTGCGTCGCGCTGCCCGAGCCCGCAGGCCAGGCGCAGCTCGAAGCGTTCGTCGGGGAGCTCGCGAGCACGCCGTTCAGCAGGGACAGGCCCTTGTGGAGCTTCCATCTGGTCGAACGCTATCAAGGAGGCTGCGCCCTCATCGTCCGCATTCATCATTGTTACGCGGACGGCGTGGCGCTGATCCACGTGCTCCTGTCCCTGTGCAATGAGTCGCTCGACGACGCGCCGGCGCGCAGCGCGAGCTCTGCAACGTCCGGTGATCTTGCCCAGCGCATACCGGCCTTGATCGGGCAAACGCTGCGCGGGGGCATGGACCTCTTGGAGTCGAGCGTTCACTACCTGCTGCATCCTGCGGAGCTCGTCGGCGTGGCCGGGGAGGCCATGGGCTTCGCGACGGAGCTCACCCATATCGCGATGATGGCGGACGATCCGGCGACCTCGCTCAGACGCCCCCTGTCCGGCGTTCGGCGCGCCGCATGGGCTTCCGCCATCGCGCTGGAAGAGGTGCGCATGATCGGGCATCTGCTGGGCTACACCGTCAACGATGTCCTCATCTCGACGCTGTCGGGGGCACTGGGCCGCCACCTCGAGCGCTGCGGGGACCCGGTGGCCGGTAGTATTCGCGCAGCGGTGCCGGTGAATCTACGCCCGACCGACGATCAGTCCACCTTGGGCAATCGATTTGGACTCGTGTTCATCGACCTGCCGATCGGTATACGCGACCCCTTGCTACGACTCTCGACCGTGCATGAGAGCATGCAGAGCCTGAAGGGCTCTCGTCAGGCCCTGATGACCTATGGAATCCTGGCGGCGGTTGGAACGCTGCCGTCCCCGGCGGAGGATCCCGCGGTCGCGATCTTCAGCAGCAAGGCGAGCCTGGTTGCCTCCAATTTGGCGGGCCCCCGAGAGCCGTTGCGGCTCGCGGGAATTGCGGTATCACAGATCTTGTTCTGGGTACCGCAGGCGGGCAGCATCGGAACGGGCGTCAGCATGCTCACCTACCACGGGCAGGTACAGTTCGGCGTGCTGGCGGACCGGCAGCTCATCCCCGACCCCGGCGAGCTCGTCGCCGAAATATTCGCCGAGTTCGAGCGCCTCTTGTACCTCGTGCTGTTGGGCTCCGCGCAACTGTTGAATTGAGCGATCCCTGCAGCTCCGCCGGCAACGCGGCGAGCGCGCGCTCAGTGCCTCGAGGACTTCGCTTCGGCAAGCTCGCGCTTGGCGTATTCGACATCCTGTGCCGCCATCGCATCGCAGGGTACCGAGGTGGCTGCTCGCTCGAAGAGTCGTTGCGCCTCGGGGCGGTGGCGCACCGCGTCCAGCAGGATCAGTCCGTGAGCATGCTCGAGCTGCACGATCGGCGAGGAAGGTGCGAGATGGCTGGCGCGGTCAAAGTGCTCCATGGCCGTGTCAGCCGACGCTCCGTAGGTGAGGCCTGCGGCAAGCGATCCGAGCTTGTTGATGATTTCCGCATGATAAAGACCGAGTGCGACGTGCGCTTCCGCGTGGCGCGGTTCCAGCTCCAACGCTCGTTCCAGGAGCGAGCGTACTCGTCCCGCGAGGCCTTGCGCCAGGGCCTTGAGGATTGAAATCCGCTGGCTGTAGCGCCCCAGGACCAGCGCCATGGTGTAGTGAGCGTTGGCCCGCTCCGGCAGCTCCTTCACAGCACGCTCGCCGCGATCGATCGCGGCCCTGAGAATCTCCAGCACTTTTGCCGTCCCCGCTGCAGTGTAAAGTGTTTGCACCGCGGCTGCCTTGTTGGCCACCACGGCACCCATGGCTTCGAGGGCGCTGCCCTGCTTCACCGCGCCCGGGAAGTCACCTTGATGGAATGCGCGCCACGCTCCCTGCACCCGCTCATCGTGCGGCCAGGGCTCGCGGTCGCCCTGGTGAAGCACCTTCCAGTGCTTGAAGAGCGCCGCACCGCAAAAATCGAATTCGACGCTGGTACCGTGCTTGCGCGCCATGACTTCCCCCGGTTTTGATTCGGCAAATACGCATCGCGACCCGCATACCGCGTCCTTATAGTAGAGATGTTCATCATTCTGGCCAGCAGGAAAATTACGTAGGCGCAGCGGCGCAAGAGGGGTTTGACATGGCAGCTAAAAGGAAGTCCAGTACACCAGCCACCGTCCAGGAACGGCTGCTCGAGACCGTACACCAGATCTGGCTCGCAGGCTTGGGTGCCGTCTCGCAAGCCCGCCAGGGTGCTCCGCAGGTGTTCGATGATCTGGTGAGCGAGGGCGCCCGCATTCACACGCAGACGCGCGGTGCGGCGGAAAAAGCGGTACGAAGCCTGATCGGCGGCGTGCAGGCCAGCATCAACGACCGAGTCGGCAAGGTGCGGAGTCAGGCGACCGATGCACTCGACGACCTGGAAAAGGTCTTTCAGTCGCGCGTGCATCGCGCCCTGGCCCAGCTCGGCGTACCAAGCGCCGAGGAAGTACAGGCGCTCAGCAAACGAGTCGATCAGCTCAATGCGAACATCAGCAAACTGACGCGCGCACGCCGGGTCGGCGCACGGGCACGGAACGGTAACGCGGCGCGCAAGGGACAACGTCACGCACCGGCCGCCGCCGCCTGACCATGCTGACCATCGAGCCCGCGCTGCGAGGGAGCGCGGGCACGGGCAGGCTGGGTCTCGCGCTCGCCGGCGGCGGTCCACTGGGCGCTTTCTACGAGATGGGTGCGCTGCATGCGCTCTCGGAGGCTCTGGTCGGGCGTGAGTTGACTGCCTTCGATGTGTATGTCGGTGTCAGCTCCGGAGCATTGATTGCCGCTTGCCTGGCCAATGGCTTCGACACGGCATCCTTGGGCACGACGTTCATTCTGGATGAGGGAACCTTCGTACCGTTCTCCCCGGAGCTGCTGCTGCGCCCGGCGATCGGAGCGTACATTGCGCGGCTTTCTCGCTTGCCGGCTGCCGTCATGGCCGCTGCTCGTCAATATGCTCAAGCACCGTTCAGCGGCACCTGGCCGCCCCTGCTCCGAGCGCTCGCGCGCGTGGCGCCGACCGCGGCCTTCGACAATGAGCCGCTCGGGCGCTACCTGCACGAGCTGTTCACCACGCCCGGTCATACCGACGATTTTCGCGAGCTCCGCAAGCGCTTGTACGTCGTTGCGACCCGCCTCAGCACCGGCGAGTCGGTGGCCTTCGGCGACGAGGCTATGGACCGCGTACCCATTTCCCGCGCGGTAATGGCGAGCACTGCATTGCCGGGGCTGTATGCGGCCGTCGAGATCGAGGGCCGCCATTACGTGGATGGCGCCTTGTTGCGCACCATGCACGCTTCCCTCGCCCTGGATGAGGGATGCGACCTCGTGGTGTGCCTGAATCCCCTCGTTCCATTTGACGCCTCTCAAGCCACAGGACGCCAGTACAAGAATCTTGCCGATGAGGGCCTGCCAACGATTCTGAGTCAGACGTTTCGAGCCATGATTCGCTCGCGCATGCAGGTAGGCATGGCCAGCTATCGGGCACGCTATCCGAGATCCGACACGATCCTGCTGGAACCGGACCGCCACGACGAGACCCTGTTCTTCACCAACGTGTTCCGCTATTCCGAGCGACGCCGGCTGGTGGAGCACGCTTATCAGAAAACCCGCAAGGATCTGCTGGCGCAGGCGCCGGAGCTGCGACGCCTCCTGCGACGCCGGCATCTGGATCTCGATACCGACATTCTGCGTCAGCGGCGCCGCACTTTCGCCTCTGCAGCACAGGAACGCGCGATGCGCGCACGCGGGGTAGTCAGGCGATTGGAGAGAGCCTTGAGTCGCTTGGATCGTCTGGTCGAGGCTGAGCTCTGCGGGTGAGCGATGGCAGCGCGACTGTGGCGATTGCTGGTCGGTTGCGCCATGGTGGCGGCGGCCGCCGCCGTTGCGGCGCTTTGCGGTCTGTTCGCGATATCCACCCGAGCTGCGCTGCTGACCGGATTCGGTATGGCAGCGTGCGCGCCTGCCGCCTTCGTCGCCGCTTCCTTTGCCGCCGCCGCCGCTCGAGGGGAGCGGCGCTGGTCCGTGGCCGATGTCGGACACCTGGCGCGCGCGTTTCTATCGGAGATCGTCCATTTCAATCAGGCCGTCCTCACGATGGTGGCCCCGGCGCGACGCCATCCCGCCGCTGCGGCCCGCGTAACCACCCGACCGGTGCTGTTGATTCACGGGATTCTTTGCAACCACAGCGTCTGGAACGCGTGGCTCCTGCGACTCGAAGCCGCGGGGTTCGGACCGCTTCACGTGGTGGATCTCGAACCGCTCCTGGCGGACATCGAGACTCACGCGGTGCGCATCGAGCAAGATCTGCGGGCGCTTTTTCGAGAGAGCGGCGGTCACGCTGTGAACATCGTGGCGCACAGCATGGGCGGTCTCGTGGCACGCGCCGCGCTGCGACGAGTGGGACCGGGCATGATCGAGCGGATCGTGACGATCGCGACTCCGCACCACGGCTCGGTGCTCGCGCGACCCTTTGGATGGCAGCCCTTGAGGCAGCTGTGTCCGCAGTCCCCGTGGCTGCGCCGGCTCAACGCGTGTCAGGAACGTGACACGGGCACGACCATCACCAGCATCTACAGCTTGGAGGACAACCTGGTAGTCCCGGCGCGCAGCGCCGCGCTCGCGAATGCGCAGTCGATCGAGCTGCGCGGCATGGGACATCTCGGGATCCTGTTCTCGCCCGAGACCATCGATCGCACCCTCGCCGCGCTTGCTGGGGGTATGACCTCGTGACACACACCAGGGATCTTGACCAACTGCTCGAGCGCAAGCTGCGCCTGGAGGAACGTGCCACGGCCGCCGCCGGGTCGGGCATGCGTCTGACAGCGCTACGCTCCTGGCAGGCGGGTCGCCTCGAACGGACTTATGCAACGCTGCGTCGTCAGGAGCGCTACGTTCCCGCCCTGGATTTCTTCCTGGCCGATCTCTACGGCCCGGGTGACTTCAGCCGCCGCGATGCAGACTTGCGGCGCGCCCTGGCACCATTGAAGCGCGCGTTGCCGGCGAGGCTCCTCGACTTGCTGTGCATGGCCATCGAGCTTCAGGTGCTCACGCTCGATCTCGACGAGCAGATGGCAGCGGCGCTGGACGGGCATGATATCGACGCAAATACCTATGCCGCAGCCTATCGAAGCGTAGGCCGTCCGCAGGATCGCCGGCGGCAGATCGATCTGATCGTCCGCATCGGGCAGGATCTCGACGAGCTCGTGCGGCAGCCATGGATGCGCCTGGCACTGCGCGCCGCCCATATGCCCGCCCACCTCGCCGGCTTCGGAGCGCTGCAGGAGTTTCTCGAGCGCGGGTTTCAGGCCTTTCGGAGAATGGGCAATGCACGGGACCTGCTCGCGACCATCATGCGCCGCGAGACTCAGATCATGAGCTCGCTCCTGCGAGGGGACGCATCTCCGCTGCTTCAGGTGGTGCCGGATGCCGATGCGTGATAAGCACTACGACTACATCATCGTCGGCGCGGGCTCCGCAGGCTGTGTACTCGCCGACCGCCTGTCCGCGACGCGAGATGTGCGCGTGCTGCTGCTCGAGGCGGGCGGACCCGATCGCAATCCCTTCATCCACATGCCCGCCGGCATTGCTCGCCTGATCGACGACACGCGGATCGACTGGCGCTACTACACGGAGCCCGAAGTGGAGCTGCTGGGAAGGCGTCTCTACTGGCCGCGCGGGCGCGTGCTGGGAGGCAGCAGCTCGATCAATGCCATGTGCTATACCCGCGGTCATCCACTGGATTACGACGAGTGGGCGCGACTTTGCTCCAACGCATGGAGCTACGCAGAGGTTCTGCCCTATTTCCGCAAATCCGAAGATCAGGCGCGCGGCGCCGATGATTATCACGGAGTCGGCGGGCCGCTATCCGTCGAGGATCTGCGTTTCCGCAATCCCCTGAGCCGGGTCTTCGTCGAAGCGGCCGTCTCGTGCGGGCTGCCTCGCAATATCGACTTCAACGCGGCCGAGCCGGAGGGAGCCGGCTTTTATCAGGTGACCCAGCGCAAGGGGCGCCGTTGCAGCGCCGCGGTGGCCTATCTCGCATCAGCCAGGTCACGACGCAATCTGGAGATTTCAACTCGCTCCCTCGCCAGGCGGATTCTGTTCCAGGGCGATCGGGCGGCCGGTGTGGAATATCGCCGCGGCGATGCGGTCGTGCGGGCGCACGCGCTGCGCGAGGTGGTGCTTGCATGCGGTGCGATCGGCTCGCCGCAGTTGCTGATGCTGTCGGGCATCGGGGCGGCGGACCGTCTCCGACGCCTCGGCATCTCGGTGACCGCGGATCTCGCGGAGGTGGGCGAAAATCTGCAGGATCATCTGGATTTCTGCACACTCAACAAGTGCCGGCAGCCGATCACCTACGACTTCAACTCCCGGCAGCAGCTCGCCGTCGCCGTCCGCTATCTCCTGACGCGCTCAGGGCCCGGGGTCAGCAACGTCGCGGAGGCCGGCGCCTTCGTGCGCAGCGCGCTGGCGACCGATTCGCGCCCCGACGTTCAACTGCATTTCGTTCCCGCCCAGCTCGATGACCACGGTCGCAACCGGCTTCCGGGGCATGGATTCACCGTACATGCTTGCGTGCTGCGGCCGCGGAGCAAGGGACGTCTCCTGCTGCGATCGAATCGACCGGAAGACGCGCCTCTGATTCGCCCCTGTTATCTCAGCGAGCCCGGCGACCTCGAGGTGCTGCTGGAAGGCGCGCGGATCTCGCGTGAGATCGTCCGCACGATGCCATTCGCGCCGTTTCGCGGCCGCGAGGTATTCCCCGGAGACGATGTCACCACCCGCTCGGGTCTCGAGCAGGTCTTGAGACGCAAGGCAGAGACCATCTATCACCCCGCGGGTACCTGCCGCATGGGCAGCGACGCCGCGTCGGTGGTCGACCCGCAGCTTCGGGTACGCGGTGTCGATGCGCTGCGCATCGCGGATGCGTCGGTGATGCCGCGGCTGATCGGGGGAAACACCAATGCACCGACCATCATGATCGCCGAGCGGGCGGCGGAGCTGATTCGAACGGCGACAGGTCGCGGAGCAAGCTGATGTCGGCCATGAGCTCGGCGCCGGGTATGGCCGACACCATGCCGAGCTTCACGGCATAGCCCCCCACGATCAGCCGAGGACGGATCGAGTCGGGCAAGGTCGCGAGACGCCTCGAAATGGCCATGACGCCCTCACATTGTTCGGCCAGAGCCATGGAGATGAGCAGCCACTTGGGGCGTACCCTCGTTATCAGGGCGCACAGCTGCTCCTGCGCAGGAGCGGCGTCGATCATGCATGCGGACACCCGCTGGCTCTGCAACCACAATGTCAGGATCCGGATCGCCAGCGTGTGCTCGTTGCCCGGTGCATTCATGAGCAGCGCTTGCGGATCGTGAGCCCCAACGATGCCCGCAGGAGTCGCGGATTTCAAACTCTTCGCGATTCGATCGAAGACCTCTTCGCAGAATGCGGTGAAGCGGTGCTCATCGGCAACACACAGCACGCCCCGCCTCCAATCCTCGCCTATCTGGTAGAGCAACGGCGCAATGATGCCGATGAGAACGTCGACCGGATTTATGTGCAATGCCGCCGCGCTTTTCATGATTCGCTCTGCAGCCGCGAGATCGTAGCGGCGTCCCGCGTCATGGAGTCGATGTTGTATGTCTCGCAAAGTGGCGGCGAGCTTGAAATCTGCTTCCGGAAATTCCATGACCCTGGGCTCGCACACATCGCAGATGCCGTGCGTCACGCAGAGAGTTTGGTAGTCGGGCGACTCACCCATGAAACGCTGACAATAAGAGCACCATCTCAGCACAACCGCACGGCTCCTTCCTCCAGCCGCGCCACGAGCTCGCTCAAGGCCGCGATCCAATCTCCCGAGAAGCGACTGGGATCGACCAACCAGCTCTGCGTCGCCGCAAGAGCGCCGGTGATTCCGCCGCGCTCATCGAACCAAGCCGAGGCGACCAATTGGGCGGCCGCATCGACCTTCGAGCCCGTGCAAGTGCGAAGGCGCCGTTCGAACCGATCGATGAGCTGTGTGCTGCCCTCGGGGTCGCGGAGCGCGCGCCGCTCGGCATCGCAATTCGCGAGAAAGGGCTCGTAGCGCGCCCGTAAGGCAACGTGTTCCGCAAGCTCCTGCGCCATGGCCTCGCTGATCGCCGCAAGATGCGTCTGGAGGATCACGGTTGGAATGCCGCGGCTCGAGAGCACGGTGCGCAGCCATTCGAGGCTTTTGGTTGCCGAGACCACCGGCATGCGGCAGAGAGCGACCAGCCAGCAGCTGTCGCTGCTGGTGAAGCGCCTGCCGCGCTCGCCGAATCGGGCCTCGAGATAGGGATACTTCTCCCAAGCGGCTCGACCCGCGCGCAGAGCCAAGGCGATCTCGAGCGGCTTCTGCGGCATGGCGTGATCACCCGCTTCACAATTGACTGCGGCCACGTGATATTTGAGTGCCGCGCTCTCGTAGGGATACAGCGCGGCACAGATGCTCGCAAGGCGCTCGAAACAGGTGATCGCCGCCCTCGTAACCCGTTCCACGCGATCGTCGTCGAAACCGAGGGCATTGAGCAGGTCTACGAATGATCTCCAGTGGGCCGCCGTCGCGCGCTTGTAGCAACCTACGTAGGACAACTCAGCGACGCCCAGACAGCGAGCGTAGGCTTGCTGCAGAACCACCCCGCCGTTCTGTGAGCCCTCGAGAACATAAAGAACCCCCACCAGACTCGACGGATCGCCAGCTGACGTGAGGATCTCCGCGCCATAGTCGAGAGCCGCCCGAATGGCCGGTGTGATGCTGGGAATATCGTCGGCGTCGAGCGCCTCGAGGTCCGCCGCCAGCAGCTCAACCTTCGGCCAGGTACTCCGCGCCAGCTCGGCGGGCGGGCCGTGCGAGAGCTGCGACAAGCTTCGCTCGAGCATCGCATGAATGATGGAGAGACAGCGCAG
>Ga0335073_10007620_pt1 | contig 15196 bp, 10 predicted proteins | sample Lox_Sample_22_FD_207093 | JGI IMG/M metagenome (GOLD analysis project Ga0335073, IMG submission 207093) | Soil microbial communities from Loxahatchee National Wildlife Refuge, Florida, United States - Lox_Sample_2.2 | ecosystem: Environmental > Terrestrial > Soil > Wetlands | place: USA... | reverse complement strand
CGGGGCACCGACCAGATCCTCGGCCGCCCGGTCGCCATTAAACTGCTCGCCGCTGCGCACGCCAGCGACGAGCAGTTCCGCGCCAGGTTCCGTGCCGAGGCCCGGTACGCCGCGGCGCTGTCCCACCCCGGCATCGCGCGGGTCTTCGACTACGGCGAGACCAGCCCGCTCGGCGGCCCGTACCTGGTCATGGAGCTGGTGAACGGCGAGCCGCTGTCCACGATCCTGGAACGGGAAGGCCGGCTGCCCGCCGACGTGACGATGGACATCGTCGCACAGGCCGGCCGCGCCCTGGATGTGGCGCACCAGGCGGGCATCGTGCACCGGGACATCAAGCCTGGCAACCTGCTGATCACCGCCGACGGCACCGCGAAGATCACCGACTTCGGCATCGCAAAGGCCCGTGCCTCGCGGGACGTGAACCTGACCGCCACCGGCATCGTGATGGGCACGGCGCTGTACGTCTCGCCCGAGCAGGCGACCGGCGCGACGGTGACCGGCTCGTCGGACATCTACTCGCTCGGCGTCGTGGCGTACGAATGCCTGGCCGGGCAGCCGCCGTTCATCGCCGAGCAGCCGCTGGCGATCGCGATCATGCACAAGCACGACCCGGTGCCGCCGCTGCCCGCCGACGTGCCGAGGCCGGTGGCCGACCTGGTGTACGCCATGCTGGCGAAGGACCCCGAGGACCGCCCGGACTCGGCGCGGCATGTCGCGGACCGCGCGCAGGTGATCATGGACGCCCGCACGATGCGCACGAGCGGCCCGATCACCGCGGACCTGCCGATAGTGCCGGACTTTCCGATGGCGGACCAGACTGCTTTTGATTATCCGGAACGGGCCCGTGGTTTCCCCCTAGGAAACCGGCGCCTCGCGGCGGCCGGAGTGGGGGTGGCCCTGTGCGGCGTTGCCGCGGTCGTCGTGGTGCTGCTGACCAGCTCGGGCGGCCATGGGTCGACGGACACCGGGGCGACGGTGCCTGCGACGCATTCGGCCAGCCACCTGTCGTCTCCGGCGACCGCGTCGCTGAGCCCATCTACTGCCGGCACCGCCAGCACAGGCACTAGTCTAGGAACGGTTACGCAGACCACCCCGGCCCAGTCGGCGTCGTCGACCCCAAGCCAGCGGCAGTCTTCGACACCAACACACACGGCGACTTCGACGGCATCAGCAAGTTCAACAGCGTCAAGCAGCTCCACGGCGACTTCGACAGCGACGGCCACGCCGACCACGACGCAAGCGCTTCCACCGCTCGTCAACCAGGGCGGCGGTGGCGGATGATGATAGTTAAGATGCAGGGTGGTTTGGAAGAGTGCGAGACATGACACAACCCCGGCTGCTCGGTGACCGGTACGAGCTCGACGGAGTCGTCGGGCGTGGCGGCATGGCCGAGGTGTACCGGGCGCGCGACATCCGCCTTGACCGGGTGGTCGCCATCAAGACCCTGCGCGCCGACCTGGCCAGGGACCAGACCTTCCAGGCCAGGTTCCGCCGCGAGGCGCAGTCAGCGGCGTCGCTGAACAACCCGTCGATCGTCGCCGTATACGACACCGGCGAGGACATGTCGACCGGCGTCCCCGTGCCGTACATCGTGATGGAGTACGTGGACGGACGGACGGTCCGCGACCTGCTGATCGAAGGCCACCGGCTGCTGCCGCAGCGCGCGCTCGAGATCATCAGCGGGGTGCTGCGCGCCCTGGAGTACAGCCACCAGGCCGGCATCGTGCACCGGGACATCAAGCCCGGAAACGTCATGGTCACCAGGAACGGCGACATCAAGGTGATGGACTTCGGCATCGCCCGTGCGATGAGCGACGCCCAGGCCACCATGACGCAGACCGCTCAGGTCATCGGCACCGCGCAGTACCTGTCGCCGGAGCAGGCCAGGGGCGAGCGGGTGGACGCCAGGAGCGACCTGTACTCGACCGGGTGCCTGATGTACGAACTGCTGACCGGCCGGCCGCCGTTTACCGGCGACTCCCCGGTGGCGATCGCCTATCAGCACGTGCGGGAGAACCCGGTCCCGCCGTCCAGGCTCGACCCGGACATCCCGCCGTGGGCGGACGCGATCGTGCTGCGGGCCATGGCCAAGAGCCCGAACGACCGGTACCAGAGCGCCGCGGAAATGCAGGCCGACATCCAGCGCGCCGCCTCCGGCATGCAGGTGGCCGCGATGGCCCCGCCGCCGACCCGTGCCGACTATTACGGCTACCAGGACCGCACCCAGCGGATGGGCCCGCAGACCGCGATGGGGATGGGCGCCGCGCCGACGGCGGTCTCGCCGTACCAGCAGCCTGGCTATCAGGACGGTTACGGGGGCTACGACGGCGGCGGCGACGAGCCGCGGCGCAGCTGGGCACGGCGCTGGCTGCCCTGGCTCATCCCGCTGCTCGTGGTGATCGGCGCGGTGATCGCCGCCGCCCTGCTGCTGACCAGCAACGGCTCGTCGGCCTACGTCCCGCAGGTGAACGGCGAGCCGCAGGCGCAAGCGGTCGCGCAGATCAAGTCCGCGGGCCTCGTCCCGCAGGTCGTGATGAAGGACAGCTCGTCCGTGCAGAAGGGTTACGTGATCGACACGAACCCGGCCAACGGCAACAGCATCGCCAAGGGCGGCACGGTCACGGTCTACGTCTCCTCGGGCGCCCAGAAGATCCAGGTGCCCAACGTGACCGGCATGCAGTCCGCGGCGGATCAACAGAAGCTGGCCAGCGTGGGCCTCAATAACGTCCAGACCCAGCCCGACGCGCAGTCGACGCTGCCGCAGGGCGAGGTGGACCACATGTCCCCGTCGCAGGGGACGCTGGTCGACCCGGACCAGCAGATCACGCTGTTCATCTCTGGCGGCGGCGCGCCGGTGCAGTCTGTCATCGGGGACACCCCCACGCAGGCAGAGCAGATCCTGCAGGCGCAGGGCTTCAAGGTGCAGGCGGTCTTCACCCCGGCGCCGGCCAACCAGCCGGTGACCCCGAACACCGTGTGGAGCCAGAACCCGGCCGCTAACACGGTGAAGCCGACCGGCACCACCATCCAGATCTTCGTGGAACCGCAGGCGACAACTAGCCCGACGCCCACTCCGTCCGCGTCGACGACCACCGCGACGCCCACCCCGTCCACGTCGACCACCGCCACCAGCGGCGGCTAAAGTTCCCGAGCAGGAGGTGCGCGGTGCCGAAGTCCCGCGTCCGGAAGAAGCCGGTCTACACGCCGCCGCCCACGCGGTCGGCGCGGAAGGCGGTCAGCCCGCCGTGGCTCGCGCCTACCATGCTGGCCTGCTTCCTGATCGGGCTGGCCTGGATCGCGCTGTACTACGTCACGCAGGCGAGCATGCCAGGGCTCTCCGCGCTCGGCGGGTGGAACCTGGTCTGCGGGTTCGTGCTGATCGTGGCCGGCGTGGTGCTCGCCACCAAGTGGCGCTAGCCGCCTACGCGGTGAGCTGGCCTGTCCTGATCATCACCGCGACCGCGAGCAGCGCCGCGACCGCGATGGTGGCCGAGACCTGCAGCGCGAGGCGGTTCTTGCGCGGCGCGTACGCGTAGGCCGCCATTACCACAGCACCCACGATCAGCCCGCCCACGTGATCCTGCCAGGCGATCGTGCTGCGGTAGACGAAGCTCAGCCCGAGGTTGAGCGCGATCAGCAGGACGATCCCCCGGCTGTCGAGGCGCAGCTTCCTCGAGGCGACGAACCAGGCACCGAACAGGCCGAAGATGGCGCCGGAGGCGCCGAGGGCCGGCACGTTCTGCGGGGCCAGGTAGTAGAAGAGCACGCTGCCGCCGACCGCGCTGAGCAGGTACAGCGCCAGGAAGCGGACTTTGCCGAGCAATTGCTCTAGGCCCGGTCCGACGATGTAGAGCGCCCACATGTTGAACGCGATGTCCAGGATGCCGAGGCTGCCGGTCCCCGGCAGGAACGCGGACGTGATCAGCCGGTACGACTCGCCGGCCGCGACGCCGTGCATCGGGCCGCCCGGGTAGTACGACGCGTAACCCAGCATCCACCAGTCGGCGGCGAGGCTCGGATGCGCCAGCTGGACCAGGTAGAGCAGGATGTTGACGGCCATGAGGGTCCACGTCACGGTCGCGGACCTCGATGGCCGGCCGCCGAACACCGTCCTGGCCGCCCGGACCCCCTGCCCGCCCTGGCCCGTGCCGCGCACGCAGTCGATGCACTGCTGCCCGACTGCCGCATCGCGCAGGCAGTCGGGGCAGGCGTGGCGGCCGCACCGCACGCAGGAGACCCAGGTCTCCCGGCCCGGGTGCCGGTAACAGGTGGGCGGGGTGTCCTGCCCGGTGGGGCTGGCTTGGTCCGGCGCGGTCATGGGGTTTCCGTCTGCTAGCTGCGCTGGATGGTGACCGACTGGAGCACCACGTCGGTCGCGGGCCGGTCACCGGGCACGGTCTGCACCCGGCTGATCTTGTCTACCACGTCGGCGCCGTCGATGACCTCGCCGAAGATCGTGTGCTTGCCGTTGAGCCACGGGGTCGGCCCGACCGTGATGAAGAACTGGGAGCCGTTGGTGCCCGGGCCCGCGTTCGCCATGGCCAGCAGGTACGGCTTGTCGAACCGCAGGTCGGGGTGGATCTCGTCGGCGAACTTGTAGCCAGGGCCGCCGGTGCCGGTGCCGAGCGGGTCGCCGCCCTGGATCATGAACCCGGCGATCACCCGGTGGAAAATCGTCCCGTCGTAGAGCTTGTCCTTGGTCCGGACCCGAGTCTGCGGATCCGTCCACTCCTTGCCGCCCTCGGCTAGCTCAACGAAGTTCCGTACGGTCTTTGGCGCGTAGTCGGGGAAGAGCCGGACTGTGACCGTCCCCTGCGTCGTCGTCAGCGTCGCGGTCAGCGTTTCAGTCATGCCTATTGACTCCGGTTCGTGTCCGGGCCGGCCCTTTTCCGGCCATCGTTCGCGGCACTAATCCCGCACTTATCACCGTACCGGCTCCGCGCGCCGATGGTTGAACGCCTCCTGTTAGGGAACTGTGACCTAGCGAGAGATGATGGGGAGGGTAATCGTGTTCTACGCGAAGGCAAGTAACACGGCCAACGGGTCTGCCAGCATCGCCGCGCGCGCACGTGACGCCGGCATCGCCGCCGCGAAGGCCGCCGCCGCGAGCTCGGCGGCACAGGCTGCCGCGGTCGCCGCGCAGAGCGCCGCGCAAACCGCCGCCCAGACCGCCACGACGGCCGCACAGGCCGCCGCACAGGGGATGAACAGCGCCGCCCAGGCGGCGGCAGCGGGGGTCAGCCAAAGCGCCAGGCAGGGCGTATACAACGCCCGCGGGTGGGCCGCGCCCCGGCTGGAAAGCGCCGCGGACTACGTCACCGCGACCGCGGCCCCGGCCGTTTCTTCGGCACTGCGCAGCACGGCTCAGCAAGTCAGGCCGCCGGACCCGCGCCGGAGGAGGATGCGGTCGACACTAACCTGGTCGCTTCTCGGCGCGGCCATCGCCGCCGCGCTCGGCGCGGCCGGCGCGATGATCTGGCGGCGTTACCAGGCCGCGATGGCCGCCGACACCGAGGTGGACGAGGCCGAGGAGACGCCGGGCTCGGCCGACTCCGGCAAGGCGGACTCGGCACCTGCCGCCGGGACCGGCACCGATGCGGGCGTCAACGGCCGGGTTTCCGCGTCCGGCTGGTAACGCCAGGCCTCGGCTGACCTTAACTGGTTCTGAAGTCGGCTTCGGATACGGTCTGTTCGTCGGCTTACGTGTGCAGAACTAATCTTGTGCCGACGTTTGCACACATCTGCGGAGTGAACACCGTGAGTGACCGGGACGAGCGAGCCCCCGGGAGAACCCGGGGGCTCGTCTGGACCGCGGCGGCCTGCATCACCGTTTCGCTTCTTGTGATGATCGGTATTGCCGTCGCGGGACCGTCCATCAGCGTGCCGAAAATGGCGCGTACGTCGGGCGGGCCGCCCTGGTGGGTATCGCTTGGCCTGCCGGACGACTTCGTGCTGTTCACGCTGTGGGCGGTGGCGATCGTGGCCGCCGTCGGCGTGGGCGCCGGGCTGCTCGCTGTCGCGCGCGGCGCGCGGCCGTCGGTGAAACCGCTGCTCGCCGCCTCGTTCATCGCCATCGCTGTATTCACCGTCCTCGCGCCGGCTGGCACCACGGACACCCAGTCGTACGCGATCGACGGCAACATGGTGGTCCTCGGTCACAGCCCGTACGTTGATACCCCCCTGCAGATGGTGGCGCGCGGCGACAAGCTGGCCGTCAACAGCCCGGTCACCTGGGCACAGTCGCGGTCGGACTACGGGCCGGTGGCCACCGCTGAGGAGTGGGTCTCCGCCGAGTTCGGCGGCGCCTCAATGGCCGCGATCACGTTCTGGCTGAAGCTATGGGTGGCGATCGCCTTCGGTGCCGTGGTGCTGATGCTGGACCGGCTGTGCCGCGGCGACCCGGCGATGCGATTGCGCGCCCACCTGCTCTGGTCGGTAAACCCGCTGCTGCTGTGGGAGATCGTGGCCAGCGGGCACATCGACGGGCTCGCGACCGCCTTCGGCCTGGCCGGCGTGGCGCTCCTGTGGTTCCGGCCGCCGGACATCAGCCCCGTGGTGTGGCGCTGCCTGGCGGCCGGGGCGCTGCTCGGCGCCGCCGCCGCCGTCAAGTCCCCGTTCGCGCTGTTCGCTGTCGGAGCGCTGTGGGCGGTGCGCAGGTCGCCGGTCGCGATCGGGACCGTCATCGCCGGATGGGTCGCGGTGATCGTCCCCTCGTACGTGATCGCCGGGCTGCCCGCGGTCAGGGTGCTGTTCCAGCGCGGCAACCAGGTCTCGTGGGACAACCTCTACCAGGTGTTCTACCGGCCGTTCGGCGCCGCGGGCCCGTTCGGCGCGACCTATGTGCCCACGCACCTGATCACGATCGCGACGGTCTGCTGCGTCATCGTCGCACTGCTCGCGTTCTTCCGGCTGCCCGACGCCGTGCCGGGACGGCCCGCCGTCACCCCAGCGCTGGCCCTCAGCCTGGCCTGGCTCTTCTTCTGGCCGTTTCAGCGCCCGTGGTACGACGTCATGGTCATCGCGCTGCTCGCGCTCTACCCGAGGTCGCGGCTCGACTGGCTGGTCCTGGTCCGGCTGTGCTTCGGCGCCATCACCTACATGGAGTCCGCGCTAGTGCCGCACTACGAGTGGGTGGAGCAGGTGCAGTTGTTCCAGGGCGAGTGGATAACCCCCGCTGTCCGGCTCATCACCGCGGCGGCACTGGTCTGGATGTGCGTGACGGGACGCTGGGGACTGGCGTCGACCGAGGCGAAAGTGGACGTCAGACCCCCGGTCTTGCAGCCGCAGCAGACCTGAACCCACGGGCTGTGGATAACCGTGTGCGCACCGGTGTGCGTAACTCTGTGGATAACGAATTCGTGTCGAGGTTGAGGTACTGCACCGGCCAGCGGCAGTCGATGAACTCGCCGAGCAGCGGGATCAGCGGGCCAGCGCTCTCGATGGCCGACGGGCGTGCCACGCCGAACGCCACCGCCTCGGTCACCGGGCCGGGCAGCAGCCACTCGGGTTCATCCGCCGGGCACAGCCACTGATCGCGGTCGGCCCTGGCCCGGATCGCGGCCTGGGCGTGGCGGGCGAGCGCGCCAGGGTCCAGCACCGCCGGGCGTGCGGCCACCGCCGCGTCGACCGCGTGCGCGGTGGCGCACTGACTCACCCGGGGTGCAAGTTCCCTGAACCTGGCGAGCGCGGCGGGCTTGGGCACCGGGGTCGGCCACCCGGTCAGGTGCGCGAGTACGGCGAGCTCCGCCCATAGGCGGACCCAGGGGAAGTCGTCAAGCGCGCGCTGCGCCGCGCGCATGTCTCGCAGCGTGCACGGCCGGGCCGCGCATTCGGCCCCGCAGGTGGCCGACCTCGGGATGACCACGGTCCTGGCGTCGAGGGTGGCAGCGGCAGTCGCCATCTCCCGTTCCGAACCATCTTTCATTTTCACGAGCACAGGAAAGTCCATGCCGTCACGGAAGACGGCCGCCTGCCCTGGAGCGAGCGTGACGAGGAAGCGGGACTGGCTTTGCGTCGCGTTCATCGTGGCGCCGACCGCGTCCCGGTCATCGGCGGCGGGGAGCCGGTGGGTGATCTTGATCGCGGTGTTCTTGATGACGTCGCCCATGAGGCGGGCCGGGATCTGCTCGGCGATCACCAAGCCCTCACCGTAAGCGCGGATCTCCGCGAGCAGGCCGGCGAACATCTCGACGGCGTGCCCGCCGGCGCCCGCCCCGGATTGCCCGTCCGGCTCCGTGCGGCGCAGCAGCCGGTGCGCCTCTTCCACAACGGTCAGGTGGCGGAGCCCGGTGACAGGCGGGCCGGTCCGGTGGGCCAGCCGCAGGTGCTCGGCCAGCCTGATCAGCACGGTGCCCATCAGGAAGGCCTTGTCCGCGTCGTCTCCGACGTCCTCGATCTCGAGCACCACGTTCTTGCGCAGCAGGGCGCCGAAGTCGATCGGGTGGCCGCCCTCGAGAAACCGGCCGGTCGTGCCGAGCCGCAGGCTCGCCAGCCTGATCCGGATGAAACCGAGCACGTCGTCGGTGATCCGCTGGCTATAACCGATCTCGGCAACAACACGCTCGGCTGCGCGTTGAAGTTGAGTAAGCGTCGGGTAAAGCGCCGCACAGTGGCGCGGCTCGCCGAGCGCGAGGTCCCAGCCGGCCTCCTCGTACACCCGGGTCAGGGCGGCGCTGAGCACTTGCGGGAACGGCTCCTCAGATCGGAACGCGGCGATGAACAGCGCCCGGACCAGGTCCGCGTGCGTCTGCAGCGGAAACCTGTTGCCGCCGGTGTCCGCGGCGGGTTCGAGCGGGTTCAGCCCGGCCGCGACCGCGTCCGGCTCGCCAGGCCTGATCCTGATGACCTCGGCCTCCCCTGCGCCGGACAGCCGGCTGGCCATCAGCCGGTACTCGGCCTTGGCGGGCTCGATGACGAGCCACGGGATGCGCTGCCCGGTGGCGGCCTCGAGCAGTGACCTGATGGTCTGCGACTTGCCCGCGCCGGTCGCGCCGCAGACGAACACGTGCCTGTTGAGCGAGTCGCGCGACAGCATGAACGTCCCGGCCGGCATCATGTTGCGATCGAGCACCTCGCCGAGCGGGATGCCGCCACGCTGTGCCGCGTCCTCCTGGGCCTCCGGGGTGACGTCGAAGTCGGGACGGAGGGCCAGGCGGATCCCGGGGATCTCGCACTCCGGCGGCCTGGCGAGCGCGGCGACCAGCTCGGTGGACCCGCAGAACGGCGACGCCGGCATGGCGTCGCCGCCCGGCATGCCGGCCTGTTCGCCGCACCTGTCATCCGGCGCCGCCGGGCTCAGCGCGTACGGCAGCCCGTCCAGTCCCGCTGACGCGCAGAACAGCCCCGCCACCCGCGCCGCACTCGCCGTGTCGCACCCGCCGGCCAGCACGCGGATGCGCCAGAAACCGGTTGATGCTCCTCGTTCCACCTCGGCGTGGCGTTCCCTGAGCCGCCGCGCCTCGACCGCCCGCTCGGGGAACCGGTCCGCCGCCCCCTCGGCGAGTTGCCGCAGGCGCCCCACCTCGCTGGCCAGCGTGCGCAGTTCCGCCGGCCGCAGCGGCTCGGCGATGACGATCCAGCCGAACGGCCCGCTCCAGCTCCCCAGCAGCCCCTCGTCGAGCGACAGCGTGGCATGCCCCGTCTCCCGGCCGCCGTGCCCGCGCTCCTCCGCCGGCGCCAGCAGCCCGTCGCTGATGCCCCCGATCTCCCGCCAGGCTGGGAGCCGGCGAAGCAATTCTGCTAGTTCGCCTGGCGGGAGGACCGCCGCGCGTGCCCCGCCGGGCAGCGAGAGCAGCACGTCCGCGGCGGTCAGCGGGCTGCCGGCCAGCGCGTCGCCCGCGGCGAGGACCCGCACCGGGCCGCCCGCTGCCGTGCGCACCCAGCCGAACGCGACAGCGCCTCCCGCCGCGGTGCCGCCCGCCGCAGTGCCGTCGGCGATCCCCGCGTGATAGGCGGCCACCAGCGCCGCGACGCGCTGCGGCCGCCCCGGGTCGCTGGTCTCGGCGCGCTGCCCCGACTCGGCTGCCGCCCCGTCACCCCGGCGCGGGATCTCCGTGATCCGGTACGCGGGCAGCAGGCTCAGCGGCGTCCCCGCCCAGTCCACGCCGTCCCGCATCGTAGCCACCTCGGCACGTTGGGTCAGAAATTGGTCTCACCGAGGATCACGGCTGAACGCCCCGGCCGGCTCAACTCAAGCTCAACCGAACTGGCCGACCATTCGTCTAAGGGGTACTAGCCGGACCTACGGAGGTGCCGATGCGCACTGGCCGGTATCCACGCCGCGGACTGGCGCTCGTCGCCGGCGCAGCGCTGCTGACCACAGCCGCCTGCACGGCTGCGACCGCCGCGACGAGCCCGGCCGCTCCGGTCCCCGGCTGGCGCGTAGTCAAGACGATCGGCCCGGACAAGAACAACGTCTCAGGGCTCCTCACCGCGGATGCGGCGAAGGACGCCTGGTCGGTCTGGACCGGATCGGGACCCGCGACCGTGCTGCACTGGACCGGCAGCGCCTGGACCAGCGTCCCCGTGCCGGCGAACCTGAACAGGTACGTTCAGTCGGCTGTCGCGATCGGCGCGAGCTCGGGGAGCGACTTCTGGCTGTTCGGCACCTACCGCAGCACCGAGGCTCTCCGCTGGACCGGCCGGGGCTGGGCCCCGCAGGCTATCCCGTCCTGGGTGCTGCGCCGGGCGGGCGGAACGGTGACCGCGACGGCCGCCGTGTTCGGGCCGGGCAACGTATGGGTCTTCAGCGCCGGCGCGGGCAGTTACGCCGCTCACTACAACGGCCGCACCTGGGCGAAGGTGGCGCTGCCCGAGGTGCCCGCGGATGTCAGCGCCGCCGGGTCTGCTGGCATCTGGGCGCTGGGCGCCGAGTACGCCATGCACTGGACGGGCGCATCCTGGGCCACGATCCGGCTGCCGGTGTTCCCGCTGCCGTTCGGCGACTACGCGACCTACGGTGACCTCACCGCGGCCGATGCGAAGGACGCCTGGGTGGTCGTCTCCATCTACGACTCGTCGCACGCCCTCGTCAGCACGGTCCCGGCGTACTGGACTGGCACGACGTGGCAGCTGCTGAACAGCCCGGCCGACATCCTCGGCTCGATGGCGCCGGATGGCGGCGGGGGGCTATGGGCCGACGGCATCGACATCAACCCGGGCGGTTTCTGGCTCCTTTATCACGAGGTCGGCGGCCACTGGACGAGCGGCCAGGCACCGCCCGGCGTCGACGTGCACTCACCGACCCCGCTCACGCGCATCCCCGGCACCCGCTCCCTGCGGGCCACGGGCACCGCGTTCAACGCCAAGGGCAACTACGGCGTGATCCTCAAGTACGGCCCGTAAGGATCCGAGGACCTGCTCCAGGTAGGAGTTCGCAAAGCGGCGGTCGGGGTCCACCTCGTCGCGGACCCGGAGGAAGTCGCCGAACCGCGGGTAAAGCTCACCGAGCTGCGCGGCGTCGCGAGTGTGCATCTTGCCCCAGTGCGGGCGGCCGCCGACGGCGGCCGCGATCGATTCGAGCGCGCGGAAGTACTCCTGGTACGGCAGTCCCACGTACTGGTGGATCGCCACGTAGGCGGTGTCCCTGCCATAGGCGCTGGACAGCCAGATGTCGTCGGCGGCGGCGACGCGGACCTCGACGGGGAACATCACCGGGTCGGCCAGCCGCGGCACCGCCGCGCGCAGTTCGCCGAGCACGTCGAGGACGGATTCGCGGGGCACCGCGTACTCCGACTCGACGAACCGGACCCGGCGCGGCGTCACGAACACCTGGTGCGACGCGGCGGAGTACGCCCGCTTCGACAGCGTGCTCGCGGCGAACCTGTTGAGCGGCTTGATGAGACCTGGCACCGCGCGCCCGGTGCGGCATAGCGCGCCGAACGCGGCGTTCTCCATCACGTCGTACTCATAGAAATGCCGCCACGCCGGCATTCGCGGCAGTTCTGTCCCCCGGTTGTTGCGCTTCACCAGCGCGTTCTTGCCGTAGGGGAACCAGTAGAACTCGAAGTGGTCGTTAGACGCCGCGAACTCGCCGAACCGCTCGAGCACCTCGCCCAGTGGCATCGGCCGCTCGTCGGCGGACAGGTAGAACGCCGGGACGCACTTCAGCGTCACGGTGGAGATCACGCCGAGCGCGCCGAGGCCCACCTGGGCGGCGGCGAACAAGTCGGGCCGCTGCTGCGGCGAGCAGGAGACGACCGACCCGTCGGCGAGGACGAGTTCCAGCGCCGTGACCGCGGTCGCGATGCCGCCGAGCCGGGCGCCGGTGCCGTGCGTGCCGGTGGAGATCGCCCCGGCGATCGTCTGCGCGTCGATGTCACCGAGGTTCGGCATCGCCAGGCCAAGCACGTCGAGCGCCGCGTTGAGCTGCCGGATCGTGGTACCCGACCGGACCGTGACCAGTCCGGAATCCGCGTCCGCCGAGATGACGCCGGTCCACCCGGACAGGTCGAGCGCCACGCCTGAGGTGGCCGCCGTCGGCGTGAAGGAGTGCCCGCTGCCGAGCGCCCGCACGGTCAGGCCCGCCGCGCCCGCGTCCTTGATCGCGTCCGCGATCTCATCAGCGCTGCGCGGCCAGTATCGTCGCGCGGGATCCGCGGTCGCCGTCCCTGCCCAGTTTTGCCAAGTCATATCGGGTGATTTTTCCTGATTTTGATTCGCGGGTGTCTAACCTCTGCCGCAGACAGGCTACTGTCTGGCTATGTCTGGCAGCACTCTGGCGAAACCGGGCACCGGCCAGGACCGGTACGAGCAGGCGACGGCCCACCTGGACCCGCCGTTCGCGGTGGTCGACGTGGCCGCCTTCGAAAGCAACGCGCGCGACCTGGTCCGGCGAGGCGGCGGCCTGCCGATCCGGGTGGTCAGCAAGTCGCTGCGCTGCCGGTTCCTGGTCGAGCGGGCGCTCGCCCAACCCGGGTACCGGGGCATCATGTGCTATTCGCTGGCCGAGGCGCTGTGGCTGCACTCGGCCGGCCTGAGCGACGACCTGCTGGTCGCCTACCCCACCGCGGACCGCGGCGCGCTGCGCGCGCTCGCCGCGAACGCCACGGCCCGGCGTCACATCACGGTGACCATCGACTCCGCCGCGCACCTCGACTTCATCGACGCGACGCTCGGCGAGGGTCACCCGGAGATCCGGGTGTGCCTGGAACTCGACGTGTCCTGGCGGCCGCTCGGCGACCGGGCGGCGGTGCAGATCGGGACCTGGCGGTCGCCGCTGCGCGAGCCGGCGCAAGCGGCGCTGGTCGCGGAGGCAGTCCTGGCGCGGCCGGGTTTCGTACTCGTCGGTGTGCTGGGCTACGAAGGTCAGATCGCGGGCCTCGGCGACTCACCGCCGGGGAACCCGGTACGCGCCGCGCTAGTCCGGGCGATCCAGGCCAGGTCGGCGGCCGAGCTGCGCGAGCGGCGCGCCGAGACCGTGCGCAGGGTCCGCGCGCTGACCACCCTGGAGTTCGTCAACGGGGGCGGCACCGGGTCGCTCGAATCCACGGCGGCGGACAAGTCGGTCACCGAGCTGGCCGCCGGGTCGGGACTTGTCGGGCCCACGCTGTTCGACGCGTACCGCAGGTTCCGGCCACGGCCCGCCGTCATGTTCGCGCTGCCGGTGGTCCGACGGCCGGCGCCGCGCATCGCCACCCTGTTCAGCGGCGGCTACGTGGCGTCGGGAACCGGGACGCCGGACCGGCTGCCCACGCCATTCCGGCCCGCCGGGTTGCGGCTGTCGCGCATCGAGGGCGCCGGCGAGGTGCAGACGCCGGTGCTCGGCGTCGCGGCGGACAGCCTCCGCATCGGCGACCGGGTCTGGCTGCGGCACGCCAAGGGCGGCGAACTCGCCGAGCGCCTGACCGAATACCACGTGATCGAGGACGCCGCCGTGGCGCGAAGCGTGCCGACCTATCGCGGGGAAGGACAGTGCTTTGGATGAAGCAGTCGCGGCCAGCCCGCAAACGCAGCCGGCCGCGCTCGCCGAACCCACCGAGCCGGTCCGGGCCAACTGGATAACGCTGCTGTTCCTCGCGAACATCGGGCTGTGGCTGGCGATTTACGCACCCATTCAGGTGCTGATCCCCGAGCAGGTCGCCTCGCTGCACGACCACATTCCCAAGAACGGCATCCCGAGCGGCGCGGACGCCGTGCTGCTCTCCATAGTGATAGGCGTGGGCGCGATCGCCTCCCTCGTGGCCAACCCCGTCGTCGGCGCGCTGTCCGACCGGACGACGCACCCGCGGGGCCGCCGCCACCCGTGGACGGTCGGCTGCGCCCTGACCGGGGCGGTTGGCATCGTGATCGTCGCCGCGTCGCCCTCCGTCCCGGTGATGGCGGTCGGCTGGTTCATCGCGGAGCTCGGGCTCGGCGGCATGCTCGCCACGCTCACCGCCGCCCTGCCGGACCGGGTGCCCACGAACCAGCGCGGGTGGCTCGGCGCGCTGATCGGGATCAGCCAGATGCTCGGCACCGTCCTCGGCGCGCTGATCGTGACCGTGATCATCACGCGGATGTCCGCGGGCTACGCGGCCTGCGCCGTCATCGTCGTCGCATTCGCGGTCCTGTTCGCGTGGCGCACCCCGGACGAGCCGCTGCCCGCCGAGTTCAAGCCGCGGGTGCCGGTGACGGCCACACTGCGGCGGCTGTGGGTTTCGCCGCGCCAGTACCCGGACTTCGGCTGGGGCTGGATCACGCACTTCCTAGTCAACCTCGGCAACGACCTCGGCACGCTGTACCTGCTGTACTTCCTCGCCCGCGGCGCGCACTACCACGACCCGCAGACCGGGCTGCTGATACTGATGGCGCTGTACGCCGTGGCGCTGCTGATCGCCGGGGCTGCCTGCGGCAGCCTGTCGGACCGGTCCGGACGGCGTAAGCCGTTCATCGTGGGGGCGGCGATCGTGATGGCGCTGGCCGCTGCGATACTGGCCGTGTCGCCGACCTGGCACCTGGCCCTGGTGGCGGCGCCGCTGCTCGGCGCCGGGTTCGGCACCTACTGGGCGGCCGCGCCGGCGCTGCTGACCCAGGTGCTGCCGGCGGCGGCGGACCGGGCCAAGGACCTGGGAATCATCAATATCGCCTATAGTCTCCCGCTCGTGGTGGCGCCGCTCGTCGCGGGGGTAGTACTGGGACTAATGAACAGCTATCCAGCACTCTTCGCGCTCGCCGGCGTCGTGACGGTCATAGCAGGGCTGACAGTCAGCCGGGTCCA
>Ga0335073_10007619_pt1 | contig 15201 bp, 11 predicted proteins | sample Lox_Sample_22_FD_207093 | JGI IMG/M metagenome (GOLD analysis project Ga0335073, IMG submission 207093) | Soil microbial communities from Loxahatchee National Wildlife Refuge, Florida, United States - Lox_Sample_2.2 | ecosystem: Environmental > Terrestrial > Soil > Wetlands | place: USA... | reverse complement strand
TCGCGCCGCTGCTCTTCTATCTCGATCGCACCGCACCGATTCTCGACGGCCGCCTTGGCGACGCTCCCCCTGGCTACGTGCTCGTGCCTGAAGATGTGTGGAAAGAAAACCAGGCCCAGGCGCTCGACCTCGAACCCGTCATGACGTCCGAGCACGGAACCCGCAAGCTCGTCCTGCTGCGCCACGGCGCTTCGTACGCCGAGGCTCGCAGCATCAACGGGATAAAGTTCCCCGACTTGGCGGAGCGAGCGACTTCTTCCGTCATGGTGAACTTCGTTCGCGTTGCTCACTGCGCTCAGAATGACGGACTCGATAGCAGCCAATACATAGAAATGAGAATAAGCAGACGCCTCATCTTGAGAGCGATGCGAGCTTTTCGAAGAAGTCTGGGAATGTCTTTGCCACGCAGCCCGGATCTTTGATTGTGATGCCGGGTTGCTTGAGGCCCGTTACCGCGAAGGCCATTGCGATGCGATGGTCTTCGTAGGTTTCGATTTCTGCGCCGTGGAGCGATGACGGCTCGATCTCGAGGCCGTCTTCGGTGCCGTGGACGCTGGCGCCAAGCCGCTTCAATTCTGTCACGAGCGCGTGGAGGCGGTCGCTTTCGTGATGGCGGATGAAGCCGACGCCGCGAATCTTTGTTGGCGACGAGGCGAACGGCGCGATCGCGGCGAGCGTCGCCACCATGTCGGGCATCGAGTTCATGTCGATGTCGATGCCGCTGAGGGTGCCGCTGCCTTCGATCTCGACGACGTTGTCGAGCCACGTCAGATTCGCGCCCATCTTTTCGAGCACACTGAGAAAGCCCGTGTCGCCTTGCACCGAATTCTTCGTCAGATGCGGGAGGCGGACGCGGCCTCCGACGAGCGCTGCCGCTGCCGCGAAGTAACTCGCGCTCGAGGCGTCAGGCTCGACGACGTAGCGCTGCGCGCGATACCACTGCCCGCCCGGCACCGTGATCTGATCTCCCGCCACCGTGCTCGTTGCACCCCACGTCTCCATCACACGCAACGTCATGTCGATGAACGGCCGCGCCGCTTCGCCGATCACCGTGAGCTTGATGCCATGCGGCCACAGCGGGGCCGGCATCAGCATCGCGGACACGAACTGCGACGACAGGCGCGCATCGATCGTGGTTTGGCCGCCTTCGAAGCGATGCCGTGATGCGTCCACGATTATCGGCGGACAATTGTTGTCGCGTTCGCTGTAGATACTCGCGCCGAGCCGTTCCATTGCGTCGAGCAGCGGGCCGATCGGCCGCTGGCGCATCCGCTGATTGCCGTCGATTCGGTAGCGGCCTTCACCAAGTGTGAGCATCGCGACCAGGAAGCGCATCACGGTGCCCGCGCCGCCGATGTCGAGTTCGGCGCCGCGCGTTGGGATCATGCCGCCCTGGCCGCCGACCGTGATCCGCCGCGCCGCTTCGTCAATTTCGACGATGAAGCCGAGCGCGCGCAGCGCCGCCGCCATGTAGCGGGTGTCGTCGCTCAAAAGCGCGCGCTCGATCACGCTGCGGCCCTGCGCGATCGACGCAATCAGCATCGCGCGGTTGGTGATGCTTTTCGAGCCGGGTATTTCGACGGTTGCCGCGATCGGCCTGTTCAGCGGTATGACTTCGAATCGATCCAACTAAGAGATGTCTCGTGGCGTTATTAGACGTGGAATCTTCAAAGGCAATGGATAGCAGGCGCTGATCGTCGATGCCAGCGAAGCGCCTCAATTGCCCTGCGGCACCGGCGGAAACGTCACTCTTCCCGCGATGATATCCTGCTCGGCGGACGTCGCGCGATCGACGGCGGCGTGCGGAATCTTTGGCACGAGCGCATCGTTGAAGACGACGCGCACGAGGCCGTCCTTCATCCCATACTCGATCATCGCGGGATGAAATTTATGGTCGCGCACCTCGGCCGCGATCTTCAAGAACGAAGCGGGAATGTCGGTGACGGCGCTCGCGAGGATTGTCCCAGGCATCACGGAGTTTTGATTGCGATTGGTGCCGAAAGCAAAAATCTGCGACTGTGCGGCAGCCTGGAACACGCCGAGGCCGGCCGCGTCAGCCTCGTGATAGAGCAGATCGGCGCGCTGGCTTACCTCGGCGAGCGCCGCCTCTTTCGCCGCGCCGACATCCTCGAAGTTGCCGATATAACTGATGAGGACCTTGCCGTCGGGGCGAGCCGAGATGAAGCCGCGCTTGTAACCATCGAAGGTGAAGCGGATCGACGGCAACTGGATGCCGCCGACGGCGCCGATCACGCCGGTCTTGGTCACGCCTCCCGCCAGTACGCCGAGTACGTAGGCAGCCTCCTCGATCTTGAACGACAGCGACGCGACGTTGCTCGCCGAGCCGCTGCCTGACGTGATCACGAAGGTCGTATCGGGGAAAAGCTTCGCCACTTTCAGCGCCGTGTCGGTGTACTCGAAGCCGTGGGCGAAGATCAGGTTGAAGCCGCGCGAGCCGAAATCGCGAAACGCGTCCTCGAAGTCCGCCGGCGACGTGGTCTGCACCATCGCGGTTTCGGCGCCGAGATTCTTTTTGATCAATTGAAGACCTTCGAACGCCGATGCGTTCCATCCGGCGTCGCTGATCGGTCCTGGCGTGAGTAACGCGACTTTGAACGCCGCTGAAGAAGGCTGTGCGGGGGCCGTGCCGCTCGCGCGACATCCGGCGATAAAAAGCAACAGGAAGGAGAGCGCAGCCGCACAGAAAGCTGATTTTAGAGTCGGGAAATGCAACAAGTATCGCGCGTTAGCCAATCTGTGCCTCTTCCTACAGAGTTCGCATTTGTTGACTATCAGAGCAGACGGCTGTATTCGATATCTGGTCCTTCTATGCCGATGGGAAGGGATCCACGGCATTGGAGGTAGATCGTAAAGGTATGATGAGCTTGCGGGGCGTTTCGAATTATCGGGGCAGGTTGCTGAAGATCGCCGGAGCAATGGCGCTCGGCGCGGCTCTGGTATTGACGCGCGCGATTCCCGGCTCCGCAGAAACCAGTTTCCATTTCCCCGAACCGGTCGCGATTCAACCCAACGTACAATTCTGGGTTAACGTCTTCACCGAATACTCCGTTCGCGATTTTGTCCTCGTCGATCGCGATAACGTCACGCAGATTTACCAGGTCTTCCATCTGCCCGGCGACGGCCAGCCGACGCGCGACGATATCGACTGGGTGAACGCGTATCTCAAGTCCAAGTACGGCGACATGCTGACGCAGCTCGGCAGCGGTCATCAGCCGAACACGTATGATGAGCGCCGCGTCGCCGCGATGTTCCAGGGCAAGTCCGTAAGTGCGTACCTTGAAGCCGCGCAGAATCTCCGGGTGCAGGAAGGCCTCAAGGAAAATTTCCGCCACGGCCTGCTGCGCAGCCGTTACTACCTGCCCACGATGGAGCGCATCTTCAAGAGCGCAGGATTGCCGCCTGAGCTGGTGACGCTCGCGCAGGTTGAGTCGGGCTTCGAAGGCGGCGCGCGCTCGGGAGCCGGCGCGGTCGGTATCTGGCAGTTCACGCGCGCCACCGGCAAGCAATATCTGAAGATTGGACGTTACCGTGATGAGCGCCTGAATCCAGTGCGCGAGACGATGGCGGCGGCGAAGCTGTTGCGCTCCAACTACGATCTGCTCGGCGACTGGCCGCTCGCGATCACCGCTTACAATTACGGCACCGGCGGAGTGGCTCGCGCAGCCGACGAATGCAACGGCGATTACTGCAAGATCGTGAAGACCTACAGCGGGCCGCACTTCGGCTTCGCGGTTAAGAACTACTACGCGGAATTTCTCGCTGCCCTACAAGTGCATCAGCACGAAGAAGAGTTCTTTCCGGGCATCGAGGACGACGAAGCGGCGCCACCCAAGCCGATCAGCGAAGTGATCGCGCATCCTTCGAGTCATCACTCGAAGAAGTCGTCAGTGCATCGCGCCGCGTCGCATTCGCGGCATCATCACAAGAAGATCCAGACCGCGCAGAACACCTGAACTGCAGAGCCCCTCACCGTTCACTACAAATCGTCGATCGTTCTCAGCCGCGCGAACTCGCGTCGGCGACCCTGGTGTGCGGGCTGACCGCGCGATAGCTTGGGCGCTCGCGCAGCCGCTTCAGGTATGCCGCCGTGCGGGGAAAAGCCGTGAGATCGAAGTTATCGACCTCGAGCACCATCGCCAGCGGCGTGTATGCCGCATCGGCTAGCGAGTACTGTCCGCAGACGTACTCGCCGTCGTGCGCGAGAACCTTCTCGATGTAGGGCAGATCGCGATTGCGCAGCGTCTCGCGGCCTTTCTCCATCTGCTCGGCGTTGCGCTTCGCGGGCTCGCTCCAGTACGGCATCCAGATCGGAGGCAAGCTGCCCGCCAGCAGCGCCTCGTCGGCGAATTGCTCGGTGAGCCTCACCATCATCCGCTCGACGGGATCGGCAGGCAGCAAGCTCGGCGTCGGAAAGCGATCTTCGAGATATTCATCGATCACGGTCGAATCGAAAACCACGCGGCCGTCGTCGTCCTCGATATACGGCACCTTGCCCAGCGGATGCATCGCGAGCATCTCGGGCGGCTTCTTCCAAAGATTGCCCGGCGGAAGATTTTCGATGCGATACTTGAGACCCTTCTCCTCGAGCACGATCTTGGTCTTGCTGGCGTGCGTCGAGCGCAGCGTGCCCCAGGGATAGTCGCGTTCGGTAGTGTAGAGTACGATCATGTGATTTCTCCTCGCGCGGGCGCGCTCCGAGCTTAGCACCGTCGGATGGCGCCGAGAATTCGCTCGAGGCAGATTACTCTGATCGATGGCACAACGGGCGGCGATAGCATCCGATCTCAGCGGACTCGCGGATCGATTCCGCGGCGCGCTCGGCAACCAGCGGCTCGCGAGCCGCGCGATCGCGTCGGTTGCGTCGCGTGCGCCCGACGAGCGCCTTGCAATCGCATCGGGGCTTCGTCTGGGGGAGCAATCGCCCGCTGGTCTGAAAAAGCTCCTGCTCACGCGCCAGCTCGCCGACGATCTCTTCTTCTGCCTCGGCTCGTCGGAGCTCATTGGGGTCGAGCTAAGTTCGATAGGCTCGGAGTGGGCGACGGATTTTCTGCGGGCGAACGAAGAATCATGCGATTCGCTGATCGAATCGATCGTATTCGAACCTCCGCACTTTGACGACCGGCGCAGCGCGGCCCAGGCCATCGCGGCCTTCAAGCGGCGGATGTTTATTCGCATCGCGATCGGCGACTTGCTCGATCGTCTGACGGTCGCGGAGACGGCGCGTGCGATGTCGGCGCTGGCCGACGAATGTATCCGTGCGGCCTATGCCGCGGCGCTCGATTTGCTCGGCGATCGCGGCAAGACCGTGGGCAAATTCTGCGTGCTGGCGATGGGCAAGCTTGGCGCCTGCGAGCTCAACCTCAGCTCGGACATCGACCTGATCTATCTGCACGAGGCGACCGCCGATCAGAACGCGCTCGAAGCCGCCGCGCGCCTGGCCGAATTGATTACCGAGCTTCTTGCCGCTGGCTCCTTTCGCGTTGACATGCGGTTGCGCCCCGGCGGCCGTTATTCACCGCTTGTTACGACACTCAACGGCGCGCTGGAATTTTATGAGAGCCTTGGGCAAACCTGGGAACGCGCCGCGCTGCTCCGCACGCGGCCGGTCGCGGGCGCGCTCGACGTCGGCCGCGAGTTGCTCAAGGAGCTGACGCCGTTCATATATCGGCGCTACCTCGACTTCGACACGCTGCGCCAGCTTCGCGCGATGAAGCGGCAGATCGAGGCCGAGCTGCGCGATCCCGCCATGATCGAGCGCAACATCAAGCTCGGTCGCGGCGGAATTCGCGAGCTCGAGTTCATCGTGCAAGCGCTGATGCTGATCTACGGCGGCCGCGATCCGCGCCTTCGAACCGAGCAAACGTTCCTCGCGCTGCAACGGCTCGAGACCCACGGCTATGTCCCTGCCAACCGCGCGCGGCAACTTGCCGATGCCTACTCGTTTTTGCGCGATACGGAACACAAGCTGCAGGTGATCGCGGGATTGCAGACCCATGTGCTGCCCAGTGAACCGGCGGCGATGCGTGCGCTCGCGGCGCGGCTCGGGCTCGGCAAGGACTACGATGCGATCGCGCGGCTCAACGCGCGGCTCAAGCAGCATCGCGATTTCGTCGCGACGCAGTTCCGCGAGACTCTCGCTGGCGGCGAAGATATCGAGGTCTCGAGCGCGGTCTCGCCCACGGCGCGTGCGGCATGGGAAGCAGCGCTCGATCCCGCCGCCTCACGCCGTCAGCTCGAAGAGCTGGGATTCGCAGTGGCCAAGGAAAGCTCGCGTCATCTGCTGATGCTCGCGCGCGAGCCCGAGCATGTGCATTCGAGCCCGCGCCGCCGCGAGCTTGTCGATCAACTCGGGCCGCTGATGCTCGATGAAATCGCGCGGCTTCCCGACCCCGATCTAGCGCTGAAGAACCTGGCCGATTTCATCGCGTCAGTTGGCGCGCGCACCTCGTTCCTCGCGCTCTTGGAGCAGCATCCGGCGACACGGCGGATCCTGCTCCGGCTCTTCGCCTCGAGCGCGTACCTCTCGACGATTTTCATTCGTCATCCTGACATGCTCGACACTCTCGTCAGGTCGGATATCGCGCGCCCGCGGCGCACCACGCAGGAATTGCGCGACGAGGTGCGCGAGCTCACCGCGGCCAGCGCCGACTTCGAGAGCAAGCTCGATGCGCTGCGCGTCTTTCGCCATCAGGAATTTCTGCGAATTTCGATCGCCGATCTCGCCGGCGATCTCGACATCGAACAAGTCGAATGCGAGCTCACCGCGCTGGCCGAGGCGGTGCTGACTCAGGCGCTCGAAATCGCGCGTGCCGAAACCGCGCTCAGATTCGCCATCCCGCCGACGCTCAAGATGTGCACGATCGCGATGGGCCGGCTTGGTGCGAGCGAGATGTCGTATAACTCGGACCTCGATCTGATCTTCGTCTTCGACGATCGCGACGAGTCCGCCGACAGCCGCGAGGTCGCCGCGCGGCTCACGCAGAAGCTGATCGCGGTGCTCGAATCCCGCACGCGGGAGGGCTATGCCTACAAGCTCGATCTGCGGCTGAGACCTTCGGGCAACGCCGGCCCGCTTGTGACGTCGCTGGAAAGCTTCCGCGAGTATCATCGCAAGAGTTCCGCGGTGTGGGAGCGGCAGGCGCTGGTGCGCGCGCGCGTGGTCGCGGGCGACGATGAACTAGCTGCGGCAGTCGAAAGCGCGCGCGAGGAATTCGTCTTCGGCCACTCGCTCACTGATAGTGAAGTCACCGAGATCCACGCGATGCGCATTCGGATGGAGCGCGAAATCGGTTACGAGAACGGCAGCCATCTCAATATCAAGCAGGGTCCCGGCGGACTCGTCGATGTCGAGTTCCTGGCCCAGATGCTCGCGCTGCGCTACGGAGTACGCGATCCGGAACTGCGGCTGCGCGGCACGATTAAGATGATTTCGAAACTCGAGCAAGCCGGAATCATGGCAGCGCATGACGCGGGGATCCTGCGCGAGGGCTACCGGTTTTTATCGCGGCTCGAAAATCGGCTGCGCATCGAAAGCGATCAGCCGGCGTGGGCCGTTCCGACCGATCCTGCCGCGCTGGGACCGCTCGCGCGGCGCATGGGATTCGAAGGCGCCAATGGCGCCGACCAGTTACTTTCCGAGCTATTGCATCGCCGCGCGAGGATCCGTGCGATCTTCGAGCATCAGTTTGCCCGCGAACTGTCCGCGCAACACTAAAGGCCATCATTCGAACGTCAGTTTGATTCCGCCGGCGAAGGTGAAGCTCGGCGCGCGAAATCCGATGGCCTCGAAATAACTGCGATCGAGCATGTTCGTGAACTTGATGAAGGCCTCCTCGTTGTGAACGTGCCATGCCGGAACGCCGGCGGCGTACGACGCGACCGCGTCGACGCGGTTGTACGCCTGTAGATTTTGAACCATTCCCTCCTGATTGAGGTCGTCGCGATCGCCGACGAAGATGTAGCGTACGTTCGCGGTTACGCGATCGCGCGGCAGGAATCCCAGCGGGAACTGGTATTGGAGCACTGATGCCGCCGAGTACTTCGGCACCCGAAGCGGTTGCGCCGTCGAGCCGCTATTGTCGACGTGCGTCTCATCGAGGATCGTGACGTAGCCGCTGAAACTAAGGCCCTTCATCGGTGTGACCGCAGGAACGATCTCGACGCCCTGGGTATCGACGCGCGCAGCGTTGCCGGCGGTCGAGAAGTCCGGCGCGATGTTGGTTGGGATCGTGACAATCTCGTTGTGAATGCGCCGCGAGAAGTATGTTGAAGTCAACGATCCCCATTCACCGAAAGTTGTGGTGAATCCGCCATCATATTCGCTGGAAATTTCGGGCGACAAATTGGGATTTCCGAAACCCGGGAAGTACAGCTCGTCGAATGACGGCGCGCGAAACCCTTCACTGTAGCTGCCGCGCAGTGTCGTCCAGAATTTTGGCAGCGGAATCGCGACCGACCATGACGAACTTTCCTCGTCGCCGAACGAGCTGTTGCCGTCAACGCGAAATCCACCGGTGGCGAGCAGGTGACCGTCGAAGAAACTGCCCTCCTGTTCGAGGTAGCCCGCATATTCCTGGCGGCGCGCGTTGAAGTCACTTATCGACGGAGGCCCGAAGACAGGATCGTCGAATACGCTGGTGGATCGCGCCCATCGATCCTTGAAATCGAAACCGAGGAGCGTGCGAAAGCCCTCCAGATCGATCCCGAGGAACTTGCGAGAACTATCGAACCAGGTGATGAGCCCCTCGATATTGCCGCCGCGAATTTCTTCCGGGATGTGATCGACTTCGTTTTGTTGGTTGCCAAAATACGGCGTCGAGTTGTCGCGGATATCGTTGCGCACGAACGAGGTGAACGAGCGCAGCATGAAGTGCTCGTTGAAATGATGCTCGATCTCACCCTTGAAGAGCATGAACTCGCCGCGCTGATGCGCATTCGGATTGAGCGGCGATCCAAGCGCAATCGAAAACGTCGGCAGGCTTACGTTCGAGCGGATGTAGCGCGCAAAACCGCGGAACGTCGTCTTGTCGCTCAGGTGATAATCGAGCCTGAGCGATCCTGACAGGTTGTCTGAGTTATCGTTAACGAGACGGTAGCCCTCGGTCGAGAAGTATGAGATCGCCGCCGAGTAGCCGAGCTTCTCGTAGGACCCATTCAACGTCGCCTGCTGCAGCTCCGATGCGCGCGTGCCGCCTTCGGAAAGGAACGTTGCCTTGGCGGGACCCTCACCTTCCTGCGAAAGCACGTTCACTACGCCGCCGATCGCCTGCGAGCCATAGAGCGCGCCGCCCGCGCCGCGCAGCACTTCGATTCGATCGACGTTGTCCGTCGTCAGGTTCGCCATGTCGAAAGCGCCGGTGGTGCCGGTGTTAACTTCGACGCCATCGATCAGGATGAGCGTCTGCGAGGATGACGCGCCGCGAATCGACACGTCGCTTTCCGTTCCCGGCGATCCGAGCTGCGTGACGATTACGCCCGGAACCTCGCGCAACGCGTTCGCCGCCTGCTGGATCTTCTGATCGTTAATCTGCTTGTCGGTAACGACGCTGAGCGTGGTGCCGATATCGGCGAGCGGCTGCGCGATTCGCGTCGCCGTGACGACCAGCTGCGAGAGCTGCTTCTCGCCAGGCTTCGCCTGCGTGCTCGCTTTCTGACCGCCGCTGCTCTTCGAAGAGCCAACGGCTTTGCCTGCGGCTTTCGCATTGCCCGGTTGCGCGGGCGTTGTATTGCTCGCAGCGGGAGGATCGGCAAAAGCCCATCGTGCGCCCGCGCAAACAAGGAGTGAACCTAGAATAACTGCCAGAAATGATGATCGAGCCATGAACTCCTCCGCGTTCGTGCGCTTTCAACGCGGCGGAGTGATCGGGCGAAAAAAATCCGACCCCTCGCGGATGAGGAATCGGGTTTCGAGGGGCATCGCGCCCGCGCAACCCTCCCCGCGGAAGGCGACACCTAAAGCACGGCCGGTCTCCTGACTTGGGGATCATCCTCGGGTCCGCCTTCCCGCCGAAGCAGTGGCTTGATGGACCTTCGTCTCCCGTTACAGTTGCGGGGCAGCGCCGGATTCTCACCGGCTTCCCGTACACCGTGCGAGGCAATAGTTACGTTCAACCGCGCCATCAGTCAATGAGCAGCAAGCGACGCGCGAAATTTTCACGCGCAATCGCTATCGCGTATGCTGAATCGCGATGGCGAAAATCACACTGCTCACGGGCGGCGCACGCAGCGGCAAAAGCACGCGCGCTCTCGAGATCGCGGACGCCGCCGGCGCGGGTCGCCGCTTCTTTATCGCATCCGGCGAAGCGCTCGACGACGAGATGGCCGTGCGCATCGCGCGGCACAAGGAAAACCGCTCGAAGGAATTCGAAACCATCGAGGCGCCGCTCAAGGTCGCCGAAGCGATCGCATCGCTCGATGTTCCCGCCGCGATCGCGATTTTCGACTGCCTGACCTTGTGGGTTTCAAACTTGATGGGCAGCGGCGCAAGCGACGCGGAAATCCTGGGCGAAGCAGATCGACTCGCGAAGACGCTCACGGCTGCGCCGTTTCCAGTCGTGGTCGTCACCGACGAAGTCGGGATGGGGATCGTGCCCGACAACGCGATGAGCCGGCGCTATCGCGATCTGCTCGGATGGACGAATCAGAAAATCGCGGCCGCGGCCGACCAAGTGATCCTGATGGTCGCGGGTTGTTCGCTAAGAGTTAAGTAGCCGCGCTCACGCCGCCATCACGATCAGCGCAAGCACTTCGACCAGTTCGCCGCATGCGCCGATCAGATCGCCCGTCACGCCGCCGAGCCAGCTTCGATAGAACGCCCGCATCAGCATCGGCACGATCATCGCCGCAAAGGTCGCCGCGATCGTGCGCTCGGAAAGCACCAGTGCCAGTGCGATCGCCACTGTCAGCCCCGCGATAAAAGAACGGCGCGTGCTCCGCGAGCCAACGAGCGAAGTGCCTGCGCCGCCGGGTCTGACGTAATCGATTCCCGACGCGACCGAGATCATCGCCCAGCGCGCGAGACCCGGCACGAAAAAAAGCGCCGCATACCGGCGCCATCCGGCGAGTGTCGCCAGCGCGAGGAACTTCAGCGTAAGATCGAAGATCAGCGCGATCGCGCCGAAGCTGCCGATCCTGCTGTCGCGCAAAATTTCGAGCGCGCGCGTGCGATCGCCTCGCGCGCCGAGCGCGTCCGCCGTGTCTGCGAGCGCATCGAGATGAATCGCGCCGGTGATGAGCGTGAGCGAGAGCACATCGAGCACCGACCGCAGTGTCTGCCCCAGACGAATCGCGAGAAAGCGATCCTCGACACAGAGCGCGGCGCCGAGCACAAAACCCACCAGCGGAAACCACGCGAAGGACGCGGCAACGGTTTCCTCGGCAGCGCGCCTTTCGTCGAGGACCGGAACTATTGTCAGGAAGCTGAGAGCAAGCTGGAACTCTTGGCGGAAGCCGGCCCCCGGCGGAGCTGTCGTGCCGGCATGCGAGTCTTCGTCGTTCATCGCACTTTGCCCGATACGCCGGCCGCCGCGAAGGTCGCCATGTTGTGAAACAGGTCAAGCGCCGACTCGATCACGTTCATCGCAAGTGCCGCTCCGGTCCCCTCGCCCAGGCGCAGATCCAGATTGAGCACCGGCCGGACCCGCAGATGCTCAAGCACCAGCGCGTGGCCACCTTCGGCCGAGCGATGGCTGAAAATCAAATGGTCGGCGACGCGCGGGCAAATTTTGATCGCGGACGCGGCCGCTGCGGTCGAGATGAAACCGTTCACTACTACGGGTACGTTCGCCGCCGCGCCGCCGATGCAGAATCCTGCCAGCGCAGCGATCTCGAATCCGCCGATAGCGGCGAGTATCGAGACGCCGTCGCCGAACGCGCTGCGATGGAGTTCGAGCGCGCGCACAACGACTTCGACCTTGCGCCTGAGTCCGAGGTCGTCGAGTCCCGTGCCGCGCCCGACGATTGAAGCGGGTTCGATGCCGGTCAGCACCGCGAGAATTGCGGCAGCGGGCGTGCTGTTTGCGATCCCCATCTCGCCGGTACCGAGAATCGTCGCACCTTTATCAGCGAGCTCGCGCGCGACCTCGATTCCGATTTCAAGCGCGCGGCACGTCTCGTCGATCGTCATCGCGGGGCCGCTGAGAAGATTACGCGTGCCGGCGCCGACGCGTCTGTAAGTCACGCCCGCGAGCGGCGCGGCGCTGGTGTCGATTTTGACGCCGACATCGATTGTGCGCAGCTCGTAGCCGAAGCGGCGCGCGAGCACGCTGATCGCGGCGCCACCGCCCGCGATGTTCTTCAGCATCTCGACTGTGACCGCTTGCGGAAACGCGCTGACGTTCGCCTCAGCGACGCCGTGATCCGCGACGAAGACCGCGATCGCGCCGCCGCCCCATCGCGCGTTGCCGTCGCGGCGGATCGCGGCGTAGCGGCGCACCAACTCCTCGAGATAACCGAGGCTGCCGGGAGGCTTGGTGAGCGAGCCGAGCCGCGCGTCTGCGGCCCAGGCCTCTTCTTCGTCGAGCGGGCGAACGGCTGCGATAGTGTCATCGATTAAGTTCATCGTAGTTGAGAGCAGGATCGCATCACGGACCGCGAAATCGAGCAAGCGCGTCGCGCGCGGCAGCGACGAGGCATTCATTATCAGCCCGCATGCTGACCGCGACGCGATACATGCCGGAGCGGCATCCCGGCATCGCAGCCAAGTCGCGCACGACGATCTGGTGGCGCAGCACCTGAGCGGCGAACGCGCTCGGCGATGGTTCGTGGGCAACTTCGAACATCAGGAAGTTAGCGGAGGAGGGGAAGACTCGAATGCCGTCGATCGCCGATAGCTCGCGCGTAAGGAAATCACGCTCGCGCGATACCACTTCGCGAGTTCGATCGAGATATTCGGGCGGCGCATCGAGGCAAGCGAGACCAACGGCCAGAGCGGCGGAATTAACCGACCACGGTTCGATACTGTCGCGCAGCATCCCGATAAATTCGGGCTCCGCGATCACGAAACCGAGCCGCAGGCCTGCGATCGAAAAACTCTTTGTGAGCGAGCGAAGGACAACGACTCGATGCGTCGAAACGAGGCGCGCCACGGATTTCGCACGAGCTGCAAAATCGATAAACGCTTCGTCGATCACGAGCCGTGCGTGATTGCGCGCGCATCGATCCGCGATTGCTGCGATCAGCGCGTCGCTGAGCATCGCGCCCGTCGGGCTGTTGGGACGTCCGATCCAGATTGCGTCAGTGCCCGTTTCGAGCGCGGCATCGATTTCGGAAAGATCGAGTTTGAAGTTGTTCTCGGCGCGCAGCGTGATCGAACAGGCTTCGGAGCCGGCGAGTGCCAGTCCATTTGCGATCTCGCTGAAGGTCGGAATCACGACGTGCGCGCGACGCGCCTTCATCACGCGCGCGGCGAGATAGATCAACTGAATCGATCCGTTGCCGGCCAGAACATTGCTCGGCGTCACGCCGACTCTTTCGGCGAACTTTGCCTCAAGCTCGAACGGATGAGCGGGCGGATATGCCGCGATCTTTTTGGCGGCCGCGTGGTAGGCATCGATCGCTTCCCGAGGCGGACCGAGAGGATTCAGACTCGCGCTGAAATCCAGCAACCCTTCCGGCGCCGCGCCGCCATGCGAGCGATCGAGCGCTATCTTCATCCGAAGATCCAGCGGCAGAGCGCGATGGCGAGAAATGCGATTAGCGTCGCGTAATGCAGAATCGTGCGCGATTTCTGAATCGTCTCGACGTCGATCGGGTTGAGGGCGTCGCCGAGCGTCGCGCGATCCTCGACCTGGCCCGCGTAAGCTGCGGCGCCGCCGAGCTGCACGCCCAGCGCACCGGCCATTGCGGCCTCGGGATAACCGGCATTCACGCTCGCGTGCCGGTACGCATCGCGCGCGCACATTCGCAGCGCTTCGCGTCCAGTCGCGAAAAGAATCGAAGCCGCGCCCGCGATGCAGAGTGCCGACAGCCGGGCCGGAACATAGTTAGCGATATCGTCGATCCGCGCGGCGGCGCGGCCGAAGTTCAGATAGCGCTCGTCACGATAACCGATCATGGAATCGAGAGTATTGGCAGCCTTGTATGCGATCGCGCCGACCGGACCGGCGATGAAAAGAAACAGCAGCGGCGCGATCACGGCATCGCTGGAATTTTCCGCCACCGACTCGACCGTCGCGCGCGCGATACCTTCGCGATCGAGCGCGTCGGGATCGCGGCCGACCAATGCCGGCAAAGCAGTTCGCGCGGCGGCGAGATCATTGAGGATCAGCGCGCGTTCGACCGCGAGTGCAGAGTCGTCGAGCCCGCGCATCGCGAGCGTGGTCCATGCCAAGGCGACCGCAGCCACGGCGCCAAGGAACGGGCTCCCGCGATCGATCACCGAAATGACGAAATAGGCGACGATGGCTGTGAGGCCAATTACGCCGAGCGCGAGCAGGCGGCCGTTGCGCCGATCGCGACGCCGGTCCCCGGTGCGCAGGCCGCGCTCGCCGCTCGCGATCGCGGCGCCGATTAGGCGCACCGGATGCGGCAGCCACGCCGGATCGCCGAGCAGCAGGTCGGCGCCGAGCGCGAGCGCGATTAGCGGAGTCGAAAGATGGGTTGCGTGAGTCATCGATCAAAGACCGTTCTTCGCAAGCGCGCGTGAACAACTCGTCATCGCTGCACGTCCGATCAATTCGCCGAGCCGAGTGTGTTTGCCGCAATAGTCGTGCGCTGGAAGACGATCCGGGCAAGCGACGATGATGCAATCGGTGCCGGTGCCGGTCGCGGGCTTGCGTGACACGGTGCTGCGCACGTGCGCGTCAAGCACGGCGGCGACGCGGCCTTCGGTTGCGATCTGGATCGCCTCGACCATCGCCGCTTCGCTGAGCGGCTGATTGATCGCGACGATGAGATTGATCGTCCCGGGCAGCATCGATTCAACCGTAGCTGAATCGCCAACGCGAAGCGCGTTCGAGCATCCCGCGGTACACCAGGCGCTGACGACTAGATCGCCGCGGGTCAGCGTGAACGTCGCAACCCGCCGCACTTTCGCGCCGGTCATCATCGCGACGGCGCGCCGCGGATCATGACCGAGCGATCGCGCGACAGCCGAGAGGTGACGGCGCGGAGCTTCGGTGGCGGCGCGCTCGCCGATCTCGACCTGGTGATTGATGATCAGACTTGCACGCGAGCGGCCTC
>Ga0335073_10007616_pt1 | contig 15203 bp, 11 predicted proteins | sample Lox_Sample_22_FD_207093 | JGI IMG/M metagenome (GOLD analysis project Ga0335073, IMG submission 207093) | Soil microbial communities from Loxahatchee National Wildlife Refuge, Florida, United States - Lox_Sample_2.2 | ecosystem: Environmental > Terrestrial > Soil > Wetlands | place: USA... | reverse complement strand
TGCATCAGCGAGGTTAGTATGGAAGAGCATTGCCGGAAGCGAAAATCAATTCCAGAAGCTATGGGTTTATCAACATCGCATCGGCTCAGACAAGGAGTTCGAAGATCAATACTGCTTTACTGATACTGAGTTCCGCCCGAATGATTTCCAGGTCATGAACTGGTATACCAGCTCTCACCCAAAAGCTCTCTTCACTCGGATGGTTGTATGCAATAAGATGATCACCGGAGGCGACAACGACAAGATTGTGGGGGCCTTGTTGCTGCAAACAGCCCTTAAGAGGAGAGTAGGCAAGGAATCGGAGCAAATTCTCGAATTCAAGTCGGAAGAAGATCGGGTAAAGGCGCTCAAAGAGCATTTCGATATCGAGTTGTCGGTAGCGGAGCAGGATGCTATCAAAGGCACCCATACGCAAATACTGTGAATGTATGAATGAATTGCATTGTGGCATCTAGAAGTCTATGCGATTCGTTTCTCCACCTGATGGAAAAAGTCAGCTGTGTTCACGAATCGACGACCGCAAGAGACCTGTATTGGAGAAAACCACGAACCTTCCACGGATTGTTCAATTCGAAGCCCTCTGGTGCTTCAGGCTTGTCTGTTTGTCCTCGTAGCCATCCTGTTAACCTCCTATCGCGTTCCATCACTATAGCTGTTAGCATTCAAGTCGACCGGAGCAGACGTCTCCAATCCACGTACTCTGTCTGTCCCACCGATCCAAGCCCCATCTTGCGGGCTTTCCGCCATTCTGGTAGTGTCTGATAATGCTCAATCCTGCTCCAGTCACCCCGAACATCTGCGAGCTTGGTTAGGCGAGTGCGGCGATGGGTTGCTATTGAACGTTACTGACAGCGATGATGATGCCATACGGCATCAGAGCCTCAAACGGCACCGGCATTGTGAATTGAGGGATTGTGAGCCGTGATTAGGATATCGAGGAAGTATTGAGGCTCGGAAGATGCGATTTTAGCGGTCAGCTGCTGTCTCTCCATCTTCGGCCAGAGCTTCGTCACCACACCACAGGACGCAAGGCCCTAAGGCATCAAAACATCACGTGTACGGGGAACCCATTCGAACGGCAACTTCATAACGTGAGTCGCAGGGCAACGAACGCCTTTGGTATCGCCTCTACAAGGCAAATCACGATGCGGAAGTGCTTTTGAGATGCCCTAGGTATGCGCGAAGCCTTTGATTGACTTGCAGCACGCCCACAGTTCCATATTAGACGCGTTTGAGCGCCGACGGGCCGTATTTGCGAACTTGTCACTTACTGAGATATAGGAACTATTCGAATTCTTCTCTGCAGCTTCTCCAGGCGCTTTCTCCTACTTCATATCATCACCGGGAGTTTTGCATGTCGCGTTGAGCTCCTCTTTCGACCTGCCTCCATCCGTCTATCCCTCCCTCTGCGCAACCGAAAACCATCACCCCTCAACGGGGAATGATGCTTAGATAAACTTTCAAAAAGGTGTTCAGGCTGAGTTAGGGTACTATTAAAACACTTACGACGCTGGATTTCCTCACCTCCACGCTGGCGACTGTCGTCTCATACGCGCGGGCCCTGGAGCCCAACCACAACATCGGACATCTTGCGCACGATGTACAACCAAGCGTCGAGATGCACCTAGATCAAGACGAGCTTGCTGAAGATGTCGAGGGCAAATCAGGCGAGGACGATGTCCCGTCTGATGACGGCCCAGGGAGTGACGTCGACGCCGAGGGCGAGGATGATGACGACGACATCCTGCCTGTGCCTGCGCAAACAGCTATCCAGATACGCGATAGAGATAAAATCGACGAGGACGACGAGGACGAGGAAGACGAAGATGATGACGAGGTGGCAGTAGAAAGCTCGTCAAGCGCGAAAAGTGAGAGTGAGGATGATGATGACGATGACGATTCCGAGGAAAGCTCAGAATCGGATGCTGAAAATAAATGGGAAGACGAAAGCGACAACACTACCGAAGAGGTAGAAACTGAAGCTGTTGATCCGAATAGGTGCATGTAAGTGCAGCCTGTGTATCGTTGAGCTGAAGATGTACAATTGCTGACTTTGAGATGTACAGATTTTGCGGAGAAGATGAAGAGCATGACCCAGGCGTAGAATTCGAAGAGTATCTCGCGTGTGCGGTTTGTGGGGATAATGGTAAGCTTTCATACTCCCTTGTCTTGGATGTTTGCGCGTGGCAGGGCTTAGCTCCCTTGTTTAAGGTTTCTGGGCTAACGAGTTGTCCTGCAGCTCATCGGCAATGTGCACGAGATGCTGGCGTCCTAGGCTTTGAAGATGGTAAGTTTTACCTGACTAGCACCTTTTTTCCTTGATTCCCGGAATTCTTTTCGATTTTCCTATTTCGCATCTGATTTCAATGACATGGTGTCTGGATCCAACGAAGGTTCTGCCAATCGATGGGCACCAGACAACATATATATTTTCAGATACAAATGCCCAGTTGCAACAAATCCGTATGCTAACATGTGCGTTTAGACGCGGAGCATTGGCGATGCAAAGCATGCGTGGAGCATGGCTTAGAAGCGGAGCAACACAAAGATTCACCGACCACGACAGCACGCCGGCGCTCATCTGTCCCGAAAGTCGCGAGAGAACTGCTCCCATCGCATCGCAGCGGTCTCAAGCCTGATTCGCATTCAGTTTTCAACACTCTGATACTCGAAGACGATCCTATGGACGGCTCCCGGTCTTTGCGCAAGCGGAAAGGGAGCGATGAAGTTGAACATGCACAACGCCCAGTGAGAAAGCGACGTCGGACCTCTGACGTTACATCTGCGTCAGCGGGAGCAGACCAAGACTCATCGAGATCCTCGTCCTCAGATACGTCTGGCGAAACACATTCCGACGATGGCAATTTGAACGAGGATGACCATTTGAATGGGGCTGTCGACGACTCTACCACTCGATCACGGCTGCGGAGAAATCGCAAATCCGATAAAGGCCTGGTACACATCGTCAGCTCAGAGGGTATCAGCTTGATCGTTTCGTTCAACTTACAGAGAGACAAGGTACAGAAGATTCTCAGCTCACGGCCACGTAAAAATCGAGCAAGAGAAAGAACGAAAAAGAAAATCCAACCACCGCCGTTACAGGAGCCTGAACCTGACCATTATCCTTCCATCCCGTCCACACACAACGCCGTATTCTTCAATATTCCTGAGCGCGAGGACGACCCTCGGGCCAAGCCATACGGTGGCATTTTATCTGAAGCGGAGGCCGACACATCCAAGACCTTCCCGCAGCTGGCGGACAGAAAACGCTTCGAAGACGCAAGGCTTAAAGCAGAGGACGATTGGAAGAAGAAGGTGGCTGCTTCCAATACCATGCCCGAACCAACAAAGCCATCTCAAAAGCAAGCTGGCCCTCCAAGCAAGATCAAATGCATTAGTTTTGGTGGATATGAGATCGACACCTGGCATGCCGCACCCTATCCCGAAGAGTACAGCAGAAACAAGGTGCTTTATATATGCGAGTTCTGTTTGAAGTACATGAACTCGGACTACGTAGCTTGGCGACACAAGCTCAAGTGCCCATCAAAACATCCTCCGGGTGACGAAATCTACCGCGATGGCAAATACTCCTTCTTCGAAGTTGATGGTCGGAAAAATCCCGTTTACTGTCAGAATCTCTGCCTTTTGGCAAAGCTCTTCCTTGGCTCGAAAACCTTATACTATGATGTGGAACCATTCTTGTTCTATGTCATGACCGAGAACGACGAATTCGGCTGCCACTTCGTTGGCTACTTTTCAAAGGAAAAGAGACCTAGCAGTCTCAACAACGTCTCGTGCATTCTTGTCCTACCGATCTACCAACGTCGAGGGTTCGGACACATGCTCATCGATTTCTCATATCTACTCACTCGAGTTGAAAAGAAGACTGGTTCACCTGAAAAACCACTCTCAGATATGGGGTTGGTCTCTTATCGTGGCTACTGGCGATTGATGATGTGCTATCAATTGGTTAACCAAAAGACTCCTCTCCGGATTCCAGACCTTTCGGAAAGAACTGGCATGACGGCTGACGATATCGTGTCAGCACTGGAAGGTCTTCGTGCACTTGTCCGTGACCCAATCACAAAAGCATACGCGATGCGGCTAGACTACAACTATTTCAAGGAGTATATCGACAAGCACGAGAAGAAAAACTATCCAAAGATCAACCCTGACGCGCTGATATGGGTTCCATATGTGATGAATCGCGGCCTCGAACGTCACTACGAAGACACGCCTGCTCTCCACACCGTCGCTCAACGAGAGCAAGAGGAAGATGAGGACGACGAAATGCAAGACGCAGCCGATGACAATACCGACACAAAGGAGGCATCACTGGCAAATGGCGAGACGCCTTTCGACACCGATGTAGCACCGCCCTCACCTTCTCCAGCTGCTAATTCTCAACCAGCTACGCCTCTCCCAAACGGCATAAGCAGTAATATTCCGTCTGGAGGGGCAAGCTCGATACCAGCATCTCGCTTCGAAGTATTTCCTCCAATCCCGGGCATGACTACTCGCCGGCGGCCGGGTCGCCCATTCGGTTCGCGCACCCGCAACAGGATGAACATGACGCCGATCAAGCGGCACAGCTCCAACTACGCAGCCAACGGTCTGATCGGCGGCCCGGGAAGCCCGCTCGCCTTAGGGAGCATCGTGAACGGCCGCCGAACCCGAAGCATGCTTGCGGACGACTCGGACGCCGTCAACGGTGACGCTGATGCGAACGAGGACGATCATTTGGCCGACGCCGAGGTCGAGGCGAAGGTTGAGGAGGCTGACGACGCGCCGAAGGAGGAGGATAGCGGGGACGAGGATGCGGAGGGTGAGGATGAATAAAAGACGAGGCTGGGAAAGCGTAATTGGACTCACTATTGGAAGGATCCGGCGTTTCGAAAAGTATGTTCCGCTCTCAAGAGCGTGTTTGAGTAGTACGAGGGAGCAAATACTTTAGGCACGGGCGTTTTCTGACTCGGATGTCGTAGCAGGAATGGGAGGTTGCATGGTTTTCCGCGCTGTTACTTTCTCAGAGATACCATATAGCCCGGGAAGAGGTACTGGTTGGCTTTGACCCTGTATTAATTGCCTGCGAATGTAGCATTACTAGGCCACCTCAGATAATGTCCAGCCTTGTGAAGATTCTCTTCGTCATCGTCCGCTGTAGTTTTGGTATATCTTCTGCGTTAATTCAACAGCTTTTCGCACAGTGTAACGTGAAGTCACCCAACACATGTTATCCGAGATTTGTTAGATGAGACACAGATTATCGTCTGGCTGGGTAGGGTTGGGTCGCTGTGCAACCATAAACGGTGAAATTTGATTGACCCAACGAGGTATTTCAAAATGTTTCTTGCTGATTGAATCGCCGACGCAAACAGGATCGCACGTGTGAACCTTGGGTGAAGCAAAACAACGACAACCTGCCGCCATTTTCCAGAACAGACGCTGTCTTTGGAACGAAAATTTGAACATCAGCTTATTGAGCCATGTTAGTAATGTTGAAATGTCAAGAGAGAATCAAAGATGTGATGGTTTGTTGCTATATGGAAGCACTGTCCTCTTAGTGGTTGGCTGATGCTGGTCGCAGATCGTGTGAATGCCGACAACCTGTTCTTTCAAAAAATCTTCGTAGTCCTTGGACTTTATCGAAACATTAAGAGAACTGGGGTCATGCTACGGAAAGCTCTGCCTTGCCAAACGGCATCTCGCAAATCGGGAGCATGGGAACCCCGTTCACCTTCCAAGACCGGTCTCCGGTTGGTGTTTGATGTGTATGCGGTTCAGGGGCCTAGGTTGGTCTAAAGAGCCTTGAAGGCGGCTATTTGCATTTCTCGAAAGAAAACAACGGAAAAGGAGGCTTATTTTTTCCTTCAGATTTCCTTTCTCTTCGTCTCGAGGGAATAATTCGGAGGGTTTTTAACCTTGCTCATGTTTTCATCCCGATAACGCTCTCCGGTACAGAGTATGCTTTGTCGATCGCCATCATCACTAATGACAAATCAGTAGATAGACGACTTGATATCAGCCCATATAACATTCTGCTCAGAGATGGTAGAGGAATGTGAAAATGTAAAAAGCTCGGAAAACTTGAGTGGACGGAAGCAACCACTCCAGTTTAACTTTTGGTAGCGGACAGGTCTAGCTCTGCACCGGCCGTACGCCGCGCAGAGATTAATGCGCATCATCAGCAGACGCAGCATCTTGCTTACGGCAAAAAAAGGATCCTAGGAGAGGGGTGAGGCTGAAAGGATAACTTCGACTGCCAATCAGCACTCCGTGCAGCAGATATCTCTCAGTCGAGAATCGTCGACGAGACCATCATCGGAGGTAGTTACAGGGCACTAACGAAAGTTCTAATTCACCTTGAAGAGCGTTTACCCGGTTGTGATTGCAAGACGGCTCTACTCGTCCCCAATCTAGCCCATCTCCCTCTGCCCCCAGCGTCGAAGCGGGGTTTAAGTCCGATTAGATTTTGAGGCAAACAGTAAAGGAACCGATCTCGAGCCCCCTAGGCCCACAAGAGGCCAAGATTAATAACAGACCACCTCAAAGGAGTACCGCTGGCTTGGTGCTCGTGCCATGCTGCTCTCAGAATTGGCAGATCTGCAGCTGGAGAGCGGCTACAACCTACGAGCATCCCCAAGATCTTGCGACCGAATAACAGAACACTCGCCCGCAGCTTCCTTTCTCGGCCGTGGCTAACCGCACAAAGACTCCAGCACTCGCCGTATTCGGGCTCATATTCGCGGATCTGAAGGACCGAATCGAGAAAGGTCGTCCCACCCGGCAACAGTCTCTCGTCCAATACCCCCCTACATACAAGTCTGCTTTGCCGTTCATCCCACCTTCAACTCGGATCGTCTTCGCATCACCAACTCTTTGTTTGACTCTTTGTCTACTGCGTAGCAGACCTATTCTTCAGCGCTGGTTCCACTGATCGTATTTTCGACCCCCAATCAAATTAACCAATCAATACGGTCACGGGAACCATTTGTGGGCGGGTCAACCAGCTCAACATCCTTTGATGCGCTCAATTCAACCATTGGAACCGCCCTCCGAATGGTATTCAGGCTTCTGATTCCTCTGTGGCCACCTTTTTTCGTGGAATCCAACGTTATCTACCACTAAACCACCATCCAAATCAAACCTGATGACTGTCGCCCTCACATACCACCCCGACTAAGTTCGTCTGGCTCCGAGTCGTAAAGTCACACCCACCGTCCCGCGGATAAGACCACCAGTATTTCCTCTCTCTGGCCATTCCCGCGGAAGGTTGTTTCTTTTCCGTAGATTATTCCTCCTCCAAAACAAAGCCTCTACAAAGGCACTCGGGCGGGACGTTGCGCCACACCAGAATCTCTCCAAATCCAAAGAGAGCCCACTCAAAATTCCACCTTCGCTTCGGCGAAACTTGCGTCATGGAGGCACCGCATGGCGATGGACACCGTCTGTATCCTCCGTACCCTCTCTATCCCGCGCTTCCTCCCATGTATCCTCCAACGCTGCAACCGACAATGGCGTCGTACCCGTCAACTCCAATAGGTGCGTTGACGCTTCCAACACCACCAAATCCACCACAGTACAAGCACATCGAGCCTCAGGATGTTCAGCTCCAAATCCGACAACAGCCGAGGGAAGCGCTAGTTACGGCACCAGGCAAGGAAAAGACGAGAAAGCCCGTCGACCCTCCACCGATCGTCCAAATGTTTGTGAACCAAGATGTGGATCCGGCCCAGCACTTCATGCAGAGTCCTTACCTCTTCATTTCGTGCACTTTATGGGATGAAGATGATCAGAACCAAGTCGTCGGCAACGAAAGCGGAGCCTCTGGGAAGAAAGAACCTGCGGTGGCAGGATGTCTCGTCTCCTCTTTGCACAGACTGAAAGACGGTGGTCCTAATGAGCGCGAGGGTGCCTTCTTTGTCTTTGGCGACGTTTCTATCCGAGTGCAAGGCAGGCACAGGCTTCGATTCAGCCTTTTTGACGTCCGCAAAGATACGGCGGAGGTTGTTTTTCTCGGTCAGGTCTCGTCGGAACCCTTCAGCGTCGTCCTACAGAAAGATTTCAGAGGCCTCGAAGAGTCTACAGTGCTCTCTCGTGCCTTTTCAGAGCAAGGTGTTCGTCTACGACTTAGAAAGGAGCCCAGAGGTTTCAACTCCAACAAGCGATCGTACAGCTACTCGCAACAAGGATACAGTCAAGAGGAATCACCACCCACTACAAAGCATGATGTCACAGCCGACTACGGCACCGACTATAGTCATGATACTCACAGCCACAATAGTCATGGTTATTCTGAGACAAAGCGCTTTCGAGGGCAAGGATTTTTCGATGCACTAGCAGCGCCTTCATCTTCGAGCCTGTCTTCAAGCGGCTATCCGAGCGATCTTGCTGTTCGCCCACCGCAGACTCCGTATACCTCTGCCTCTATACTCGACCATCACACGACCGCTTTACCCAAGAACGACTACGCTCTGCCTCAGAGCGATTTCACCTTCCGAGCAGACAGCGGCTTGCACACAGGACAAGCAGAGACCGGCCTTTGGGCAGAAGGATCATCAACGCCCTCCATCTACCACATATCGCCTAACGAGCTGGAGCAACAGATGCGGGACGGCGCACCCGACATCTTCCTACTTGCTTCTTACGCAGGTCGACGCAAGGTGGACCAGAATGAGGACCATATGGCGGATCCACGCATTGGAGGTTCGCAAAGTGAGACGAACTTTCAGCGCCTCTGATGTTGCATTTATTGCATGTGTCTTGTTTCGTTCTATGCTTGTGTTGTATACCTAAGTCCATCAATAGCGAGAGTATCAATGATTATGGCGATCCGTCACGTGTTCGCGGGGTTATCCTTTGCACCATTCCGCCTCATGTCTTCCAACTTCATAACATTGCAACACTCTGAAAACGCCTCTGGCTTCCAATTAATCGCGTTAATAGTTCCTCTAGGTTTATGTTCCTAACATTACACACACCCTTCCCCTCTTTTTATTAGTTATCTGCCTTCCGCTCAGTAACAGGCATGGCTTCTTGCAGCTTTGATGGCAATACCGACATGTATGGCCTGGGCATCCGCCTTGGCTTTTACCTCCAGTGGTACGGTGGGATACTTGCGAACTGGTTTGCACCGTTCGAAGTACCAAATATACGCCTAGCGAATACGCTGTTCATATTTGCAAGCTTTGTCGCGCTTGTAATTAAAAAGGACGTTCTTCAGGTCGTTGAGATATACATTATACTATTACTGTACTTCGGCTCTACCTTGTATTTTTTGCCAGTATTGGTCTGGCGAGTCTTAACGGGCTTCAATTCGGATTACGATCCAACTAGGTTCTCTCACGGGCTGCGTCCGACACAGCTGTACAACCTATTGAATTCATTGCTACTCCTAGCTGTCATGTCATTTATGATCTGGTTCTGGAGCGCCCGCGTCCCCGAGCTCGATAATTTCATTTGTCAAGAGTACGGCTTCGTCTTTACAAAAGTCAAGCTTAACAACGAAAACTTTCGCAACTTCAATCTTGTGTTCGCCGCTCTATTGCTCTCTGCCATTTACATCCTCCTTGTTCTCCGCTTATGGCCAAGGAGCGATGAAGGGGGAGATATAGAAGGCTCCCGGAACGAGTCCTCTGGTCGCTGGTTCGTCCTTATTGCCTCTACTTGGGATATTGCTTCTACTTGGGATATTACTAAATTATACGAGTTAGGGCGGGTCCGCGTTATGTACTCTTAAGAAACATCCAAGTACTTCAGAGGCTGGTGGTAGCCGTCGTCATCAACATAGCCACGGAATTAACAATCAATTGGAACCACATCACCGACGTCGATAGCATCAGCTCAGCCGGACAGATGATCCCGTTGATTATCGGCGCTGCTGCTGTGGTCCGCATCTTCTATAAATGGCGATATCCCGAGGACGAATTTCCCGATGATGGAGGACCTACCGACGCGCGGGATCTTCCACTGAACCGCTTAGCGCGACCATATTATGGGCCTACTAGTGCCCGTGATCCTCCAGCACGCAAACGTTCGTCACATCGTGAGCCTAGTAATGCTCGTGATCTTCCAGCACGTAGGGTATCGCGATATCGTGGGCCCAGTTCGCTGTATCATCTTCCAGAATTTAGGACCGATAGGTCTTAACGCCTTAGGCTATGTATATAGTACTCCGGAGCCGCATCCGAATTAGGTAGTCAACACCACACACAAACCTAGATCAATACAGGTCATAACATCCAGTATCCGCCAAAGCTCCAACCTCAAGGTAGCAAGTGTCAGAATTATAGTTATATCCTACATATTAGTCCCAGTCGCGTTTCTCACGAGACAGTTGTATTTTGCCACTTTACCGAGTATAGGTATTGCCCTCCTCTCTTATATAAGTAGAAAATCCGAGAGTTTTGGCTACTAACTAGTACTATTGTAACTGAGGATCCCGGCGAGCCGTTGCAGCAAGGCCACCATTAGATGGGAGCGTAAACAGAACCTGTCACCTGCGAGGAGTCAAGTGCGATTAAAAATGTAAACGACATGGTTCAAAAATTGCTATACAGACTTGTGTGAGCCTTCTCAATTCCAATTGAAGCGTTCGTGTCAAGTCTTGAACTTCATTAGTTTTTTCATATCAGCTCACAGGTTCCAAACTCCAGGATCATTTGCCCAACGACTACAAATCCTCCAACAGCGAGCGCACTGCTAACGATTCCACAAAGTGCTGCGACTCCAATATTGCCTTCTCGATCATCGAGGTCGGCGCCCAACAGCCCAGACGCCCAAAAAGAGACCAACAACAGCTCCAAGCCCCAACCAGGTGAGAGCCCATATACGCTGTGAATATGTACTGTCCTCTTTTTGGAAGTTTGTCAATCCCCCAATTAAACCAATGTGTATGCCAAGGAGCGCCGATAAAGCGAATGTATATACCATTCCGGGGTAATCTAGCTCATGGCCAAAAATGACCCGAAATTTCCCTACCGTTCCTTCAACATAAAACATCGATTCCTTGCCTTCTGAAGCGATAATCTCCCGAAGTCTCCTGAGATCATCGCTTTCAACAACATACATGCAAGGATACTCTGGGCACATGAGGTTTCCTATAAGGTTCAAAATGGACATGAAAGCGTACGGAATGACTGTAAAACCAAAAGCCGCATATCCGAACGTCTGTATCTGGCTGTCGCGTGTATTGTAAAGCGTTGAGATGGCATAAAGAGTCTGGCCGAGTGCAATTGCGCATTTGGTGATGCTGTAGTCCTGCGAGATCTGTACAGCTCCTGCTTTCTCAGCTTGAGACATTTCATCATCATCTTCAAACGTTGCCCTCCATGGCACTACCTTCAGCCCCCATCCCGAAGGTAAAGATACACGACCGTTTATTTTCATTGGAAAGGAATCATCGGCCTTCGGAGGCCTTCGTAAGGGCTATACGGCAGTTTCTCGGCGGTGTTGGGCCTCGATATCACCCGGCTGCTCAGCCGTATCGATGCCTTGCAGTTCCACGTCACATGTATCAATGTTGCGCGTATCTGAGGTAGGTTGATTGGTATAAGAGTCCCCATTCCCTCTCCGTTTGGGTGCTGAAGTTCGTCGTGATATATCGCCATCCTTCCTAGTCTTAACCACCCGAAACAGGGCTCCGGCTCTCGCAGCGCTCTGGAGAGGAGTTTTTGCAAATACTGCCCGGCTGGTTATCGCGCGAACGCCTTCAGCCAGCCGAGAGGCTGGAAAGAGCAGCGCCAAGAAGATCGTCACGATTGCCCCAAACGTGCCTCGGCCGGGAGGATTTCTAATAGTCACGGCATGGGCAATATAATTGCCTATGTAGAAGATGGCAACATCGTTTCATTTTGCTGGTTTGCAAAGTATGTGGTAGCTTTGATCAAATGTGCCTTCAGCGATGGCAGCGACTGTGCAATTGGAAAGGTTCACGGCAGCTGCACGCCGCGCCAGCAACAGCAGGGTTAACAGAAAACAAATTGCGTGAGTCCTCATCATATTGCGCAGATCGACTCACGCTGAAAATTTCCTGCCGGAGCAAAGAACTCGGTGGCTTAGTCCTTTATGTTATTGCAGAATCTTCGCAAGGCTGAGGCTTAGCACTTTCAATCGTGCGCCGAAGGGGGGATGGTGTCAGACTAGCTGCCAAATTAGTACTAGTTGGAATCAGGTTGGCGTCGGTGGGTGGGAGAGTTGGGTGAAAGGATGGGACGGTACGACACCCTGACGGCCGGGACGGTTCGACCTTTATCATTGTGATTTATCGTGCCAATCAAGTGCCCTATTGGCGTGATATACTGCACAACGGCGTATCCGACATCTTCGTGCTTGCTTCTTTCGACGCAATGATGGACCACGTGACAGATACACGCATCGAAGGTCGGCAATGCGAAGCGAACTTTCAGCGTTTAATGGTATCTTCATTTGAAGTGTAGTTCACTGAGTTCTCCATAAATATGCGTGATGGTAGTACACAGGAGCCGTAGCCTACTTCAGTTTGAAGGACGGAAGGAAAGCAACCGTTGCACATAATCTGACACAAGTTCGACGTTCCGCGAGATGAAGATGGTCCGAAGGATGAAGGGGAGCGAACAGACGAGAGCGCAGGTGAGATAGTGTGTGTACGGACGTGGAGGCGGCTTTTGGGAAACAAACACAACGCAGATGTGTACGATACGTTGACTTTCGAGACCCCGAATACTGTACAATCGTTTCATCTCAGTCCGTTGTTAGTAGCGTAGCTGTTAATTAGCATGACTACGAGAGCGACTGCTATGGTAAGCTCCGTTGGAAATGTTGCTGCAAAGCAATGGGCTGGCTCGGATTGCTTGGTTTGTTTGTTGCTCCAGTGGTGGGTCTTGGGCCGTTCGTTGGCTGAATAGTGGAGCTGACTACGGAGTTGTATTTATGGAGATGCTGATAATCAAGTTTATTGAGTGTCAGGAATCTCGCTCCCTGCAGACAGCCGAAATCCTGAAGATGCTGTTGAATCCCAACGTGCTCATTGTTTGTTGACTGTGTGGAAACTGTCCAAGTGAATTTGCACACAGAAAACACGATCTCATCTACATCCGTAGAATTCTAATCAATAGAAACTCGCCGTCATATCCTGTAACAAAATCTGACCACGCACTCTGTTGGTTCCAGTGAGGCTTCGTATCGCCCTCCAACTTCACTTTGTATCAAATTATTCTCCGGCTACCAGTACGTCTTCTGATTGGGTGCCGAGGCGGTTTGTACGCACTATTAAGTCACGATGCTGGTGTTGCCGGGCAACGCAGCCCGCCAAACACTTCATTTGCCGATCCCGACCCGCCATTTTCTCCTCCATATAATAACAACATTTGTATAGCTGGCATTTTCTGCTCCTTTGCTTTGAAGCCTTCATCCGATCAAGACCAACTGTTTCTCGTCGAAGGCTTCTTGCCTCCGATTGTGCATTCGCTAGAGCAGCAAGCTTATTTGGCCAACGGCGCGCTGCGACCTTCACGCCAATTCCTCAAGGTCGCCCGCGCGCATTCCTTCACCATAAACATCACACATTCCAACGTCAATCCAACTGCTATTTCCCAAAATCCAACTTCAAGATGCCTTCCGAAGCGGTTCAAGTAAGCGTTTGCCAGAAATCAAAGGATTTGTTTGATGGAAAGCACAGTACTGACTCGCCACAGCCGCTGAGGATAAACAAATCCACTCCTACATCTTCTCCGTTGAAAGCTCATGGCGTTGCCTCTCCGCGGGCGTTGGCTGAAATTAGCCCGATGGAGCGTAGAAGGAATTCTCCAAGCTTCAATCAAAAGACAAAGGTAAAGTGTCGCCACATTCCAATGCGTAAACACATGCTAATCCCTTGCAGAAGATGATAGACTCCTCTCCACTCGACTCTCCACCATATGGAAACCCTCCACGCGCTTTCTGGCAGGGTCGAGACCCACCGTTTAGCTCAGAGAACCTTTACGAGCGCGATCAGTCTCCTTCTGCTGTCAAGCGTCGAACATCACTCGAAAAGCTGATGCAGGCTTCACGAGTCAAAAACAGTGCCATCTTCGCTCGAGAGCACAAGAATGAGTACGATCCAACCTCAGTCCCCATTGTCGAGCGTCCGCTCGCTGCAGGTCGACCACTCGCCACTCAGGTGCAAGGAAACGCATATGGTGGGCGCGGAATCGAAGGTCAGCGAGAGAATACTGGCTTCCGAGGTCACAAACGTGGAGAAAGCCAAAGCAAGATTCCACTGTTTAACCCAAGTCAACCATCTTCCGACGTGCCAGCTGAGAAGTCCCCGTCGCCAGTGCCATCCAAGGACCAACCTACACCTTCCAAGTCTTCCATGTCGAGCAATGTGAATCACAACACCTTCCCTCGGCGTTTCGATCCAAACTCTGCGGCTTGGGATGATGACGAGGAGGTTACTATCGAGCCTCCACGTGCACTCCGTAGGCACGCAAAGAGCGTAACGTTCGACACAGCTCCTCCTGAGGTTAATGAATACGAGATGGCCACTCCTGATCCATCCTCAGTCACCTCAGGTTCTCGCGAGGGCAGCTATGAAGATGACGAGGATGACGAGGAGGAGATCGATCTCGATGAGGCCGAACAAGATCGAGAGGACAGTTTCGATGCGTCTCTGGAAGATACTGACAAGACACCGGTTGTCTTGCCTGAAGATTGGCGCCATATGAGCCCTGAGACTGCCAAAACTCAGCTTGCTGATACTTTCGATGATCCTTTTGATCCGGATCGCCTTCTTCCTACTCCATCCAAGACTCAGCAGCACTCGGGCTCTCGTCGCACCACCTCTCAAGATTCAGATGGTCAGCGTCCGCTTCCAATGTTGCCGAATGGCTCCTCCCATCGTGAGTCGCTTGGATTGTCTGCTGCAGCAGAACGGGTACACAGCGCTCATCGCCTTCTGCCATCTCCACCTCGAGGCGCTCAAATCTCAAAGTCTGACATTTTGGGGATGAAGAACTCTAAGATGTCACTTGAAGAGCGACTTCGTCTCATGGGTATTGCAGATACACCCAGCGAAGCACCTCAGGATTCTGCCTCAAAAGAAGCTGCGAGACTTAGGAAGCACGGACTCGGTATTCATCTCCAAGATGATCAACAGGATTCAACCGATGACAATCCATTCCCACGAATTTCTCGTGAGTCAATCCTGCGGAAGGTGAAGAGCCGTGGCTTTGGTACCTCCCCCG
>Ga0335073_10007615_pt1 | contig 15203 bp, 18 predicted proteins | sample Lox_Sample_22_FD_207093 | JGI IMG/M metagenome (GOLD analysis project Ga0335073, IMG submission 207093) | Soil microbial communities from Loxahatchee National Wildlife Refuge, Florida, United States - Lox_Sample_2.2 | ecosystem: Environmental > Terrestrial > Soil > Wetlands | place: USA... | reverse complement strand
CGACGAAGGACAATGTGATGGCGTTCAAAGATGGGATTGTCACACGCGGCTTATTGTTCGACCTGCCGGCGCTCAAGGATGTCCCTTACCTGGGCGACGATGAGGCGATTTATCCCGAGGACCTGGAAGCCTGGGAGAAGCGAATGGGAACGCGCGCGGAAAGCGGCGACGCCATTTTCATCCGGACCGGGCGAGGGAAACGAGCCGCCGAGAAAGGTCCGCTGACCGGCAAGATGCCGGGACTTTACGCGTCCTGCGTAAAGTGGCTGAGGCAGCGGGATGTCGCGCTGCTGGGCAGCGACTGGGACCAGGACGTTCGGCCGTCGCGCGTCGACGGCGTCGACCAGCCGGTGCGCCAGCTTTGGCAACCACTCCGGACCGCACCGGCGGAGGAGCGTATGTGGTGTTTGCTCTTCGAGACAAAATCGCCCGCTAAAGGTCAATGACGCGAGCAATAATAAGCTCCACCATTGGCATCAATCGCGAGATGGATTGCCAAAAATTCAATTTCGCGCCGACACTTTCGAAATGGGAGATTCATAGTCATAGATCATTGCTTGGTCTGACTCGATCGGCTGTTGCTTTTCGCTGTGCTGGGGCGGTCCCCCTGTGAAGAAGTCTGGAAGTCGGCGGCCGCGCATTTGCGTCGCGAGTCTTGGATGGCGCAAGAGGCGTAACTTGATTCGATGGACAGGTGAGCGCAGAATCCTCCGAAAAGAGACCGCCCGAAAACGATCATTACGACAGTTGCACTTACCCCTGCTGGGGACCACGATCCGCTAGGCTATTCGTGGTCCCGTGGCTTAGGGGCAGGGCTAGGTACGTCTATCGTGATAATATCATAAAAGCCGACCAACGGTCAATCGTAGATGATAGATCAAATTTTTGGCAATGGTATGTCAGCTGTTGGCAGCCGGGTCGAGGGTTTCGCCATAGTACCCTACGCGTGAACATATTGGCATCATGCTTGAGGCCACAGGCTTTTACAAAATTGGGGGTTACTGGCGATGTGAAATCATATGAGAGAATGATCGTGATCACGGCCTTGAAAAGGTCGATTTCGCCGAAAGCTGTAAAGTCATCGAGGCGCAATCGGATCGCCCCCAATTTCCGGCGAAATTCGAAAATTGCGCCTGTAAGCCTTGTGTTTGTAACACGACCGCAACTAAGTTCCTTCGTCTGTTAACCGAAGGGGGTTCGAGTCCTACCTGAGGAGCCAAATTTCAACCCCTTGAAAGCATTGGACTGCAAAGAATCAGCAAGGGTTAAGCCCTTTGTTTTCGGGTTCGAGTCCTGACTGGGGGCATGGAATATTACGGCTTCAAGTTCATAAAATTCCAGTCGACCACTCGGGAGTTGGAGACATTGCTCTAGACGGCGCCGCTGAACATTACTTTTACAACATCCAACGGCGAGCGTCGCCACCGTCCATTGCCCTGGACTACTGGGGCCGACTCCGTCGCAGATCCCACAGTCCGCGCGCCGAGAGGATCAAGGTGAAGCCCCCCAGCCCGCCGAGCGCCCAGAGTGTCCAGACGAAGAAAAAGCCGCCGGGGGATTTGGCGATCTCGCCGTAATGTGCCCCCCTCATGTGCATGACGGGCATGGCTGCTGCGAACAATCCGACGAGCAGCATGATGACGTGCCCCGATCGCCGTTCGGGGAGCACGAGCGTCCCGTACAGGAAGACCGCGAGGACGAGCAGCGCCGTGTTTGAGCTCTCGGCCTTCGATATCCCACGAACGATGTCGTCTGTAATGTGAAGCGTCAGAAAGAGGAGCGAGAGCAGAGATGCGACGGTCAACATGGTGTTGTGTTTCATGGGCAAGTCTCCTTGTTGGATTTGTGTGTGCCTCATTATAATTTGGCATGGCCCCTCTACCATAGGGTGGCGCAATCAAATGGCAGCCGTTGGCGACTTTTTCGCGGTTGGGCAGGTGGCGCCCAGTTCCAGGCTCGGGCGATCCGGGAAGAATGCCGGCATTGACCGTCCGCCGCGATAGAGAACGATTAGGTGGCGCAGCGTTTATCGATTCTGTTGTGGGTGGTTTACGCGAGATCCAGAAGTTATCCGGGCTCCCTCAGCGAGTTCGAGACGTGTCCAAGCTGGGGGCCCATCGTGGACGCTGGTTGCTGAAGGAACATCTCGCTCGCGCGACTCGTCAGGCGAAGCATGTCGATGGCCTCATCGACCGGCGCCAGCGTGGCCTTCTGAATATCCTGGATTTTGCGTGACAGGCGATCCTGCTCCTGGCGGAACGTGGCGGCGTGCTTATCGAAGAACTCCTGGGTGATGCGCCCATCGAGCTTGTCCATGTACATAGTCCCGATACGGGTTTCGATTTGCTCGTGGCGGGCCTGGAGCTTCTTGATCGTTTTCACACGCGCCGCTGCTCGGTCCGGTCGGAACTGAGCACAGCGTTGCCGAGCCAATCGAGAATTGCGGCCGGAATGACCAACTCGCGTAACAGGCTGCCGAACTGTCCAGCGAGGATTTTCTCGCGAGTGTACGGCTCCGGGCACTTTCCTCGGTTGCCGGTGCAGAACACGTTAGCATGGAGACGTGAATAGCGGAGGCGAGCCAATGAACACCACCGAGCCGGCGACGTTTTCGATGCGGCCGATCGGGTGGGTAAGCAGCCCCTACAAAAGTGTGTCGGAAATTCCGAAAGGGCTGGGAACGAAGCACCAGGCCGAGGGATCTCTTGATATTCAGCCAGAATTTGAGGACGGCCTTAAGGACATCGAAGGCTTTTCCCACCTGATCGTCCTCTGGGTATTTGATCGCGCGAAGGAGTACGAGCTTACCGGAACACCGCCCAGCGACGATCGGCCACATGGCGTCTTCGCGACCCGTTCGCCACGAAGGCCGAATCCGATCGGATTGACCGTGGTCGAGTTGATTGAACGAAAGGGGCCGAGCCTTCGCGTTCGCGGCATAGACATGCTCGACGGCACGCCGATTCTCGACCTCAAGCCCTATCTCTCCAACGTCCCGCCGGACCGGCTGCGACGTGGGTGGTTGGCAGACGCTGAATCGCGCGCAAGAACGAACCCGTAGCCAGCCGGGCGCCGATCGCGGGTCTGTTGAGGTTCAGTTTGTGCTGATAATCGAGTTCCCTGGGATACAGCCCGCTGCCGTCGGCGACGAATGGGACGCGACGGCTGCCGCCAAGTGGTACGCGCCGGGGTCGCCACCTGCGCTGCCCACTTCGCGATCAGGTCAGGGAACATCCCAGCCTAGATGAGGAATAGAATGGTTGTTCTCAGTTCTTGTTGGGTCAGCTTTGCCATAAGATGCTTCAGCATCCGGCGCGGGGAATGCACCAGACCTTTCATCGTTACCGGATTATGGAGAGGATTACGGCGGGCCGCGATCTGCCGTGAACCAATGGGTGATCGGCTCAGTGACGTCGCGGGTTCAGGCGCAGTTTGCGCTGCAATACGCGCAATGGAAACGGCCAATTGCTCGCGATCGGGTGGAAGAGCGCTGATCCATTTTCGAAAACGCGTGAGGACGGCATGCTGAAACAGGCCGATCTCAAGGCCCTCGTGCAGGAGTTCCAAACGATCAGCAACACCTCCGAATCAGCCTACGACGCGATGCTCGTAAGACTTGTGCCGATCAAAAATACCTACTCCGATCCCGGCAAGCTCGCGACCGAACTGCACGCTTTGAAGGCGGACATCGAGGTCCGCCCTAAGTTTACGCCGGAGTTCCTGTGCGGACAGGCCGACCATCTTTTGACCCAGCTTGGCAGCAGCCTCAACGGCATCAAGTACCCCATCGACATGTTCCGCGTTCAGGACGTGAACATGTGCCTCGATAGATTCGGCAGCGTCGACGGGATTATTTTTCAAACCTATGATGTATTTGTCGACGGCCTGGATACGGTTGCAACGCAGATCCAAACCAAGCAGATCGATGCCGCGGAGGCCGCGAAGTAACGTCGAGCACGTTATCAGCGACTTCGAGGATGACATGAAACAGCTCAAGACCGATGTCCGCGGGACGAAGAACCGGATCGCAGGAATCATCTAGACCTTAATACTCCCGCAAAAGAAACGCATTCGTCATTAATCCCCGATATAATGGGCGGCCATGTTCCCCTACGATCCCGCCATTCTAGCGGCCATGCAGGTAAAGCCCCGGAATATCGCCGACGTCTTCAAGACCATGCAGACCATCGATGCCACATGCGTAGATGAAGACGGGCTCAAGTGGTTCAACTGGCTCTACATGACGGTAACGGAGGCTATTGAAAACAAGGTCGCGGGCGGGGGCTTCAACTGCGCGGCCTGGCTTTCCGAACTGGATGTTCTGTTCGCCCAGCTCTATTTCGATGCCGTGGCCGGAGAACTTTCAGGCGGCTCCTGCCCGAACAGTTGGAAAGCCATGCTTTCCGTCCGCGGCCAGGTCAAAATCGCCCGCATTCAGTTTGCCTTGGCCGGCATGAACGCCCATATCAATCACGACCTGCCCATGGCGATCGTCTCGACATGCCAGGCCACGAACACGATTCCGCAGCATGGCTCGCCGCAGTACGAGGATTACACGTCGGTCAATCCCACGCTCGATGGTCTCATCGATGACGCGAAGCAGAAGCTCAATGTCCGCCTGCCCGGAGACCCGCTTCCACCCGTATCGCACCTGGAAGATCTTATCGCCACCTGGGACCTCGCCACCTTCCGCGAGAAGGCCTGGGATACGGCGCAAAGCCTCTGGGGCGAGTCCGCCGCCGAAATCAATCTTCGCATGGAGCTCCGGGATGCGATCGTCGCCACGCTGAGCGCGGCTTTGCTCGTTCCCGTGCCGTAAACTCGGCCCATCCCGCGAATAGGATTGATGCATGAAGTACGCCTGGGTCGGTTCCGAACGGACCGAAGCCCGGCCCGGACTTAAAGGCGCCTGCCCCGGTTGTGGGAAAGCAACATTTGCAAAAAGCGGCCGCGCGGTGATCTGGCATTGGGCGCACCATCCCGTCAGGCATTGCGCTCCGTGGTGGCAGGGTGAGGCGGAGTGCCATCGCACCTGGAAAAACCACTTCGCGCCGGAGGAACAGGAGGTCGTCCACCGGGGCCCTGCGACGGGCGAGATTCACATCGCAGATATAAAAAACGAGAAGCGGTCATGTTATTGAATTGCAAAACTCGCCCATGGAGATCGAGGAGCTGCAACGCGCGCGGTTCCCTCGACAACCGGCGCGTGGCGCGTGCACTCTCGATGGCGGAATGCGAGATCCCTGTCCGACCCTGAGTCTCGATGTCGATCCTTACTTGCTGAATTTTCTGAACGGCGCTGTGGATCTGCGAACCGGCGAACTACGCCCGCACGACCGGGCCGATCCGATCACGAAGCTGCTCGCGCTCATTTTGTTGCGCCAATAAAAAAGAGGGCGGACCCACCATTTAATTCTCTCAATCACGCGCAGATTTGACTTGCTCTTTCTCCGAATCAGAGCGATGAATTGTCACGACCGCTACAAGCGGCAAGGAGAAACAGCAAAATGGCAAGATTCACAATCGACATCGAAAACAACATCGCGGCGCACGCCGCGGTTCCGACCAAGCTCGAAAACCTTCAATCGTTCGCGACGGAGAAGGAGTTAGCGAAGCTCTCCGCCGACTGGCCCGGAGCGGCCTGGTCGATGTCTGGAACAGCTTCGCGGGCGTGGCGCCGGTTCAGCGAACTGAAGGCTTGACATTCAGATGAGCATCTTATAAAACGCCGGTCGTTTGGAGGTGTGGATGCGAGCCGTTCCAGCCAACATCTCTCTTCTGTTTATGGTGAACAGTCCTTTCTCGAATGCTTACGAACTTTTGAAGTCCTTCGGCTCTTAAAAGCGTCTGGCCCTGTTAAGGCAGCGGCGGCGAAACATCCCGGATATCGGAATCGCCGTAAGACCAATATGACTGGGTTTTCACGAACCGCGGCGGTGGTTGATACTTGAAATCCCTGATCAACAGGATCTCTTCCGCGCTGTAAGGCGTCCCATCCGGGTACAGCAGGCCATGGAACCATTCCTTCGGCTGAGGCGAACCAATCGGCCAATCCCACGGATATTGGTATTGCGATGGACCGCCCACCACCAGCGCGAATGAGTACCATCCAATGCCATACCTACTGAAAAACGGCAGCGTATTTTGTGGCGTGCTGCCGAACGGCCGCGCCAGCCACTCGGTGCACATCACGGGCCGCTTCCAGGCTGTGGCCCATTGAAGTTCCGTGAGAAAATCGACCCGAGCCGGGGCTGCCTGCGGTGCCGACAAGCCTGGACGCATGTAAGTGTGAAACGTGATGACATCGGAAAGGTCGTGCCCATTCCAGCAAACCGAAAGCGGCTGTGACGGGTTGGCTTCTCTCGCCCACTCGAATAGGTATTCGACTAACGGCCGCTCCGTGGTGGGTGGCTCGTTGCACAGATCCCACAGGATAATCCGCTTGTCATTCGCGTAGCGCGTGAGAAACGTCTGGATGAAGTCCTTGATGACCGGCTTGAGACGCGGCCACTTGTCATCCCAGCGCACGCTGCCTCCCGACCCGCTGCGGACTCCGCCGAAAATGACACCCGGCTTAAAGTCCAGGCGCGGCTCCGGGTGCGTCACCGGTAAGTCCGGATCGTGCAGGGTGGTGGCATTGGTGACTGGCATCACGCTCATGCCTTTACTCGCGGCGATCTCCAGGAACCGTTCGAAATCTTTATAGAACTGATCGCGGTTGGTTTGATATTGGGAAATCGACAAGAACAGGCGGAGGCTGTTGAGCCCGACGACATTTTGCGCCCAACCCAGTTCCTGCTCGATGACCTGTTCATCGAATCGCGCCAGCGGAAACTCGATCCGCGCGCGCGCGCCGTTGCCGAACAGCTCCTCTCGTACTGTTTGATCGAATTCCTGAAAAACGGGTCCGAACCGAGTGCTATAGTTGACGCCTTTAATGACGCCAAACTTCTGCATATATTGGGCGGCGCGTTCTCGACTCCAGCGCGATGCTCGCAATCTCTGCAGGTTCACCGGATCTCCGCCCTGATATTTCTCTCGCAGCGCGTTCAGGTCGATCGGCGTTTGAAGTTCACCCAACTGTACTCCCTGAAAAGCAGCGATGGGGCGCGGACGCAATGCCGCACCCGCAGCCACCGCAGCCAGCATCTGTCTTCTATTCATTGTGAGCCTTTCTTTGCACTTGTCCCATGGGATCGGAAGTTCAATTTCTGCCACCGGCTGACACCGGCGAATTAATGCTGTCGACTCTTTTCTCATTATCGCGGGAAATTTCGATCATCATGATTTCCTGGGGAGAGTTGCGACCGGCGCGACGAGGAACAAAAGGACGATAACCGTCGCCGTCACAGACACCGGCATGGGCCTTCCCCGGGGAGGCCCAGCAGGCCGGGCATTTCTAGCTGGCATCGGTCGTGCCTTCCGTGCTCCACGTCTTCCGGCATTGCCGCCACGGCCCTGACCTGGTTCATTAGGGGTACCTCCCTCGCCGCACACACACTACGGTAGCGATCTTCGCTATGCCGATTAGCAGCCGGCTGGGAGGGTGGACGGCGCAGCATTTTTTCTAATTTATGAAAAAAAAGTGCCGATATTCTCTAAATGGACGTGTTTGTCGCCCGGCAGGCGATCCTCGATCGCAATCGTCGTGTTCACGGGTATGAACTGCTCTTCCGTGCCAGTCCCGAGAGTATGGCGTTTGACCCCGCAGCGGCACCACGAGCAACCGGTGAAGTGATCGCGAACAGTATCTTCGCCAGCGGCCTTGAGAATCTGCGCAGCGGCAAGACTGCATTTGTAAACTTCGACCGAGGAATGCTCCTCGGACACTGGTACAAAGCGCTTCCTCCACAAAATACCGTCCTTGAAGTTCTGGAGTCCGTCGCACCTGACGCGGAAGTCTTGGCGGCGTGCCAAGTGGCGGTCGAGCAGGGGTACCGAATCGCACTGGATGATTACGTTGCTCGTCCGGATTACGAACCGCTGCTGGCGCTCGCCAATCTAGTCAAGGTCGAAGTCCAGAGCATTTCGCGACCCGAACAAGTGGAGTTGGTGCGTTCCTGCCATGCTCGCGGACTCAAGGTCCTCGCCGAAAAAGTTGAGGACTACGAACAATTCGAGTGGGGCACCAGCGCCGGTTACGATTTCTTTCAGGGGTATTTCTTCGCGCAACCGATGGTGCTGCGTGGGCGGCAGATCGAAACGGTGAAAATGAGCTACCTGCGTCTGCTTCAGGAAACCCAACAAGCGGAACTCGATTTCAGCCGCCTGACGACGCTGATATCCGAGGACGTAGCGCTCACCTATAAACTGACTCGCTACGCCAGTTCGGCGCTGTTTTCCCGCCGCGGTCAGATTCGTTCCGTACAACAGGCATTGGCCACTTTGGGAGAACCGAATATCCGCCGCTGGGCCGCATTGGTACTGCTGACGAGCAGCGCCGTTAATAAACCAGGAGAGCTGATCACCTGTTCGCTGGTGAGGGGGCGATTCTGTGAACTAATGAGTACCATCGCGCGGCCCCAGGTACAGCACCAAGCGTTCCTCACGGGGTTATTCTCTTTGCTCGATGCCTTGCTCGACCGGCCGCTTGACGAGGTACTCGAAGAGCTGGATCTAGCCTCCCCGATAACGTCGGCCTTGCTCAAAACCGCGCCGGAGCACGATTTTATCGGCGGAATCTATCGGTTGGCTTGCCGCTACGAAGCGGCAGCCTGGCAGGCCGTCGATCTGCTCCTCGAAAAATTCCAGATCCCGGCGGCACTGGCTCGCTGGGCTTATGGGGAAGCACTGAAGTGGGCTCGCGAAGCGCTAGCCGTAGCTTGATTGCATTCACTCACAAGTTTGAAGATCCACACGACCGACGGACACGAGCGCGCCACAATTGTCTTTCGGCTACTGCTGCGGTGAACCGTCGATCGAAGCGCGGATGCTGGCGTTAACCGGTGCGTTTCAGGAGAGCGTCTCCGGCAAATGATGAGAGTCGCCGTTCCGGGACGCTTGCTTGCTGAGACTATCCGGCGAAGTTCGAAAGGACGCTCGGTTGTGTAGGATCGATGGCGTGCTGCCAGTCCGTCAGTTTCATGATCGCGGCCAGCGTCGCACCCCAGGCGCGGCGAATCGAGGTCCGTGACCTCCACCTTTTTGCTACCATCGCGCCCGCGGAGCGCCACGTTTGTCCCGGACCCAGCTGGCATCTTCAGGTTAGAACTGGAGCAGCGGAATCTTGAAATGTCCGGTAGTCGCTCTCGAACACCGCACGGAATTTTTCGGCCTCGCTGATCTTGAATGTCTGCATCACAGCCGGAATCAGCGTTTCATCCTCACCGAAGCCAAGGATTGCGATGCCAAAGGCGTCTGCCAATCGCGTAGCAGCGTTCGCGACTGCCGCGAGCGGGAAAGGATATTCGTATTGAAGCGGGAAACTCGGGCACTCACGAACGGCGTTTTGAACTGCAGCGGGATAATTCCAGTGCTTCAGAAATTCGGCGCCGACTTCAAAATGGGTGAAGCCGAGGAGTTCCCGTTCGTACTCAATGATTTGCGTTTCGCTCCCGCTGTGGGCGGCGATCGCGTCGAAGTGTTCGGGCAGCCCGGCACCGATGAGCAAGAGTCCAATATCATGAAGGAGGCCGGTTACAAAAGCCCATTCGCCGTCCCGCACGCGAGCGTTTTGCACGAGAAGATCGCTCAGGAGAGCGCTCGCCAGGGAATGGGAGTTGAACCGCCGGGATGACCAGGCCGGGGGAAGCACAATCTTGCTCGTCGACCGCGCGATCGAGAGGCTCAGGATCACATTGCGCGTCTTTCTGATTCCCAGCCGCACGATCGCATGCCGCAGGCCGACGATGGGATCGCGGCGCCCATAAAACGCAGAATTCGCGAGCGAGATCAGGCTTCCGGTCATCACTACATCACGCTCTACGACTCTCACGAGGTCCTTGATCGAGACGGAATCCTGAGCGGTACAGAGCCACAGCGCCTGGTGCAGCGCCACGGAAAATGCCGGCAGGCGGAACGCCGCTTTCAGTGCAGTCAGTTGAAAGTTTCGCGCCACCGTCATATTACTGAATATCGTTCTCTTCCGTGTAGCACTTTAATGCGCCGCCTCTTTCTTTGTTTAGGCCGCCGACCAAATGGGCCGTGGGCTTATGCCGGTCATCGGCGTTGGCGATGACGCATCCTGTCCGTGTCTGTCGCTCATTTTGTCGCCCGTTTAAAAAGAAAACCCACGCCGCCATTCGGCGGGCAGCGGCCGAAACGCGCTGGTCACAATGTGGAGATGAATTCCGCGGGCCAACGGCAAAGGGACCAACACTTGCAGTTCGCGATACCGTACCAGCGGATCTCCACCGACACCGCCGAGTCATCTTCAAACCAACTGGACGCAAACGGACGGTCAAGGCCGGTACGAGGGCGGCAGCGGATTGCGATTCTGAAATTGCCGCTGATGCCAGTATGGGTAGGGGACCTGGGGCTCGCTTGCTTCATCCAGCCGGGCGACCTGCTCGGGCCTAAGAACAAAACTTGCAGCCGCGATATTGTCGCGCAGTTGTTGTTCATTTCGTGCGCCGATAATCGCGCTTGAAATCGTCGGCTTCCTCAGTAACCAGTTCAGCGCGAGCTGCGGTACGCTCCTGCCCGTTTCGGCAGAAAGCGAATCGAGCGCCTCCACCACCTTGTATAAGTAATCGTCGGCCACAGGCGGTCCGTAGCTGGAGGTCTTCGGCAGGCGGCTGACTTCGGGACCTGGCTGACCGCGGCGAATCTTGCCCGTCAGACGTCCCCAGCCAAGCGGACTCCATACCAACGCGCCGATGCCTTCGGCGACTGCTTGCGGCATCAATTCCCATTCATAATCGCGTCCAACCAGCGAGTAATAAACCTGATGACACGCGTATTCCGCCCAGCCGTACTGACGGCTGATGGTTAGCGATTTTTGCAAATGCCAGCCGGAGAAATTCGACGCGGCGATATAGCGCAATTTCCCCTGCCGGACCGCCTGATCGAGCGTCGAAAGCGTCTCTTCGATCGGCGTGAGCGCATCGAAGCCGTGCATGTGATAGACGTCGATATAATCGGTCTTCAACCGTTTCAGGCTGCCCTCAATCGCCCGGATCAGATGGCGCCGCGACGATCCCACGTTGTTCGGACCGTCGCCGAACTGGAAGGTTCCTTTGGTCGAAATAATGACCGTGTCACGTGGCGCCTGCCGGATCGCCTCGCCGAGAATGGTTTCCGAAAGACCCTGCGAGTAGACGTTCGCCGTATCGAAAAAATTAAGGCCGGATTCAAGGCAGATCGCGATGAGGCGCGTCGCCTCCGTGACGCCGGTTTCACCCCAAGCGCGGAAAAACTCGTTCCCGCCACCGAACGTTCCTGTACCGAAACACAAGACAGGAACCTGCAATCCGCTTTTTCCTAATTGTCGAAATTCCATGATTCATTTTAGAAGCGCAACCACTTGCGGTGGATACGCCGCAATCCCGATTCCAGCCATTGTACATGCTTCATCTCGTCCTGCTTTGCGTAATCTATTCCCGCTTTCGACCGTGACGGGCTCATCAGGGCCTTGCGCGTCGATCAGGCTGGCGAAAGCACCTTCCCGGAGTTCCTGATCGCTTCATGGCGCTCGGACGTCGTCCGGTACGATGTCGATTTCGAAGCGCGAAAAGTGACCTACTACGGCTGCAACGGTGAGGAATACGTGGAGGCCTACCCTGTCGTGGACATCGGATAGGCGAAAATATTTTTGTACACTTTTTGTACCAAGACCCTGCTTTTGACGCTCTTGACGACTTCAGCGACCTTTTAGAATCCATCGAGCTTTTAAAATCTTGTCAAGTTCGTGGTTCGAATCCATGCCGGCGAGCCACTACGGTTTTGCCCCAACTCGAAATGCGCGTGTTGTTGACAGCAGCCGGCCGACTTCGCGAAATATCCCGACTCTACTGCCCGATGTCGCCGGATTACACTGAGGTGTGCCCGCCGGAGAGAGCAAAGTTCGGTTTGCGATGGCCCATCTGTCCAAACATTGCGCAGCGGTGCGCCACAATCGCTCCGGCATCGTTCCGCGTGGCCAAGCGGCGCCCCACGCATGCAACCCATCGCCTGTCGAGCCAGTTATGTGTTGGACAATGGATTCGACCGTGCGCGGCGTCCATTGCACCAGAGCTTCGTCTTTCCGCGGGCGACTACCCAGAGGCGGGTCGCCCTTCATCGCGCTTCCCGCAAACGTTGGACGCTCATGAGATTTGTGTACTTGGCGATTGGCTGCCTGCCCGTGCTCGGTCAGACACCTCATGTCTCGTCTGTCACGAAAGCTCCCGGGGACCGCGTTACTTTGACGATTTCAGCGATTTCGGACCCTGCCAGAGCGCCGCTGGCGTTGACGTGGGAAGTCCTCTTCCCGGCGCAATTGATGGACATCGACACTAACGGGATGGAGACGGGTAGCGCCGCGCGCGCATCGGGCAAGTCGCTACAGTGCACCGCCAAGTCTCCCTACGTGTATATTTGTACTCTTTCCGGTGGACAGAAACTGATCGGAGATGGCCCGATTGCAATTTTCCATTTCAGGATCAAGACCACTGCGGAAGCGAGAATGACCTCTCTCAAAATCGAAAAAGCCGAATCCACAACAATCGATTCAAAGAAGTGGACCTTGAACGACACCGAGGCCATTGTCATTATCAGATGACAATGGCAGGCGAATGGTCGGTCAACTACCTACCCGGCAGCCCAATCCACCCCCGCGGGTCACTGCCACAAGCCCCCAAGATGCTCCTGGTGTGTACCGTGCGCGCGGAAGGCATTTGAACGATCGAACGCGAGGCGGAACATCGGTCGGCCGAATTGTATTTCATTTCACCCGCCGAAACGATACCATCGGCTGCGGGCCCGTGGCGTCAGAACTTTTTTTCACCGGGCCGGACTTACCCAGAGGGACAACGTCGTAATCGAAGATACCCAGACGCGGGGCGTCGAAACGGGTGCGAGGCGTCGCCGGCGCGATCACGCGCTTACCAACGATAGTCCATTTTTCTTCGAGCGTTTCGCCGATGGCCTTGTCTGACCGGGATCGAATTTTAAGCATGAAATTCGCGGATGATTCTCTTTCATTGTTTCACAGTCGAGTCGAGAGATCCGCGACGGCGTTACGAGTCCTAATCGTCTAAGCGCGGCTTTCGCAGAATTTTCCACGCTTGCACCAGTTCCTGAATCAGCCGAGCGGATGGCAGCCGCACTCGCAAGGCGCAGGCGTTGTGCGTCGCCTTGTAGAAAATCTCCAACTCGTGGCGCGGCATGGCTTCCAGTTTTCGACGTAGTTCGGCCAACTCGGCGGCGGCGCTAAATCCTCCCGTGCGCGACAAGCCCACGACTGACTTGGCCGGCGAGCCAGGCCAGCGTGGGCGTCCCAGGTGCGCTCCTGCGGGTCGAACGAGTGCCTTCAGCCAGCGACGTTCCGTTCCTCTGAACGACCGCGTTTAATCTCGGCGACGCCGGCTCGTTTCGCCTCATTGAAGGATCGATGGAGAGTGCCGGCCACAGTCCCGACGGTCTTGGATGCTCCCTCAACCTTAGCGGCAAGGCCATCTGCCCCCTTTTCGACCAACGCCGCGGCCCACGCGAGGACGGCCGGCACTATCAGCGCGGCCCCCGCAACGCCTAACCCGATGCCCACCATAACTAGGCTCGAGCCCGCAATTGCCATCTTCTGTTTAGGTTCCATTTTCTGGGACCTCCCACCTCCATTGAAACAGACCAGTGCTGTACCCGCGCAAACGCAGGAACGCCGCCCGGGTCGGAACCGGCTTGGCCCATTCACGTTCAGCCGGTAGCACAGGTCCGCCCGAAACAGCTTCCTGGCCACGAGTTGCCCCAGATCCTGGTTGGTGGCCGCCACTACGCGCACATTTACCCGGATTGCCTGGCCGCCGCCCAAGCGTTCGAACTCCTGTTCTTGCAAGGCGCGCAAGAGCTTGGGCTGAAGGTCCAACGGCATGTCGCCGATCTCGTCGAGAAGGAGTGTGCCACCATCCGCCATGCGGCACGCTGGCCTCACTTGCTTCGAGCCGCAGGCTTTTTCGGTAACCCAGCCCTGCGCAACGCGCGGATACGCTCGGCATGTTTAACCTGAAGGGATCGCGCGCGATCGAGGAAGCCTTCGATTACCCTCAAGTCGCTTTGCGAATAACCCAACAGGACGGCCGTTCCCTCCTCTTCGATTGGGTTCCAGATTTCCTGGACGCGGCGCTTGGCGGCGGCCGTCACGACTACCAGGATGCCCCTGCGGTCCTCGGGATCGCCGCAACGTTCCACGAGCTTTGCGCGTGCAAGCCGGTCCAGCACTGCGGTCATCGCGCCGCGTGTAAGGCGCAGTTCCGCAGCGAGCGCGCTCGGGGCTGCCGGCTCGCGGCGCGTCAGGATCGCGAGGCAGTGAAGATCCGTCAGGTTAACGCCCAGCGCGGCCGCCGCCGCACTGTCCACCTCGGTTGTGGCGTCCTGCAGGGCGGGGATCTTTGCCGCGACGCGCGCCACCTTTTCCAACGACTCACGACGATTTGACATGTATATAATTTAGTTATATTATTAAATCACTGAGACCGTCAAGATGATTCTAGTCACCGGTGCCACTGGAAACGTTGGCCGTGAACTGGTGCCGCTGCTGGCTGCGACAGGCCGCCCGGTTCGTGCGTTTGTGCGCGACAAAGGAAAGATGCATGCCGTCGCTGGCTGCATTGAATGCGTTGAGGGCGATCTCGACCGTCCCGAAACGCTCGCGACGGCCATGCGTGGTGTGGACAGTGTGTATGTCGTCAGCCCCCGGACACCCCAGGTGTCAAATGTTGTCGCCGCGGCCAAAGCCGCAGGCGTGCGCTGCATCGTAAAACAGTCAACCATCGAGGCCGATCGGTCCCTCGGCCCGGGAAAGTGGCATCGTGCGCAGGAATTGTTGATAGAAGACTCCGGCATGGAATGGACCTTTCTTCGGCCCACGCTCATGATGTCGAACCTTATTCAATGGTGGGGAGATACCGTTCGCAGACAGGGCCGCGTCTACTTTCCTGGCGGCGAGGGCAAGGCCGTGCCGGTTGACCCTCGGGACATCGCGTTGCTGGCCTGCGCGGTTCTGACCCAGCCCGGACATGCAGGCCAAGCTTACAACGTCACCGGCCCTGAGCCACTCTCGGCCCGCGAAA
>Ga0335073_10007614_pt1 | contig 15206 bp, 16 predicted proteins | sample Lox_Sample_22_FD_207093 | JGI IMG/M metagenome (GOLD analysis project Ga0335073, IMG submission 207093) | Soil microbial communities from Loxahatchee National Wildlife Refuge, Florida, United States - Lox_Sample_2.2 | ecosystem: Environmental > Terrestrial > Soil > Wetlands | place: USA... | reverse complement strand
TCAAGTACAACATCCTTTGCAATACCATCGCTCCTATTGCTGGCAGCCGTATGACTGCAACGGTAATGCCACCAGACGTGCTTGAGAAGCTGAAGCCGGAATACATTGTGCCACTGGTCGCAATCCTTGTCCATCCATCCAATAAGACCGAAACTGGCTCCATCTTCGAGGTCGGTGGAGGTCACATCGCCAAGATCCGATGGGAGCGAGCCAAAGGTGCGCTGATGAAGCCCGATGAAACTTACACACCGGGTGCCATCATCCAGAGATGGAACGACGTCGTCGATTTCTCCAAACCCGAACATCCACAAGGACCTGCTAATTTCTTGGAGCTTACTGAGGCAGCGTTGAAGCTCCCAGCGAATCCACCTGCCGACAAGCTTGACTTCTCAGGTAAAGTCGTTCTCGTGACTGGTGGTGGCGCTGGTCTTGGTCGGGCTTATTGCCATCTTTTCGCGAAGCTCGGAGCCAAGGTCGTGGTCAATGATCTTGTTAACCCCGACACTGTTGTCAGTGAATTGCGAGCCATTGGCGCAGAAGCAGTGCCTTCTAAGGCCTCAGTTGAGGACGGCGATGCTGTCGTGAAGGCTGCTATTGACAGCTTCGGTCGCATCGACGTGCTCATCAACAATGCTGGTATTCTCCGTGACAAGGCATTTATCAACATGGACGACAAAATGTTCGACATTATTTTGGCTGTGCATCTTCGCGGTACGTACAAATGCACAAAGGCTGCATGGCCGTATATGCTCAAGCAAAAATATGGTCGCATCGTCAACACTACAAGCACCAGCGGTATCTATGGTAACTTTGGTCAAGCCAACTATGCCGCTGCTAAATGCGGTATTCTTGGTTTCTCACGTGCCTTGGCTCGAGAAGGCGTAAAGAACAACATCTACGTCAACACCATCGCTCCAAACGCAGGCACTCAGCTGACCAGAACCATCATGCCGGAAGAGCTGATTCAAGCATTCAAACCCGACTATGTCGCGCCATTCGTTGCTCTCCTGTGCTCAGACAAGTGCCCTGACCCAACCGGAAAGGTGTATGAGATCGGAAGTGGCTGGCAGGCTCGTACCCGCTGGCAGCGAACTGGAGGCACCGGTTTCCCAGTTGACGTTCCATTGACTCCGGAAACTGTGCTCAAGCAATGGGATCGCATTGTCAACTTTGATGACGGCCGTGCCGACCATCCTGAAGACAACCAAGACAGCTTGAAACTTATGATGGCAAACCTTTCAAATGTCGCCTCGGCAAAGGGTTCTGCTTCATCGGGTGGAAATCAAGAAATCCTCGCTGCGATCGACGCTGCCAAGAAGGCCAAATCTGATGGAACCGAATTTGATTACACTGAGAAGGATGTCATTTTGTATAGTGAGTTGCCCTTTCAACGAAGTTTGACATTCCAGCAGACTCACAATATCTTAGACCTTGGTCTGGGTGCCAAGCGCACTGAACTGCCTCTTGTCTACGAGAATTCCGATAACTTCCAAGTTCTGCCTTCCTTCGGCGTGATCCCGCCTTTCAATGCCCGAGCATCATACAGCTTTAGCGACATCCTGCCGAACTTCTCACCCATGATGCTTCTACACGGCGAGCAATACCTCGAGATCCGGCAGTTCCCGATCCCGACGGAAGGCAAGCTGATCACGTACCCGCACCTGGTGGACGTGGTGGACAAGGGCAACGCGGGGATCGTGGTGCAGGCGACAACGACCAAGGACGCGCGCACGGGCCGGGACGTGTTCTACAACGAGTCGACGGTGTTCGTGCGCGGGTCGGGCGGGTTCGGCGGGCCGCGCAAGCCCAAGGACCGCGGCGCCGCCACCGCGCCCAACGTGCCGCCGCCGCGCCAGCCCGACGCCGTTGTTGAGGAGAAGACCACGGAGGAGCAGGCCGCCCTCTACAGGCTGTCCGGCGACCGCAATCCGCTGCACATCGACCCCGAATTCAGCAAGGTGGGTGGCTTTAAGGTGCCGATCTTGCACGGCTTGTGCTTCTTCGGCATCGCCGTCAAGCACGTCGTCACAAGGTACGGCATGATCAAGAACGTCAAGGTGCGCTTCGTCGGCACCGTGCTACCCGGCCAGACGCTGCGCACCGAAATGTGGAAGGAGGGCAACAAGATCATTTTCCAGATGAAGGTTGTGGACACCGGCAAGCTTTGCATCGCCGGCGCCGGCGCGGAGCTTCTCGACGGCGGCAAGTCGAAGTTGTAAGACATTGGACGGAACGTGTAGTATAACCGCGGGCTCAAAATGCGTTTGGCGCACACATGCAATTAAGAAGTACTTATTACCCAGCCACTGCCGCACCCACCGGCACCGAAACCGCATCCCCATCCCATCCCCTGTCCACCGATCTCAACCCAGCCCCTGAATCTATGCGGCTCCGCGCGCCCCCAATCTCCATCCCGCGCAACCCCATCCGTGAAAGAAAGACACGCCACAAAGTCGCTCTCACACGTGACGTCGGGCGTGGGCCTCGCGACTCGCCCTCGGCCCGGCCGCGGCAGCGCGTCCGGCGTGCGCTCTTGCGGCCGCAGCGTCGCCGTCGGCGTGGCCCGAGGCCCGCGCGACGCTCACGCGAGGCCGCCGCACGTGATCCGGCCTGGCGTGAGGTCGGGCCACGGCCGCGGCACGTGATGCGCGCGGGCGTGAGCGTCGGACCATGGTTGCGGCGTGGCAGGGCGCTGTGGGAGGAGCAATGTGGGGTGATGGAGGCCGGCGGAGGGCGGGACGGAAATGGCTGTTGTGGACGGGTGGGTGGGTTGCTCGTGCGAGGTGGAGCCAGTGTGGTGAGAGCTGCGGTGATGGGAGGGCGGTGCTGCGTTGGAGGGGTGGGAGTCGGGAGCGCGTTCGGGATGGATTTATGTGGCCTTGTGATGTCTTGTCTTCCCGTATGATACTGGCGGGAGTTGGCGAGCTTATGGCCACATATGAGCTGATGAAACGGTTGCCGATGTAGAGACCCGAAGCATCGCTATGCTAGAATGGAGAGATCGATCCACTTGTTTAACGTGAGAGCTGACATTTGAAGCTACGGCATCAATGGACGGGATTGCAATCAGGAGTATCAGTCTATGAGCTGGAGTAATGGAATACGGGTTGTGAAGCAGCTCAACTGATAGTCCGCTTGCCTTTGTTAGATGGTAGCGTACCAGGATGACAAGAAATGACAGACTGAAAGCAATGTTTATGATTCCAAATTCTTATGGATGCTACTCGTTCTTATGATCCAATTACGGGTGCTGAAAGGTTGGATCAAGTGCCTTTGACTCCAAAATCAAGCGAACAGTTCAGGACAAAGGGGACTGACAATACCAATTACAAAACGGAGAGCTGGATAGACCAAAAGCGTCTTACCTTCGACTACTTGCAAATATTCAACGACTAGTAGCCTCCATAGATGTCCGCCTCACGTCTCTACGCACTATACCCCACGATTAACATGGCATTCTCTTCGAAGAGACCATTGACGATAGAATCGCTGGAGCACAGGATGAGTCAGTCGTTCATGGTCAGTTCGAAGCCTCTTAAGTTTCATGCCCTAAGACGGCGTCTGAAAATGATGGCAAGCCGCTATAATCGATGCATTAGACCGTGCGACGATCACTGTACCTCGGTAGGGGAGAGTGGTATTCCCGGATTCAGTCATGACGCAAGGTTGTGATATTGCCAGCACAAGCCTGCTGTTGTTTAGTGAATCTTGTGATGACTGAAGGATCGACGTCGTTGCAGACATTGAAGTCTACTCCGTGGTAAGCAAGCGAGCGCATCCGGTTTGTTCTAATTATTCCTTGTTGTTTTGGCCGGACGTAGGACGTTGAGGGTCTGATAATGCAGCCAAATCGACTGGGTTTCCGGGGACGGCACTACTGAGATGCAAGCGCTGGTGCTTCTATCATTACGTCGTACCGATTGACGATTTGCTTGGGACCGCAATCAATGTCAAACGCAACCTTGTATTTCGCAGATCCTGATATTTTCCCTCGAAGCGGCTTGCCAGGTCCTGTCTACGCAATCATATGAAGTTTGGCATCTGAGTTCATTCTCCCATGGGTCAGGGCTAAGGTATCTTTGCTTATGCGGCTCTTTAAGAGTTGCCACCGAGGGATCTTCAGATGATTTGGCCGGAGCGGACGGCCCTCGGATCCTCGAAGTCAAAACATTGAACCATGGCCAAATTGCAGAGAAGCAGACTAGAGTGCCAACAAAAATGCGGAGGATGCGAGTCAGGATGTAACCCCCCGCGTTTTGGACGCATGGTTTGGGATGGATTTGGTCAATTGAAATTTAATGATTGGATTCCGGTCTCGATTGCGCCAGCGCCGTGGAGGAGGAGAAGCAAAGAGCAAGGAAGCATGGGTGCGCTTTGGTCGTAGGGCCTTGGGTCAGGCTACCGTTAGAGATGGTGTGGCCGTTCAAATGCAACCTTTCACTGAGAATGGAACGTTGACGAGGTATTAGACGCAAATGGTCGGAAGTGTTCGGCAAAGTGTTTCGTCTTCCAGAATTCCATGGCGTACGGCCGTGCCAGTGCGTGCTAGTCAGGCTACCTGCTACGCTTCGTCGGGAGATACTTTTTAAATTAGCCCCACCGGTAACTTCAACTCAGGGAGGCGGTAATAATAGGCTGTCGCCAGTTCCGTCACTGCTGACATGAGGCGATCGGGCAAGGATATCGAAATCCGCAATCAACATCCTCAATGGGCCATGGGCCATCAAGGGAAGGTGCAAGTAATTAGCTTTCGGATGCTTGCTTTTATGCCTTTTGCAACTCCAAACAAAACGTAACAAACTTAGCGAATATGTCAGCCATACATTGCGGTTCGAATACGATGACCCCCACGTCACAGTACGGCCGTGGGACCAATTCTGGGGTACAGTGAAAATGGCGTCGCAGGGAGAGCGAAAAAAAGACATGGCCAACATCCTGCAGAGTAGTGATTGGACGCATCCGTAATGCTATTGAATTCTTTCTCCCAACCAGTACTCATTCTCTTTGGAAAAGCTTTCAGCATCCCTAGCAGCCGTGTATCATTTTGACGCAAACTTGGAGTGAATTGCGTGCTCCGTAGGTCGTGTTGCTTCTTCGCTGTGCAGGGTCTCCTATCTACGACCTCCACTGTTGGTCGATCGTGATCTACAAACAACGACGCTGGCGCCGATTGTTCTCTGCCAGGCCAATTCCAAACGTAGAACGCTGGCCACGAAATCTGTTCTCTGGAGATGCCAATCGAGATAGAGTTAACTTTAGTAGGGAGTCGATCGGCTGAACACAGTAATTGCCTGTGTGCGGCGAGAGCGTTGCAACGTTGTGGCAATGCATGCAAAGTTATGCGGAGATTGACTGAAGTTGTATTACAGTAATGATACGGCGCAGATGTTCGCCATATCTAGGTGATTCGCTGGAGCTACAGCAACCGTCTACAACGCCCTTGTAGTGAGTCCGTGATCCGGCACTACACATGTCCAACACCATGACAGTCAAACTAAAGGGGGAGAGGAAATTGCAAGTCTATCAGAGCTGAAAGGTATCAAAAATGAAGCCCATCCTTCCCTTGGGTGAAACCATTTCTGGTAATCCGACTCTATAATCCAGCCGTGACGCGTGAGAGCCCGTGAAAGAGAAACCCATAAAAACACCATAATCGATGCTAGTCGTTGAAAGAAAAAGAAATTGATTCTACCGGGCGCGAGGGCTTAGAATCGCTCTGCAAGGTCGTTCCCGGCAACCGAGCCTGCAGCAGACGAGGATCCTGACATAAATCCAGTCATGAATCCCGTGTTCGTGTTGAGCAGGTCTTGAACCGCTACTTTTGGTGCGGCCGGAATGGGTAGCTTCCTTTGCGCTCCGTCAGACTTCTCCACAATGTCGCTGATGCGCATGCCCGTGTTGATGCTTGGTGCATAGCTTGGTATGCTTTCGGTCTGCGGCTCCATTGGCGCGAGTGCAGGTGCGTGCTGTAATGACAAATGCCTTAGATGTGGCAATTGCACGTCAGACCAGCCGTGTGGTCGCAGGCGGGGAGAGTGGGCAGGTGTGGCGAGAGGAGTATGGTCCGGCGTCGGAGATGTTGAGTCATGAGAGAACGTCGGTGATGGAGGAGCTGTTGAGTATGGCGAGCCAGGACGCGACTTTTTAGTCATGCGGTGTGTGTAAGGATTATCGTTATCGTGCGAGTGAGATCGCGACATGGGCTGCGATATCGAGTACGACTCCAGTCCAGGCATGCGCGGTCCTGTCTCCGTGCGATAAGGACTCGTGATGAGCGAGTGTTGACCAGGTTGTCTCGAGTAGTATGGGAGCGAGGCTGGCAGGTTCTGGTGCTCACGCTCAAGCTGGGACGCTGCAGTAGCAAGAAGGTTGACGCTATCCAACGGTCGCTGAAGGCCATTCGGGCTGCCACCTGCACTACTGCCGCCGCTGAGATTGTACGGCGTTAGCGAATTGGAAGCCGGTACGGCGTATGAGACGTAAGAGTGCGGAGGAGAAACGTTGGGTGAGGCGAGGTTGGAACTCGGAGCCGATCGTGATATTGCTTTTGGCGGAGGCATGATATGAGCGAGACTCGATCCGGACTCAAGCAGTCCCGAGCGAGCAGCGACCTCAGCAGCCTGTAATGCGGCTGCATGTTGCTGTTGCTGACCCTTGCCTCTTCTTGAATTCGGATTGTTGTGGATGCGCGAGTGCCGGGTCAGTTCGTCGGATCTTGAGAAGCGCTTCGTGCAGCCGGGGAATTGGCATACGTGCGGCTTCTCTCCGGTGTGTGTTCGGATGTGCCTCGTCTGGTGCTCAAGACGGTGGAACGCCTTCGAGCAGATAGGGCACTTGTACGGCCGTGGGAGATCCTGACGAGGCTCTTCCTGCGGCGGAGCGTTCTGTATGGCGGGGGTCATGAGGCTGACGCTTGCGGTGGCCATGGCGGTTGCCGACGTTGTTGGATCAGCTACTATGGGAGGAGCGTGGAAACCGGTGGAAGTGGGCGTTGGAGTGGATTCGTGGGTATTTAACAGGGCTGAGAAATTGGTTGGTGGTGATGACGATGAACTCGACATGTGAAATTGGCCCAACCCCGAGAGGCGTGGCGCTTTGACGTTGATAAGTGACAGCAACAACGAAATGTTGGGACTGGCCTGGCGAACTGGTGGAAAAATTATTGCAATGACTGGATCCACCGGTGGGAGGGTTTTTTTTCTGGCCCGGAATCCGGTGGGCGGGCGGCGCAGTTATAAGCTGTCCCTTAGGGGGGGGCGCGGTCGCTATGGGGGTGACGCACAACCAGGAAAGCCGGGGAATTCGTTTAGGCGGAGTTGGGTGAGATTTGGCGAGCGATAAGTGCGGATTTGATGTATCGAAAGCTGAGGCGCCAAGCGCCAGAAGGTCCGTCTCCGCAGCCTTGCCAACGAGGATCAGCCGGAAGAATGGCGGCCAAAGCCGATGAGGGCAAGATTTGGGGGGACAGGCAGTTGCAGGGCGCCCGGTGGGAGGGAGGGAGTGGGAGTGGGGGGGAGAGCCCACGAATCCAGTCACGGCAGGAAAACCCGCCGCCAACGACTGGAACTGGAACGTGTCTGCGCCTCGCGAAGGCGTTATCGTAATTAGGTGGCCGTGTATCGGGAGATCTGGCGACGGATTGGCAGCTGTTGGCTGCACGCAAGCTCCCTGTCAGCCGACGATCCGTGTCTTTGGGATGTGGGTTGCGTGGGACAAGCAAAAAGCGACGACTGAAGGAAAAAGCAGCGCAAGATGGATGGATGAAACGAGAGAGAAGGACGAAGGAGCCGGAGGTACCAGGCCAGTACGTACCTGCCGAGGGCTACCGGAAGAGCGAGGTGGTTTCCCGGGCCGGCCTTCGCTGAACGTGCTTGGGTAGGGGGTCCTGGGCGTGGAGACGGAATTGTGGAGAAATAGCCGCGGCGGCCCCGATTGTCTCGCCGGCTGTTTTCGCGCTTTCAGCTGATTCTGACTGAAATCCCTCGGTGGTTGGTACCTTGTCTGGAGGTACCGTAGGGTTAGGAACAAGAGGCCCGCAGTGAAAAGGTTATAATGCCGTCAATACGGCATCGCACGCGGGCCTTCGCTCTACTTGTACTTGCTTTGTTTCCTCCTCCCTACATGTAGCCACGTACCACTGCCGCGGGCCCTCCGTCTTGCTTCCTTCTTGGTGGCTTATCAAAGGGGAGCCGTGACCGGGTCTCAAGACAGCATTCTGGATCACGCCTTCGCCACTGAGTGTGAGTGACTTGTGTTTCTCCCCTCAGCCCAGATAAGCAGTAATTCCCCAGCGAGATGATGGTCGGCATGGTCGCCCCGGGATGCTTTCAATAGAATCCGGGGGATTGGCTGTGGAGAGCAGAATGCACAGCACGCCCCAACCACTTCTTCCTTACTCTACCGTGTAAGCTCCAACCGGCTGTACTCGGTATAATCATCCCTGTGTGCGCAGCGCGCTCTGTCATGCAGGAGCCAAGTATTCCTCCGTTGCGCTCTCTCCCACACTGCTTCGTGCGCTCTCCCACACTGTCGCAAAACCTACTTGGCGGCGCAGAGTCTTGTGATGGCAGCCATTCATCACCTGGTCCAAAGGCAACCGGCGAGTGACACAAGGGAGCGTGAGAGACACGCAAAGTAGATGGTATTTCTTCTTTTGGGACGCGAGACTATTGGAGTCGAAGCGCCGTAGGTGATACATTTTGCGCTTGGCATATGATAGCTGAGGATGACGGCACCTCCTTTACTGCTTGTAGTCTTTGCTCCACGCAATGGCAGCACACCGATGTGGCTTGAGGCACCGCAACGCGTCGACCGCGAATATGCGAGCCGTTTCCGGTAGGCTGGGATAGCCGTGAGAATATGTGGGGGTCGCTGCCCAAATCACTCGCATCCCGGCTCCTCCTGGGGTACGGCTGCTGAGATCGAGTATGGGGTAATAAGTCGGTCCCGAACGTGGTGCAACTCCTGCATCCATCACGCTTGTATCATTCCTTTTTATATCTGGCGCATTGCCTACCAATTGGCACCTTCAGCTCTTCCAATCATCGCTGCATGGATATCCTATCGTCGCTTGGCTCGTCATGCATCTCCCACATTATGCGCTCAAACAGCACATCATAAAACCGATGGCAGTTACTTTGGCTTCGCTCCAAACGCTATGACTTGTGATGTTCCTTTTTTGCTTTGCCCGTGTATCGTTTGTGCCCGAGTTGAAGACGTGGATGCTTTGACCTTTGCTCCTTCTTGATCCTCCGTCAGGTAAATAAATCGCGACCACGACTTTTCCATCACCGATGCGCTGCGGAGCGCCATCTCTTAAGACGCGAAACGAATAGGAGTCGATTTGCGGCATCTCGGCGGCTACTTCGCGGTGGCCTTGAAACCCACGGAAACTCGCACCGACGTTCCAGTTCGGCATTCCTCAAATTTAGCAACGTTTCGCTGAAACCTGCAGCCTGGTGCAGCGCCCGAGGCTGGCGATCACACTCCGGATTTTCCACTACAGCGGTCAACCCTACATTCTTCCGCGCACAAATCATCCAACCTCGGTGGTCACCTCACCAATCTCCAAAAACGCGACGCGATATCCCAAAAGCCATGCCAATCACTATGCCTTTAAAAGGACATGTTGCGTAAGAGCGTAATCCCCGGAAGCCAGAGACTGACACCATGCTTGTTTGGGAACAATAAACATCACTATTATATTTCAATTACACTTTCTCCGCCACTATCTTCGATTTGCGAAAATAACAGAAAAGCGTGACATCCCGGGGAAAGTCGGGTGTGACTTCTCAGGAACCAGGTTTTGAGTGAAGGCTTAAGTACCGGTTCGCTATTCCGATCAATGGACCGAGAGTACCGCCGTGTTCGTCTCATTTTTCCCAACTCCTCCACTACTCTAACCGCTTCAAGCTCAGTTGTTCTTGATTCAGCTGACGATTTCCCCCTGTTGGGATGATGACGGATTGCAAAGAATTGCTTTATGCGATGCAGATGATCTCACAGCTTCGGACGATGTTCCACGCAACGTACCTTAATCAAGCGAATTCCGGCCGTTAGCAGTAGCCCACCAGGCACGGAGTTCGAGGAGGCCAATTGCTCTATTCGAACCTCGCATGGATGGCCGTTGCCTTCCACCATAAAATTTTGCTTCGCGCCGACCCGCCGGAGGACCGACCCCATTCAAACGCAACCAAAATCTCTACGCCATCGGTTCGTCTCCACATGTGCCCACCGTGACGAGTCGAGATGGTGGAACAAAGTCCGTCAGTGACCGATGTGACCGTTTGGATCAATGACTCGCACCTTATGATGATCTCTTCGGCTGCTTGAGGTCTCGAACAGACGCCCTGATTCAAATCTTAGAAGACCCTCCCCTACGATCGCCACAGCTAGAGATACTATGCGCGAAAGGTTCCAGAAAGAACATGTTTGAATGAAGATATTTCATGCTCCGCTTAAGCAATTCCCAAAGGTACGGGACGATAACCGAATGGTGAGAGCAAAATAAATCGACAATGCGGATAGCATTCTCCAGACTTGTCCCGTTTAATACGGTAGTGTCATTTCAATGGCTTGATCTTCGCCCGGTACCTGCGCCGAAATTTCATCTACCACAATGCTTTACATCGATGCTGGCAAAATGAAACCCGGTGTAAAGATTCAGCAAAAGTTATCACCCTATCGTTTACGATTGGACTTTCTGCTTCTTCAAACTTCGGAGAGCGGTGAATTCACCGGATGAATGACTCGTGGCGCTTGAAGAGCCTAGACTGTACCCTAGGTAGAGGCAAAGCTTAACAAGTCTGCTCCACATGGAGAGTTCCGTTAAGCGTAGACAACTAGCCATGGATCTACGGTACGTAGTATCAGAGTATCGGAAGGTCGGATGGCCTGAACGCCTTTTGTCTTCATCCAATTTGTGCTACGGCTCCAATCTACAGACTCTCTACCGCTTGCGCCAAAAGCCCTTGGCCCAGACCTGAAGCCATAGGTACACCAAAAGCTATGGAATTGAAATTGACGTAGGTAGGATAAAGAGAGCAACAGCTTTCCCTAGACCTCTAATCTCCACAGACACATCACTTGGTAGTTCCAGATCGTACGTCGAATTACAAACGCTTTCATCACCCATTTCGCCATTGCTCTGTGTCAAAACGCGATACCTGCACTCCACGATTCGTTGACATATTTACTTACTCTAGTTGTTCATCAACTCCATGCCACGCTCGATCAATTTGACTACAAGTACGTTGCATATCAACGTTTCATATGTGGCCAACCATACGTATGATGGTTGTGCCATTTGAGAATCAAGGATACTGAATAGAGATTTCTTCGCTGCCTCCCGATCATAGGGTAGTCAAAATCACAATTTGACTTTTAATTCGCAATCCTATACATATCTAAGAAGCTCCAATAGTTCGCAATTCATCACATATATGTACCTATCCCAGTTGAAATCCGCCAACCTATTGAAACGGTGTCGACTGGTTCGATGTAGTCCGTGATCCTATTGAACTAGGTCAACGATCCCGCTACGATGGTTGTCTTAATTGTCATGATGTTAATCTTCGCCGCCAATCTCCTCGGCTACCAAGCTCTCGAGAAGCACCAATGTACTGATGTGGCTTCGGAAGTGATGTTATGAAAGCAGTCATGCGACCTCCACGTATCCGTCTCCCCGGATTCCTTCGTGCAGCAAACGAATACGATTATGCTCGATGACCCGGGACGCTCCCCGGAATTCCAATGTGATTTTCAATTTGGCGTGCATTTAATTAATGCACATATTATCCTACTGGTATTCCTTTTTTTCTCTTGGCCAGGGCCGATCCTGCAGCATTTGTTCACCGAATTGCAAGCCTACCCCACGCTACGGGAGTACCCCAGAGCGCGAAATGCGCCATGGAATGCTGAACCAAGCCACCGGGCGACACCAACGGTTGGTCGGCCCGCAGACACCCCAGAACCCAGACTTCATCTGGCCAGCCTTCTCGACATTTGTAGCGGTCTAACCTCCCCCGCAGCAACGGAACACCCTGCGTTGCGGAAGAAGTGGGTGGTACTGATTGCATTATTGTGTGATGTTTTAATTTGAAGTTAACTTTAGTCAGTACGATGTTCGCACGCGATCGATATCTTTGACGTTGGTGATCTATCGTAACCCGTCTTGGCAGACTTGAACATGCCCTGTGTACAGGAAAAGAAGTTCTGCTACATTCGGCGTTATAACGGAGGCTGTCTTCAATTGCTTTGGATAGTATCCGAGGTCAATCGACGTGTTGAATATCTTGAATACCATCCTGGAAACCTGTACGCAGAAATTCTTCTACATTAGCATCGGGAGCACATCAATTCCTGGGGTCTTATTGCACATTCGAGGCCCTCAGTGCTCTCTTGATTTTCATTACAGTCAATCCATGCCATGCCAGTTCCTTGTTCTCTACCTTATCTGGTTCAGCTTCTGGCTCATCCACCTCCGGGAAGAAGCTTTCGAGGAATGCTTGATCCGTCCCTGCGTTGTCGTAACTTCTGCGTCACCCACACGTAGTGGCGTGATGTTAGCGTAGGTATCTCGAGGTTTTATGAATGTCGCCGCTGTCCATAGTGTGGTACCGAATCCTTAGGCAGCCACCATCAGTTCGCTAACAGGAAGCGCCTGCCATACTCTAAAGCCATAGCGGCTAGAATGCTAAGCAAGACAATGTCTTCAAGGCCAACGTCAGTGAGGGTCGTGGCAAATGAAAGGGCTCTCTTACAGAAGTACGAGCGGACCGAGTATGACCCAGAAGGCTCGTCGAAAGGCGATGCCGAAGCATCTGCGATCGCAAGCAAAAGTTGGAACAGGGACTCGCAGTCTCCATTAAGCTTGGCCAGCCTGATTGCCTGAAGATAAACGTCAAGTCTCCTACCGTAAGCGAAAGAGAGTCCACCTCGTAACTCCGGAAAGTGAGAAGACAGCATCAAGGCTATATAACCGTTTGAATGGATATCATTCTCCCGGCGGCACTTGGCCTCGAACAAGCAAGCCCACGCCAATGCTGTAGTGACTTTATGATCGTCTAGGTGCTGAGTTGTTTCCGAATGGTTCCGCAGGTAGGCTTGTAAAAACTCTGGAATCGAACGGTGCATGAATTTAACGCTTTCATGAACGACTTCGAGGAGAACCCCGCACCGTGTCATTACAGCGGCTGCTAACTTGTCTTTGCTGATCTTGTTCGATGCACTGTCGCCAGCTTTCTCGAGACCTAGGTCATTTAAGTGAAAATCTTTATCGATAGAGATTCCCCTGTCCAAAGCCCTTATGATGGCAAAAGATGCAAGAAGAGATATGAAAGGCTTAAATCTCGGCGGGTACCCCATTGCCCAAGCAAGGTGGCGTTGATACTCGAATCCTTGGGCTTGGTTGTCATTGGAAAGCAGAGTGCCCGTCAATCTCAAGACAATCGCTAGAACTAAGTAGGCGCCTTGACGGTGGGGCCACTCAATCCCGTTCATGATCTGGGCAAGGAAGGCACCCATCTCTGTCGGTGTATCGGCGACTCGCTTTTGGAGCACCTCGATGGTGTCATCATTATTGAGCCCTCTATGCAGAGAGTTGAGCACTAGAGCGACCCAGAGGAAGATTCCCTCAGCGGCTTCTGTTACGTGGGAGATGGGCTCTCTACACTCTCTGTCGTCTGTGTCCTTCATTGCCATGAACTTGGGGTGAGCTTCTAGTCGGCTTGTGACCATGAGTTTGACATCGTCCTTGGTCAGGTTGTCGAGTTTGATACGCTGTTCAGCAGAGAATCTATCGGTGAAAGGCAGTTGAGTCCGACTGGAGACGCAGAGCTTGACATTTCCACTTGACTGCGCCACCCAGGCTTGAAGATGATCAACGAGCATTCTGTGGGTTTCATTGAGCCCGCTGTCGTCAAATTCATCCAGGCCATCGATGAAGAAGCAGACCTGAACCTTGCTCATCGGCTGTTCTTCGTGCGACGATGCCGAGTGCTGGATCAACCGTTCGAATGCATCAAATGTCTCTCGAGCACTGAGTGTAATACGGCTTCTACCCTGGATAGTTCTTGAAGCGACCTCCCAGGATCGTGGAAAGAGATACCTAGCCAGACTTGGCACTTTGCAGAGAACTTCATATAGCAGACCTCGCACTAGACCTTTCAAGCTCTTTTCTTCCTTGTACGGGCTGACTCGCCAAAAGAAGAATTTTAGCGAAGAGCAGTTGCTTACCGCGAGCCCAGTCTAAGAGACGAGACTCAGTCTCCTGGTGGTTGCAGACGTACTTCATTAGCGTCGATTTGCCTCACCCAGGTTTGCCAGCAACATGGAAAATGCCGGATCCACTACTCAGCCAATCAGGGAAAGTGGTGATGAGGTTGGGCTCTTTGGCATGGATAGCTTTTGGACTATTGAAAATCCAGGAGAATGTGCCCTCGTGCGGGTCCTGGAGGTCATCGAATCGTTGTCTTAGACCAGGGAGGTAGAGCGCTTCAAGAATCAGACCATCCTTGACCATGCTGGCCGCATCTTTGAAGGCTTTCTGCTTCTCGCCGGGGCTGCAGTCATCTAAGGGCTCTTAATTGCATTGTAGAGACGCTGCTCCATATTCTTGAAGTCGTTGGTTAATTCAGACTGCTTGGCCACGTTGTCAAAAGAGCGGAGGATCCTCGCGATGTTGTTCCTGCATAGCATGTTAGATCCCATCTAGATATATGTGTGTCGTATTTTAGTTGGGGAGGAGAATGCGTAATAACCCACCGAGTGTTCAACGCTATTAGCTCGTCCATCTTCCGACGGTAGACACCTAACTTGCTCTGGAGATGTTCGATCTCGCCACTTCTAAGGGTAGACTTGACCGTTGACTTCAATACAGACAGCAAGGATTTTGACTTCAACCTGCAGTCTTTGAAGTTCTTCGTCCTTGGTGAATTCTGCGAGCTTAGTTTGATCTTGTCTCAGGCGCTCCGCTATCTTATTCATCTCATCTGTTGATTTTTGCACGATACCCTGCTGCTTCTTAAATCCGTCAGGGGAGGAGTAGATCTCCTTCACAGTCATGCCGCCATTGATGGCCACACCGGCTAAGTCGACGACATTACATGCAATGCTGAGAGCCGTGAATGGATCCATTGTGACTTAGATCCGCATCACGGTAGCTTGTAGACTGACCATGGAATTCCTTGATTAGGGAGAATAGTAAA
>Ga0335073_10007613_pt1 | contig 15206 bp, 25 predicted proteins | sample Lox_Sample_22_FD_207093 | JGI IMG/M metagenome (GOLD analysis project Ga0335073, IMG submission 207093) | Soil microbial communities from Loxahatchee National Wildlife Refuge, Florida, United States - Lox_Sample_2.2 | ecosystem: Environmental > Terrestrial > Soil > Wetlands | place: USA... | reverse complement strand
AGCAAAAGAGAAAGGAAGAAGAAAAATTGGCCAAGACAAGCGCAGCGAAGCGGGCCAGAAGCGCGAAGCGGCAACGGAGGAAGCTGAAAACCGAAACTTAAGATGTTCTATATTAATAAAGCTATCCGTGAGCTCTGCAAAAATAAACCTGGAATAGTGCAAGACAAGTTGCCGATGGCGATAGATTGACTTCAATCAACTTCAATGCGCTAGGATCCTACGGAGATACTGTTGTATTCCGAGTATTTCGGTCATCTCAAGGACACCGGCTTATTATATCCAGCATTCGTTGACCTTAGGAGAGTCAAAATTATTACTTGCAGTATTAGATTGCCTTTGTGATAGAACAGACGACTAAAACTACTATCAAAACAGTGTCGCTTGAAAGAAAGCCAGCGAGATGTTTTTCCTCTGCCCGCTGTGACCCGTGACCCTAACCCACACCCCTGTCATTTTCCCCTGAAAAAAAAGGTGCCAAAACTGGCCCACCTTTAGATTTCATGCAAGGTATTCTTCTGAGCATACAATTTGGCGGTACGGTTAACTGACAAGGTAGGATTACGTCCCATAGTGATCTCTGGACCGTCCGGCACAGGAAAGTCGACGCTATTGAAGCGGCTGTTTGAGAAACATCCAAATACCTTTGGGTTTTCGGTTTCGCGTGAGAACTGCTTGATGAGCGCGACTAATTCAAAGACACGAGCCGCAATCCTAGACCTGGTGAGACAAACGGGAAGGAATATCATTTTGTGAGTAGGAGCGAATTTGAAAAGCTTGTCTCGGAAGGAAAATTTATCGAGTATACTCAATGTAAGTCTGCATTCAGCGACTCTGTTGACATGAGTTTCGCATAATTACTATGGAACGACGATAGCGGCAGTAGAGGCGGTGGCTCAAACGGGTCGGAAATGTATATTGGATATTGAGATGGAGGTGGAAGAACTCGAAAGTCTGATGCTGATATACAGGGCGTAATGAATGTCAAAAAGACTTCATTGAACGCGAGATTTCTCTTCATCAAACCGCCGAGTATGGAAGAATTGGCCCGTCGCTTACGATCACGCCAAACTGATTCGGAAGAGGCAGTGCTGAAACGGCTCGAGACTGCGGAGAAGGAACTAAATTATGCCGAGACCGGGGCTCACGACAAAGTCATCATAAATGACGATCTAGACAGGGCATACGCAGAATTAGAGGAGTTTGCGCTTGCAGATTAGAAGAATAGCCCAATGTAGAAGCTAGAACGATGAGAACATTGGAAGAGACGTATTGATGAGGAGTTATGAGAATGGTCCATTAAAAGCTACGCGCGATAAATCCTAACATAAAGAATTAAAGAAAATATCTTCCTCCGTGACATTGAAAACAACTCCCCCCAGTCCTCGGTGAATCTCAGAATCCGCCCCCATAGTAACATCAAGTTACCATCCCCCCTTATCATTCCCATCATTTTCGAATTGTCAATAGTCTCAATAATTTCCATTGATCATGGTTCGGCTATTAGGACGAGGGTATTCCTGTCCATTTGGCGTCATTGGCCTTGCAGCGGATTTCGCGGTGGTGGGAGAGATGGGTCGAGACGAGGTCGTGCCGCCGACTTGACTTTGAGCAGCGCTACTTTCCTTCAATGCCAACAGTTGCTTGGCGCGGAAAGATTCATAGTGGATCTGAGCCGTGGTCTCGATCAAATCTTGCAAGTGGGTACGGGTGAGGAAGTCTCTTAGTTGCACGAATTCACAGTGGTTTTCGTTTTCAATATTGACGACGCCCCACTTGTTGGCGCGGGCGCGAACCATTTTTCCGTCGATATTGAGAGTCTTTTCGGAACCGACGACGGCAAACGGAATTTTATTCTGGAGTCAGTGTACAGTTCGAAGAATGGGTGGTACCTTGATTTGAGTGTTGAGTGCACGTTCTTCCTCGTCAAATTCATCGTTGTCGTATGGGTACATTTTCAGATTATGGAAGGCAAACTCGGCTTTGATCTAGATGTCAGTGACAACGAATGAGTATTTACCCTCTGTTTGAAGGCGTGACGTTCGGCGAGGGTGAGAGAGTCTGATTTGGCAATAACAGGGACGACATTGACGACGTCCGACAATTTCTTCAGGACGACAATGTCGATGGGTTTTAGACTAAACATTGGTCATTCAAGCGTGAAGAAGCTGGAAAATACGCGTGTCCTGAGGGTTGAATGAAGAAGAGACAGCAGTGGATGCGTGTATCTTGGATATAACGATCGCGTTGAGCAGTGAGTTCCTTCCTTAAATATGCGGAATGCTGATCCTTGATGTACTTGACGATAGGGTCCCAACTGCTCGTCAGCAAGTGCGACTCATAGTCAGTATCTACCATCTGTCATTGTTGATTTGGTCTCCGTATCCTGGGGTATCGACGATGTTGAGACGGAGACGAACGCCTTTTTCCTCAATCACTAGAGAAGAGTATTAGAAAAACTGCAAATTTGCAGGGAGGCTGGTACCATGAGACACTGCCTGAATCTCTGTGGTCTGTCTCACTGGCTCATTGACGGTGAGTCGACCCTTGCTGTCAATGAGATGTGCGGCGAAAATGGTGTTGATCAACGTCGATTTTCCCAGACCTGTCTGTCCTGCACACAGAAATCGAGGTAAGTCACGGTTTCTCCGAGGGAAAGGAGGGGAATTTATACCGACACAGATAATGTTGAATTGAAAGCCTCGTTTCAACAACTTCCTTTCGATTTGGCTTGTGATGGAATCGAACCCAACATAGCTGCCCAGAGGAGTGATTTCAGTCTGCAAGACAGGATTAATACACGCAAGAAATTGGAGGGAGGAAAATCAGGGGCTAAAGGGGAAATTCACCTTTCCGGGCTGTTTTGCAGCGGGAGGGGCAGAGACAGCAGCCATGGACAATTACAGCGGAGGGGTTCAATGTGGTAAGACGGAGCGGAAAGAAGACGTGGTGTTGAGAGTGAATGTTGTTGTAATAACTTCAAGAGACGTCGATGAGGGAGTGAGAGAGGGTGAAATGGTTGAAGAAAGTGAAGATGTATGAGGGGAGCGCGGTTATTGGGTGGTTCCGAATTTTCGTGCGATTAGTATTATATTTGCACAGTTTAGTATGGGGGGGGCCGTGGGACACGAAATTATTTTCTGGAATTAATTTCTCGTCAGCCAACCAAAAGTCAGCCAGTCTGTGTCTTTGGCTCGTCTGTGTCTCTGACTGTATGGCCTCGCTGATTGGATAGTTCGAAAAGTCTACCCGCTTCGTTTCACACAAATTTTTTCGTGCACCAAATTGTGCTGGCACTGATGTAATTCTGCATAAGGTTCAGTTTTACAAAAAGATTTACGTATCTTTTCTACAACGAGTGAAATTCCACAACCAAATTCTGAAAGATCAGCATCCTCTTTTTCGCGCATCGTCAACGTTGTAAATACCTTCGAAAAGCAAATGTCGGCGTTGCGTGGACTGACAAAGTCCCCATTACTTCGGACACAATATCACGCCATCCCCAATACACCAGTCTGTATCCGGCGAATACACCTCGCCATCAATGCACCTGGCGCTCTCCTCTCCTTGCCTGCATTTTCTCCATCGCTCCGATTCACGATGCCAGAGCTCATTCCGATCATCACCGGTATCTGGGATTCGATTCTTCGCGCTGTTCCGAAAAAGAAAACCACGCACGCTCGAAAGCGAAAACGACAGCTCGTCGGGAAGGGATTGGAGGATAAGACGAATCTTACCCGCTGCGAGGCGTGTGGGGAATGGAAATTGCTACACACTCTCTGCGGATCGTGTGTCAAAAGCATTCAGAGAGATTGGCGAAGGCGAGAGCAACCGGGGCAGCCATAGAGCGTAACAGATGAAAAAGTAAAACGGTGTTGATATTGTCACATGCATATACAAGAATCTCCGTCCCGGCATCTATGAAAATCCTAATCTAGCAAGTCTATATGAACAGCATTAGAGACGATATGGCGCCCAACCTATTTGTACCGAAACAACCTATAAGCAAAAGTTTTTTTTTAAAAAAAAAAAAAACGCTAATAGAGCTCAAAGTTAAAGGGAACCAGATCCCCAAATATGGGACCACAAATAGCAGCGTTCATCGTCTGATTTACCGTGTCCGTCCCCGAGAAAAGCATCTGGTTCAGGTTTGTGGAACTCGAAACTTTATTCCACGTAGTCTTACCAGGAATATTCGGATTGCCGTTGTTGGCAAACGCCGCCCATCGCCCCATAATCTCGTTACTCAGGGCTGTTTGTTGAGGCGTCGGGTTCGTGCATGTCCCGAAAGTGATACCGAGATCATCTTCATGACAAACTTCGCCGACGCACATGGAATCGTTCGCATTGTCGGGATTGGTGCACCCCATATCAAGTTCGTAGAGATAGACGTTTGCGACATTTTTGTATAAGAGAGCGTTGGCTTGGTTTGCGCAGGCCCAGAAGAATAAAGTACCGACGCGGGACAAGGTGTTTCGCACCGTGTCAGGATCCGACGGGTTCAGCGCAAATTGAGGCTGCGCACAGATGGCGGCCGACCTTGTTGGCCCAACAAATACCGCCATGATGTATTGATAATACGATGTTGGCAGTGGAACAGAGGATATTTGAAACACCTCCGGCGTCGCTTCGTTCGCAACAGTTCCTAACGATGAGTTAGATGACATGCGAGCAGGAGATACCCATAATAACATCGACTTTGTTGGGCAGAGACCCAGACTGTACCAACGCCGTAAAGTCTCCTTGAACCCACGTTCCATCAATTGCTGGGGACAACGGGGTAACCGGAACTGCTGGATTGAGGTATGGACCATTGTTGCTTACTTGCGTAGTGGCGGAAACAATTTGAGATACGCTCAACCCTCTTGCACACTCGACAGTGCTGCAGCCAAGCTGAGATAATGCATATGCGCCGACAATGCCTTGCGAGACATTGCGCGCTTCGAGAGGATAGTTTTGGGGATCAGATTGGATGATTGCTCGTTTGAACAGGTTCTTGGCTTTTGGAGATGCCATGAGAGCTCGAATCATCTGTCCCCCACTTGATTCTCCGAAAACTGCAAATTAGGAATTTGATGCGAGAGAGTAATACGGGTAACGCGGGTTGCATCTCCGCCGAAGAAGAGAATATTGTTTTGGACCCACTTTAATGCGAGTATCGCATCTTGCATGCCCATGTTGACAGTAGGAAAGTCACTCCCCCCGTCGATCCAACCAAGGATTCCCACTATATGTCAGCTTCATATTTGTTGATCCCATACATCGATAGTTGAAGGTGACCACAACAGTATTTTGCTGCGCGAGATCGGTGCCATCGAAGAGGGGATCAGCACTGGAACCCTCAACAAAACTTCCCCCATGTATCCTAATGTAAGCGATCTCTTCATTCCTTCAGAGTCCTTACCAAAACATGACCGGGCGAAGGGCAAGTGGACTCACGGTTGTGGTGAAGATGTTGAGAGAAAGACAATCCTCAGCACCTCCGGCGGCCTGTGGACAAATATTTCCGTATGCTGTTGCGTTGATGCTGTGATGATTAGAAATTTCTCCGCCAGGGAAGAACGGTGCGAGAAGACCTGCTGCCGGATACGCGACCGGGGAGGCAAATCTGTTGTTGCCAGTGGGTGCCTGCGCATACGGAATGCCGAGAAACTTGAAGAGGTTTGGACTGACTTTAAGGCCAGTGATCGGGCCAGCAATGAGTGTAGTTACCGTCTGCGTGCCGGGACCGGGCGCGGGAGGAAGGAGCGACGCTGGGGCGGCCGCAACGCTAGCCGTCGAATTGTTAGGTGACGATCCAGAAGCAACTTGTGTCTGTGGCCGGGGTCTCGCATCTGCGAGCATGACGCTCAGCAATGTCAAGAGGAGGAGAAGAAATGATTGCATCTCTCAGAGGAACCGAAATATAATTATAAAAGAATGTCGAGAAGGTGATTTAAATGCAGTCGAAAACAGGACCGTTTATGGTGTCTTTGATGCCGCGATGGTGGATTGCTTTTATACATTTTCGTGTCAAGGAGGGAGGGGGAATAATTACTCCAAAGGGTGCACGTGGGAGAGAACAAAAAGAGGTCTGTACGTGCATGCAGCACAGACAACGCGCCCCGAGCACCGCCACGCCGCTGTGCAGAAAGGATAATTTCAACAGACATGTCACTTCAAGGGTGACGAAATTATCCCCGATAAGTCGACCAAAAAAGTATGACCCGGGGCTCGGATTTCACCCGCGCCCCTGACTGGATAATGCGGCAACCTTAATCCCCCACACGGAGATATCCAACAAAGCAATCTTTCGTGGCACGTCCGACCTTAAATTAGAATTTGCTTGGCGTTATATTAATTTTCCTCGCGGAACAACGCAAGTCTTAGCGAGCACAGACACACATGCTCCCTCGACGTTCCGGGGAGATTTTGATTATCTAGATTCAAAGAGCGCTAAAAGGGTACGTGCGGTCAAGCCCCATGAGGGCGCAGGCCTCAATCCATGAGGTATTTTGCCCGTTTTAGACGTAACGGAGCAAAAGTAAAACGTCTGTACCCAAATTTAAGGACTCAAAAGGGTCTGAGCACAATCCCGTCTCCACGTTGCTACCCGCATCTGTTGAGATTCCCGAAATCAACTTTGGCGTTCACGATCAAGTTGGCTCCTAGGGACGCCACTTCTCCGCCTTGTACCAACAAATGGAAGTTGCTCACTCGACAGGACCGTTTTCAATCGCAAATGAGAAAACAGAAAGCCACTTCTGCTTGGAGGCGCCCATAATTTAAAGGTTTCTTTGTTCTATCTCAGGTCCGGCTTCTCTAATTTAGACCTGAGATCTATTTTCTGTCCCGTTAATACAGTCCCGACTTCATGTAGTATAGTATCGTTAAATCCCGGTTGTGCGGGAGCATGGCTCTTTCCGACAATTCGAATTCATTTCCGATTCAGGTCTTGTCATTGTCGCCTGCTTCATACACTTCCACGGCCGATAGTACATCCATCTTTCTAAACCTGTTCTCCTCACTGATTATTTGGCGACCAGAACATGTAGTAATACGTCTACTTTGAGGCTTTCGACCACCCTCACAGCTCATAGTTATTGGAAACTCAAGAGCCAATGGTGGCGGCTTGGGACGGACGGTGTCTTACGACTAGCGCATAATTATAAGATGGAGGATAGGATATCGCGGCGGCTCTCTGATCCATTCGTTACCAGTGTGGTCTCTCATATCACCAAAGACGAAGGGCGCCGGAAATAGGATTCGACGCACCTGAGGCTATGGGTAGCCCCCTCGCCAGACCTCGGACGATTCGCATATTCGCGGGCGTTTCCGCCCCCAAATCAGATTTACACCTTGCGTTTACCTTAAAAGAGTAAATATTTATGTTTTAATTTAAATAAATAGCTTTTCCCTCGTTCTCGTCGATCTGCAACGCTGCTGAGCTCTCGCTTTGGAGCGCATCGACGATTTCTAAGTGGCTAATAAATGGTAATGCTCATCGAGTTCAGCAGAAAGAAAGACTAATGCGTTTTTTCAGCCTACGAACCAATTTCTAGCTACTCATGTAGAGTCGGACGGTTTGTGCTCGTCCTGTAACTTTTCCTGATGTTTAGCTCACTCGTCAGAAATATTCTCGTTAGCTGTGACGACGAATCGGGCCATTACGGTGTCAGGCGAATCGTCGGTAAAACTTTGGGATACAAAGTCACCCGAACATCCGCTGGTTCACGTTTTTGAGAATGCCCATTGCCTTGGCGCCCATCATGTGGTGGTCGATGTCGATAACGGGGGATGCACGGCGGCTAGCTCTGGATTTGGTCAGGAAATTGCGACGTGGGACCTCTTAGAAGGCAAACCGAAGTCGAGGCTAGATCCCTCAAGTAATTGACCCTCCTCTAGGCTTACAACTAATAGTAGTATCAAATGATGGCTCAACGGTTGACGGTGCATTTAAAATATCTCCTTCACGATAACTAATCCCATAGATTTGTCATCAGGAAACTCTCGGCCCATGGTTGGAGAGGCATGGGCACTATCGCTATCACCCGATGGTAGGACATTGAACACAACTACTTACGATGGGAGGGTGGTATCATGGGAGACATCGTCACTCAAGAGAATCGGCGAAATGGAAACAAAAGGCTCGTTCGGCACAAGCATTACATGCGTGAGCGTTCAACTCGACTATAGCTAATGCAGTCTGCGGACCGACGTTACGTCGCTTCAGGTCATCAAAATGGTGGAATTTATGTCTTCAGTACGGAGACGAACCGTATACTATATAACTTGCGAGGTATATAATGCTCATCTCGAACTTAACCTGAAAGGACACTCAAATACGGTACGTTCCTTAGCATTCTCGCCTGGATCAAACTATCTTGCGGCAACTGGCGACTCCAAAGTAATTTCTGTCTACGATGTGCAACACGGAGAGCAAATTGCGAACCTCACAGGTCATTCCAGCGCAGTATTATCTGTTGATTGGAATCGGACAGGACAACTACTTCTGACAAGGTTTGTCCTTAGTTTCCGGATTGTAATGTTTTTAGTGCACTGGATGGTCGGGTGAAGGTATGGGACTTTGAGCAAAAGGCGTGTGTGGCAACGCAGACGGAGTCAAATTCAGGGGTTTGGAGTGCGAAATGGTCACGAACATCTGATGGATTCACGACAGGTGGAGCCGATAAAGCATTATATTGGTATATAGCAGCTGGGGTATGACCATATCCGATCCCTAATATAAACTTCACTCGCCTCCATATACCTTGATATCCCAAAGTTCAGCCGGAGCTCGGCATTGATCGTCCGTCGGAGTATTAAACTCAAATTCCAGAACGTGTTTTGCAAGCAACGCAGCTACTGGGACTTCCGCAGAAATTTTGTTGAGCATGGAAACGATGTAGAGCTTCTCCTCCCGGCACAACACCTTCGTCGCTCGCATAGCCGGGTATAACAAAAAAATCCCTCCAGATGTGAAGAGGGACGGCATTGACATTACAATCTCTTTGGCCAAACTAAAATATTTAGAAATGGAGTATTGGACAAGCACGTTATTTCTAATTCAGATGGACCTGCGGCAGGGAACATGTGCCCCAACAAATGTCGATCAATGCGCAGTATCGCGGCCCGATACATATTCATAGTATGACCAATAAATCCTGAAATTAGCCTGGTATGACCACCATCGTTACCGGTAAGATAATCAAGTCGTTCGTTGTAAGGATAGAGTTCGAGAGCTTCGGGGTGTTCAAACATATCAGAACATACGGGAAGACGGATTGACTCGTAATAGGAGGGAAGATTGGTTTTCCACTCTTCGATTTGGGCTTTGAGGGAATTGAGTTGGGAGAACAGATTGGTCATATGGTCGACAGAGGGTGATTTGATTTTTTCGGATTGAGCGATCAAATTCGTGACTTTTCCGTAGTAATGGAGCAAGGAGTCGAGTGGCTAAAGCGAATCAATGCGATAATTTACCGGGGAAGACATACACGCACAAAAATGCCGCCCGCAAGGTCTTCCCATTCTTCATTCCCAAAGATGGTTTCTTCTCCATTGCTCATGGCGCGAATAATATCGAAACCCCGAACATATTTTGCAAGAACTCTGGAAGGAGAGTTGAATTGTTTATAGCGCTCGGGACCATTACATTGAATGAGTTTCGTAGCTCCTTGAACATGCGCTTGCCATGAGCCGAGACTCCCATTGTTATGAAGCTAAGGTATTAGTCGATACTACAAATATCGGGGGGCCCGCACATCAAAAACCCCAAGGAGGATAATGGCGAATAGAGTTTCGTCGCTAGTCTGTCGCACGGGATCATAAAGGTCTTTTTGTAACTCCTTGAGGGCGTAGGCATAGTGTGTTAATGCTTGTCGAGGAGTTGAGGTAGCTCCAGATAATTTCGCCAGGTACGTGGAGGCATTGGCGTGTATGACAGAGGTGAGGGCCGCGGAGCGTGCCATCATTTCTGGCAGAAGTTCAATCCATTTGTCATCGGACATGATCCAACTGAGGGTTCGAAGGTTGACCGTCTCGCGACAGCAAAACAAGGCAACTTGATTTTGTTCGTAAATGGGGGCCATGCGCACCTTTGACACTGAAAGCCATTCGGTTGAATCGTTGAAGTTCTGATAATGCGTAACCTGCGAGTTCTTGCTGACCTGTTCCTTATTTGGTGTAACACTGGTTTCGACATAGGATGAAGCCGGCGATGTCAACTCTGATATATATGCGTCTCCACAAAATTGGGGAGGTGAATCCTCCTGAGTCCGACTCTTTTTCCGAAAACGTTTGATGACGGTTTGCGTTTCATCTTTGAGAATGAGGCGCTTGCCATCATTGAACCCCAGACATTGTCTGTCGCCTTTCAAACACCTTCCACAGACAGGGCGAACGCCGTCACACTTGACCCGACGCTGCCGACTGTTTGCATACGGTCAGTCTAACTCCTCGTGACATTTTTAAGGGATGAGTGGTATCGGGGACTTTACCAAGTATTACAGGAATTGCTTGGTCCTCTAGCTCCCATTATATTGTGATAAAGAAGCTACAACATAACGCGATACGATGAGGTTGATATAAACGAAGAGTTGGGCTGATGAAATCTGATTTGTCCTCTTGGCAACTGTCTGGGTTGTCGGCGTGCTGTGCTGGAGCGCTTCCGCTGTGGGAGGCTGTGCTGCCGCGCGAATCCGCTTGTGTGTAACCGACAAATCAGAACCCTTGTTTCACCCAGCATGCCGGCGTAAATCATCCCGACACCGGCGAACAAAGCCGACTAGCGTTGCGGGGCGCAACACAACTCTCACTAATGCAATGATAAACTCTATTTTCCCATTTCGCTACAAAATGCTACGTTATGAATGCCATTTCAAGTGTTTACAGAAAAGAAAATCAAGCGAACGCTTCAACAAAACACGGCCACTTATTCTCTCTGCCTCGCGGGATCCGGTTGGGCCAATTGTCCCTGATTCATCGCCCTGCCGTTCAACTCGTTTCCTTGTTGTGCTGCTGTCTCCTCTCTGCTGCGCAGTCAGTACGCTCAAGAGACAGACGGGATTTGTTACTTGACGGGTTGACCCTGATGATTTCGTTTTACGCCAATTAATGAAGGTCCTGAAAGTGCACGGACAGGCAACCTGGCGCGGTATGGACTTTGAGGACCTGTTGGTGGACATCCGATAATTCTATGAGGGGGATTGAATGCGGCAAGACTTTGTCCCATTCTGTTGTGCGCATCGGTGTTGTTGGCAAGGGCCACTTTCGAGGGCGCATTGGGTTTGGCGACTGGTGTTGACTTGCTATAGTCCACCTTCCCGGGGTTGGTGGTCATCGGACTGAAATTGCCGGCCCTGTGATTGTATGGGCTCGCGGATGAGCCATCTCGAGCTACTCGCATGAACAGCGGTTGCGGTTGCTGTTCTTGAGTAAGGGGATTTTCGATTGGCGGATGCTCTGTGGACGGACGGGAAGTTGTTTGCGGTGGTCCGCCTGGGTGATGTTTTGATATGACGGATGCAATAGAGGTAGTATTTCCTTGTCCAACCGAGGGAGGCGGTACATTCTTGTGAGCGGATTGCTGAGCGGAAGTTGTATTCTCCGGCAGAGGTTGACGTTGTTCTGGCAAAAGTGACAGGGATGAGGGGCTCGTTTGCGCAAGTGTAAAAGATGGAGGTGATCTGGTGGGAAGCCTGTTGATTAGCGCTGCTGGGACAAACAAAATGTACGTATTGGTGTCAAATTCATTGAGACGAGGGCTCTCCACCAACAAGGGTCGATCTTCAAAGTCGTAATCGTCAAAATAATTGTCATCGAAGTGATCTTGAAACAAATGATCATCGCTAGCTGAATACATTTAAGTCTTTTCATAGTGAGATAGTACCGGTTTGCTGATCAACCTTTTTCGTTGGAGCAACGGTCGTAGGATTTTCTATTTGGGCCTTTGGTAACGGGGGCAAAGGTATGACTGCTGGGGCAAACTCAGGACGGCGATGGAGCTCTTTGAGATCGAAACGTGGCTGAGAGGTTAGGACTCAAAAGAACGAGGTGTAGCACCGGTGGTGGTTTGATCTTTGAAACCTCGCGGAGATATGTCTTGTCGTAGAGGCAGTTTCCAAGCACATTTCCAAAATTCCTTAGAGCTCGTTTTAGTGCATCGGTCGTGCCTTCCTTTTTGCACTGAGATAAGTTACTTGAAGCTGTTGGGGGCACCTTCTCAAATGCCGCCGCCTTTGATTTTGCATTGTCAATCGAGCCATATCCGATATCCTAACCCGATTTAGCATATACTTTGGTTCTGTGTGCATTACCTCGTGATATACACCATCCCGAAGAGTGACCCGAACAACGACCGACAACCCAAGACTTACACGGCCATTCTCTCTGTTCTCGTCCATCTGTAACAAGTCATAAGTAGCCTTCAATAACGGTTTGATGCTTACATAGTCGACGGCAATATTCTGTATACTTGACGACCATCCATTGAAGCCGAATATCTCATTTGCGAGGTTGATGCACTTCCATGCCTCCAGATATTGGACTTTGGCACCGCCAGCTCCAGGTCTATCTGAAATGTACTCTGGTCCAAGCTGCCGATCTAGCTTCGCCTGGAGTGTTGCAATTTCCTGAGCAGTCATTCGTGTGATTGGCGTTTGTTGCAACTCGAAGGGATTCGGTTGTCCAGACTTGTCATTTTGCGGGAGATGTTGGTCTCCTGGATGCATGATTGAAAGACAGTCCTCCCTTTGGGCCGTTAAAATAGACTGTCTCGTCAGAATTGTGGTGGTTTGAGCCCGATAGTTGGATTCTCTCCGTCTTTGTGCCCAAATATGTCCAAGTACCCCCGTTTGTTTACGCGCACGCAAATAAAATCTCCACGCCGAAGATTCGCACCTAACCCTCTCAAATCACAATATTCCCGGAACTCCACGTCCTCTAAGCCGGAAACCCATTTGGGTCCGGATTTTTCCATTTCGCTTTGTTGTCCCCTGATGGACGACCCCTTCAACGTAGTCAAAGAGTAAAACATCCTTTTCAGACCTCGATTTCCTGACTATTGCATAGGGATGTCCTTCGCAAGCTTGGTCAAGCCAGAGGGTTGCTCGCCTCTTATAATAGAATAAGAGATACGGCCACCGATCCACAGACATCTCCCGAGCTTGCCAACGCAAGGACTGATTTGGAGGCTATTCTCGAAGACTTGGCTGACCTCGACGATCTGGATGACTCGGTCACAGTCGTTGAAACTGACCCGTCACGCTATGGGCTCTCAGTAGAGGAAGTTCGACGAAGAAGGGGATTCGTAGAGCAGGTTAGAGACCAAGTGCAAGATCTCCGTGACTCGTCTAGCAGGGCGTACAACTCTGAGCAGGTTACTGCCCTCACAGCCCCGTACTATTTCCTATTGTGCTTACTTTCCCTCACAGCTGGTCTCGCCTCGACCAATATATCCAGAGGGCTACTCCGCCACGGGAAGAACCGGGCGTTATGACGAAGACGGTGAAGATGATGACGAGTTTCATCAGCAAACGCTCATGCGCACCCAGGACGAGCAATTAGAGGGTGTGAGCTATACCGTTGGCAACCTTCGACAGCAAGCGAGAGAGATGGGAGATGAGCTCGAAGATCAAGCCATGTAATGCGACATTTCCTGGCATGACGCTGACCGTTAGAATATTGGACGATCTGGATCAACGTGTCGAAGGGACATATGATAAACTTAAGCGAGGGTCAAAGCGATTGCAACGGTTTATTCTGGCGAATGAAGGTGACCAAGTCCTCTGTCATACATTATCTGACTTGTGCAGAGTCCAAGTCCAATTACTGCATCATTGCTCTCATCGTCATTTTGTTCATACTACTTTTCATGGTTATCATGATATAATTGAGTAACGACAGAGTTTCGCAGGGTATTTCAATTTTTCAGTGACTTTTGCGCCTTTTCTTTGCCGGATGTTGCTCCTCGTCTTCACTATCCTCAGCATCTTCCTCTAGAGAAAGGATTAGGGCCAAAACGGCCATTCGAGGACGATACCGCTGTCCTCGAGGTCTTCTTCCATGTCCACCTCATCACTCTCTTCTATCACAGACTCCTGAAATATTCTGTGCGCATGTGGATAAATCTCCTCTGCAAGCTCGATGGCAAGCTCCTCGCTATTGGGGAAGTCGTCTTCTCGCACACCGTTCCCTTCAAATGCAAACCAGCGGAAAAAGCTTGGAGGCACACCGTTGACGATTTCAGTCAAATCTTTTCCTGCTTTCCATTTAATGGGAACTTTTCTTGAGGTGATATGGCTCTCTGGATCGGGCGACTGTAGATTTGAGAAGGATTTTTTTAAGACTAATGAATCGTCCTCGAGATAGTCATTCGGTGTAAAGGTGAAGGTATACTCGACTTCCTTGGGGTCGTTCTTATCCCGAGAGACTTGAAAGGAGCTGAGATGTGAGAGCAACTGCGACGTTTAACGGACAACATGATCAGTTGAACTACCTCAAAATCTTCGATATTGGGAGTTTCGATCGAGGCGTCGTAGAAGAATTCAAACTAGAAATATAATCAGCGTCTCGTGTGAAATTCCAATTCACTTACAACTCGAAGCCAAAAATCAGGAATCTGTTTTACAAGTCCATCTCGTTTGGCATACAGTCCTTCAAATTGCTTGACTTGCTCCTTCACTGCTCAGTCAGAGAACTGCTGTGTGGACGCTTTGCGAAAGTACGCAATTCATAGTCTGTTTCAGCGATTGATTTTTCCAATTTCTTGACTTCCTCAAGAATAGAATCCAGCAACTCGTCCCCCTTTTCTATCGACATTGTCTTAGGGAAGAATGGTGCAACGTCGTAAATCAGGACTGGATGCACTTCGAATGTCAGAAGGCTCTGTCGATTGCTACGGAATTATGGCGGGAAAATTCATTTTTAAAAATGCTTTTTTGGTAATTAGGCCTACGGTTAAATAAATTTATTTATTATTTATTTGATTTCATCGAAAATATGCACGGTTACGTACTCCTCTTTTTTTGATTGAAATCTGCGGGCTAAAATCGTTTCGTTCCGAAGGTACATGAGGAGGACATTGTTGTCCTCATCCGCCTCTTGTTCATCTTCGGCTCTTTTCTCTCAGACTTGGCAACAGAGTCGCCATTGTTTGAGACTTTTGCTTAAATCACGCTACAGCACAAGCGGCCCTCTCCTCCCTGCACATCCGACCGTAGCAAATTCTC
>Ga0335073_10007611_pt1 | contig 15208 bp, 9 predicted proteins | sample Lox_Sample_22_FD_207093 | JGI IMG/M metagenome (GOLD analysis project Ga0335073, IMG submission 207093) | Soil microbial communities from Loxahatchee National Wildlife Refuge, Florida, United States - Lox_Sample_2.2 | ecosystem: Environmental > Terrestrial > Soil > Wetlands | place: USA: Florida... | reverse complement strand
AAGCCCGTGTCGTCGAATTGAGGAGGCGGGTTCGGGCCGGGCACGGAATAATACTGATTCTGGTTATTGACGTAAGTTTGGCCCAGGGCCGCCTGCGCAAACAGCCAGGCCATGCAAAATGCGAGCAGGCCCCCGCACACCAGCCGGGCGCCGAAACTTGAGGATGAAGGCAGCTTGTTTATCATGCGGCTAATTTCCGTTGGTTGAAACAATAGTAATGGTATAGGGCATCGATACAACTTTTGGCGGGTTGGAGGAATCCGTCAGCGTAATCGTCGGGTCGTAAACGCCGTTGGTCGCGTCCGGGTAGCCCGACAGGACGCCGCCGCTGGTGAGGACCAGTCCGGTCGGGAAATTGGTTCCGGACCATGTGTAATTCGGCGTGCCCCCTGTGGCGCTAAATGCCGCATAATAGTAATCATTATTGGTGCCGTTTGGCAAAATCGTGGGTGAAATAGTGATCACCATCTGGTTTTCCAGCTCTTGAATGCTGGCACCCGTCGGATAGACGATAGGAGCATTGGTCGAGCCGTCATAAGAGGCCCACATTAAAGCCGGAATTCCGGTTACCTGGTTTCCTTGACCCGCAACTCCGGTTAAAAACGCGTTTATATCCGCTATCGGCCCATTCCACCAGGCGGTTCCAACCTTGTTGAAAGCAAAGTAAACGGAGCCGTCAATCGTGCCGGGGCCCGAAGGCGCAAGGCCCGCCACCGCAGGCGGAACCGCACCGGTGTTGAAATTGATGTCTCGAATCACGGTGCCGTCAAAGACGTTCCCCGCTATATTATCAAACGCCGTCATCAAAATGTCCGGCTGGACCGCGATCCGTTGAAACGTTTGGGTAACACGGAGGCCGTTGGTCTGCATTATCATTGAGTACGTGTTCGTTACAGGGGCGCGGAAGAGACGCGTCAATGGGTCGACGTTACTGTCCGAGACGCGTACGAATTGAATGTGCTGAATTCCCTGATAATACTCAGGGCCATTGGTTCCAAAAGTGCATGCGTAGTACAGGTAAAAGCTGTTGGTCAGGCTTTCGAGAATCACCTGGGTCCCGACAAATCCCGTGCCTATGGCGCTTGTATTGGTGGCCGAAGTAACGGAGTTGGTATAAGTCCCGGCAAAGACGTTTGTCTTGACCGCTTCCACGAGGTCGATGCCGCAGGAATTGGTTGGAATCAGATAATATTGCCCGGAGGGCTCATTGAGGATTATTGTCTGAACGGTAGTGTTGGTTATTAACTGCCCGGTGTATTGCTGGCCGATTTGATTGCCCAGGGTGGTCGTGACAACCTGAGCCGGCGTGTTGGTGGAATAACCAAGAATCACCATGTTGCCGAAGCTGTATACATAATTGGTTTGCCAGTAGTATGTGGGGTTGTTGCTGACAATCACGAAAACCGGCGCTGAGCCGACTTGTGAATCCGGGAAATTCGTGAAGTACGAGCCAATCGTCCAATTGGTCGCCAGCGTATAATAATTTGAAACGTTGTCTATGACCAAACCCGGATTTCCCTGGGCCGCAGCAAAGGCCAGGACCGCGGCAGGCGGATTGGTTTGCGCAAATTGCAGAAGCGGACCCAGCGGCGTCGTTGTGAGAGGCTGCAAGGTGTAATTAGTCTCTTCCAACTGGCTTCCAGTGGTCGGCAACTCGTAGTCAACGGTATTTGAGCTGAGCAGGAAACGCAGGCCCGCCGCGTCATCCTCCGTCAAACCGGTGTAGAAACCACCAACCTGCAAACCGCCGATCGGGGGCAGGCCAGCATAGACCCCGCCACCGCCCTCGTAATTATTCGCCGCGACCGCGGTATATTCCGGCACGGTGGTATCGGTTGAAAAAGCGTGGGCAATCGCGTCCCAGCCCGGCGCCGGCCCCACTGCAGGACTGCAAACTTCGAGAATCTCGTACGTATAGAGCAGGTTGTTGACATAGGGCGAATAGACGGTCCCGGTGTTAGGCGCGGTCAAGGGCTGGTCTACATAGCCATAATTTCTTTGCCCCAGCAAATATTCCTCATCGACCGGACACGTTCCGCCAGGGGGAAGAAAACGTTCGAACAGCGTCCATGTATAACGCTCCGGCTCAGCCAACCCCATTTGCTCGACCAGTAAATGCAATATCACAGACTTGAGATCGGTCAGATACAATCCCTGCGCCTCGCCGTTAAAATGTTCGGAATTGAATGGGAATTCTCCAAGGGTAGCGCTCAAGCCGTCCACACCGTTTGAATGCGCGTCAAAGAAGCTATTCATGATGCCAAAAGCCAGGTCGGCGTTTGTTTCGCCCTGCAAACCAAAATATCCCGAATACGTCGTGTCATAGGCGTAGAAGATGACAGTATCGTTCCGCCGATATTGCTCATTATAATTCTTCGGTCCGCCGATATCGCCCAGCCAGACCGGGCTGCCAGGTGTAAAACCATTGTCTGTGTAAGCGGTTAAATCATAGCCAATCGCCGGCACCTGCCAGGTGGCGTCTCCGCCAAAGAACGGCCCCAGGAAAGCAAAAGCCGAAGCCCGGTGCTGGCCCAGGACCAGCGACGCTGCAAACAATGTTGTAATAATGATTCGCCGCATAAGTTTGCTCATGGCTGCATAAGCTGAACACGGTAATAGCCGCCCCCGCCACTGCCGACAAAAATGCAATCATTTGTGCCGGACTCAAATCTTGGCGCCCCAAAATTAATCCAGTTTTTGAAATCGGACGTTATTTGCACCTGATACGTCATACCCGGCTGTGTGTTCCAACTCAGGTACATTCCGTTGACCCCATGGGCCAATGAAGTTTGAAGCCAGGTACTGGGAATTAACGGATTCCCCCCCGTGTCGAAGACCTGAAGCAACGTTGGCCCGCCCGTCGCCACAGGCGAGTTTGCGGGCGGCCAAAACCTCGTATTGTAGTTAGTCCCGCCTAAATAGCCGCCAAAATACTCAGCCATCCATTCGTACGGTATGCCACCCCAATTAAGTCCGATCCAATTTGTGGCGGTTGTGGAGGGCGAGATCGGTGAGGCAAAACCCTGCGATGTCACATACTCCGTGGCGAAGCTATGGGCGCTGCCGGGAGTCAAACCATTGGCCGCGGTCATTGTCCATTCAGAACACGCGCCCGGAACCGTCGCCATTTGTGTGCCATCGACAAAAACGAGATAATTTGAGACCGTCAGTCCCTGCACTGGCGCCCAGGTCACATCGAACTCCGGCTGATAAACATTGTTGCTGATCACAAAGGGCGCCCACACAAATGGCGCGGGCATCGGTTCCAGCACGGCCCCAACGTTTTCATAACGTTGCGCATAAAGATCGAGGCTGTTGGGGCCAAACGTAAAGCTCGTCCAGACCGCCAGGAATTGCTCCGCGCCATCTGACGCCACAGCCGGCTGCATTTGCGAGCCGACTGTCGTGGTGTTGACGCGGAATTCGTTGCCAATGAGCGCCCCATTTTCGTGGACGAACTGTCCAAAGACGCCCTCTCGCGAGCCGTCCTGGCCCAGGCTTGTCCAGACGATCAAATAATCTCCGCCAATCGCGCTTATTTGCGGATTGTACTGGTCGCCGTAATTATAGGAATTGACGGGGATTGCCGGGCCGCCGATGGAATTAGTAAATGATCGGGCGAAAATGTCCCAGCCATTTGTTGGCGCCAGCGAGTTATTGGCGCCCCAGGTGACCATGTAACTGCCATCTGAAGCGGTGGCGATGGCCGGGGCGGCGCAGGGATTGTCAGCCTGATCAACCAAAATTTCGCCAGTCAGCGGATTCACGGCAGTGCCCGAATTAGTGTAGAGCCGTTCGTAGATGTCCGAACTCGGATAGATCATTTGCTCGATCGAATTCGTGCTGCTATTCGTGACACCGATAACGCGCTCCTGCTCGGAGGACCAGGCCACAACAAATTCTCCGTTGGCCAGCGCCGCGACGGCGGGACTCTTTTGGTTGTAGGTGGTAAATACATTGATGAGGAAATTGGTTCCGATTCGCGTGCCATTCGTGGAAAACAACTGGCCGTAGACATCCTCCTGGCTGTTCGAAGCGGCCTGGTCATAGCTCGTCCAAACGACAATGACATTGCCGTTTGCCAGCGTGGCAACAGCCGGGCTGTTTTGGAAGTTATTGGTAAAGGTGCTGACGGCCACATTGGTTGTGGTCATCCAGACGTTACTGGCATTCAAAAAGCGCGCGTAGATATGCTGGATATTGTCCGGACCGCCCTGCCACACAAAAGCGGCGCCGCCGTTCTTCAACAAAGCGACACGCGCATTTTGCTGATCGTTGGTGGTGGGCGTGTTTACGGCAAAGATGTCTCCTGAACCCGACAGCGTGCTGTTAATCTGCATCGCGCTGATGCCCAGGCCGGCAGGGTCGGTGATATTGTCCTGCCAAACGATGTACCCGCCGTTCCGGTTGAGAGCCAGGTCCGGATACGTCTGGTCGCCCGGCAACGAGCCCACGATGGCATATTCGGTTCCGTAAGCAGCATAATAATTGGTTTGCGCGCGCGCGGTGGTGAAACCTGCCATGAAAAAACCCAGACCAAAACAGACAAGAGCGCAACGGGCGGACAACAACGGCATATACGGTTCGCACGATACTAGGGTATCGGTAACCCTTTGTCCACAATTTATTGTCGGAAATTTTGACTGTGACCGTCGGACACCCAACGGCATCGTCAAATCTTTTATCCAGGTTCGCAATTTCATGTTCTTACGGTTCCAAAACCATCACTGTCACCTTCTATAAAGCAAATCGGGGCAAAGGTTACAAAACCCGGGCCGCCCGCGTCATTGTCCAACACACCATCTATTCAAATCAAAACGGCCTGGCGATCGCGCGAGGCGGATTCTTTAAGCGCGGCCAGCAGCGTTTTGAATCCCCACCGCTCATACAGCGGGGCCAGCCGGGCCGCATCCGGCGCCTTGACGGCCAGTTCGTCCGCCGAAAAAGCGCAGCTCACTTCATGCAATCGCACCAGGTCGCGATTGCGCAGGACCGTTTCCCTGGCCGCCGTTAAGGCGCCCCGCACCCTCTCGGACTTCACTCTGTCCAGCCGCTGGAACAATTCTTCGACCGACCCAAATTGTTTCAGCAAATCCGCCGCGGTCTTCGGGCCAATTCCCGGCACACCGGGAATATTATCCACGCTGTCGCCGATCAGGCTGAGCCAATCCACGATCTGCCCCGGCTCGACCCCGGTTTTGGCGCGGACCTGTTCAGCAGCCCAAACCACTTCCGTCTTATCGTGCGGATTCAACAGTCCAATCCGCGGCGATACCAACTGCATAAAATCTTTGTCTGAACTGGCGATGACTGTCGCCCATTCCGTCTTTTCCGCACGCCGGGCCAGGCACGCGATGACATCATCGGCTTCAATGCCGTCCCGGCAATACGAGGCGATGCGCGCCGCGTCCAAATACTCCATGATTTGGTCCAGTTGCGGCCTCATGGGCTCGGGCATCTCCGGCCGCTGCGCCTTGTATTCAGGCAACGCGGCAAGCCGTTCAGCGCTTAAGCCTCCGTCCCACACCACGATCCAATGAGTGGGAGCGATGCTGCCCCGCAGCTTGGCCACCATTTTGATAAAGCCGTAAATCGCGTTGGTCGGCTGTCCCGAAGGCGAACTCAATTCACGAATCGCATGGAACGCGCGATAGGCGTAAGAATGTCCGTCAATGATCAGCAGCCGTTCCACAATTCACCTCAAAATATTGAATACACTCGCCGCCAACCCACTACCGCATCGTTTCGCCGGACGTTTCGGGCGCCTTATTGCGACTGCGACTGCGGTATCGTGGGATTAATCATGCCTTCCTGCGTTTCTCCCGGGGCCGGCGCGGGCTGTGACGGAATTGTGCTCTGCGCGAAAGGCAGCTCATCATCCGAATGCACACGGTTTCCCGCGGGATCGATCATGGTGGCCGTCACAAATATCATCAAATTGCGCTTAAATTCGCTTTTGCTGTCGCTTTGAAACAATCTGCCCACAATTGGCACGTCTCCTATTATAGGAACCGTGTCATGCTCCTGCTGGATTTGCGATTGCACCAGGCCGCCTAAAACAACGGTCTGGCCGTCCCAAACATTCACGGTCGTCGTCACTTCGCGCACCGTGAATATAGGCAAGGCCGTTGGCAGCAGCACGACGTTCAGTCCGGTGCTCGAAAAACTGCCCAGGCTCGGAGGGCTCCCGTAGCCCTCGAATTCGATCAGGGACGGTATCAGCGTCAAATTGATTGTGTAACCGTCCGATAAAACGTCGGGGACGACGTCCAGAATCGGGCCCACCTCAACCTGCTGCACGGTAGGCGTGATGGCCGAAACGCCAGGCTGAATAACCGTGGTCTGAGCACGGAGTGCTGTGGGTATGGCGCCCGCCGCGAGAGCGGCAATGGCCGCAATCGCGAGTTTGCGAGTTAAAATATAAAGATAGTTTTTCATAGTTGTCCTCAGCTTAATCACGGAATTCCCGACGTGTTTGCCGCGGCCGGGGCCGCCTGGAAGTTGTAACCCGTTACAACAGGTTGAATCATCGTTGCCCGCATTTCGGTCTGGCGTCCGCTGAGCGTCACTGCCTCGGGTTCAGCCAATTCCTCGGTGCCTTTACGCTGTTCCAATGCGTTCAGCACCACCTGAAAATTGGGTTTTGTCAGGATACCTGTAATTGTTGCAATTGGCAACCCGCTTACCGGACCGCCATTAATTCCTCCAGTCAAGAGTCCGTTATTCCCAGTGACTGTGTTACCCTGCGCTGGCGTCCCCGGGAAAGTCGTCAGGGTCCCGTTCGGACCTGGCACAAAAAGCGATCCGGCGTTTCCACCCTGTGCCACCGCCGTTCCGCCGCCACCGAGACTGAACTGCCCTAAATACCAGTCAAAGCCCAGGGCGTTGTTGTCCGTTTGCGACACGTCTATGAACCGCGTCTTTATGTGCACCATAGGCGGAGCCTGATTCAACACTTGTATGGCTCTTTCAATAATGTCCAGGTCCTGTGGGGTGGCGTAAACGAACAGCGTGCCAACGGTGTCATTGAAAAAGACGGTTTTTGGCGGTGTCAAATCCACACCCAGGCTTGAAAAGAACTGGGCAGCCAGAGCGCTGACATCGCGCCTCAAATTCGGCACTGTCACATAGATCAAACCGCCGCCCTGAGACTGGACCCGGGCGCCAAGATCGCCTAGTGGATTTGAAAGGTAGCCCGGCCCGCTCTGGCCTGTACCGCCGCCTTGGGCACCGCCGCCGCCACCTCCGCCACCTCCGCCCGCGCCGCCGGAAGTCTGGCGCGCCGAACTGGCTCCCGGCGAAACGTCCACCACAGGCACAACAGCGCCACTGGAACTTTGACCGTTGCCACCGCCGCCGCTGCTGCCACCGCCACCGCCCGCGCCGCCGGAGGTAAGGTTCACCGAGCCGAAGGAAAATGAGTTCACGTTTTGCAAACCGGTCCAAAACGTATTCGGGTCCACCTTAAAGGTGCGCATTTCATAGGGCGGCGAATCCGGACCCTTTTCCGAGAAAACGATTCCATAATCTTCCACTGAATATTTGATTGGATGGTCTGAAACCAGACAAATGGCATTTAACGCGTCCACCAGCGATACATTGTCCAAAGAAAGATTGATGTTAATCTGAGTCGGATCGGCCGGTTGCCCCCCTGCCGCGGGCGCTGTTTCCGGCAGCCCGGTTGTGGGGCTGATGGCTGTGGGCGGGCCGCCCCGCCCTTCGCCAGGTATCGTTCCCTCTGCGGTCGAAGGAATATTCTCAATGTTTGGGTTAAACAGGAAATTGATGCCTTGGCCCGCCGGATCGAGGTGGATGGAGCGTTCGCGCAAGTTACGAAGCACTTCACTCAGAGGAAGCGAATTATAACTAACCTGGTCCAATTGGATATTGTTGAGCTTGGTGTAGATGGCCTGGCGCCTTGTGCTGGTATATACGACATTCGTCAGGAAATAAGGATTCGCAAAATTCGTCGTGAGATTGACCGGCTTTTCCCACGCGCGTTCCACCTGCACGATGCGATCGATGTTGTCCACATCCTTTTTATAGCTTTCACGGCCGTAACGGGCCTGCTTGACAAGCTTCAGGTAGTAAATGGCTCCCTGATCATCAGGGTTCAGTTGCAGCGCCTGTTCCAGTTTTAGCTGCGCGTCTTCGAGCTTGCCCATCTCATACAGCATTTGGCCGTCCCGCGCGAGTGTCCTGGCGTCCAAATGCTGGTCCCGAATGGCCGGCGCCAACTGCTGGGTGGACCTGTCGGGCTGCAGGCCGCGGTTTTGGGCGATGAGCAAATCGTTTTGTTTCTTAAATGCGATGGCATCGGGGTTCGTTGGATCCACCGTTAGCACGCGCGACACTTCCTGGTCCGCCTGGTATAGATCGCCCTGCCGCTGGGCCTCGCGAGCCAGTTCCATGTGCACGGTAACCAATCCTGAAATGGTTTGGGCCGTCTCCGCCGGAATGCTGATAGAGCCGATGCTCTGCACCAGCTCATAGGCCTGTTCGTATAACCTGGCCGCGGCAACCAGATCTTTTCGTTGCTCGGCGGCGCTGGCCTCGGCAAGTCTTTGGCGCAACACAATCGTGTTGGCTTCACGCAACACCGCTTCGTTTACGGCGGCGTTGCCATAGTTTGGACTGGTTTGCGCCGGCGCGACAGTCGCGGCCATCAGAATGAGAAATGGAATCGGGAAGAGAACTGCTTTGGTCATGGGATTGGGATTGGGAGCGCAGTCGGCGCGATTTTTTCTAACGAAATTTTCTAAGGCTGATACTGTAACGTCGTCTTTCTTTGGTTTGTTTGGGCGAATAGTACCACTTCGTTCTGCTCTATGACAACAACTTTATAGTCGTTTCGGTCAAGATTTATCATGGCGCCAACGCGCTGGTCATACCAATGCTTGTTTTCCGGCGGATAAAATAAATCGGCGGCATGACCGGTGACCGTGCTATATGGCTTTTTCATTGTTAGGGACACCTGGTCGCCCGATGCAATCACCTGTACCACGACCTGCGGATTGTCCGCCGGCCCGGTTACCGAAATAAGAGACAATGCCGCGTCGTGTTCACCCACGGAAAGGTAATGCCTGCGCGGACGCCGCTCCGGAGCAATCGGAGCGTCCTGCTGCTCGATACTGACCACATAGCGCGCGGGGCTGAACGAAGTTGCCGGCTCGACGCTCTCCAGTCTCAATATATAATATAGAGGCACGATTTTCGTCACCCGGACCGCATCCGGCCCGATTTCTTTTCCAGTCCGGTTCTCGATCCAGCGGCCATCGGGTGTTCTCTGCCATTGCATTGGATTGAAGAGACGATTGGTCTTTTCGAAGCTGTCCTCCAGATCGAAGGAGGATTGGACGCGAGTCAGGGCGTCGTCCAGCGCCGACATGTCCAGCGGCGGAAGGGGTTTGCCCTTCGTCCTGATGATACCGCTCACAATGTCCCTCAAGTTCTGCCTGTCCTGCGAAATTCGAAACGGCAAATACAACAAAACCGCAAACAACCCGAACAGCACGGCGCCGAGCAAGATTTTTTCGTAATGTTTTTTAATGAAGCTCATTGTTTGTTCAACTTCACGACTTCGATGCCCAGGGACACACGCAATAATTGCTCGTCCAGCACGGTTACCAGGCCGGTTGAGGTTGGGGTCGGCTGATTTCCAGTCCCGTTCGCGGCAGTCATCGCCCCGCCGGCGGGCGTGACGTTGATACCTGTCACGATGAAACCATGATCAGATGATGCCAGCCTCGAGAGCACATTCCCGAGGTCTCCGGAAAAACATCGGAACGTGATGGCATAGGGCGTGATGGTGGCCAAATCCAAAGTAGTCGTCTTTTCAGCCAGATAATCCGACTGCGGCCCGGCGGCGTCATTGTCTGACACAACTTCCCGCTGAATAATGTCAATCCCGTTGACCCTGGCGGCGAACAAAATATCGCAGATCGCCTTCACTTCCCCCAGGTGCGACGCCAGCGCATTGAGACTGCCCGGTGAAAACGTGACCAAATTCCGCTCCGCAGCGAAAGAAAAGCCGTAATCCGCCGGGAGATCCACGTTTTCTTCAACCGCCGCGACCTGCATGTCATGAATTGTTTTGCTCAAACCTCTCGAAAACGCCTCCGTGGTGACGACGCCATCGGCCGGGTCGGGTATGGGAGCAATAGGAATAAAATGCGCGCGGGCCTGGCTGATCCAGTTCGTTAATTGCTCCCTCTGCAAATTTTCGATAAAGATATTCGTTTCGGATGGAGTCGGCACCTGGTTGTAATAGTTCTTTAAATCGTCATATGCCTTGTGCACAAGATCCAGGGAGGTATTGTTATGGCGCCAACTGGTGAAATTGTAATACATCGACCAGCCAAGAAGCGCCAGCGCAATCACGCCGCCAATGGTAAAATATAAATTTCGTTTTATCCAACCCATGTTAAAATTGCGGCGGGGGTGATAGCGTCACAGTGACGCCAAAGGTAAATGTTCCAGTATTCGGGTCCTCCGGACTGACGCTGCCGGCCAGCACCGTCGTCTTGGGATCGAAGTATTTACAGGCCTGAAATTCGTTTTGAACGGCGTAGGCGATCTCATTGTTTGCGGAAGGGTCCACACCATTCAGGCTCACCGCGCGGCATGTCAGTTGCATCGTGGCGCCCGCCTTCGTGGATCCGACTCCGGACGGGCCGTTCATGGACTGCTGTTGTTGCGGCTGCTGCGCGCCCATCGTGGTCATCTGCTCAATCCAAATACCGGCCTGAACGTCGGGTTTTTCCGCCGACAATTTTTTCTCAACGTCGTTCTCGGCGCGGATGAGCGACTCGCGCATTTGGGACAGCACGTCACCCCAGTAATACCGCTTTTGCATCCAATCGGCGATCTGCTCGGCCTGTTTCTGGGTCTCCGATCTTTTGCGGTCGGCATCGGCAGTCCGATTGGCCAGGTCCCTGGCCTCGTTGAGAGTGGGTTGAACATCGCTCAGGGCCGCGTCCTTGGCGTCGGCCAGCTTCTCAAATAGAAATCCCACCGCGAATCCAACCAGCGCCAAAGCAAAAACCGCAACCATCAGGTACGGTTTTTTCTCATTGAAATTGCGCCAGCGCACCGTGCTTTCGGGCATCAAATTCATTTCCACCGGGCAATTGGCCAGGTTCCTCAGACCCAGCCCCACCACTTCCGCCAGTGAATGCGCCACACGCGCCAGCGCTTCCAGATTGACCGCAGGATCGATCTGCACGTTTCGGAACGGGTTGAAATACTCGACCGGCACATTGAGTTTTTCGGCGAAAAACTGGGCCGTATAAGGCATGATGCTCGCCCCGCCGGCCAGGAACAGCCGTTGCGGCGCCGAACCACCCTGCTGCCCGCGATAGAACTGCAGCGTCTGATTCACCTGGATGTGCAGTCGGGTCATAAACTGCCGCGCGATTTTCGAAATGGCCGCCTGGTTGGGGTTCTCGGGCTCCTCATAAGCGCCGCCCAAACTCACAAATCCCTCCTTGACCTTGATTTGCTCGGCAATCTCGAACTTCAATTTCGATTCATTGGCGAAATCCTGTGTGATGGCATTGGCCCCCAGGGGAATGCTTCGCGAAAAAACCTTCCCTTTTTCGAAGAACAACACGTTGCTCGTTTTGGCCCCGATGTCCAGGAGCATTGTGCAATCCTCCAAATCGCCATAGTTATACTTGAAGGCGTTGCACAGCGCGGCCGGAGACACGTCGCACAATTGCAACTTCAATTTCACCGTCTCGGCCACACGGAATAATCCCTCCACTATTTCCGATTTAATGGCCACCAGCAGGACCTCGAGCTCGCCGCTGCTGCTCGATCCCATGATTTGATAGTCCCACACGACTTCGGCCAGGGGAAAGGGAACGTTTTGCTGGGCTTCGTACTGGATGATTTGTGTGACTTTGTTCGCATCCACCGGCGGCAGCTTGACGAATTTTGAAAAAACCTGAAACCCGGGGGCGCACACGTTAATGTTTCGCGCTTTCAACCCGCCTTCGGTCAGCGTGTCCTTCAGTATCTTGAGAATCGTCGCTTCGCGCGTTGCGTCCGCGAAGCCTTCGGCCCCCAGCGGACGAATATCAAAATACTTCAAGCTCAATCCGCCGGCTTCAGTGATGTCGAATTCGGCGAGCTTTAGACTGCCCGCTCCGAAATCAATGGCCAAAAAGGATTTTGGATTCAACATGGCTGTTAGCGTTCCGCCTCAAAAGCAACTTCTCGCGTTGTAATGGCGGCAGTCCTACTGCCTACAGTAAAATATTTCACCGGTCAATGATATTTCTTTTAAAAAAGGAAAAATTTCCAAAGTGCGTATTAAGCTGCCATGCAAACGGATATGCTTCCGCGCCTTCAGATTAATTGTCCCGTCACTTTGCGATCATTCCAGTCCGGCGAGCGTAATTAAACAACCCGCCCGCGTCAACTACAGGACGCACGTCTCCCAGCGGTTTTATTTGAATCACCTGTCCGCTGCTTTTTACCGTGGCCGTTTGCGCGTCCAAATCAACCGTGACAATGTCACCCGTTTTCAGTGCGTCGCAGAGCCGCCCGGTCAGTTCGCACGGATACAATTCCCCGGTCGCCACGGAATTCCGGAAAAAAATACGGGCGAAACTCTCGGCCAGAACTATCCGGCAGCCAGCTGAACCCAGGGCAATGGGCGCGTGCTCCCGGGAGCTCCCGCAGCCGAAGTTTTTCCCCGCCACTACAATTGGATACTCGCTGTCAAGCTGGCCGTCCTTTACAAAACGATTCGGATATAATGATTCCGGCAGACCCGCCAATGCGTGGCTTCCAAGCTTTTCATACTCATCGGGAATTGTCGGAACCAGGGCCAGGAACTGCGCCGGAATGATTTGGTCCGTGTCAATATTGTCCCGCACGACATAGACCGGACCGGCAAAAACGGATTTCGTCATAGCCAGATTTTGCACACCGCCAAAACACTTTTCAATCCCTTTCCACGAACCTTTAGTGGGGCGGGCATCTTGCCTGCCCTGTGCATGGTCCCGACGCGTGAATTGGGAATCATTGAAACTTTCCACCAACGCATTTTTTAATTTCGAATAGACTGGCCAATTCGTTCGTCCATAGGCAGTGTATTTAAGTTTATGTGTCTTAATCGAATTTTAGCCGCCATTGCGGCATTGGTTTTTTCTTCTGTTGCCTGCGTCGCCGCCCTCACGACGACCAATATCATTGGTTTTACCGGTCCGGAGATTTTTCCCGTTGACGATCAGATTGGTCTCTTGCATTCGGCCGATCTCACCGGAGACGGTCTCAACGACCTCATCGTGGCCGACAATCTCAAATCAAAAATCGTCCTGCTTTACAACCAAACCGGCAAAACCAACCGCGTGAGCGCCGAGGACACAGACACTTCCGAATCGGGCTCTTCCGGAGTCAATGAACTCCCGCCCGACGCCCGGTTTCGCATGGATTCCATTCCCACCGACGAGCGGGTCGCCTCCATGGTCGTGACCGACTTGAACGGCGATGGCCGGCCCGATATTGCCTTTTACGGCGACAACAAGGACCTGGAAGTCATTTACAACGAAGGCACCAACGGCTGGAGCGATCCCAAAAAGTGGCACATCGACGACGGTAGCATGGATGCCAACGCACTGGCGCAGGGAGATTTGACCGGCGATGGACGCACTGACCTCCTTCTCCTGGGCGACAACGGCCATCTTTATCTCTGGGCCCAAAAGGCTGACGGCACATTCGCCGAGCCGACCAAAATAGCCTGCTCCGGCTCGCCCAAGGCCGTGCAGATCGCCGACGTCGACGGCGATGGCCGCCAGGACTTGTTGCTGGTGGACTGGGACAGCCCGACGCCCTTTCGCTTTCGTCTCCAAAAGCAGGACGGAGAACTGGGACCGGAAATCTATTTCAAATCTCAGGCCATTCGCTCCTATTGCGCCGATACCCTGGACGGCGGCAGCAAAAACTATATCGTGACCATCGCTGAGAATTCCGGCCGCGCCAGCGTTTCCGAATTCATCAAAGAACCCGGCGACGTGTTGTCCGGGACATTTCAACAGGGACAGTTTCAAGTGTTGCCATTGAATAAGACCGACGCCGCGCAACGCGGAATGCTCTGGGCAGACGTCAACGGAGACGGACGCGCCTCTCTCCTGGTGTCGGAACCAGAGAGCGGACAACTCTCCGTTTATGACCAGGAACCCGATGGCTCGCTGGCCCCGCCAAAAACATTCCCCTGCCTGGCGGGCGTGAGCCAGATCGCGACGGGAGATTGGAACGGCAGCAGCCATCCAACTATCTTTCTCTTAAGCCAGACCGAAAGCTCCGTCGGCGTCACCCAGTTTGACAAACACGGGCGGCTGCCTTTTCCCACGATCATCCCGCTCGATGGCAAACCGATTGCCATGGCTGTGGGCCCGCTCAAACCCAGGGCCAAACCCACCCTCTGCGTTATTGTAGACAAGGACGGCCAGCGTTCGCTCGTCACAGAAACCGCCGACGGCAAAATGAAGTCCCAAAAACTTTCTCCCGATTTCAAAGCCACTCCCACGTCCATGGCCATCCAGGACGTAAACCAGGACGGCCGAGCCGACCTGGTCATCCTCATTCCGTATGAAAAAATCAAAGTCCTCCTGCAAAAGCGTGACGGCACCTTTGATGAAGAAGACGTGGACGCCCCGGGCGGCGGTATCGAACAACCCTGGCTCGCTTCGGCCGACCTGGACGGCAGCGGCAAACCCGAGTTGCTCCTGCCGCAAAAGAATTTCATTCGCGCTGTTGTCCTCGAACAGGAACGGAAAATGGAGAATTCCACCAACCCGCCGTCATGGGTCTTTCGCGTCAAAGACCAAATCAACGGCGCCGCCAGCGATTCCCAAATCGCCAGCGCTGTCGCCATCCAAAACGGCAAAAATCGCAGCCCTTCGGTCTTCCTTTTTGACGCGCAGTACCAGCGGTTGAGCCTCTGCGAGCGCGATACAAACGGTGTCTGGCAGAACGTTCGCAACATTGATCTGCCCGTCTCCGACTTCAACGCCATTCGCTCTGTCACCCTGGGCGATAAACAGATCCCCACTATCGCCCTCCTCGGCGAAAACACGGTCGGATGGATGCCGCTGGCCGGCGATAATTGGAAGTTCGTGGCGCAGGACGGCTACGACACGCCCATCAAAGACGGTTTTCTAAACGACGTCACCGCCGGCGACCTGAAAAATAATGGCCG
>Ga0335073_10007610_pt1 | contig 15208 bp, 12 predicted proteins | sample Lox_Sample_22_FD_207093 | JGI IMG/M metagenome (GOLD analysis project Ga0335073, IMG submission 207093) | Soil microbial communities from Loxahatchee National Wildlife Refuge, Florida, United States - Lox_Sample_2.2 | ecosystem: Environmental > Terrestrial > Soil > Wetlands | place: USA... | reverse complement strand
GGGCGGGCACAAACAGCCGCAGATCTTTCGACTCCGCTGCGCTCCGCTCAAGATGACAGCGCTTTGCGGTTCGGCTTACTTCGTGGTTCGGGGTTGTGATTGCATATCCGCCAGGTACCTTTGTGCACCGTGACTCTGGCTGGCGAGTTCTAGCCAGCGACCGAATTGACTGCCATCAGCCGGCCGTTGTTTCACCGGGCGCGGTGCTATACTCCACGAGTTATGCAGGTGTTTGCGATTTTGCCGGCCGCGGGTCTCGGCACGCGGATGGCCGGGCCCCCATCCAAAGGCCCCAATGACCAAAATCCGAGCCCAGGAGCCCCTCCGAAGCAGTTTCTGGCGCTGGACGGCGTGCCCATTTTGATTCATTCGCTGCGCGCCTTTGCGGCGGTGAAGCGCGTCACGGCGATCTACGTTGCGGTGCGCAAAGCGGAGATGGAGCGCGTGCAGGCCCAAATCGCCGAGTATGCCGCTGAATATGGCTTTGCCGGCAAGGTGCGCATGGTGGAAGGCGGAGACAACCGGCAGCAGTCGGTGGCCAACGCGCTGGCCGCAGTGCCGGCGAGCGATGACGACATTGTGCTGGTGCACGACGCCGTGCGGCCGCTGATTGATGCGGCCACAATCGAGCGCACGATTGACGCGGTTGTGGAAAATGGAGCCGCCATTGTCGGACTGCCGGCTGTGGATACGATTAAGCAGGTGGAGCGCACCGCGCACGGAGCATTGATTACGGCGACCATCCCGCGCGAGTTTGTGGTGCTGGCGCAGACGCCCCAGGGATTCCGCTTTGGACTGCTGCAGCAGGCCTTTGCCGAGGCCACCGCAGACGGCTTTGTGGGCACGGACGAGGCATCCGTTGTGGAGCGCGCGGGACATCCGGTCGCCGTAGTGCACGGTTCTCAGGTTAATCTGAAGATAACCCAGCCGGGCGACCTGGAACTGGCCGAGTTTTACCTGCGCCAGCGGGGCCGGCGGGAGTGAATGATCTCCCACACTTGGCGAAAAGACGCGCCAGGGATGGGGCACCCCCTTAAAGAACGGGCACGGGAGCCATGGACACAAGGATCGGATTTGGCTGGGACTCGCACGCATTCAAACCAGGCGTGCCGCTGCGCATTGGCGGGCTGACGCTGGAGCATCCGGAGGGCCTGGCCGGCCACTCCGACGGCGACGTGCTGCTGCATGCGGTGACGGATGCCCTGCTGGGCGCGGTGGCGGCCGGAGACATCGGCAGCTTCTTTCCGCCCGGAGACCCGCGCTGGAAAGATGCCGACTCGGCCATCTTCCTGAACCTGGCGCTTGAAGAACTGCAGCATGCAGGCTACCGCATCGTTAATGTCGACACGACGCTGGTGCTGGCCGCGCCGAAGATTGCCCCGATTGCCGCCGACATGCGCGCCCGCGTCGCCGAGCTGCTGTGCATCGGTGTCAACCAGGTAAGCATCAAGGCCAAAACGCCCGAGGGGCTGGGGCTGGATCATGTGGCGCAGTGCCACGCCATTGCGCTGGTGGAGCGGGTGCAAGAGCCAGAAGATCTCAAAAGCATGACCGAGGTGATCGAAAGCCAGAAGCAGCTGGAAGACGTGGTGGACGACCTGCTCGCGTCAGTACACGGCGTGCAGAAGAAGCGCACCGTGACGCCGGTTTACGATACGGAAGACATTACGTAGAAACAGTTTTCAGTTTTCAGTTCTCAGTTCTCAGCTTCTTGGCGTTGAGATTGTTCGAGGGGGAGGCTTCGTCCGTTTCGCGGCGGCAGTTTTCGATTGCGAATGGGCTCGATTCGCAGTACCTTGGCTGCGAGCTTCCATCCCATTCAGGAGTGATTTCCATGCATCTCGCCGCCGCTCTGCTTGCGCAGGCTCAGCCTGACCCCGTCATGATCCGGCACATCGCCATGGCGATGATAGCGATCCTACCTGTCATCATGCTGCTGGCGATCGCCATTTTCATGGTGCCCTGCTGGTTCATCCTCAAGAAGGCTGGGTTCTCGCCGTGGCTTTCAATGCTGTGCATCTTTCCCACTCTGGGAACGCTGATCGTGCTCTATATCGTGGCGTTTGCCGATTGGAAGACCCGGCCGGCAGCGCAGGCGGTGTATCCGCCGATGGCGCCGACTGCCTGAGGAACGGCGGGGAGCCGATACGATAGCATCGAGAGAGAAAGCAAATTGTACCGATGCCCGATTCGACTCCCTCAGCTAAGGCTCCCCGCGTTCGTTTTGCTCCTTCGCCCACCGGTTATCTGCACGTAGGCAGCGCCCGGACTTTCATCTTCAACTGGCTCTATGCGCGGCATAACCAGGGAACCATGGTGCTGCGCCTGGACGACACCGATGTGGAGCGCAACTCCGACGCCAGCGTTCAGTCGATCTTTGAGGGCCTGCGCTGGCTGGGGCTGAACTGGGACGAGGAGTACAAGCAGTCGGAGCGGCTGGCCCTACACCGCCGGCAGGCCGAGGCGATCTTTGCAAAAGGCCTCGCTTATCGCGACTTCACGCCGGCCCACGCGGGCGATGGTGACTCATCTTCGTCGCAGGGAGCCTGGTTGTGCAATCCCGGGATGCGCGAGCTTTCCCGCGAGGAGAGCAACCGTCGCGCTGCCGCGGGCGAGACCTTCGCGCTGCGCTATCGCGTCCCGCGAGGAGAAGGACGTACGCTGCGCTTTCACGATGGCGTTTATGGACCGCAGGCAAAGGAAGCCGACGATGTGGAAGACTTCGCGCTGCTGCGGTCGGATGGGATGCCGACTTACCATCTGGCCTCGTGCGTGGACGACGCCGATCTGCGGATCAGCCACATCATCCGCGGACAGGATCACCTGACCAACACCTTCAAGCATCTGCTCATCTTTGAAGCGCTTCGAGTTGAGGCGCCGCAGTTCGCGCATCTTCCGCTGCTCGTGGCTCCCGATGGGGCCAAGTTGTCCAAGCGCAAGCATGGGCCGGTGGTGAGCGTGACCACTTATCGCGATGCCGGATTTTTGCCGCAAGCGTTTATCAATTTTCTTTGCCTGCTTGGCTGGTCTCCCAAGAACGATCGTGATTTTCTGAGTTTGGACGAGATTCGGGGCTTGTTCACGCTGGAGGGCGTCAACCGCGCCAATGCGGTGGTGAACTTTGACGAAACAGCCTTGAGCCAATCGAATCTCGCCCCCTTCGATCCCAAGGCGGTGTGGCTGAACGCCGAGCATCTCCGCGCGCTGCCGGTGGACGAGTTGAGCCGGCAGCTTGCGCCGTTCTTCGAGCAGGCGGGCTTCCATCCCTCGCCGGAGAAGCTGCTTGCCGTGACCCCGTTGATTCGCGAGCGCATCAAGCTGCTGCGCGAGGCCGTGTCGGCTGCGGACTTTTTCTTTCTTGCAGAGCTGGCCCCGTACGATCCGGCGGAGCTGATTCCGCAAAAGGGGGATGCGGCGATGGCGCGGCGTGTGCTTCAGACTGCTGAGCAGGTGCTCGCAACGATGCCGTTCGATCACGATTCTTTGGACAAGGCGCTGCGCGAGGCCGCGGCATCGCTGGGCCTGAAGGCTGGGCCAATGTTTCAGCCGATCCGCGTGGCTGTGTGCGGACGGAAGAATGCGCCGCCGCTGTTTGAGACCATGGTGGTGCTGGGGCGCGAAACGTGCCTCGATCGCATACACAAGGCAGCGGCCATGCTTGGATGAGCCCGGCTCTTCCGTGGAACAATAAGGAATGGTTATGACGACGCCAAAAACGGAAAGCCAAGATGCTCCGAGCACGGACGTTCGCACCTCCTCCAATTTTCTGCGTGATCTCATCGCAGAAGATGTGCGCACCAAGAAGTACGGCGATGCTGTGATTCAGACGCGCTTTCCTCCTGAGCCCAACGGCTATCTGCACATCGGGCACGCCAAGGCAATCTTTCTGGATTTCGGACTGGCGGATGAGTTTGGGGGCAAGACCAACCTGCGCTTTGATGACACCAATCCTGAGAAGGAAGAACAGGAGTATGTCGAGTCGATCCAGAAGGACGTGCGCTGGCTGGGCTTCGACTGGGAAAAGCTTTGCTATGCCTCCGACTACTTCGGCCAGCTCTACGAGTGGGCGCTCCAGCTGATCAAGGCGGGCAAAGCGTATGTGGATGACCTGACGGCGGAAGAGATTCGCCAATACCGCGGCACGCTGACCGAGCCGGGCAAAGACAGCCCCTACCGCGATCGTTCAGTTGAAGAGAACCTTGACCTTTTTGTTCGGATGAAGAACGGCGAGTTTCCCGACGGCTCGCGCGTGCTGCGCGCCAAGATCGACATGGCCTCGCCGAACCTGAATATGCGTGATCCGGTCATGTATCGCATCCTTCACGCGACGCATCACCGCACCGGCGACGAGTGGTGCATCTATCCGATGTACGACTATGCGCATGGGCAGTCGGATTCGATCGAGAATATTACGCACTCGATGTGCACGCTGGAGTTTGCGGACCACCAGCCGCTTTACCGCTGGTTTATCGAGCAACTGGACATCTTCCCTTCGCAGCAGATTGAATTCGACCGGCTCAACCTGACTTACACATTGTTGAGCAAGCGCAGGCTGCTGCAGCTGGTGCAGGAGGGGCATGTACGCGGGTGGGACGATCCGCGGATGCCTACGCTCTCCGGCATTCGGCGGCGCGGCTTTACGCCGGAGGCGATTCGGGCCTTCGTGGCCTCGGTAGGTGCCACGCGCACCAACGGCATTATTGATCTGGAGATGCTGGAGCATTTTCAGCGCGACGACCTGAACCGCCGCGCCGCGCGCGCGATGGCCGTACTGCGCCCGCTCAAAGTGGTGATCGACAACTACCCAGAGGGCCATGAGGAGTTTGTCGATGTACAGAACAATCCCGAAGATCCCGCCGCCGGTACGCGGCAGGTGCCGTTCTCGCGCGAGATCTACATCGAGCAGGATGATTTTCGCGAAGTGCCTCCGCCGAAGTATTACCGGCTTTCGCCGGGCAAGGAAGTACGGCTGCGCAACGCGTACTTCATTACGGCGCAAAGCGTGGTGAAGGACGCTGCAGGAAACGTGATCGAGGTGCACTGCACGTATGATCCGGCGAGCCGCGGCGGCAACTCGCCCGATGGGCGCAAGGTGAAGTCGACGATGCACTGGGTCTCGGCCAGGCATGCCATCTCGGCCGAAATCCGCCTCTACGATAAGCTCTTCAGCAACCCCAATCCGAGCGATTTTCCAGAGGGTGGGAGTTTTCTCGACAATCTCAATCCGAACTCACTTGAGATCGTCAGCGACGCAAAGCTGGAGCCTTCGCTGGCGAACGCGAAGGTCGAGGAGCAGTTCCAGTTCGAGCGTGTAGGCTACTTTTGCGTCGATCCTGACTCGGCGCCGGGCAAGCTGGTTTTTAACCGGACGCTGCCGCTGAAGGATACGTGGGCGAAGATTGAGAAGAAAGCGGGAACGTAGACCACAATCGCGCAGACGGGTCCCGGTGTTTTCATAGCTCCGGAGAGCGGGGCCTGAGGCACACTGGGCGGCGAGTGGTCACGCCGTTGCCCAACTCTGTTTGTCGGCATGCTCGGTTGGTAGCCCGCGCGAAGAATAATCCGCACTCTTGTCTCTTCAGTTTCCGTGAAACGGTGTACTATCCTCGCATACCTCAAACTCAATCAGAGGCACAGATGATGCGAAGCGAGAGACTTTTTAATCTCGTTGTTTGGGTATTCATCGCCGCAGTTGGTCTAGCCACGGCCTACATCTGCTTCGGAATATTGAGCTCGCAGGCCAATGGCCGCTTCCAACAGTACAACGTGGGTGGCGCGATCGCGGGCGCCTTGGTTTCGTGGACGGTCTTAACAATGGTGTACCTCCAGTTGAGGAAGTCGAGTAACGAACTGGAGAGCCTGCGCAGACAGAATAAGGAACTTCAGAGCAAGCTGATTCGCGGTGCTCCGTGTCCAAACGGATTCGATATCGAGGTGGACGAGCGGCAACGCATCGTACTAGCGCGGCCCAAGGCCTGGGTGCCCAAGGGCGGTATGATCTTCCAGCTAGAATTGCCGGAAGAGAGGATGAAACCGAACGACAATTTCGCGGCAGCTTTTACCTGTTCGTTCGTCCCCATCGAAAAAGACTCAAAGCAGACCTGGGATCAGTTCCATCAGAGCCAGATCGATTTGTACGAAGAAAACAGCAGGAACGGTTTCGTCGAGTCGTATAACGAGGAAGCGATGCGGGTCGGCGGGGATGCGGCGGGGGTCAAGAGCCTGAAGCTTGTGGCGCGCATGGCCGCGAAAGTGGAGTGGAAGCCCGACCCCGTGACCCAGCGCACGAAACGAAACTGGTCCCCTGTGCTGTGGACCGAGTTTGTCGGCTGGATTTATGAAGTCATACCCGCTGAGATTGCCGCCGGCAGTCCCACTACTATCACGATCCGAGGAAACGATTTTCGCGCGAACGCAATCTGCCATGTCAACAGGCAGAAGCGGGAAACGAGGATCATCGATGCCAACACCGCCGAAGTGAAGTTAGAGACGTCGGACGTTGAGGAGCCCGGTCTATTGGAACTTTCTATCGAAAACCCGGAAACTCACGGAAAGCGGTCTGACCCGGTTCGCCTTAAAGTGTTAGCGCCGGAGGGGGAAAGGCTAGCTTCCCCGGCGATCACTGCTGACCAAGAAAGAAGCGAAATTGCGCCCGCCGCAGCCGCTGCGGAGAACCTGAACCTGGGCGTGCTCAAGCACCACGAGGAGGGCGAAGGGAGCACGGTTAAGGCGCTCACAGAAAACCCAACGAAAGAGGAGATCCGGGTTGCGTATCTGGAGGTCGTGAACATGACCGTCTTCTGCTACCAGGAAGCGCTGGAGAAGATCTTTTATTTCGATTTCTGGGATGACTCGAAGGACTTTGTGGAATCAAGCGACGATTTCAATCTTATTCTGGCCTCGACGCGATTCCTCAGCTAACGCTCACTATCTTTGCCCCGCTCGCCGCCTACCTGGCGATCACGTCGATGGGAACAGTGATCGTCTTCGGCGGCATGCATTCATTGCGGTCGCATGCCTGGTAGTGGAGCTTGCCTTGCACGAGGTGATTGCCGGGAGCGGCGACCAAGCGGGCTTCAATGACGAAATCCCCGGTGTAGACGCTGAGTTTCGTCTTGGGATCGACGGCGAGAGTAATCTCTGTGCCCGCCGGGTATTTTGCCGCATCCAGGTGCGCGGATGAATCGGCGGGAATCGAAAAGACGGTGGGAATCAGGTACTCATCGCTCGGCGTGTGCGAGTTGATGTGCAGTCCGGGCGCGATGCGAAAGTGCAGAGCAACCGCGCTCGGCTTGCCGGCGGGGACCGTCACCTGCTCCGGGAAAAGATAGGTAACCGCCTGGGTTTGGCTTTGCGCACGGCCTTGTCCGCTTGCAGGCACAATCTGCGCAGAAGTGATCGTGCCCCACAACGCCAGAGCAGCAACAGCAACGCAAGCTCCTCCGACTTTCGATTTTGCGCTTATCAGTCCTCTCATTGCCTCGCTCACACGTCGGCCAGCGGCGCTACCTCCGCTCGTTTTACTGCGTCAGCGCCTTCTTGATGTTGCCCTCAATGTCTCTTTCAGATGTGAGACCGAGCTGGGCGGCTACAACTTTTCCCTGGCGATCGACGAAAAATGAGGTGGGCAGCTCGTCAAGGCCGCCATAGGGCGTGCTGATGCTGTCGCCGTTGATCAGCACCGGATAGGGCACCTTCATCTGCTGGACGAATTTGCTCACTTCCGCTTTGTTTTTCGCCCAGCCGGCCGTATCCCCGGGCTTGAGGTCGTCGCCCTCGGTATCAATGCCCAGCACTTCGAATCCCTGCGACGCGTACTTGTTGCGCAGCTCGATGATCCAGGGCGTCTCGATCTTGCACGGGGCGCACCAGGTGGCCCAGAAGTTGATGAGCAGAGCCTTGCCGCGATAGCTGGCAAGCGAGACCTTTTTGCCGCTGAGGTCTTCGAGAGCAAAGGAAGGCGCCGGTTTGCCCTTGAGAGGCGTTACATAGGTTGCCGCGCCGCCGGAGGGATCGGGAACGAGCTCGCCGCGGCCTGAGGCGGCGAGCAGGCGTTCGGCGGCCTGCTGGCGGTACTCCCAGTTGGCCCAGCCGGCCCAGGCAAAGCCGGCCAGGATGAAGAGCGTGACGCAAAGGACCAAGGTATTACGGCGCACGGAAAAGACCTCGTGTCTCCATTGTACGAAGGTCCGGGACTAGGGACCAGGGACCCGGGACTGTTACCATCAAAAGCCGATGAGTTCGCCCCAGGAAGATAATCCATTGCAGCCCGCGTCCGGTCCGGCGGATTTAGTGCGCACCGAAGCTGCCGCGCTGGAGGCGCTCGCCGCGCGGCTGGAAGGCGAGATGGCGGAGCCGTTTGGGCGTGCGGTCGAGCTGATTCTGCGCTGCGGCACATGCAACGGGCGCGTGGTGCTTACCGGCATGGGCAAGAGCGGCATCATTGCGCAGAAGATTGCGGCCACGCTCAGCTCCACCGGATCGCCGGCGCTGTTTCTCCATCCGGCGGAGGCGGTGCACGGCGACCTGGGCGTGTTGCTGAAGGGCGATGTGGTGATTGCGCTCTCGGCGAGCGGCGAGACCGAGGAGATCCTGCGCCTGCTGGCCACGGTGAAGCGCAAAGGCGACGCGCTGGTGAGCTTCTGCTGCAATCTCAACTCGACGCTGGCCCAGGCCAGCGACGTTGTGCTCGATTGCGGCGTGGAGCGCGAGGCTTGCGGGTTGAATCTGGCGCCGACGGCTTCGACGACTGCGATGCTGGCTCTGGGCGATGCGCTGGCGATTGCGGTGAGCCTGCGCAAGGGCTTCCGCGCCGAGGACTTTGCGGAGCTGCATCCGGGCGGCAAGCTGGGCAAGCAGTTAGCCAAGGTGCGCGATCTGATGCACACGGGTGAGGATGTGCCGGTTGTGGCGGTATCGACACCGATGGCCGATGTGATCTACGAGATGTCGCGCAAGAAGCTGGGGATTACGACGGTGCAGGAGGACGGCCGGCTGCGCGGCGTGATCAGCGATGGCGATTTACGGCGGCTGCTGGAACGCGAGGGCGGCGCAGCGCTGAGCAAAACGGCAGGCGAGGCGATGCATGCGCATCCCAAGACGATTGGCTCGGGCGAACTTGCTGCAACAGCATTGACTATTTTAGAGGAGCGGAAGATCACTTCGCTGATTGTGGTGGATGCGGAAATGCACGTGGAGGGTGTTGTGCATCTGCATGATCTTTGGGGGGTGGAGCTGATTTAGGTCCATGGAAGGTAACGCACATGAAGTCAGTTCGAGTTTCCCTAATTGCGCTTTTGCTATTTTGCGGAGTCGACCTCGCACAGACGCCTAGCGATCACGACGAATATGTCTATAACCGGCGCGTATCATTGCGCATTCTCATGGATTCGTTCCGGAGATGGGCTTTGTGCCAGATAAAGATACGGCTGTTGCAATCGCGTATGCAGTAGCTGTTCCTATCTATGGCAAGAAAGAGATGGACGGAGAAATGCCGTTTCGAGCTGAGATGGAGAATGGCGTCTGGACAATTCTTGGCACGATGCATTGTCAATCGTGCGTGGGGGAAACACTCGTAATGCAGATCGATAAGAACTTTGGAAAAATTCTTTTCCTAACTCATACTCAATAGTTTATCGACCGATCATGCTCCCAAATATTTAGACCCCAAAAAATGTTACGTATTGCCTTCTGGGCCGATAGTGACGTAAATCCAAAGCTCGCTGAAAAGCAACCGCAGGTCCTTCGACTACGGTCGCTACGGCGACCTCCGCTCAGGATGACAAGTGAGGCTGATTGCAACGCATGGGCACAAGGTAGGGGTGTCAGCACTGCCACAGGCGTGTGTGCCTGGTGACACGCACGTAACCTCAGACCGTTTTCTACATCCTTTGTTTTCAGCCGCTGCAAAGATGGGCCTCGATCTGCATTGCTTTCCGGCATAGGCGGACGAGATGGGGGACGGGGAGGACATGAGGTGATGGCATCTTCTGTAGCAACGTGGCACGCATTGGGAGGCACGGCACATCGCCCTACGCACGAAGACCTGTCCGTGGGGACTCCGCCTCAGGCGAAGCCGCCTGAGCGCTCGCAACAGCGTGAACATTTAGAATGGAGCCAGGAATTTTTAAACGCCTTGCGTCCGTGTTCCGCCGGTCGGCCCCAGGTTCCGATACGCCGTAATGAAACGGACGGGAAAGCACGTAAAGCCTTTTCTATGCACCGTTGGTCTAAGCTCTTCATTCCCACTTTGCGCGAGGCCCCGGCGGATGCCGAAGTGGCCAGTCACAGGCTCCTGATTCGGGCGGGCTACATTCGCCAGCTTGGCGCCGGCATCTACAACTACCTCTTTCTTGGGCAGCGGTCTCTGAACAAGATCATCGCCATTGTCCGCGAGGAGATGGACAAGATCGGGCAGGAGTTTTACCTGCCCGGCATTCTGCCCAAAGAGCCGTGGGCCGAAAGCGGCCGCTGGACAGGGATGGGCGAGAACATGTTCCGCCTGAAGGACCGCAAGGGCGCCGACCTGTGCCTGGGCATGACGCACGAAGAGATCATGACCACGATCGCGCGCGGCGAATTGCGTTCGTACAAGCAGCTGCCGCAGATCTGGTACCAGATCCAGACCAAGTTTCGCGATGAGCCGCGACCCAAGGCGGGACTGCTGCGCGTGCGCCAGTTCACCATGAAGGACAGCTATTCGTTCGACATTGACGGGGCTGGGCTGGACAGGAGCTTCGATCTGCACGACGGCGTCTATCGGACGATCTTTACGCGCTGCGGGCTGAAGTTTGTCTCCGTCGAGGCCGATTCGGGCGCCATGGGCGGCTCGCAGTCGCAGGAGTTCATGGTGTATACCGACGCGGGCGAGGACCTGATTGCGAGCTGCCCGGAGTGCGGGTATGCGGCGAACCTGGAGAAAGCCGTTTCCAGGCTGGAGCCGGTCACCGAGATGGAAGCAACCGGCGACGGAAAACCGGAGCTGGTCGCGACGCCGGGCTGCGCGGCAATCGCCGATGTGGCGGCATTCTTCAAGATCTCGCCCGCGAGCGACATCAAGTGCGTGGCGTATATGGCGCTCAACCGCGGCGCTGCAGGAAGAGATGGCGGCAGGCCGGATACGTGGCATGGCGTTGCAGCATTTCTGCGCGGCGACCACCAGGTGAACGAGACCAAGCTGCTCGGCGCGATCGGCGCAGCGGAGTTGCGCACGATGCAGGCCGACGAACTAGCGCAGTATCTGAATGGGCCGGCGGGATACCTCGGTCCGGTGGGCTTGAAGCCGGAGACACAGCCGCTCGGCGCGGGCCTTACCGTGGTCGTCGACAAAGCCCTCGAAGGGCGCAGGAATATGGTCTGCGGCGCGAACAAGGCGGACTACCACCTGCGCAACGTGACGCCGGGCCGCGACTTTGGCTGGACGCTGACCGCCGACATTCGCAGCGTGAACGAAGGCGAGGCCTGCCCGAAAGACTACTGCGGCGGCAAGCTTGTGGTTGGCAAGGCCGTGGAAGTGGGCCACATCTTCAAGCTGGGCTATAAGTACTCTGAATCCATGGGCGCGCGGGTGCTGGACCCCAACGGCAAAGAAGTCACGCCGATCATGGGCAGCTACGGCATCGGCATCGAGCGCATCCTCACTGCGGCCATCGAGCAGTCCAATGACGCCAACGGCTTCTGGCTGCCGGCTTCCATCGCGCCGTTCACGGTGGTGGTGACCATCACAAACGCTGCCGACGCGCTGCTCAAGGAGACCGGCGAAACCCTTGCCGCGGAGCTTGAAAGCGCGGGCCTGGACGTGCTGCTGGATGACCGGGACGAGCGCGCGGGCGTCAAATTCAAAGACGCGGATCTGATCGGCATTCCTTACCGCATCAATGTAGGTAAGAAGGCGGCGGCCGGTCAGGTGGAACTGGTGACTCGGGCCACGGCCGGCAGCGTGGATGTGGCGGTGGCGGACGTGGTGGCGCAGGTAAAGCGGCGCGTGGAGGAAGAAGGGTTGCTCGGACAGTTCAATGGAACCGTCGATTGAATCGTAGTTTCTCAGCGTCGCGCTGGTACGGATGTGGGGATGCGTGCTCTCCCATCCTTTTTCGTGGCTTGGAAAAGAACGAAGAGCTAGAAGCTAGAGGCTAATAGCTAAAAGCTGTTTTAGAGGAGTTGCAATGGCGTTGAAGATCCGATTCGCACGACCGGCAGGAGAACATCCTGTGGGCTCGGTGGCGCTGCTGATTGCGGGAGCAGCGTTCGTGGTCTGCGCCATCGTGGGCTTCTCTATCTTCGGCTACTACTATTTCAAGTACCGCAGCATCGTGGAACAGCGGCTCAGCCGGCCCATCTTCGCCAATACAGCCAAAATTTATGCCGCGCCACGCGAAGTGCGTCCCGGGCAAAAGCTCACGCTGCGGATGATCGCCGCGCAGTTGCGCGAGGCCGGGTACACCACTGACGGTGCGGTACAGGCTTCGCCGCTCGGCACTTATACCGAGAGCGGGCAGCAGATCACCGTGCATCCCGGCCCGCAGTCGTATCACGCACCGGACGCTGCAACCATCCATGTGGACAACGGCGAGGTGGATTCCATCACGGACGCACGCGGGCAGCCTCTGGCCAGCTATGAGCTGGAACCGCTGCTCATCACCGGGTTGAGCGAAGATGCGAATCGCACCAAGCGCCGGCTGATTACGTACGACGAGATTCCGCCGAATCTTGTGCATGCGGTTGTCTCCATCGAGGACCGCCGTTTCTTCGATCATGGCGGCGTGGATTATTACCGAATTTTGGGAGCGCTGCGGAACGATCTTACGCCGGGGCACAAGTGGACCGAAGGCGGATCCACGCTGACCATGCAGCTGGCGCGCGGATTCTTTCTCACGCCCGAGCGGAGCCTGAAGCGCAAGTTCATCGAGATCGTTATCACCTTCCAGTTGGAGCACCGCTTCACCAAGCAGCAGATCTTCCAGATGTACGCCAACGAGATCAACCTTGGGCAGCGGGGCAGCTTTTCCATCGATGGGTTCGGCGAGGCCTCGCAGGCGTACTTCGGCAAAGATATTCGGCAGCTCAACCTGGCCGAATGTGCACTGCTGGCGGGCATGATCCAGAGTCCGAACCGGCTGAATCCCTTCCGGCATCCCGACCGCGCGATCGACCGCCGCAACCTGGTGCTGGATGCGATGGTGGAAACCGGCGCCATTACGAAGGACGTGGCGGAAAAAGCCAAAGCTGAGCCGCTGCACCTGGTTCCTTCCAGCGTGGACGCAAGCGAGGCGCCCTACTTCGTAGACCTGGTGCGCGACCAGCTGGTGCAGAAGCTGGGCGATCGCGATTACAACCGCGAAGGTTTGCGCATTTACACTTCGCTCGACCCTGACCTGCAGCGAATTGCCACTGATGCGGTCGACGCAACGGCTCCGCAGATCGACAAGCTCGTGGACCGCAAGCATGCGCGTGACCGCAAGCTCGGAAAGCCATACATCTATCCGCAGGTGGCGCTGGTGGCCCTGAATCCGCATACGGGCCAGGTGCTGGCGCTGGTGGGCGGGCGCAGCTACGGCACATCGCAGCTGAATCACGCTGTGGCCATGCGGCCTACGGGCTCGACCTTCAAGCCATTTGTCTATGCGGCGGCCTTTCAGACCACAGTGGAAGGCACGATGCTGCCGGGACAGACGAAGCTCTTCTCGCCGGTGACGATGATCAGCGATGTGCAGAGCACCTATGGCGAGGGCACGCCTTACCAGTACACGCCACGCAATTATCACGGCGAGTATTACGGCGATGTGACGGCGCGGTATGCGCTGATGCGCTCGGACAACAATGCCACCATCAGCCTGGCCAGCATGGTGGGCTTCGACAATGTGGCGGCGCTGGCACGGGATGCGGGCATCAAGAGCGCGCGGGGCACGCCTTCGGTGGCCATCGGCACCTATGCAGCTACGCCGCTGGATATTGCCGGCGCCTACACCGTTTTTGCCAATGGCGGCGTGCATCTGGAGCCGTGGATGCTGGCCAGCGTGCGCACCCCGACGGGCGACGTGATGACGGAGTACACGCCCAGTTCACGGCAGGTGCTGGATCCGCGCGTGGCTTTTCTTACGACGTACATGATGGAAGCTGTGCTGCAGGGCAACGGCGGCGATGGCTGCCGGGTTGGAGACCGCGATCTCTGCGGAACCGGCGCCGGTGTGCGCAACATGGGATTTCTGGCTCCTGCCGCCGCGAAGACGGGCACCGACCACGACGCGTGGTTCGCCGGCTTCACCAGCAACCTGATTTGCGTGGTTTGGGTGGGCAACGACGACTACACCGTTCTGGGACTGGAGGGCGCGGAGGCGGCTGCACCTCTGTGGGCGGATTTCATGAAACGGGCTGTGCAGTTGCCGCAGTACTCCGACACGCATGACTTCACGCCGCCGGACGGAGTGCAGATCGAGCAGATCGACAAGGCCACGAATCTGCTGAGCGACAATGCCTGCCCAGACAGTTACAGCGCAGCGTTTCTCGCCGGCACAGGGCCGACGGATACCTGCGACCACCCTGCAGACCACCGCAATATTCTGCAGAAGCTCTTCGGGCTGGGCAAGAGCGGGAATTAGCGGCTTGCCGGTGACTGTGACCGCACCTGAATCATTCCGGCAGCTTTGAGAGACTGGCGAGAGGAGATGCCCATGCGGGGACGGCGAGAGTTCCTTGCATCGGCGGCAGCGGTGCTGGCAGGCGCAGCCTTGCCCGAAAGATTGCGCGCGCAGGATGAACGCGGAATGCTGCCCGGCTGGGAGCCCGGCACTCTGGAGATTCATCACATCGATACGGGCCGAGGCAATGCCACGCTGATCGTAGGCCCCGATGGCACGACGCTGCTGATCGACGCGGGCGAGGCGCACAGCCCCGAGAGGCTGATGTCGCCGGCCCGGCCCGACGCAAGCAGGCGCGCCGGGCAGTGGGTTGCGCGCTACGTTCAGCGCCAGATTGAGCGAATCGGCCAGAGCAGCCTCAATATTCTGCTGCTGACACATCTGCATGGCGACCACGTGGGCGAGGTGGTTGCTTCGAGCCCGAAGTCGCAGCGCGGCAATTACCGGCTGACGGGTGCGGCGGATGTCGCCGAGACCATCGAAATCAGGGAATGGATCGACCGCGGCTGGCCCGATTATGACTATCCCGCGCCGCCGCGCGACGCCACATCGCTCAATGCCATTGCGCTGGC
>Ga0335073_10007608_pt1 | contig 15209 bp, 16 predicted proteins | sample Lox_Sample_22_FD_207093 | JGI IMG/M metagenome (GOLD analysis project Ga0335073, IMG submission 207093) | Soil microbial communities from Loxahatchee National Wildlife Refuge, Florida, United States - Lox_Sample_2.2 | ecosystem: Environmental > Terrestrial > Soil > Wetlands | place: USA... | reverse complement strand
CTTCCGCCAGCGGTTCGGGCTTCATTACCATGCCCTCGCCCCCGCCAAAAGGGCGATCGTCGACGGTGCGATGACGATCGTGGGTGAAGGCCCGCAGGTCATGGATGTTCACGCCTACGAGACCTTCAGCCTGCGCCCGGCGCACGATACCGTGATCGAAGACGCCGGTAAAGAAATCCGGGAAGATGGTAATGATCTCGAAGCGCAGGCTCATTCTTTTCCGATGATAAAGGTTTGGCTGCAAGAAAGACCTGGCGGGCCGTTCCTGGTTATGCCGGGACTTCAGCACGGCGAAATCAAACGAAGTGTGGTTTAATACAGGCCAAAACCATGCCCGATCTTGAATCTTTGCTGAAACGCTGGCAAGCGGCCGGCGTGGTGGATGCGGAAACGGCGTCGCGCATCCTTGCCTACGAATCCGCGAGCGCACGATCACCCGCGATCGCAGATACGAAGCTTGCTGACCAGACTACGCGCATCGCCGGCGCAGGCTGGCAGGCGATTGTTGCGCTCGTCCTCGGCGGAATTCTGCTTGCCTGCGGCGTGGTTCTCTTCGTCTCGGCGCACTGGGACGAACTGGGTCAGGCGGCGCGCTATGCCGTGGTGATGCTCATGGTCACCATCTTTCACCTGGGCGGCGCGATGGCCCGCGAGAAGTATCGCGGCCTCTCCTCCGCGCTCCACGCTGTAGGGACCGTCTCGACCGGCGCGGCGATCGCGCTGGTGGGACAGATCTTCAACATCCAGGAGCATTGGCCCGCGGCCGTCCTGCTATGGGCGGTTGCAGCACTGGCCGGCTGGATACTGCTCCAGGACCAGGCGCAGGAGATTCTCACGCTCCTCCTGTTCCCGGCGTGGATCCTCTGCGAGTTGTCCTATGCCGCCGACTCCCACATTGGAGATGCCGTCTACATCGGCCGGTTTCTAGTCGCGTGGGCGGTGCTCTACCTAACCGTGTTTCTCGGCTCGGAACGCAAGATTGCGCGCGGCATCCTGTTCGCTGTCTCGGCAATCGCGGCGATCAGTGGGGTTGTGCTGCTGCTCCAAAGCTGGGAGGCAGGATACGGATACCGGAGCTACCTGCCGCTGCACACCCGCATCTGGGGCTGGATCGATATTGCGGTCATTCCCTTGTTCTGCACGCTGTTCCGGCTGCGCAAGAGCTTCATTCCGGTCGTGGTCGCGATCGTGTTCGGCATCGCGCTGCCGTGGTGCAATCACACGTGGCGCGAGTACTACCACTACGGCAATGCGCAGGGATCCTGGGCGCGCAGCGAGCCAAACCTGCTTGCTTATCCGCTGCTGGCCGTGTTCTGCATCTTCATTATCTGGTGGGGCATGCGCGAGGCGAGCAAGGCTCTGGTGAACTACGGCATCGTCGGCTTTGCGATTACGGTTGTGTGGTTTTACTTCAGCGACATCTTCGACAAGGTTGGACGCTCGCTCGGCCTGATTGGGGTGGGCATCCTGTTTCTTGCCGGCGGATGGGCTCTCGAAAAGACACGGCGCGGCCTGCTGACGCACATGAGCCAGGCTAGGGCGCAGGAGGCGGCACAATGAAGGTTGCCAAAACATCGGTTGCACTGCTCGTCATCCAGCTCGCGCTGGTTTCTTCTATTGCGGCCAAGTACCTGTACCAGCGGCTGACTTGCCCGCGGGTCTGGACACGGACGGTTGCTTACGATCCTGAAGCCGTGATGCGTGGCCGATATCTGAGTACGCAGCTGATCGTGGATGGCTGCGGAAGCACGTTGCCCTCGGGACGGTCGGCGCTTTTCACAAAGGACATGAACGGCGTCCCGGGCGGGTCAAGGTACGCGGTGATCGCGCCCCAGGCTCTCCATTTCCAGGCGAAGCTCGCCGTCAAAAACAACACGCTGATTGCCATCCGGCTTCCTGATTCTGAGGACAGCTCAAATGGGCAGTCGGTTGGCGCAAGGCCCAACAGCCCCTGCGAGAATCTTCGTCTTGACGAGCCGGTTAATTTTTATCTACCCGAACACGCGGTCGATCCCAGTGTTCGCAAGCCGGGCCAGGAGCTCTGGATGGAAGTGACGATTCCCCCCAAAGGACCGCCGCGGCCATTGCAGCTTGCGCTGAAGGCTGCGGATGGAGCGTGGAGACCGCTCGCGTTCCAGTAGGAACCGCCGCCCCGGAGTCGACAACGGCGAAAGCGGATCCCTCGCGCCCCTCAATCAGCCGGCGCTCTCATTCAGATCCACGAGGCCCTCGGGGAGGGCCATCTCGACCCGCTTGTTTGGCGTATCGAGCCGGCGCAGGTAGCTTTTCGCGAAAGGGATGAGGATTTCGCCGTTCGAACGGCCGCGCACCATGAGGATAGGCGCCTGGCCGGCGGTCAGATCGATATCTTCAATCGAACCGACCGTCACCGGCTCGCTTCCCGCGACATCCACCAGTTCGCAGCCGATGAGGTCGCCAACGTAGGCTTCATCGTTGCTCAAGGGCGCGCGTTCTGCCTTCGGGATGGCCACGCCGAGCCCGACCAGCGCTTCGGCGACCGTAATGCTCTCGACGCCGGCAAAGTGCAGCACCACGCCGCCCTTGTGCGGCCAGTGGTTCACGAGCTCCACCTCACGCGGGGTGATGGGCGCCGCGGTGACGTCGCCCTGGCGCACACGAGCACTCGCCTTTCCCTCGGAGACCAGCCACAGCCGTCGCCGTTCGGAGAATTTTTCAGGAAAGTCCGTGAGGATCTCGGCGAAAACTTCGCCCTTTCGGCCCTGGGCTCGGCGAATCCGGGCGAGCCATGCCCATTCGTCGAATCTCTTAGGCGGCATCACAACTGCATTCGGAGGAACCCGCCATTCAAGCTTCGTCGTCCTCTTCGAGGATGTCGAGCGTGTAGCGGTGGTGCAGCTTCATGCTGACCGCGCCCAGAATTGTCCGCACGGAGCGGGCCGTCCGTCCTTGCTTGCCGATGACCTTGCCTACGTCCTGTGGCGCCACGCGCAGACGGAGAACGGTGTTTTCGTCCCGGTCTACCGTGTGCACCTCGACCGCCGCCGGTTCATCCACGAGGGCTCGCGCAATCTCGCGAACCAGTTCATCTACTGCCACCATATCAACTTGGGTCATGCACTTGCCTCTGACCGTTGCGAATCCAAAAAAGCAACTTGGACCGGTGCGCGAATAGTAGCACACGCACATGTCAACGTCAGCAGTTGTGTGCGGGCCACGGAGGGACCGGGGATTTCGCGCGGAAAATGGAAGGCGTCAGGCGACTGCAGGAGCCGGAGCTGGATTCTTCTGCAGGACTTTGGCGACCGTGGGCGACAACTGGGCTCCTACGCCGCGCCAATAATCGATGCGTTCCCGCTTGAGGTCCACTGTGGCAGGGGTTGTGCGGGGATTGTAGGTGCCAACAACCTCGATGGAGCGGCCGTTGCGGGCGCGGTCCTTTTCGATGACGACGATGCGGTAATACGGCTGTTTACGGGCGCCAACGCGCGCCAAGCGAATCATGACCACGGTGTTTCGGTTCCTTTCAAATGCATACAATTCAGTGCATTTTCGATGCGGCACCTTTTTCGTACGGCAAATGTGCCCGGCGGACCATCGAAAATCGAGGCGGGCAATTCATGGGCTCGCCAATAAAACGGCTGGACTTGGCGTCCAACCATGCAACACATACCATCTAAGTATCGCTGAAAGTGGAGCACACGGCAAGCAAAGCCGCGACGGAGGCTCCAGAGGGTCGGGCGTGGTCCTTCTGGACTGGCAGCCCGCTCTGGGAAGATCGATAGAATCTGATTGCACAAGGCTCGGAGCCTGGGAATTGAAACGACATGTGGCCTTTTTATTCAAAGAGAGCTCTCAGATTGAAGGATCTGCCCTTGGCCGACGACTGGAGAGTGGCTGAAGGTGAACATAACGGCAACCCGATGATCGTCCGCCTGAATACGGCGTACAGGAAGTTTGCCGGCGTTGAGGGGTACGACCACCAGGTGGGGATCGCGATGCCTTTACTCGACCCGCAACCCTCGGGCCTGCCCTCGACGGACGAGAACGCCGCGCTGGATGAGATCGAGGACAACCTTTGCGGCCTGTTCGAATCGGGGAAGGAATCGATCTTTGTCGCCGTCATCACCACCAGCGGAATGCGGGAACTGGTTTTTTATACCCGTGACCCGGAAAACGTGAAGGCGAAGTTTGAGCAGGCCAAATCGAGCGTGGATGGCCACGAGGTTCAGCTATTGATCCAGCCCGACCGTGACTGGAAGATCTACGAACGGCTGATCTAGGAACGCCGGGGAGGGCCTAGAGTTCCTCCATCGGAGCGACGAGGGACTCGGATTCCTTGAGGGGGGCGTTTGCGTAGAGGTGTCGCCTGGTCAAAGGCAATCCGCTGTTGCCGTGATCGGGGCGGCTGAGCAAGACCTGGTAGATGCCGATATCGCCACGCTGGAATGCTGCTGCCGAACCCGCCATGTAGAGCAGCCAGATCCGGTAGGTGGTCTTCGAGACGTATTGAAGCACTTCACCGGCATTGCGCATGAGGCCCTCAGCCCACCGCCGCAGCGTTAATTCATAGTGCTCGCGGAGATTTTCTACGTCGCGGACCTCGAAGCCCGCAGCTTCGGCTGCGCTCAACGTCTGCGAAAGCGTGACGAGATGGCCGGTAGGGAAGACGTAGCGATCGACGAACGAGCTTTCGCGGCATGGCGACAGGGTGGAACGCGCGATGCCATGGTTCAGGAAAAGACCACCCGGGCGCAGCAGGCGCGAGGCAATTCCGAAATAAAGAGGCAGGTTGTGCAGGCCCACATGCTCATACATTCCAACGCTGGCGATCTTGTCGAACTGCTTGCCATGGGAGGCGAGATCGCGGTAGTCGCGCAGGCTCACGCGGCAGAATCCATCGAGCTGGGCGTTTTTGATGCGATGCTGAGTTGCCTCTGCCTGGGCATGGCTGAGCGTGACCCCCTCCGCCTCGGCCTGGTACTCGCCCGCGGCATGCAACAGCAGGCTGCCCCAGCCGCAGCCTATATCCAGAAAGCGTTCACCGGGGTTGAGCCGCAACTTGCGGCAGATGTGCTCGAGTTTCTGGCGCTGTGCCGCGTCGAGCGCATCCTGCGGGTCATGGAAATAAGCGCAGGAGTAGACCAGCGAAGAGCCCAGCCATGGCTCGAAAAACGCTAGGGGTTGATCGTAGTGGTAAGCAATCGAGGCGCTGTCGCGTGCGCGGGAATTTGGCGCACCGTGCTTCCAGCGCTGTCCGGCGCCGTGCGCGGTGCGCGCCAGTCGCTCGGAGATCTTTTGTTGCAGCGTGCGGGGACGCCTGAGCAGATGTTCAGAAACCGAAAACATTGCGAAGATATCGCCTTGCACATCCAGGTCGCCTTGGACAAAAGCCTCGCCCAGGGCGGTTTCATTCGGTTCCGAAATGAGGGTGACGAGCGAACGGGGATTTGCGACAAGAATAGTGCACGAGGGCCCGCGATTCACCGAGGAGAACCACTGGGCGCCGTTCCAAAGGCGAATCGAAAAAGCGGGGCCGTCATATCCCGCGAATGTCGTCTTGAGAGAACCAAATATATTTGTTTCGAGTGAATCCAGCATCTGCTCTTTCATCCCTTTCTTTCGGATGAAGGCCCATGTTACTGAGAGAAAGCAATTTGGGGGAGCAGAAACCGCTGCGAAGCCGATATTGATCCTCAAGCGCCAGTTTGCAGCTTTTTCTGGTTGAAGAATACCCGCTTTTTCTCAAGATTCGCGAAATTTTTCGAAAAATGCGAGAATCCTCATCCCTCTTTATTTCGGATGAAGGTTTTTTAACCGGGGGTTGTTCTTGGATTCGAGGTGGAACGCGTGACGGTTTTTATCATGCGGGAAAGAGGAAGCGCAGCATAGGCCGGACACGGGTCGACCAGCTCGCTTCATCGTGCGTTCCTCCGGCAACGCGCTCAAAGCAGAAATTTTCGCCGGGACGCCAGCCGTTGGCCTTCAGCCGGCGGGCGAGATGCTCGACGTCCCGCAGGGTTCGCTGCCCCTCGCGGTCGCCGACGTCGAGCCAGAGCTTTGGGCGTTCCCAGACCTGCGGGGCGCGCTCGTTGAGGTAGCCCAGGATGCTCTTGTGGTTCCACCAGACGCTCGGCGAGAGCGCAGCCAGCTTGCCGAAGCACTCGGGATGTTTCAGTCCGAGAAAGAGAGTGAGGAGCCCGCCGAGAGACGAACCGCCCAGGCCGGTCGATTCGCGATCGGATCGCACGCGATAACGGGCCGCAATCCAGGGCATCAGCTCGCGGGTGAGCATCAGCCCGTAGCAATCGGCTTCGCCACCGCCCATCTGGCGATTGCGATCGGGCGTGTATTCGGCGAGGCGCCGATCGCCGGTGTTGTAGATGCCGACGATGACGAGGGGCGTAACTTCGCCGGCTTCGATGACCGCGTCGGAGTGCTCCAGCATCTGCCAGGTTTTGCCCTTCACGAAGGAAGTTTCGGGGTCGAACAGGTTCTGGCCGTCCTGCATGTAGAGAACGGGGTAAGCGCGGTCAGGAGAAGCGTCGTAATCGGGCGGGAGATAGACGATCAGGTTGCGCCTGTCGGGTAGGTAATTGCTGCGGAAGTCCCGATGCCGGCGGAGGCGCGGATGGGGCGTGGTGGCGGCCGATGCCGATGGATTTTCGGTTGGTTCTTCCGCTGTGTGCTGCTCCAAATTCAATCCTTGGGCCGTCGGGAGGTGTCGGCGTCGCTGATACAGTATCAAGAAAGTCCCAATGACCCGGCAAGAGGAGCGAAACGCGCCGATGAATCGCGAGTATCACAAGTGGTATTCCAACCGGCTTGGCCGCGACATGGAGTTGCTGGTCTTTGGGCACGCGGGCTTGCCGGTGCTGGTGTTTCCCACGTCGGGCGGGCGGTTCTATGAGTTTGAAGACCGGCAGATGATCGCGGCGGTGTGGAATCGGATTGAAGGCGGGCATCTGCAGTTCTATTGTGTCGACTCGGTCGACATGGAGAGCTGGTATAACCGCAACGTTCCGCCTCGCTGGCGCATCGCGCGTCACATGCAATACGAGGACTACCTGATTCAGGAAGTGGTCCCGCTGGTGCGGCTGAAGAACCACGACTCGCACCTGGTTTCGCTCGGCTGCAGCTTTGGCGGGTATCACGCGGTGAACGTCGCGCTGCGGCATCCTGACGTCTTCACCGGATTCCTGTCGATGTCGGGAGCGTTCGACGTGAGCAACTTTCTGCATGGTTATTACGACCAGGACTGCTATTTCAACCTGCCGATGCACTATTTGCCGAACCTGACGGATCCCTGGTTTTTCGAGCGCTACAACCGCAACACTTACATCCTCGGGACCGGGTGGGACGACCAGTGCCTGGGGCAGAACCAGCAGATGGACCGGATCATGAGCGCGAAGTTTATTCCCCACAAGCTCTACACGTGGGACTCGTGGAATGCGCATGACTGGCCGACGTGGCAGCGGATGATCCAGGAGTATCTGTAGGGGGTAACGAGGGGCTGACGTCCTCGGATCTGGGGGTTTCTTTATGGACCGGCTGAAGTTCACCCCGGCGACGAAGACCCGGCGCCGGGGAACCCCGAATGAAGTCGTGTCCTTGTTACAAAACGGGCCCGTCCTGACGAGTCAGAGGCACCCGGCGCACTCTGGGAAACTTGTGAACTAAGCGGCTCGCCTGTTCGTCGGATAATACAAAGACCAGTTGCATCCTGTTTCCGGGAGACTGTCCATGAGTGCACTCAATCCCTACGCAAGGTATCTTGATGGGCGCGCGCTCGAAGTCATCCTCGCCTCGACACCATCATCGCTTTCGGGCCTGATTCGCAAGATCGGGCCGGAAAAAACAACCGAGCCGCCGGCTGCCGGCAAATGGAGCCCCGCGCAGATCGCATGTCACCTGGCTGATTGCGAGCTTGTCTTCGGCTTCCGGCTGCGCCAGACGCTCGCGGAAGACGACCATATGATCCAGCCCTTCGACCAGGACAAGTGGTCGGCGCCGTACTCGCACATTCCTGCCGCCCAGGCGCTGGCGACGTTTGCCGCCCTGCGCAACTGGAATCTCACCCTCATCAACGCAGAGCTGCGCGAGCACGGAGCGAAGCAAGTCACCCACCCGGAGCGCGGGCGGATGAGCTTCAAAACGATTGTCGAGACGATGGCAGGCCACGATCTGAATCACCTGGGCCAGCTGGAACGCATCGCCGGCTGAGGTGGTCAGGTCTCAGAATCGAAAACAAAATCTTATTCCAAGACCAATCCGCCCTAATAAGGCAGAAAGGGCACGGTGTCTTGAAAATGGCTGCAAGAATCCGGCGGCCGGCGCGTTCTCTCTCAAGACCGGTTCGGCGGGACCTTTTTGCCCTTTGCGGTGTCAAAGGAGAAAACGGCTCTGTTGTTCGGCAGGCGCGAGTGCTCTGCTCAAGCTCGCGTCGATGCTTCCCGGTTTGAATGGAGGGATCATGCGCCTGTTCGTGACCTGTTGTTGCCTCATCCTTTCTGGGTTTGCGCTGAGGGCGCAAACAATCAGCCATCCAACGCCGAAATCGAAAAAGGCAATGGCGGTTGTGAACACAGCGATTCCAGCGGGTGTCAAGGATTTGCCGGTGCGCAAGGTCGTGCTCTACAAGAATGGCGTGGGTTACTTTGAGCACGCGGGCACGGTGAGCGGAAACCAGCGCGTGACCATCGACTTCACATCGCCGCAGTTGAACGACGTGCTGCAATCGTTGACCGTGCTGGATGAAGGCGGCGGCAGGATTGCCGGAGTGAACTACAACTCGACCACACCGCTGGCCGAGCAGCTAAAGACGCTTTCGCTAGGCATGAACGATGATCCGACAGCGACGGATCTGTTTCAGTCACTGCGCGGCCAGCGAGTGGAGGTGACGGGTGCACCGGGCGGAACGATCACGGGACGGTTGATGACGATCGAATCGCGCATCGCAAAGACAGGCGGCGCGGACAGCGAAACAACCGTCGACAAGTTCTACCTGACACTGGTGGCGTCGTCGGGGGCGGTTCGAGTGATTGAGCTGACGCCGGCGCTCAGCGTGCGGCCCACCGACCCCGGTTTGCAGGACCAGTTGGACCGTTATCTCGAACTGCTTTCGACGGCGCACGCAACGGGCCTGCGGCATTTGACGCTGGACGCGCTGGGGCAGGGGCAGCGGGAACTGCGGGTGAGCTACATCAGCGAAGTGCCGGTGTGGAAGTCGACCTATCGGATTGTGTTTCCGCGCGAAGCGAACGGCAACGCGACCGTGCAGGGATGGGCCGTGGTGGACAACACGGTAGGTGCGGACTGGGATAATGTGCAACTGGCCCTGGTGGCCGGGGCACCGCAGAGCTTCATCCAGCCGCTATCGCAGCCGCTCTACACGCGGAGGCCGGAGATTCCGATTGCGGTTGCCGCAGAGACGACGCCGCAGACGCATGACGCGGCGGAGAGGGAGTTTGACCGGCCCGAGCTAAGCGCAAAGCTGATGGCGGCTCCTCCCGCGATTGGGAGTCCGATGAGTGGTAAAGCTTTGGGTCAATTGCAGGGAGCTTACCAGGGCGCCAGAGAAACGGTGACGGTGAACTCTGGCGCGGTCAGAAGTGATCGATTTACGGGGGGTCTTGGCGCAGGCAGCGGAGCAGGCATTGGCGGCTACGGCGGCGGCGTGTACCGGGCGAGCGATGCAATCGAGCAGGGAGACGTGTCGACGAACGCATTCGACGACTTCTTTGAATACGCGCTGGCCGCGCCGGTGACGATCCACAAGAATGAGTCGGCGATGGTGCCGATTTTGCAGCAGGATCTTCCGGCCGAGCATGTGACGCTGTGGAGCGCGAACGATGCAAGGCCGCTGCGGGCCGTGTGGCTGGAGAACAAGTCGAACCTGACGCTCGACTCGGGCAGTTTCTCGATCTTCGAAAACGGCGAGTTTGCAGGCGAGGGGCTGCTGGATCCGATCCATCCAGGGGAGAAGCGGCTTTTGAGCTATGCCGTGGACCAGGCGGTGAAAGTGCGGCGCTCTGGATTTGCAGATAAGCGCACGCTGCACCACATTGCAATGCGTGACGGCGTGATGGTGGAGACGACGAGCGAGAGGACGGAGACAACCTACACGGTGACCAATGGAGCGAACGAGGCGCGTATAGTCGTCTTAGAGCATCCGCGGCGTGACGGGTCGGAGTTGACAACCGACACCAAGCCGGCGGAGTCGACGGCGAATGCGTATCGCTTCAAGGTTGCGGTCGATCCGCATCAATCGTCGGAGCTGAAGGTGGGCGAGAAAACCGATCTTTTGCAGCAGATTGTGATCAACCCCGATTACGATCGGACTGCATTTCTTGCGGCTGTGAGCAAGTACACGCCGGAGCTGGAAAGAAAGCTGCGGCCGCTGATCGATGCCGAGACGGCGCTGGCGGATGTGAATCGCAAGCTTGGCGAGAACGAGCAGAAGCAGAAGACGCTAAGCGACGATGAAGCACGGATTCGCGACAACGTGACCGCGCTCAAGGGAAACGAAGCGGCAAAGCGGTTTGTGGATGAATTGAATCGTGCCGAGGATGATCTGGACGCGGCGCGCAAGGACGACGCGAGCCTGCAGCAGCAGCGTGAAGGGGCGCGGACGCATCTGTCTGACGTGATCGCAAAGCTTTTGTTTGAGACCGATCTGAGCGTGGTGACGCAAAGCAGCCAGCTTCAGTAGCGAATCAGGACTGGGTGCGACGGATCGGCGTAATGACAGACGGCTTGGAATGCCATTCCATCGCACAGAGAATGACCTGTGCGGTCGCTTCCTCATCTTCGCGGGAGGAGATCATGAGGTCGTAGAGGTGGGGATCGTTCCAGCGCTGGCCGAAGGTGAAGTCGAGGTAATGAGCGCGTCCCGTGTCGACCTCGCGGATCCGCTCTTCGATGTTGACGCCAGGCCCGAGACGCGAGCGTAACCGCTGCACCCGGTCATAGAAGGGCGCGTAAACGTAAGCGTGGAAGACGTCGGGTTTGCGTTGCAGGATGCACTGCGCGCCGCGACCCACGATCACGCAGCTTCCATCGGCGTGGGCCTGTTCAATGATCTGCCGGGTCAGCCTAGCCATGACATCCGGATCGAAACAATTGGCTTCATCGGGGACCACGCCGGCGGCCAGAGCAGCGCCGCGCATGGCGTGACGGTTCACGCGGGCCAGCCAGCCCTCCACGTGCTCATCGAAGTGGCTGACCACGCCGGGAGCGACGTGCGTTGCGCAGGCAATGGCCTCGATTAACGCACTGTCGAGCAGTTTCCAGCCGAGCCTGTCCGCCACGGCCCTTGCGATCCGCCCGCCGCCACTGCCAAATTCCCTTGAAACCGTCAGCACCCGGTAATCCATACGCACCTCCGTATCGCGCAAGCCCACATTAGGTCTGCGCGGAGCGGAATGCAGTGCCACGGAGCACACTTGATAACGGATTGCGGAATTGCCGTAAACTGATGACGGAATTGGCGAATCGCCCTGCTCGCGGGCTGCATTCAGGAGGACAACATGAAGAAAATCGGCGTCCTGTTCGGCATGGAAAACAGCTTTCCCGGCGCGCTGGTGGAACACATCAACGCGAGGAACGAGGATGGCATCCAGGCTGAGTTTGTCGAGACCAGCGCCGTTCATCTCGACAAGCCGTCGCCTTATGCGGTCATCGTGGACCGCATCTCGCACGATATTCCGTTTTACCGGGCGTTCCTGAAGCATGCGGCGCTGAGCGGGACGATCATCATCAACAATCCGTTCTGGTGGTCGGCGGACGACAAGTTTTTCAACTACTCGTTGGCGGCAAAGCTAGGCGTGGCGGTTCCACCGACGGTGATTTTGCCGCACAAGAAGCATCCGGAAGGGACGACGGACCGGTCGATGCGCAACCTAGAATATCCGCTCGATTGGGACGCGGTGTTTGCCTACGTGGGGGAGCACGGGTTCATGAAGCCGGTCAATGGCGGAGGGTGGCGCGATGTTTACCACATCCACAGCCGCGAGGAGTTCTTCCACGCCTACGACCAGTCGCACCAGCTATGCATGATGTACCAGAAGGCGGTGGAGTTCACGGAGTATTTCCGCTGCTACGTGGTTGGCCAGGAGAAGGTGCACATCATGCCATACGATCCGCGGCGGCCGCACCACGAGCGGTACGTACAGAATCCGCCGGCGTATGAGGCGAAGCTGCTGATGCGCGTGGAGGCCGATGCGCTGACACTGTGCCGCGCGCTGGGTTACGACCTGAACACGGTGGAATTCGCGGTGGAGAAGGGTATTCCGTATGCGATCGACTTCATGAACCCGGCGCCGGATGCGGATCTGCACTCGGTGGGGCAAGCGAATTTCGACTGGATCGTGAAGGAGGTGGCGGATCTCGCGATTGGAAAGGCAAAGCTGGCCCCGCTGATGCTGGATTTGAGGTGGTCGGGGTTCTTAGGTGCTTCGTCGGGGGCGAAGACGCCCGCGGTGAAGAAGACGGCGAAGAAGGCGGGGAAGAAAGCAGCCAAAGCCTCAGCGTCGGAGTAGCCGGCTGGCTCGGCTTTGTTGCAGGTACGTTGCACTTTTTTCACTGTGATTGCTCGCCTGCTTGGCTGGTTCTTTGTCGGCATTTTCTATGCCGTGGGGCCACTGCTGCTTCTGGTTGCGATTGTCTCGTCGATTCCCACGGTTTTCTTTGTTCGCAATGGCGTTGTCGCCGATGGAACCGTGATCGATCTAGATCGGGTTTATTCCAGCCGGCTCTCGAAGGAAGTGTACAAACCAATCGTGCGCTTTGCCACGCCCGATAGTCGAATCCGCTTGATGGTGGCGGACTCGAATGTCCGGTTGAAGCCGGGCGATCATATCCGTGTGATCTATCTCAAGGGCCACCCGGAAACCGCGCGCGTCGATACGATCGGGCAGCTTTGGATGCCGCAACTCATCTTCGCGATCGTGGGCGCATTGTTCAGCCTGTTTTCCGTGCGCGTGTTGGTGGGAAGAAGGCGAAGACGGCAGCTGATCGGTACCGGTGAAAGCGCCGGCGCGTCAGTTTGAACCGTTCCTCCGCGGCAAACAGCTTGCCGAAAAATGCCATCGGATGCAGAAGGCCTGTCAAAAGAGTCCGGCTAAAGCCAGGCCGATGTTGTGCAAGTAAGCCGCGCGAATAAATGCACCCTACGGACGAACAGTGGGGACCCCGATAAATCCGTGCCCTTTCGAAACAGGCGAAACCTCATTCGTCTGTTTACCCGATCCTCCGGAAGGTGAGGTTGATGCGGTAGGGGCCGGTGAGCGGGTGGCTGCCGGGCTTTAGAGGCTCTACGCCGTGAAAGCACATGCGCGCGGGTCCGCCCCAGACAAAGACGTCTCCATGCTCGAGGAGGAAGTGGCGCGGCTTGCCGGTGCGCTCGAGTCCGCCAAAGAGGAAGACGCAGGGAAGTCCGAAGGAGATGGAGACGATGGGCTGGTCGAAGTCGCGCTCGTGGCGATCCTGGTGCAGTCCGAGCCTGGTTCCAGCCTGGTAGCGATTAATGTGGCAGGAGTCGGGGCGAAAGTGGGGGAAGCCGGCGCGCACGGCACAGCGCAAGGCAAACTCACGCAGCACGCGCGGCATGGGTGGCCAACATCGGCTGGCCGGATTTTGCGAATCCCAGCGGCGCGCGAAGGCGGCAGGATCTCCGCAATCGGTGACCATGACGGACATGGGAAGTCCGCTGGGAGTGGTGGCGTTGTGCAATGGCGCAGCGGCCACGATCTGGTCGACGGCAGCCAGGAACTCGCGATCCTCGGGAAGGGCGAGGCCGCGCATGAGGACGGCGCCTTCGGTGACTTCCTCGTAGGTCGGCTCGGTATCGAGTTGGGTGAAAAGGTTCATGGCACGAAGGCATCATAGCTCAAAAGCGAATAAAAAGCGAAAATATCTTGCCGTACAATAGGCGGGAAAAGCTGCAAATCCCTTTCGGAGAGACAAATGCGGCCATCCTTCTCACTTGGCATTGAAGAGGAGTACCAGACCGTCGACCCGGCGACGCGGGACCTGCGCTCCCATATCCAGACGGAGATGCTGGCTCAGGGCAAGATGCGTCTGCAGGAGCGGGTGAAGGCGGAGATGCACACGTCGGTGGTCGAGGTGGGCACGCGCGTTTGCAAGAACATCGATGAGGCCCGCGAGGACATCAACGAACTGCGGCGCGAGATGATCAAGCTGGCAAAGGAGCACAATCTGCAGCTTGTAGCCGGCGCGACACATCCATTTGCGGACTGGCGCACGCAGGAGATTTATCCCGACCCGCGCTATCACCAGGTCGTGAAGGACCTGCAACTGGTAGCGCGGGCGAACCTGATCTTCGGCCTGCACGTGCATGTGGGGATCGAGGACCGGGAAGCGGCAATTCGCATCATGAATTCGATGCGCTACTTTTTGCCGCACATCATGGCGCTGGCGACGAACTCGCCGTTCTGGCTGGGGCTGAACACGGGATATAAGGGATACCGGGCAAAGGTGTTCGAGAATTTTCCGCGTACGGGGATTCCGGATGCGTTTTCGAGCTACTCGGAGTTCGAGAACTACGTGAGCCTGCTGGTGCGGACCAACTGCATTGATAACGCGAAGAAGATCTGGTGGGACATCCGGCCGCATCCGTTTTTCAATACGGTTGAGGTGAGGGCGTGCGACATTCCGCTGCGCGCCGAGGAAACGGTGGCGATTGCGGCGCTCATCCAGGCGACTGCAGCGTACCTCTACAGGCTGCACGCGGCGAACCAGGACTTTCGGCAGTACACGCGCTCGCTGATCGCGGAGAATAAGTTTCGCGCGGTGCGCTACGGGCTGGACGGCAAGCTGATTGATTTTGGCAAGCAGCAGGAGATTCCGCTGCGCGACCTGATCGAGGAGTACCTGGCGCTGATCGATCCTGAAGTTGAGGAGCTGGGCAGCCGTGAAGCGATCGACGGCGTGCGCAAGATTCTTGCGACCGGGACGGGAGCCGACCGGCAGTTGAAGGTGTTTGAGGAGACCAACGGCGACCTGAAGGCCGTGGTGGATTACATGGCGGAGGAGACAAGGGCAGGATTGTGAGTCACCTCGAGACAGGGATCAGGGATCAGAAGAGCAGGGACCGAGGGAACAATGGACTGAGGGAATGCAGGGACGAGGCGCCTAGGGACGGGGGACGAAGAACCTTTGCTCAGTCGCGTTGAAGAGGTATCGATCAAAGGGAGGCTTGGTGATGCGCA
>Ga0335073_10007606_pt1 | contig 15209 bp, 18 predicted proteins | sample Lox_Sample_22_FD_207093 | JGI IMG/M metagenome (GOLD analysis project Ga0335073, IMG submission 207093) | Soil microbial communities from Loxahatchee National Wildlife Refuge, Florida, United States - Lox_Sample_2.2 | ecosystem: Environmental > Terrestrial > Soil > Wetlands | place: USA... | reverse complement strand
TGGCGTGCGGCACGCCGGTCATCGCCGCCGCGGCCGGCGCCGCGCGAGACGCCGTCGTCGACATGACCACCGGCCTGCTCATGCCACCCGGGCGGCCCGCACAGCCCGCCCAGCTCAGTATGCGGGTACGGCGGTTGCTGGGCAACGAGCTGCGGCACGAGGCCTACGGGATCGCGGCCACCGACCGGGCCCGGTCCAGGTATTCGTGGGAGCGCATCGGCCGCGAGACCCTGGCCGCCTACGCCCGGTGCGTGCGGCGGCCGGATCCCGCCGACGAGCTCCAGAGCGCACCGCTGCAGCGCGCCCCGGCCGCCCCGGCCGCCGCGTCGGCGGCCCGGCGGGTGCCGGCCGGGACGTCCGCGTAGCGGCCCAGCGCTACCGGATTGAGAACGCCAGCGCGCCGCCCAGGCAGGCCAGGCCGATGACGATCCAGGTGATGTAGTCGTTGACGACACCGCTCTGGAAACGGTCAATGGGCCGGGCCAGGCCGCGGCCCGGCTCGAATCCCCGGCGCAGCCCGGGCAGGCGACGCCAGTAGAGCGCGAGGAAGGCCAGGACAACCGCGCCGAGGGCCGAGCCCACGCCGGTGGCCACATCGGCCACGGTAATCCCGGTGCCCTCGGCCGGGACGATGGCCACGGGATGCGCGACGCGGGCGCCGGACAGCACGGTGGCGTTGTAAGCGGCCTGGTCCTCGAACCGCACGGCCCCGGCCTCAACGGCCGGCCCGAGATGCGGCACGAAGACCAGGCCGATCGCGGCCACGACCAGGACGGCGGCGGGAACGATCATGGATCGCGGAGTCCTGTTCCTGGCCTGCTCGGTCTCGCTGGTTTCCTCGGAGGCCTCCTTGGCCATCTCCGGCTCCTCGCCCGGCGGGTCGCCCAGCCCGTAGAAGACTCCTCCGGCCACGCGCAGCACGGCGCCGCCGATCAGGACCGAGCAGCCGACGAAGACGACGATGACCCAGGTCAGGCCGCGGGCGGAGGAACTGTCCTCAATCCAGCCCTTGCCCAGGAAGGTCGCGAACGGTGGCAGGTCGGACAGGCCGAAGGCGGCCAGCGTGAACACCACGCCGGTTACCCGGAGGCGGCGGCCCCGCCCGTGCAGCGCGGTCTCGTTGACCGACCCGAGGCGGTGCAAGACGATACCCACGCACAGGAACAAGCTCGCCTTCACCAGCGCGTGACCGGCCACGTACAGCGCGGCGCCGGCCAGCCCAAGCGGCGTGAGCAGGGCGAAGCCGGTCAGGAACATGCCCGCGTGACTGATCGTGGAAAAGGCGAGCAGCCGCTTGAGGTGCCGCTCCCGGAAGCAGAACAGCGCGCCCACCACCGCGGTGAGCAGCCCGAGAGCCACGAAGGCGCTGGTGATGACCGTCCGGTGGCCCAGGGCCTGGCCGAACATCGACCAGTACACCCGGGCGATGCCGTACAGCCCGAGTTCCACCATGACCCCGGAGAACAGCACGCACACCGGCGTGGGGGCCACGGCGTGCGCGTCGGCCAGCCAGAAGTGGAACGGCACGATCGCGCTCTTGATCAGCAGGCCCGCGATGATCAGCAGGAACGCCACCACAACCAGGCCGTCGGGCCGGTGCCGCGCGATGTCCTGGCCGATCTGGGCCATGTTCAGCGCGCCGGTGCGGCCGTAGATGACCGCGATCCCGGACAGCGACAGGTAGGCGCCGACGCTGTTGGTGATCGCGAAGTTCAGCGCGCCCTGGAGCGGCCCGCGTTCTTCTGGCCGGTACGCGGTCAGCGCGTAGGCGGAGACCCCCATCAGCTCGAACCACACGAACAGGTCGAAGATGTCACCGGTCAGGCAGAATCCGGTCATGCCCGCCAGGAACGTCAGCATCAGCGTGTGGTAGAAGGTTCCGACCCGCTGGAAGTACCGCCAGGAAAAGACCATGGCCGCGGTGACCAGGAGCGCGGCCAGGGCGGCCAGCCCGGTGCTGAGCGGCCCGGCCGCGAAGTCAATGCCGATGGCGATCCGGTGCGAGGGCCGGAACCCGGCAAACCAGTACACCACGTCGCCCGCAGCGGTGCGGGACAGCAGCACCAGCAGCATGACGGTGACGGCGGCGCTGGTGGCGATCGCGGCTCCGTCCAGGACCCGCCGCCGGTGGCGCAGCACCGGGTTCAGCGCGGATATCGCCGCGGCCGCCAGCAGCGGAACCACGACGGCCAGGGCAGGCAGCTGGTCCACGGCCCGCGCTCAGCCCTTGAGCTGGACGAGCTCGTGCGGGTCGAGCGTGCCGAACCGCTTGTGCGCCTGGATGGCGAACGCCAGCAGCAGCGCGGTCACGGCCGCCTCGACCACGACGTCGGTCAGGGCCAGGGCCTGGACCACCGGATCCACGGCCGGGGTGTGGTTCGGGACGTCGGAGAAGTACGGCGCGACCGCCCCGGTCTTGTAGCCCACGGCGAGCAGCAGCACGTAGGTCGACGACTGCACCACGATCAGGCAGACGATCAGGTGCACCAGATGCCGGCTGGTGACGATGCCGTACAGGCCCACGGCCAGGATCCAGACCACGACGACGAACGGGAAGATCTGCATCAGCGGCTTTCCTCACGGAGCAGGAGCGTCTGGTCGAGAAGCTCGCCAACGATCAAGATGAACGCGGCGCCGACCTCCACTCCGACGAAAAAGCTAATGAGAGCGATGGTCCCGGACGAGCTCACGGCACCCGGTATGGTGCCGCGCGGCAGGAAATTGGCCAGGTACGGCAGCCCCATCGCCACGGCGGCGATGCCCACGGCCGCGAAGCCGCCCGCCCCGAGCGCTTCCACGGCGTCGGTCACATCGACCGGGCTGATCCGCTCGAAGACGAGGAACCTCCCGGCCAGGTACACGAGGACGAAAGCAGTGGCCAGCACCACCCCGCCCTGGAAGCCGCCGGACGGGCTGGTCTGCGCGTGCGAGGCCAGGTACCAGCCCATGACCACCGTGGGCCCGGTCAGGATCAGCGCCACCATGCGGATGGCCTCACTGGTGGGCGGCACGCGCCGGTCCACCGCCTCGTCCCTGGGCTCGCTCTCGCGCTCACCCCGCAAGTGCCGCAGCACGATGGCCATCCCGCTGGCCGCGACGAAGAGGATGAACTCCTCGCCGAGGGTGTCGAATCCGCGGTAGGAGAAGTTGATGGCCGACACCACGCCGGTGGCGTTGGTCTGGGCCACCGCGATGCGGTTGATGATGTCGCCGTACGGCCCGGGGTAATTGCCGAAGCCGGGCAGGCCAGTCAGGCCCCACAGGAAGAACGCGCCCAGGCCGGCCATGCCGGCCAGGAAAACCCAGCGACGCTGGCCCGGCGTCATTTCTCCCGCCTCTTGACCTTGGCCAGGGCCAGCAGCAGCAGGATCGGCAGGGCCACCGCGCCCACGGTGAGCTCGGACAGGGTGACGTCGGGCGCCTGGAAAGCCAGGAACAGGATCGCGAGCAGCAGGCCATAGACGCTCAGCACGATCGCCTGCCTGGCCGGCACCCTGGTCAGCGCGACGGCGGTCGCACCCAGCGCCACCAGCACCAGAATCGTCACCTGCAGGGTGTCCATGAGACCCGGCGTGACCGAGTATGGCGTGACCACGGCGACCAGGTGGGACCCGTTCAAGATTCCTCTCCCGGTGAGCCGCGATCACGGCCAGCGCCGGGGCGCCAGTCACCCTTGTCCCTGATCCGCGCGGCCCGGATGGTGGCGTGGCTCAGGAACGGGCCGGCGATCACGATGAAGACCAGCGCCAGCCAGGTCTGCGCGGTGTTCTCGGTGAGCCCGGACTGGGCCAGCACCGCCAGGCCGACGATGACCGGGGCCACCAGCGCGATTGGCGTGACGAAGTGCAGCTTCTGGTAGACGTCGCGCATCACCAGCAGGCCGACCGTTGAGGCGAGCACGATCGCCACGGCCAGGCCGAGCAGCACGTCGGCGAGCACGCCCCGCGCGGTCACAGCCAGCGCTCCAGCAACCGGACGAACACCAGCCCGCTGCCGAGCAGGAGCACGGCGAGCAGCACCGGCAGCTCGAACTCGCCAGACCGCTGGAAGCCTTCGGACAGCAGCACGAGCACCATCACGATGATCGAGCTGATCGCCTCGTACGCCACCACGGCCGACATGAGCTGCCCGCGCACCACCACGATTCCGCATGGGATCGTGGCGATCAGCATGGCGATGGCCGCGATGATGAAGCCGTTGTTCACTCCCCCGCCTCCGCGCCCTGGTTCACCACGAGCTGGTGGATGATCATGACCTCGCGCTGGGCGTCGAGTCCGGCCGCGATTGAGTTCGGCGCCACGGACTTACCGCCGATGAGCAGCACACGGCGGGTCTCGCCTTCCGCGGTATCGCTGCCGTACCGCACCGGAACCTGGCGGAAGCCGCTGGGGGGCTGCTCGCCCCGGACCAGGCGCCGCCACAGCGCCGCGAACACGATGCCCATGTCCGAGACCACCTGGCCGGGCAGCGAGAGAGCGGGAACCACCCACCCGATCCGCATCCGGAACCGGGTGCCCGCCTGGTAGAAGGCGACCTCGGCGAGAAAGGCGCCGAGCGCGGCCGCCCCCGCGCCGGCCAGCAGCTCATCCGGCTCGATCGAGTTGTCCAGGATCACCCAGAACGACATGAGCAGGACCCACCAGACCAGCCAGGCGCCCACCCGGCGTGCGGGCTCGTCGCGCCGGGCGGTCTTGGCGCGCCCGGAACCGCGCCGGGCCTCACCGGTCACGGCGCCGCCTCGGCCCCGCTGGACAGGGCCGGCGGGAACAGGGCCGGCTGGAACAGTGTCGGCTGGAACAGTGTCGGCTGGAACAGGGTCGGCTGGAACACGCGCGTCACCTTCCCGTGCGGTGATCGCGCAAACCTTGAGCCGGGCCGCAGCGCTGAGATCTGACGGCGCCGAGATGGATGCTCGGCGCTACCCCGGGTAGCTGATTGTCATGGTGACCGGCGGCGGGGACAATTGGCCCCGCCGGACGGGTTCCGGCGTGAAGGCGGCCGCGCCTGGCGTGGCGCTTGCGGCTGGGCACGACGAGATGGTTGCGGATAGTGCGCCCGAGGGCGCGCGCCGGGTGCCGGAGGGCGCCGGTCGGGCGGAGGGGGGTGCCGCCGGGACGAAGAAGAGTGCCGCCGGGCGGGTGCGCCGCCCGGCCGACTTGCTGTTCGCGGTGCTCTCGCTCGCGGTCGTCGCGGTGGTGCTCGGCTCTATCCGGGCTCTCCCGCTGGGCAGCACGGAGCTGGCCGACGACGTCTCGGCCTGGGTACATCACATTCCTCGCTGGCTGTCGTTCGCGGCCGAAGTGGTGTCCGGCGTCGGCTGTTTCGCGCTGGCGGTCATTGCCCTGGTGGAGCTGGTCCGCGGCCAGTGGCGGGACGCGCGCAACGCGGCCGTCGCCGGGTTCACCGGCGCCGCGGCGACCGTGGCCGCGGCGGCCGTGTGGCGGACCGAGCACGGCACGGTCCAGCGCGCCGTGCTCCACGGCAGCAATCCCTCCATCTTCGTGGTGGACACCGCGTTCGTCGCGTTCGTGGTGGGGACCGACCTGACCCGGCGTTCGCACTGGTCGCGCTGGTGGCCGTGCGCGGTTGTGGCGTTGCTGATCAGCGGGCTGGCCGTGGGCGCGCTGACCCCGTTCGCCGTGGTGCTCGTGTTCTTCGGCGGGGTCTCGGCCGGGTGGCTGGTGCGCTGGCTGCTCGGCGCGGCGTCGGTCCTGCCGGGCCCGGCCGAACTCGTGGCCTGGCTCAGGAGTCAGGGCGCGGCCGTCCATGAGCTGGCCGCGGACCGCCGCGCACGGCTGGCAGGCACGCTGAACGATGGCACCCGGATCCAGGTGCGCCTGTACGGCCGTGACACCCGGGGATCGGGCCTGGCGCGGCGCCTGTGGGCGCTGGCCAGGCTCGAGCCCGCGGCCGCGGGCCACATCGCGATCAGCTCACGGGCGCAGCTCGAGCAGCTCGCGCTGGCCTGCACCCTGGCGCGGCAGGCCGGCGTGCCCTGCCCCGCGGTGCTGCTATTCGGCCAGATGCCCGGCGAGACGCTGGTGCTGCTCATGACCGTGCCGTCCGGGGCTCCGCTCGGCGGCGCCCTGACCACACCGGATGCCACATCGTTGTTCGCCTCGCTGCGCGCCCTGCACCACGCCGGCATCGCCCATCGCGACCTGCGGGCGGAGAACCTGTTCGTCTCGGAGAAGTCGGCGGGTTTCCGCTCGCTCGACGCGTCGGTACCCGCCGCGAGTGAACTGGCCCGCCGTCTTGACCTGGCCCAGGCCCTGGCCACCCTGGCTCCGGCGGTGGGGCCGCGGGGCGCGATCAGGGCCCTGCGGGACGGGTACGGGACCGTCGACTACCGGGCCGTCGCGGCCGTCCTGCAACCGGCCGCCCTGGCGCCCTGGGGATGGCGGGCGATGCGGGCCAGCCAGGCCTGCCTGAACGAGGTGCGCGGCGAGCTTCTCGGACCCGGCGCCGCCGTGCCGACGGCCCGGCTCGAGCGCTTCCGCTGGCGCACCGTGGCCAGCGCGGTCGCCCTCACCGTCGCCGCCTACCTGCTGATCGGCGAGTTCTCCGGCGCGGACATCCTCGGCACGCTCAGCCGCGCCAATCTCGGCTGGTTCGCGGTGGCGGTCCTCGCCTCGGCGGTCACCTACCTGGCGGCCGCCGAGAACCTGGCCGCGTTCGTGCCCAAGCGCCTGTCGATCGTCCGCGGCTTCGGCGTCCAGCTGTCCACGGCGTTCGTCGGCGTGGCCATGCCGCCGACCGTCGGCCACGTGGCGGTCAACGCCCGCTACCTGCACGGCCAGGATGTCGACGAAAGCTCCATCGCCGTGGCGGTGACGATGTCCCAGGTGGTGAACATCGTCACCACCGTGCTGCTGCTGATCATCTTCGCGTTGCTCACGGGCTCCGGGCTCAGCCGTTTCAAGATCGCACCAGGCACCGACGTGCTCATCGGCCTGGCGGCCATCGCCGCGATCATCATCATCCTGGTAGCCGTGCCGCAGACCCGCGCCAGGCTGGCCGAAATCGTATGGCCACACCTGCGCAGCATCGGGCCCCGGCTGGTCGACGCCGTCTCCCGCCCGCTGCGGCTCGCGGTCAGCGCGGGCGCCAACCTGCTGCTCACCGCCGCCTACCTGGTCGCGTTCATCGCCGCGCTGCGGGCCGTCGGCGCCTATCCGCCCATCCTGCCGGCCGCGATCGTCTACCTGGCGGGCAACGCGGTGGGATCGGCCGCCCCGACGCCGGGCGGCATCGGCGGTGTCGAAGCCGTGCTCGCGGCCGGGCTGACGGCCATCGGGATTCCCGCGCACGAATCGATCCCCGCGGTGCTCCTGTTCCGGGTGGCGACCTTCTGGCTGCCGATTCCGGCAGGCGGAGTGGTTTACCTGCTGCTGCGGCGGCGCGGCGTCCTTTAAGCCTGGGCCACCTGACTGGACCCGGCGGCTTCGCGCGGCGGCGGATGAAGTCGCATCAACCGCGGATTGCTGGGCACGGTCTATGAGCGGGGCGCGGGATGGCGGACGCAGCGCCCCGACGAGAACTCCCCAGACAGGAAGGATGAATCTCATGGCGAACCAGCTTGAGGGCCGCCGGATCGCGTTCATGGCCGCCAACGAAGGCATGGAGCAGGTGGAATTCGTCAAGCCCTGGCAGGCGGTCAAGGAAGCGGGCGGAACCCCGGAGCTGCTCTCCCCCAAGCCCGGTCAGGCACAGGCCTTCAACCACCTGGACAAGGGCGACGCGTTCCCGGTGGACCGGGCCATAGCCGACGCGAACCCTCGCGATTACGACGCCCTCGTCCTGCCCGGCGGCGTCGCTAATCCCGACGAGCTGCGCCGGGTGCCGGAGGCGGTGGAGTTCGTCCGCTCGATGTTCGCCGCAGGCAAGCCAGCGGCGGTGATCTGCCACGGGCCGTGGACCGTGGTGGAAGCGGATCAGGTGCGTGGCCGGACCCTGACCTCCTGGCCGAGCCTGCAGACCGATATCCGCAACGCGGGCGGGACATGGGTCGACAAAGAGGTACAGGTCTGCGCCAACGGTCCCAACGTGCTGGTGACCAGCCGGAAGCCTGATGACCTGCCGGCCTTCTGCCAGCAGTTTGTCACCGAGTTCCAGCGTCAGACCCAGTCGGCCTGACCAGAGCAACCGCCAGCAATGGACCGGGAGGCACGTTATAGCGTGCCTCCCGGTCCATCCACGGCCGCGGGCAGCCCGGACAGCGCCGCGCCCAGGTCAGGGAAGATAGCGAACAGGTCGCCGAGTCCGATGATCTCGAAGACCCGCAGCACAGCGTGGGCCTTGACCACCAGCCGGATCTCAGCACCGCCCGCGTGAGCGTGCTTGCGCAACGCGATAAGTTCTCTTGCTCCACTGGTGTCACAGAATGTGCTCGCCGTCATGTCCACGATAAGCATGACCGCGCCCTGGTCGACAACGGAAGCCAGCTCCTGGCTGATCTGCTGGCTGTTCGATACGTCGATCTCTGGCGGCAGCGTGACGACCGCCCAGCGGCCAAGCCAGCTTGTCGGGCACGGCATCGCTCCCACAACCAATCCAGGACCTGGAACACCACGGGCGTATGGAACCCGTATTGATTATTCCCCAGACGGAGCGGCTGCGCGCTGCGGCGCGGAACGACAGCAGCCCTGTTACCGATGCCCGCGGTGACCGTTGGCGGTCGCGGTCTCACGGGGCCAGTAGCGGAGCTGGCGGCACTGGCTCAGGAAGCCAGCGGGATCGGCTCGGCCGTTGCTGAACTCGATGAACCCGTCGTCCATATGCCGGTCGATTCCGGTCGCCTCGAACAGCGGCACGGCATCGGGCACATAGCCGATGAACTTGCTGTGCGCGTAGGCGTTGGTGACGAAGTCCCGCGCCGCGGGGCTGCTGGCCAGCTCCGGTGCGCCTTCGGCCGACGGGAGCAAGACGACGGCGTCGTACAGGACCGACGGGCCCCCGTCGACCTGCTGGTCCGCCTCGATCTTCGTCCCCTCGCTGGTCTCGACGCCGCCGACGGCCGGGGCCACGAGCTCGACGTTGACGCCCTCCTCCTTGGCCGCCGCCGTCAGCCCGGTCAGCAGCTTGGCGTCCGCGCCGTCGGTGACCAGCACGCCGATCTTCCGGCCCGTGAAGCTCTCCGGCCCGTTGGCCAGGATGCTGAGAGCCGGCGATTCCGGCAGATCGGTGATGGGCTCGCGAGCCGCCGGGGCCTTGTCCGGAAGCTCGGCCAGGCCGAGGCCATCGGCTACCTGCTGGGCCAGGTCCTCGTCGACGTTGCGCAGCCCGGCGACCATGCGGGCGCGGATCTCGATCTTTTCGCACTTGCTCAGCTCGAACGTGAAGGCATCGGCGATGTGACGCTGCTCGACCTTGGTCTGGCTGATATAGAACTGGCGGGCCTGGCTGTAGTGGTCGGCGAAGCTCTCCGGCCGCAGCCGCCGCTTCGGCCCGGACTCCGCCGAGGGGTAGCTCGAGAAGCCTGCACTGGGGTTCTCCCGCGGGCCGCCCTCGTCCGGCGCCCAGGAGTTGGGCTCGTAGTTGGCCCGGGTCACCGGGTTGACCGTGGCCATGTGGCCGTCCTGCTGGAAGTGCGCGATCGGGCACTTGGGCGCGTTCACCGGCAGGTTGGTGAAGTTCGGGCTGCCCAGCCGCTTGAGCTGAGTGTCCAGGTAGGAGAAGTTACGGCCCTGCAGCAGCGGGTCGTTGGTGAAGTCGATGCCGGGCACGATGTTCTGGGTGCAGAACGCGACCTGCTCGGTCTCGGCGAAGAAGTTGTCGACCACCCGGTCGAGCACGAGCCGGCCCACCATCCGCAGCGGGACCTGCTCCTCTGGGATGATCTTGGTCGGGTCGAGCACGTCGAACTCGAACCGGTCGGCGAACTCCTCGTCGAATAGCTGCAGGCCGAGCTCCCATTCCGGGAACGAGCCCTGCTGGATCGCCTCCCACAGGTCGCGCCGGTGGAAGTCCGGGTCGGCGCCGTTGATCTTGACCGCCTCGTTCCAGACCACCGACTGCAGCCCCTGCTTCGGCTTCCAGTGGAACTTCACGAACGTCGACTTCCCGTCCGCGTCCACCAGCCGGAAGGTGTGCACGCCGAACCCCTGCATGAACCGGAACGACCGCGGGATGGCCCGGTCGGACATGATCCACATCAGCATGTGGGTCGCCTCGGGCATGAGCGAGGCGAAGTCCCAGAAGTTGTTGTGCGCCGTCTGCGCCTGCGGGAAGCCGCGGTCGGGTTCCTGCTTGGCCGCGTGGATGACATCGGGGAACTTGATCGCGTCCTGGATGAAGAACACCGGGATGTTGTTCCCGACCAGGTCCCAGTTGCCTTCCTTGGTGTAGAACTTCACCGCGAACCCGCGCACGTCGCGGGCCAGGTCGCCGGAGCCCTTGTTGCCGGCCACGGTGGAGAACCGCACGAACGCCTCGGTCCGCTCGCCGGGCCGCTGGAACAGGTCGGCGCGGGTAATCCCGGCCAGCGACTCGTAGTTCTCGAAGAACCCGTGCGCGCCGAAGCCCCGGGCGTGCACCACCCGCTCCGGGATCCGTTCATGGTCAAAGTGAAAGATCTTCTCCCGGAAGTGAAAATCCTCCAGCGCATCGGGGCCGCGCTCGCCCACCCGCAGCGTGTTCTGGTCATCCCCGACCACCACGCCCTGCTGCGTGGTCAGGCTCGGCCGCCGGCGTCCCGCAATCTGGTGCGTCTCACCGCCGGATCCGCGCTCGACGCGCTCTTGGCCGTATGTCACGCTCTGGCGGGCATTATCTGAGTTGTTCGGCATGCCGGGCCCCCCGTGTCGGCGTTCATGTGTCCGGACTCGGCTTCCCTCCCCAGCCCGGCCGAGGGCAAACCTCGCGGCGGAACCTCATCCCGCGTCATCCCGCTTCCGCCCGCTGCACGGCCGGCATAAGCAGCGGATACCGGGGAAGCCTGTACCGGCGGCGAGCGGGAAGGGGAGGAATCTGCATGGTCACGTGTGGTGCGCCCATGGCGCTCGAGTTGCCAGGCTGGGCCGAGTCGCTAGTGGAGGCGTGCCAGAGTTCGGGCGAGGACGTAGATACCGCCGTGAACCTGGCCGAGCACTACGGCAGGCTGCTCCCTCAGCCTGGCTGCGGGCAGACGGCACAGCGCTGGGCGGTATTGGCCGCGGCGGGCGAGCACAACCTCACGGTCGCCCGGGTGCTCGAGGCACATAGTGACGCCCTGGCGATCCTGGCCGAAGCCGACGAATCGGTGCCAGACGGCACCTGGGGAGTATTCGCCGCGGAAGCGGCGCCGCACCGTCTCGAGGCGCATGATCGTAACGGCCATGCCGTCTTGACCGGCGTCAAGCCGTGGTGCTCGCTTGCCGGCCGGCTGGACTCAGCTCTGGTAACCGCGCGCGTCGGCGACGGGCGGCAGTTGTTCCGGGTCAGCCTGCGGCATCCGTCGGTGACGCCGGAGGCGCCCGGGGCGTGGGTCGCGCGCGGTTTGCGGAACGTCACCAGCGCGGCCGTGCGGTTCGATGGCACCCCGGCCGACCCGGTCGGAGCCCCGGGCTGGTACCTCGCCCGGCCCGGGTTCGCGTGGGGCGGAATGGGCGTGGCCGCATGCTGGCACGGCGGGGCCCGCGGCCTGCAGGCCACGCTGGCACGCCGGTCAGCCGGACGCGCGGGTGAGCTTGCTTCCCTCCACGTCGGCATCGTAGACGCCGGACTGCACGCCTCCGAATCCGTGCTCGCCGGCGCCGCAGCGGCCATCGATGCCGGAACCGCCGAAGACACGGCCGGGGAGACACTGGGGCTGCGGGTGCGGGCCGTGGTGGCCAGCGTGGTCGAGCGGACCATCGGGCAAGTCGGGCACGCGCTCGGCCCGGCGCCACTCGCTTTCGACGACGACCACGCGCGACGGGTGGCCGATCTCGAGTTGTACGTGCGCCAGCATCATGCCGAACGCGACCTGGCCCGGCTCGGCAGCGCTGTGCTGGCGGGCCACAGTGACCGGAACTCCAGTTGATCCGGCGCGTCGCGGTGGTCGTCCCGGCTGCCAACGAAGAACGGCTTATCGGTAAGTGCCTGTCCAGCATCGGCGCCGCGCGAACGCATCTGTACCGCAGCCGCTCGAACATCCAGGTCCGGATCGTGGTTGCCCTGGACAACTGCGGCGACTCGACGGCGGCGATCGCCGCAGCCTTCGGCGACGTGCAGTTGGTCACGATCACCGCCGGGAGCGTGGGCACTGCCCGGCGGGCCGGGGCCAGCGCCACCCTGGCCGGCACCGGCCCCGCCAGTGAACTGTGGCTGGCCAATACCGACGCCGATTGCGAGGTCCCGGTGAACTGGCTGACGTCCATGGTGAACGAGGCACGGCTGGGCGCCCACATGGTCCTGGGAACGGTACTGCCCGGCTCCGGTCTGCGCGCGTCGGCCCGGGTCGAGTGGGCCAGCCGCCACCACTTGCGCGATGGTCACCCGCACATACACGGGGCTAACTTCGGGATACGGGGTGACGCCTACCTGGCGCTCGGCGGTTGGCAGCCGCTGGTAACCGGCGAAGATGCCGACCTCGCCCAGCGCGCGGCGCTGACGGGGCATCTGCGGATCTCCCGGATCGCCTCGATTCCCGTGATGACGAGCGTGCGCCGGGACGGCCGGGCACCACGCGGGTTTTCCAGTTATCTGCGCGCCCTGGAAGCTACGGGCGTCCGCGGCGGATCCGGCGAGCCAGGAGGCGGCTTGGCCTGCGAGACTGCCGGGGCGTGGTCATGACCGGCGCGGGCGCCCGGCCCGGCCCGGCGGACCCCATCGACGGGCTCGGCACCAGCGAGGAGTACGATGCGCTGTTCCCGGTGGTGCGCCGATGATCCTCGAGCCTGCCTACTTCGACCGGATGTACGCGGAATCTAGCGATCCCTGGGGCTTTACCAGCCGCTGGTATGAGAGGCGGAAGTACGCCATCACCCTCGCCATGCTGCCCCGCGAGCATTACCCAGACGCGTTCGAGCCGGGCTGCTCCATCGGGGTCATGACCGAGCAGCTCGCCGCTCGCTGCGGCCGGCTCCTGTCCTGCGATGTTTCCGCAGCTGCGGTGCGGTCGGCCGCGCAGCGGACCTCGGACCTGCCCGGCGTCCACGTGGAGCAGCGCGTCCTGCCCCGCGACTGGCCAGCCGGGAACTTCGACCTCATCGTCTTCTCCGAGATGCTGTACTACTTCGGCGGAGATGACCTGCGGCGCGTCCTCGATATGTCGGTGACTGCGCTGCGCCCCGGCGGCACCCTGCTCGCCGTCCACTGGCGGCATCCGGTGCCGGAGTATCCACGCACTGGGGACAACGTCCATGAGGCGCTGGCTGGCCAGCCCGGCCTGAACCGGATCGCCCGGCACACCGAACCCGACTTCCTCGCCGAGGTCTACCTGCACGGGGCGCCTGTTTCGGTGGCGCAAGCCACCGGGCTGGCCTGACCCGGGGCACATCGCGGCCCAGCCCGGCCGCTGTCCGGTGATACAGGTTTACCGGTGGACAGCCGGGTAGCACGAGCCTGACGTACTCCAAGAGAGAAATGTCATGACTCAACAGCCCCACGTTCCGAGCTCGCGCCTTAGAAGCCAGGTTGCCGCGGCGGGGGCCGCCGCCTGGCCCGGGAGGCACCCCCGGTCAATGCATAAGCCGCGCCGGGTGGGCATAACGGAGAGATCGTCAGCGTCCGGTGTGGAGGGATCATGACAGCGATAGGCACCACGCGCGCCGGGCATGATCTGCTCGGCATTTACCTCAACGATCACCTCGCAGGCGCGACCGGCGGGGCCGAGCTAGCCCGGCGGGTGGCAGGGTCACACGGCGGCGAGCAGGCCGAAACGCTGCGGCGCTTCGCCGCTGAGGTCGCGCAGGATCGGGCCGAACTGCTGGAAATCATGGCCGCGCTGGGAGTCCCGGTCCGCGGGTACAAGGTCTGGGCCGCGTGGGCCGGGGAGAAGGCCGCGCGGCTGAAGTTCAACGGCCACCTTCTATCCCGGTCGCCCCTCAGCAGCCTGGAGGAACTCGAGATGATGCGGCTGGGAGTGGAGGGCAAGGCCGCGGGCTGGCGCACGCTGCGGAACCTTGCGCAGACCGACTCCCGGCTCGAACCCGGGCGGCTGGACGAGCTCATCTCCCGGGCCCGGCGCCAGGCGGATCTTCTGGAGGAACTCCGGGTGCGCGCCGCGGACCAGGTGATCGGCCAGGGACGAGACAGCCGGTGACAGCCCGCGCCGGGCTGCTGTGCGGCAGCGGCCGTGATCGCGAAGGGCCGCCTGCAGAGGCCGTGCCCCAGGCGCCTGAGCAGGCCGTGGGCAGCGCCGCGGGCGCGCGCCAGAAGGCGGTGGATCTGGCGACCGCGGCCCGGGAGCAGACATCGGCCGGGGCGGCGGCGGCCGCGCCCGTGTGGGATGCCACGCCCGAGCCGGCCCGGCGGGCCGCCGCGAAGGGAGCCGGAGCCGCCCGGCACCGCGTGCTGCTCGCGGTGGCCACGGGCGTGCTCATCGTCGGCTTCCTGGTGATCCGGTGGTGGAGAAAGCAATGATCAGGCAAGTAGCACGATAGGACCGGCCTGGGGCTCGCCCGGCTGTCAGAGCAGGGAAGCGGCGGACTGATCCAGCCTTTGCTCGGCCTCGTGCCGGGCCGCGCGGGCCCGCTGCGGCTCGATGGTGGCGGCCGGATCCTCGGCGGAGGCGACGCCCGCGTAGAACACACCGAACCGGGTGCAGGCCGAGGCGGCCAGCAGGGCGGCCGACGCGGCCAGCCGCAGCGGCCGGGACCGGGCGCTAACCGCCGCGCCGAGGCCGCCCGCGACCAGGAGCACCTTAGCCGTCCGGAGCAGGACCCCGGCCTTGCCCTGGTGGTAGGCGCGCCGCACCACTGGCTCCAGACCGTGCTCCAGGAGCGTCTCGGCGGCCAGTTCGGCACCGCCGCCGATCAGCGCCAGGCGCACCGCCGGTGCACTCTCGTCGTCGGCCGCACAGGCCAGGCCAAGCCCGGCGGCTGCGGTCGCGGCGGAGGACGCAAACAGGAACGGCAGCTCGCGGTGCGCGTCGTGCCAGGCCGGAATCGCGGTATCGGCCAGCAGGACGCCGGTGTAGGAGGCCAGGGCCGGGCCCAGGATGGCGGCGGCGACCGAGCCGGCCAAGCCCACGGCGGGAAGCAGCCCGGTGACGTCCGAAGCCGCCGACGCCATGGCGGCCGGGGCAT
>Ga0335073_10007605_pt1 | contig 15212 bp, 10 predicted proteins | sample Lox_Sample_22_FD_207093 | JGI IMG/M metagenome (GOLD analysis project Ga0335073, IMG submission 207093) | Soil microbial communities from Loxahatchee National Wildlife Refuge, Florida, United States - Lox_Sample_2.2 | ecosystem: Environmental > Terrestrial > Soil > Wetlands | place: USA... | reverse complement strand
GACGCAGCTCTCCCGCCCGCATGACGCCATCGGCTTGGCGGGCGCTGCGCGCGCCTACGATTGCCCCGGTCACGGCAGGGTTGCGCAAAACCCACGCAATGGCGACTTCACCCGGGGTGCGGCCGTGGCGATTGCCGATTTCGCCCAGTTTTTCGACTACGGCAAGGTTCTGTGAGAGCCGTGGCTCACGAAAATCAGGATGGCTGCTGCGCCAATCGTCTTTGGGGAGTTTTGCAGCCCGTTCGCGCGTCATGGCGCCGCTAAGAAGGCCCGAAGCCATGGGCGAATAAACGATTACGCCGATGCCTTCCCGTAAGCAGTAGGGCAGAATGTCTTCTTCCACTTGGCGATGAATCAAAGAATATGGCGGCTGCAAGGAAGTGATCGGAGCGATCGCCTTGGCACGGCGCAGTTGTTTGACATTGAAGTTAGAAACGCCGATCCATCGCACTTTGCCCTCGCGCTTCAGGTCAGCCATGGTGCTCCAGGCTTCTTCGAGTTCCGGAGAATCGGGCGAGGGAGGCCAATGGATCTGATAAAGATCGATCACATCCACCGCCAGGCGGCGCAGGCTGTCCTCGACTTCCTGGCGGATGGAATCGGGGCGCAGGACGATTTGAGTCTCGCCTTTGCTGTCCCAGCGCAATCCACACTTGGTGAAAACGTAAGGTTTGGCGCCGCTCCAGCCCTTGAGCGCTTTGCCAACTACTTCTTCGGAATGTCCCAGGCCGTAAACTGCGGCTGTGTCGACCCAGTTCACCCCTAACTCGAGGGCGCGGTGGATGGCCGCGACTGAATCGCTGTCATCCTGCGAGCCCCAGGCGAACTGCCAGCCCGGGCCGCCGATCGCCCATGCACCATAGCCTACGGGAGCAATTTTCAAATCAGAATTGCCAAGTTGCCGGGTTTGCATTTCAATCTCCTATGCAGTTTTCGATTCCGCAGGGCCTGCCTGCGATGCAGGGAGTTCAGCCATGAATGTCGACGTGATCCGGAGCTACTGCCTGACTTTCCCAGAGGCGAGAGAAAATCTGCAGTGGGGCGATGATCTTTGCTTCAAAATAAATGGCAAGATTTTTGCGATCCTTGGCCTCGGGGCAGTCCCGCAAAAACTCTGCTTCAAGTGCACTCCGGAGACATTCTCCGAACTGGTGGAACGCGAGGGAATTACACCTGCGCCTTACGTGGGCCGGTACAAATGGGTATTGCTGGAGCGGCTGGACGTTTTGTCGCAAGCAGAGATCCAAGAACTGATTCGCCGGTCTTATAACATGGTTGCGGTCAAGGCCAAGAAACTGGACAAGAATACCCGAGCCTGCAAGGTTAAGAAAAATAGGAAAAAAGCGCATTGAACCACCGGGTTTGACTCCGCCCGAGGGCCTAAGCTAGCCTCATAAGTCTGCCCAAGTTAAATGTACCAAGCTTGATCGAAGGCGGCGCGTTGGGCAAGGATTCTCGCAAGTCCCATCCATGAGATTTTGCCATAAGTTCCTGATATTGCAACTGGTTGTGCTGCTCGCAGCGGGTCAGACTGGCCTTTGGGCAGCGCCCATCCGTCCCGTGCACGCGCCGCATGCCATGGTGGTCAGCGCGCACGAGTTGGCTTCCCGGGCGGGCGTGGAGATTTTGCGGGCGGGCGGCAACGCGATTGACGCAGCCGTCGCCACCGGATTTGTGCTGGCGGTTGTGTATCCTCAGGCGGGCAATCTTGGCGGCGGCGGGTTCATGCTCATCCACTGGGCTGACGGCAAGACGCGTTTTATTGATTACCGCGAAAAAGCGCCCGCCGCGGCCACGGCCAACATGTATCTCGACGCCCAGGGCAACGTGATGGAAGATGCCAGCGTGGTCGGTTACAAAGCGATTGCGGTGCCGGGATCGGTCGCAGGCATGGTTTATGCCGAGAAAAAATATGGCAAGCTTCCCTTGCCACGTGTGATGGCCCCGGCAATCAAGTTGGCGCGCGACGGCTTTCCATTGGCCTGGGAAGACGCGCGCGATTTGCGCGACCGCCATCTGGCGGATTTTCCCGAATCGCGGCGGATTTTTCAGCGCGAAGGAAATTACTACAAGCCGGGGGAGATTTTTCGTCAACCCGAGCTGGAGCATACGCTGGAGCAGATAGCCAAAAATCCAGACGATTTTTATCACGGGACAATGGCGCGGGAGCTGAGTGCTTCGGTGCAAAAACGCGGCGGTTTGGTCACGCCCGAGGATCTGGCGAAATACGAGGTAAAAGAACGCGAGCCGGTCCGCGGGACATATCGCGGATATGAAATTATCAGCGCGCCGCCGCCTTCTTCCGGCGGCGTTGCCCTGGTTGAAATCCTGAACATTCTGGAGGGTTATGATCTCGGCCACTTGGGGAACCGTTCCTCCGAGTCTGTACATTTGACTTTGGAAGCTTTCCGCCGCGCATTTTTTGACCGGGCCGACTTTCTCGGCGATCCGGATTTCACCAATATCCCGGTGGCGCAGCTCATCGACAAACGCTATGCCGAGGCCTGGAGGGAGAGTATCGATCCCAAGCAGGCCAGCCTGAGCAAGGAGTTGCGCCGCCCGGCGATTTTCAGTCAGTTGGAACAAAACGCAACCCTGCGCGCGCCTGGCGCCCTACGCGACACACCGCACACCACGCACTATTCGGTTGTCGATGCGGAAGGCACGGCAGTCGCGGTGACCACGACTCTCAACGACGATTTTGGTTCGCGCGTCACTGCCGAAGGACTGGGTTTTCTGTTAAATGATGAAATGGATGACTTCGCTTCCAAGCCGGGCACGCCGAACCTTTATGGCCTGGTACAAGGACCGGCGAACGCGATCGGTGCGGGCAAGCGGCCGCTTTCTTCGATGACTCCAACCATCGTCACGAAAGATGGGAAAATCTTTTTGGTGCTGGGGTCTCCCGGTGGGTCGCGAATCATCAGCACGGTGGCCAACATTCTGATGGGCGTGGTCGACTACGGAATGAATATTCAGGAGGCAGTGAACGCGCCCAGGTTTCACAATCAATGGCTGCCCGACGTTGCGTCTGTCGAGCAGTGGTTTTCGCCGGATACGGTACGAGCCCTGGAGCAAATCGGGCACAAAATCGAATTTGGCGAAAACGATGGCGGAGAATGGCATCCTTACTGGAGCGATGGCGAGTGCATTGAGATCGACTTGAAAACCGGCGAGCGGTTGGGCGCCAGCGACTGGCGCAATAACGGAAAGGCAGTGGGCTACTGATGCAGCGAGCAGTTTCCACTTACATTTACGTCAAGGAACGGCTGCACCCCGGGCTGCTCGATGGCCTGGTGCGCGGCGGAGCGCAGGCGCTGGAAATTTTTGCCGCGCGTCAGCACGTCGATTATGCGAACCGCAAGCAGCATGTGCGTGAGATCGCGGAATGGTTTCGCGGCAGCGGTATTCCGCTTAATTCGGTGCACGCCCCGCTTTACGCCGATTATGACTGGGGGCGCACGGGATCACCCCCAGTGAATGTCGCAGCGACCGACCGTGCCCAACGGATCGCGGCCATGGATGAAATCAAACGGGCGCTTGAACTGGCCGAGCAGATTCCCTTCCGTTTTCTGGTGCAGCATCTTGGGGTGGGCGGCGAGTCATTCAGTGATCAGAAGTTTGAGGCCGCCATGACTTCGGTGGAACATCTGCGCGCCTTTGCCAAGCCGCTCGGCGTGCGGGTTTTGCTGGAGAACATTCCGAACGAGCTTTCCACCCCGGACAAACTGGTTGAGTTTATTCACGCAGCCCGTTTTGAGGACGTGGGGGTCTGCTTCGATGTCGGCCACGCTCACATTATGAGCGACGTGCCTCAGGCGTTTGAAACTCTGAGGAACCACATCCGCTCCACTCATATTCATGACAATGCCAAAGATCGCGATTCGCATCTGTGGCCGGGCGAGGGATCGATTGATTGGAAGCAGACGATGGAGCTTTTGCGCTCCGCGCCGCATACGCCGCCGTTGTTGCTGGAACTTGAGCACGACGAGAAAGTGAATCCGGTCGAAAAAATCGCCCCGGCATTCGACAAGTTAGAGGCGGCGTAGACAAGATTCTCAAAAATGACTTCACCGCTGACAACTATTGCGCAGATCGGTAAGCACGAAGGCCAGACCGTCACTTTGCGCGGCTGGCTCTACAACCTGCGCGAAAGCGGGAAGCTTTTGTTCCCTCAATTTCGCGACGGCTCGGGCGTGATTCAAGGCGTAGTGCCAAAAAATGCCGTTACTCGAGAAATCTTCGAAGCGGTTAAAACGCTGACGCAGGAATCGAGCGTGATCGTCGAAGGCAAAGTCCGCGCCGATAAGCGCGCTCCCGGCGGCTACGAGCTTGATGTTTCCAATGTGCAGGTCCTGCAGCGTGTGCCGGAGAACGATCCTTTTCCCATTTCTCTCAAAGAGCATGGCGTAGATTTTCTGATGGAGCATCGCCATCTTTGGGTGCGCACGCCGCGCCAGGCTGCGATTCTGCGGGTGCGGGCGGAAATCATCAAAGCCGCCCGGGATTTTTTTGACGAGAACGGTTTCACTCTCACCGATCCGCCGATTCTTACTCCCGCGGCCTGCGAGGGCACGACTACGCTATTCCCGGTGGATTATTTCGATGAACAGGCCTATCTCACGCAATCGGGCCAGCTTTACATCGAAGCGACGGCAATGGCGTTGGGCAAGGTGTATTCGTTCGGGCCGACGTTTCGCGCAGAAAAATCGAAAACTCGCCGCCATCTCACGGAATTCTGGATGGTCGAGCCGGAAGTTGCCTACGCAACTCTCGATGACCTGATGGATCTGGCCGAAGGCCTGCTCAGTTTCATCGTGAAGCGTTGTCTGGAGCGGCGGCGCCCAGACCTGCAAACCGCTGGCCGCGATATCGCGGCGCTGGAAAACATCAGCCCGCCGTTTCCCCGCATTTCTTATGACGACGCGGTAAAGATGTTGCAGGAGGCGCACGCTAAAGGCGCGGTGGAGACGAAATTCGAGTGGGGCGGAGATTTCGGTTCGCCCGATGAAACGTATATCTCGTCGCAGTTTGAAAAACCGGTGATGGTGCACCGCTATCCGGCGAGGGTAAAAGCGTTCTACATGGAGCCGGATCCGCAGCGTCCCGAGCTGGCGCTGTGCATGGATGTGCTCGCGCCGGAGGGCTACGGAGAAATCATCGGCGGCTCGCAGCGCATGGCCTCATACGAATTGCTCGTGCAGCGTATCCGCGAGCACGGCTTGCCGGAGGCAGCGTTTAAGTGGTATTTAGACCTGCGCAAATACGGGACCGTTCCCCACGGCGGTTTCGGCATGGGCATTGAACGAGTGGTCGCGTGGATTTGCGGCCTGGAGCATGTGCGCGAGACCATTCCGTTCGCGAGAACGTTGCACCGGTTGTACCCTTAGGTTTCACCGCCGAGGACGCAGAGCGCGCCTCTGCGAGCTCGGCGGTGAATAATAGGTCTAAGGCTAGCTAAGACTATGCCCCCCACAGCTGCGTTCTCGTCCAGCGTCACTCCCAAAAAGATTCGCGTCATCGGCGTTCCTCTTGACCTGGGCCAGTCGCGCCGTGGCGTGGACATGGGGCCTTCGGCCGTGCGTGTAGCCGGATTAGAAGCCCGTCTTGAAGAGCTCGGCCACGTTGTCGAGGACGCCGGCAACATAGCGGTCGCGATTCCGGAGCAGAAAAAAGCAGGCGACCCCCACGCGAAATACTTGAAAGAAATCACCGCCACTTGCACCAAGCACGCCGAGCTGGTTCTTAAAACCTTAGAGGCGGGCAAAGTTCCGGTCGTGTTGGGTGGAGATCATTCGGTGGCTGCGGGCACGGTTGCCGGCGTGGCGGAGTTCTATCGGCGTCAAAATCAAAAGATCGGCTTGATCTGGATCGACGCTCACACCGACATCAATACTCCCGAAAGTTCTCCCAGTGGCAACGTGCATGGGATGCCGCTGGCCGCCATCACGGGACTCGGCCCCAGCGAATTGGCCAACATCTTTGACTTTTCCCCCAAAGTACAGCCGGAAAATTGTGTGCTGGTGGGGGTACGCGACATCGATGCGATCGAGAAGGAAAATGTTCGCCGCGCAGGCATCGAAGTTTTCACCATGCGCGACATAGACGAGCGCGGCATGCGGACCGTGATGGAAGAGACTCTGCGCATGGCCGGACGAGGAACTGCGGGCTATCACGTCTCTCTCGACATGGATTGGATCGACCCGGAAGACGCTCCGGGCGTGGGAACACCGGTGCGCGGCGGCGCGACTTACCGCGAGGCCCACCTGGCCATGGAAATTATTGCTGACCACGGCCGCATGCTGAGTTTCGAGATTGTTGAGGTGAATCCGGTGATTGACGAGCATAATCGAACTGCCGACCTGGCGGTGGAGTTGGCACTCTCGGCGTTCGGAAAGAAAATACTCTGACGCTTCTAGATTGAATTCCACACGGTAGGATCCTTTCATGCCTGTATTCAAAGAAAAACAGGAAGAGCTGGAGCATTACGAGACCATGATGGGCGTGCCGCGGGGGCGGCTGGCGGTGACCATGGACATGATCACAGACGCCATGGCGCTGGTGGGGCAGCATGGCGTGTATTGCCAGAGCCAGCGCTGGCCGGGGAAGCCGGTCATGGATATTCAGATCATCATGAAGAATCTGACGGACGCGAAGGAGTTGTTGCAGAGCGTGATGGAGGAGTTGAAGAAGAGTTAAACCGTCCTCGCGGCCTTCGGCGCTCGGGTGAACAGGGTAGGGCTTCTTGCGGCACGGCTGAAGCCGTGCCCTGATACGTTCCCCCGGCGGCTAAAGCCGGCATCGGAGGCGATCCTTAACGCAGCGCTGAAAGCGCTGCGCCACCCCAAGGCAGATTCCCCGGCCGAAGCCGATTGGGGATGACAACATTGCGAGCGTTGGAAGATCCCAGGTCGCGCTAGGGCAGCAATCCGAATACGGCCACGCCATTCGGCGTTCCGACGAAGACTTTGCCATCCACGATGGTCGGGGTCATGAATTTGTTTCCATTGCCGAATTGGTCGCGGCCGCCGCTCGCCTGATTGCTGTTGTAGAGTTCGGTCGCGAGGTTGGTCGCGTCGAAGGCGTGTAAGGTTGCCGGAGAGCTGTTCTCGACGATCCACACAATGCCATTGGCCGTCCCATTGGCTGAGATGCTCGGCGTAGCTCCGGGATAGCCGTAACTATTGCTGGTCTGACTGGTGGGAGTTGACGACAGCTTGGCGTTCGAAATTGTGAAGGCCTTCACGCGATCACCGACTGCGCCGTAATAAACGGCGTTGTTGAAATACGCCGGCATCGACCAGACGCCGCCGATCTGTCCCGAGAGCTGCTGATAAATGTTGTTGCTGCTGGAATTGAATTTGCCCATCGAGTCGCGGTTGACGATATAGATATTCGCGTCTTTGCCCGCGCCCACGGCGAGATGATGCACCTGGTTGCCGTTGTCGGTTACATCGGGCAAAACCATGCAGCCGCCCGAGCCGAGATCTTCGTCGCTATTGGATTCGCTGGTCGTGTTCGACATGGTGAAGTAATCGGCGACGCTTAAGCCGCTCGAAGTCGAAATCTTCACAAAGCCGTTGCCATAGTCGCCGTTTTCGGGGAAGCCGCTGCCATTGAGTGTCGTGTCAAAAGTGCCGTTGCCGACGAGCAGATAGATGTTGCCGGAGGAGTCGGCGGCGGGGCCGGCGCCGGCCATCCAGATGGCTCCGTCATTGCCATTGGGCGTCAGGTTCAGGACCGCAGTTTGGGCTAAGGTGCTGGCGTTGTAAGCCATGACCCAGCCGGTGTAAGGGCCATCGTCGCAGTGCGAAGCCCAACTGGTGTAGAGCGTGCCATTTAACAGGAGGAGGGCCGCGCGTTCTTTATATTGCTTGGGATCGAAAATTACGTTGCCGCCCGAGCTGTTCTCGCCGGTGCCCGGATACGTGGCCTGAACTGTCACCGGCCCGCCGAACATCTCCGCGCCGGAGGTGATATCGAGCGCATGAATGCGCTGGAAATAATTGGAGCCATTCTTCGACATGGCGACGACATACATCACGCCGTTGGGACGATCGATCACCGGAGTGGAGGTGATTCCGATGGTCGGGGAGACTTGGCCGCAGTTCCGATCGTCGCTGGCGGTTTCTCCGGAGCCGAGAACCGAAACCTCCCACAACGTGCTTCCTGAGTCGGCGTCGAAGGCGTAGACCGAGTCGTTCTCGCTGACCGAGTACAAAACGTTATGCACTCCCTGGCCGGGAATGCTCAGCTGAGAGAGATAGAGCGGCTGGGCATCGACCAAGCCATCCATGGAAAGGAAATTGAGCTTGCCAAAGGTGGCTTCGTTCACATTGGTAGTCGTGAGAACGGTCTCGCTGGTGTTTTGGCCGGTGCGCCCAACGTCGTTGTGGTAGGTGATGACATCGACACTGCTGGTCGATGTGGTCACGGTCAAAGTGGCTTGATTGCTGGTTATGTTGCCGAAAGAATTCGTGACCACGACCTGGAATTTCGAGCCACTGTCAGCCGAGGTTGTAACCGGAGTGGTGTAGCTGGCGGAAGTCGCGCCGGAAATGTTTGTTCCGCCTTCCTGCCATTGATAAGTCAACGTTCCCGTGCCCGAGGCGACCACGGAAAAAGTTGCGGTCTGGCCGGCGGTGACGGTCTGGTTGGCCGGCTGAGTTGTGATGGAAGGCGGCGAGTTTACCGTCAGTGTCGCCTGAGAACTGGTGGTGTTCCCGGCACCGTTGCTGACGATCACTTTGAACTTGGAACCGTTGTCTGCCGCCGTGGTGGCCGGGGTGGTATAGCTGGCGGAAGTTGCACCAGCAATGTTTGTCGTACCCTTCACCCATTGGTAGCTGAGTGGGGTCGTGCCCGATGCAACGACGGTAAAGGTTGCGGTCTGGCCGGCAGTGACGGCTTGGTTGGCCGGCTGCGTGGTGATGCCCGGTGGCGTGTCGACGGTCAGCGTCGCTGCCGCGCTGGTGGCATTGCCAGCCGAATTGCTCACAAGGACCTGAAATTTCGTGCCGCTGTCGGCCATGGTGGTCGCCGGAGTGGTGTAGCTGGGGGAGGTTGCTCCGGCAATGTTAGCCGTGCCTTTTTGCCACTGATAGGTCAACGGCGTAGTTCCGGCCGCGGCCACGGTAAAGGTCGCGGTCTGGCCCACGGCGACGGTCTGGCTGGAGGGCTGCGTGGTGATCGACGGCGCAGCGGAATTGGACGTGCTGTTGCTGTTGCCGCAGGCGTAGCCCAGGCAAATAAGGAACAAGAGGGCGGGGAGGGCCGCTCGTCTGCGGAAACTCATGGAAGACACCCGGGAAAAGAACTTATTACCATCATGGGCCATGGGGATCAAGTTTTCCCGATTTGGAACCCGAGGCGTAGGTCACGGCAGGACTAAAGCCAATGGACTGAACGGCCAAGAAATTGGGGCTGGGAGGACGTGGCTCGAATGGCCGGGTGGCCGGGGGATGCGGGGTTCGCGAACCTCGGTGCACCTCTGTGTCCTCTGTGGTTAAAAGAAAAACCCTTACCACAGAGGGCACCGAGGAACACAGAGGGAAAATACGGGCGGACGAGAGCGTCCGCCCCACACGTCTTAGGCGAGCGTGTATTTGCCGCGTTCGATCATCTTCTGTGCAATCTGTTGGCGAAGTTCGATGGTGTTGAATGGCTCGTACTTGGCCAGGCGACGCAAAATCGCTAGCTGAGTGCGAAGCATGTCGCCGTCGGCGACGGCGGCGACGATTTTTCTTGCGTTGGCTTCGATTTTCTCCATGGCCTGCGAGAGATAAACGCGAGTCATAGCGATAGGCAGAGCCGCGGCAGTTTCGCCTTGCTTTTCGGCGATTTTCTGCGCCCGAAGAACGGCCGATTCCATCGCGTAAGTTTCGATGGTCATGTCGGCGATCGCGCCCATAATTTCCTGCTGGTCCTGGATCGCCTGCATGTATTTCTGAGTAGCCGCCCCGGCGGCAAACAGGCCGAGCTTCTTTGCTTGATCGACCAGTTTGCGTTCTTCGGCGAGCGGGCCTTCGAAGTCGTCGCCGGAGGATGGGCCGGAAAGGACTTCGTCCATGAGTTTTTTGATCGCGGGCATGAGCGGGAGCTGGCCGCTCATGGCGCGCTTGAGCAGAAAACCGGTGATGATGAGGCGGTTGATTTCGTTCGTGCCTTCAAAGATGCGGTTGATGCGGGCGTCGCGATAGGCGCGTTCGGCCGGATACTCTTCGACGAAGCCGTAGCCGCCGTAAATCTGCACGGTCTCATCGACGATATAGTCGATCATCTCCGAGCCCCAGACTTTGATGATGGAGCATTCGACGGCGTATTCCTCGATGGCTTTGCGGGTTTCTTTGACGGCGTCAAGGCTGGATTTGTCGACTTCGCTGAGCGCGACGTCCATCATGCCAACCGTGCGGTAAACGAGAGACTCGCCGACGTAAATGAGCGTGGCCATGTTGGCGATCTTTTCGCGGACCAGGCCGAAGTCGGCGATGACTTTGCCGAAAGCCTTGCGTTGCTTGGCGTACCCGATCGCATTTTCGAGCGAGACGCGGCCGCCGCCCACGCACATGGCGCCGAGTTTGAAGCGTCCGACGTTGAGAATGTTGAAAGCGATGGTGTGGCCTTTGCCGATTTCTCCGAGCAGATTTTCCGCGGGAACTTTGCAGTCGTTCAGAATGATGGGGCAGGTGGAAGAGCCGCGAATGCCCATTTTGTGCTCTTCGGCGCCGATGGAAAAGCCGGGGAAAGTCCTTTCGATCAGAAATGCCGTGAACTTTTCGCCGTCAACTTTGGCAAAGACGGTGAAGAGATCGGCGAAGCCGGCGTTGGTGATCCACATTTTTTCGCCGTTGAGGATGTAGTGTTTGCCATCGGACGAAAGCTGGGCGCGGGCGCGGCAGTTCAGCGCGTCGGAGCCGGAGGAGGTTTCGGACAAAGCATAAGCGCCGACGATCTCGCCGGTGGCGAGGCGCGGCAGGTATTTCTTTTTTTGCTCTTCGGTTCCGAAGTAAACGATGGGCAGCAAGCCAATGCCGCTGTGCGCGCCCCAGGTGGTGGCAAAGCCGGCATACTTCGCGATGTGGTCGGCGATGATGGCGGCGGTGACTTTATCGAGTTCGAGGCCGCCGTAAGCTTCGGGAATTTCCGCCGAGCTGAGGCCCAGCTCGCCGGCCTTTTTCAGCAAGTCGCGACTGACGGAAAAATCCTTGTGCTCGATTTTTTCGACGTTGGGAACGATTTCGTTGACAGCAAATTCTTCGGCCGTCTGGCCGATGAGCTGATGCTGCTCGGTGAAATCTTCGGGAGTGAAAACTTCGTCAGGGCGGCGGGACTCAAGCAGAAAACTGCCGCCGGAGATTTTAGTAGAAGGAATTGCAGTAGTGGCCATGACAACCCCCTTCTTAAACACAGAGGACACAGAGGATCAGAGAGAGAATTATTTCACGTTTGTCGAGTTTTGCCACCTACCGTTGTGCAGGGTGGATTGTCGTCCTCGGCCGCTGGCTAGGATCATTTACGCTTCATCTCGACGATTTCTGTGGCAGATTAATTTTTCCCGCAGGAATGTCTTCTCCGTCAGCGCCGCAACAGCGGCTCATTGATGTTGGCGAGGGGCGTTGGTCGGGCCCGGCACCAGGCACGCACCCTCCTTATCGCGCACCTGTCCAGGAGGACACTCTGAGGGGCTCACCTGCAAACAAGCTCCCTGCGGAGGATCGCACCCGGCATGCCGTGCTTCTTTCGGTTTGCGGTTCCACCTAAGCGGATGCCGGAAAAGTGAGAAGAATCCCCGCTTTTCTGGTTGCCCCGCCTTTGAGGCGTGCAGCCCGTTCTTGGGCGTTTCCGCACGGCTTAAGCCAGTTGCGGAACCATGGACATTGGAATGAGCGCTGCCAGTCGAGTTGCGGGCACTGCCGGATGACGAGCGACTGCCTGACGAGTGACTGCCGCCACTGACACTTCCTGACGATCCTCCATGAGAGGACCCGCCACCGGAGGAGGAATGAGAAGACCAGCCACCAGAAGAGCCTCCAGATGAACCGCCCGAGAAGCCCCCAGAACTTGACCCAGCACTGGAGCCAGCATGTTGTGCGAATAAGGAAGGTGAGAAAATCAGAGAAGCCGCAACGATCAGGCCGAAGTACCGCATAAGGAACCTCCTGCGGCCGACCTACACTCGCATATCTTAACATACACGGCCCGTCCCATCCGCGTGGGGTTAGCGAAAAGATAGTAAAGTTCTGTGATGGTTTGGAAGAAGTGAGTCTTCTCGTGGTTCCTTCACAGAACCCGAAGTCGCGCGCTCTATCCGAACCACCTACCGCTTCGGTTCAGTTGAGGTTCTCGAATATCCCTGCCGCGCCCATGCCGCCGCCCACGCACATAGTGACCATGCCGTAACGTGCGTTGCGGCGTTTGAGTTCGCGGATGATAGTGGCGGTAAGCTTCGCTCCAGTGCATCCGAGGGGATGCCCCAAAGCGATAGCGCCGCCGTTGGGATTGATTTTTCCCGGATCAAGCCCGGCCTCTTTGATCACTGACAGCGACTGCGCGGCGAAGGCTTCATTGAGTTCGATGACGTCGATGTCGGCGAGCTTGAGTCCGGCGAGTTTGAGCGCCTTGGGAATGGCAAAAACCGGGCCGAGGCCCATTTCTTCGGGCTTATATCCGGCGGTTGCGAAAGAAACATAACGAACCAGCGGCCTGATGCCGAGTTGTTTGGCGCGCTCGGCTGACATGACGACTGCGGCTGCTGCGCCGTCGGACATCTGCGAGGAATTTCCCGCGGTGACGGTGCCTTTGACATGGAACGCGGGCTTGAGCGCGAGCAGGGCTTCCAGTGAGGTATCGGCGCGGGGGCCCTCGTCGACTTTGAAGATCAATTCTTGCCTTTTCAACTGGTTGTGTGGGGACAGGCGACTCGCCTGTGCCGCGCGGGCGGGGTCGCCCGCGCCCACATGGCCGTTGCCGCTTGTGAAGCTCACGGGCACGGCCACGGTTTCGTCGGCGAATTTTCCCGCTGCGATTGCCGCGATTGCCTTCTGGTGGCTATGCAGAGAAAACTCGTCGGCGGCTTCGCGCGTGATGCCGAATCGGTGAGCCAGCCGCTCGGCGGTCAGGCCCATCGAAAGATAAGCGTCGGGATAATGATCGACGAGCCAGGGATTGGGCGAAATTTTGTTGCCGCCCATGGGAATCATCGACATGGATTCAGTGCCGCCTGCGACGATGACTTCGGCGCCGCCGCTGCCGATGCGCTCGGCCGCGAGCGCGATGGATTGCAGTCCAGACGAACAGAAACGGTTGATGGTGAGCGCAGAAACTTCAACCGGCAAGCCGGCGCGTAGCGCCGCGATGCGGGCGACGTTCATGCCTTGCTCGGCTTCGGGCATGGCGCATCCGAGAATCACATCTTCGATCTCTTTGGGATCGAGTTGTGGAATGCGCTCGAGCGCGCCCTTGATGGCGACGGCGGCCAATTCATCAGGACGAGTGGCGCGGAGCGTGCCTTTGAACGCGCGCCCGACAGGTGTGCGAACGGAAGAAGCAATGATGACTTCACCCATATGGAACTCCTGATTGCTATTTTAGATGGTTCAATGAGGATTTTCGATTGACTGGTTGCGTCACACGCCTCAAGAACCGGAATTGTCAGTCGCGTCAGCGATGAGGGCTTCACACCACTCCTGAGCCTCACGCTCTTGTTCGGAATCATCTGCCATGCGGCGATAGCCACCTTGCAACTCGGTCGCTTCAGGATGAAATTTAGGTAACTCGCGCAGCTTCACGACGCACCTCGCCTGCATTTGAGTAGCGACCAACCAGAGCAGATTCCTCGCCGACTGAGGTCGGCTCGGAATGGCAAATCTTTAATGACGGCTTGCGGCACGACTGAAGTCGTGCCCTTTCCGGCGCTCATGGCTTGTCAGTCGAAGCTTTGCAAGCTTCAATTCCTCAGCGTCTTTCCCGTCTTGAGCGTGTATTGGATCCGTTCCTGGGTTTTCTTTTCGCCGCAGAGCGATTTGAACGCCTCGCGCTCCAGGTCCAATACGTATTGCTCGCTGACCGGCGTTCCCGGCGTAACGTTGCCGCCGCATAAAACTTCCGCGATTTTGCTGGCCAGCTTCACCTCATATTCCGTGATGTAGTCGCCCTGGCGCATGAGATAAACGCCCATTTTGAGCGCCGCGAGAATATTTTCTCCGGGCGCGGGAATATCGGTGCGGGGAACGGGCGGCTCGTAGCCGGCGCGGACAAGCTCGAGCGCGCGAGCTTTGCCGTCGGCGAGCACGCGCTCGCGGTTCATGGAGATATTGTCGGAATCGGAAAGGAAACCGAGGCCACGCGCTTCTTCGGCGGAAGTCGCAACTTTGGCGGTGGCAATCGTCTCGAAGGCGCGCTTCATGGCTTCCATCAGTTCGACGGAGTCGCCGCGCCCGCCGGGGCGGATGGAGGCGGCGCTGTCCACGGCACGCAGCAACATCTCTTTGCAGCCACCGCCGCCAGGGAGCAGGCCAACGCCGACTTCAACAAGGCCGGTGTAAAGCTCGGCGTGAGGCTGACGCGCGGGAGCGTGCAGAGAAATTTCCGTGCCTCCGCCGAGGCAGAGACCGAACGCGCCAACCACGACGGGCTTGGGCGAGAACTTGATGGCTTGTGTCATGCCCTGAAATTGCCGGATGGCGAGGTCGACATCGTCCCACTCCTGCTCCTGCACGCTCATCAGCAAAAGCATCAGGTTTGCGCCGACGGAAAAATTGGCGGCGTCATTGGTGATGACGAAGGCGTCGAAGTTGTCGCCCGGGCCGCCGGGCTTGAGAGTTTGCGTGATCAAAGAAATGATGTCAGCGCCGAGCGAATTCATCTTGGAATGAAATTCGAGGCAGGCGACGCCATCGCCGAGATCGACCAGCGACGCGCCGGAATTTTTCTTCACCACGCCCTTTGATTTTTTCGCCACGCCGACCGACCAGACGCCGGATGGAACCTGAACCGGTTCCCAGTTCCTGGTTCTTAGTTCCCAGTAAGTGCGGCCGGAAGCCGTGGTCGAATCGTCGGCATACCAGGATTTTCTGCCTGAAGCTAGAAGCTTCTCGACGTTTTCGGCGACGATTCTTCCTTCTTTTTTCATGCGGGCGACGGTGGCTTCGACTCCGGCGGCGTCCCACAGTTCGAATGGGCCGAGTTCCCAGTTAAAGCCCATGCGCATCGCA
>Ga0335073_10007602_pt1 | contig 15213 bp, 14 predicted proteins | sample Lox_Sample_22_FD_207093 | JGI IMG/M metagenome (GOLD analysis project Ga0335073, IMG submission 207093) | Soil microbial communities from Loxahatchee National Wildlife Refuge, Florida, United States - Lox_Sample_2.2 | ecosystem: Environmental > Terrestrial > Soil > Wetlands | place: USA... | reverse complement strand
CGCTTGCGGCCCCCACGGGGGGGCAGCCCCCGTGGGCAGCCGGATTAGCCCCAAATCGACGAGGAGCAGGAAGACAGTGGGTACAGACCGGACACGCGTCGTCGTGACCGGCCTTGGCGCGATCACTCCGCTGGGGACCGATGTCCCCAGCACCTGGGAGGCGCTGAAGGCTGGCCGCAGCGGCGTGCAGCAGCTGACGGACGACTGGGCGGCGGAGCTGCCGGCCAGGATCGCGGCCTGGGCCGCGGCGGACCCGGCCACGCTGATCGACCGGGTGCAGGCCCGCCGTCTGGACCGGTGCGAGCAGTTCGCTCTGGTGGCTGCTCGCGAGGCGTGGGCCGACGCCGGGTCTCCGGACGTCGACCCCGAACGGCTCGGCGTCGTGGTGTCCAGCGGCATCGGCGGCGTCGCCTCGACGCTGACCGCCTACGACACCCTCAAGGAAAAGGGCTGGCAGCGGCTCTCGCCGTTCACCGTGCCGATGCTGATGCCGAATGGGGCGGCCGGCTGGCTTGCGATCGAGCTGGGCGCGAGGGCGGGGGTTCACACGACCGTGAGCGCCTGCGCCTCCGGCGCCGAGGCGATCGGCTACGCAGTCGACATGATCCGGGCCGGGCGGGCCGACGTGGTCCTGGCTGGCGGCACCGAGGCCGCGATCATGCAGCTCAACATCGCGGCGTTCGCGGCCATGCGGGCGCTGTGCACCTCAAGGAACGACGACCCGGCTAGTGCCTCCCGTCCGTTCGACAAGGGCCGGGACGGCTTCGTCCTCGGCGAGGGCGCGGGCATGGTGATCCTGGAATCCGAGGAGCACGCGGCCGCGCGCGGCGCGAATGTGTACGCGATCGCGGCGGGCGTTGGCTACTCATCCGACGCGCACCACATCGCGCAGCCGGAGCCAGAGGGCGCCGGGCTCAGGCTCGTGCTGCGGCGCGTGCTCGCCGACGGCGGCGTGACGCCAGAGCAGGTCGTGCACGTCAACGCGCACGCCACGTCAACTCCGGCCGGCGATGTCGTCGAGGCGCAGGCGATCGCGGCCGCACTCGGCGACGCCGCTCCCGGCGTCGTGGTCTCGGCGACCAAGTCGATGACGGGCCACCTGCTCGGCGGAGCCGGAGCGGTGGAGTCCGTCGCCGCGATCCTCGCGCTGCGAGACCGGGTGGCCCCGCCGACCATCAACCTGGAAGACCCCGACGACGACGCCGGGCTGACCATTTCCTCGCAGCCGCAGCAGCTCAGCCCACGGGCCGACGGCCCGATGGCCGTCATCAACAACTCATTCGGCTTCGGCGGCGCCAACGTCGCCCTCGCCTTCACCGGAGCCTGAACCGTTGCCTCCGCCGCCAAGCGTGCCCCCCGAGCAGGACGCCCCCGTTGCCCCTGAGGAGATCGACGTGACCGTCACTGATTCACTGACCGCCAGGCCGCTGCACACCCACGGCGGGAACGGCAAGTCCGGGGTTGGTGTCGCGCGCCCGGCTCCGGCGGCCCCGGCCACCGCGGCTCAGGCCGCCCCGCCAGCCCCGGCTGCGGCAGCTACCGCTCCAGCCGACCCCGCGCACGCCGGCGTGGGCCGGGACCCCGAGTCGCGCCTGGCGGCCCTGTTCGATCCGGAGACACTCGAGCTGCTCGCGCCCGCAGACGACAGTGGCATGCTTGCCGGCAAGGGCAGCATCGACGGCGTCACGACCGTCGCGTTCGCCAGCGACCCGCGCTTCCAGGGCGGCGCCATGGGCATCGCGGGCTGTGAGGCCATCGTGGCTGCCTATGATCACGCGCTGGAGATCGGCGCGCCGATCATCGGGCTATGGCACTCCGGCGGCGCCCGGATTCTGGAAGGCGTCCAGAGCCTGCACGCGGTGGGCTTGGTCTTCGCGGCGATGACCAGGGCGTCGGGCAAGGTCCCGCAGATCTCGGTGGTACTGGGCGCGGCAGCCGGCGGTGCTGCCTACGGCCCGGCGCTGACCGACCTGGTGATCCTGTCCGAGCAGGGGCGCATCTTCGTCACCGGCCCCGACGTGGTGCGCAGCGTGACCGGTGAGGACGTCGACATGGAGCGGCTGGGCGGCCCGGAGCCGCACAGCCGCCGGTCCGGTGTCGTGCACATCGTGACTGCGACCGACAGGGAGGCGCTGGACCAGGCCCGGCGGCTGGTGGTCTTGTTCGGGCACCAGGTGATCCCGGCCGACAGCGAACTGTCCGACTCCGACCTTGGCGCGCTCCTGCCCGAGTCGCCCAAGCGCGCCTACGACGTGCACCCGCTGATCGGCGGCCTGCTGGACGGTCCGGCAATCGAGCTGCACCCGCGCTGGGCGCCGAACATCGTCACCACTCTCGGTCGGCTTGGCGGGCGCACCGTCGGGGTCATCGCCAATAACCCGCTGCGCCTGGGCGGGTGCCTGGACGCCACCTCGGCGGAGAAGGCAGCCAGGTTCGTGCGGATGTGCGACGCGTTCGGCGTTCCCCTCGTCGTGCTGGTGGATGTCCCCGGCTACCTGCCCGGCGTCGGACAGGAGTGGGACGGTGTCGTTCGCCGCGGCGCCAAGCTACTGCATGCGTTTGCCGAAGCCGTCGTGCCCCGGGTCACGCTCGTGACCCGCAAGGCCTACGGCGGGGCCTACATCGCGATGAACTCCAGGGCGCTCGGTGCGACCAGGGTGTATGCCTGGCCGGGAGCCGAGGTGGCCGTCATGGGCTCCGTCGCCGCGGTGCGCATCCTGCACCGCCGAGCGCTGGCAGCGGCTCCGGCCGAGGAGCGGCACCATGTCGAGGCGCAGCTCGCAGCCGAGCACGAGCAGGCCGTCGGCGGCCTGCCGCGGGCGGTCTCCCTCGGGGTGATCGACGAGGTCATCGAGCCGGACAAGACCCGGCAGGCCATCCTGGAGGCAATCGCGCACGCCTCGCCCGACCGCGGCCGGCACGGCAACATTCCGCTGTAACTCCGCCGTTCCCGCCGGGTGGCTTGTGGTCTCGCCTGGGCGGTACCTGCCCCGTCGGGACGGTAACCTGTGGCGTCGGCGGGCGCGCCGGAGCAGGGGTTTCTCATTGCGAACATTTTGAGAGCGCTAGCCCTGCGCTAGTAGCCCGTTGGTTAGAGTTATCGCGGGTTGCTTATAGTTTCCGCAGCATGGTCGCCAGGGCTTGGGTTGACCCGGAAAGCCTGGCCGCAGAACTACGTCCCTGAGGAGCCAGCTACTTGCCCCGGCTACGCCCAGCACGACGCCGCAACCCGCCCACGCCCGGCGATAGCCGCAGTCCCGCCCTGGCGCTCTCAGCCGCCCATGCGGGCGCCGCAGCGGGTGGCGTCACGACGCCGGAGGACACCGGGCAGGGTGTGATCACCAGGACCCGCGGCGTTGCGGCTGCGATCCCCGGCGATTCGGCGGGCACTGGAGCCCGCCAGCCGTGGCAGAGCCGGGCCTGGTCTCTCGTGCGCTATCACTGGCTCGCGTCTGCGCTGATCGTAGTCGGGACGGCACTCAGGGTAATCACCTGGATGGCGTACCACCCTGCGCTTCTCTACATCGACTCCGTCAAGTACCTGTACCGCGGCTGGCAGGGCTCGGACCCGCTCGGCTACAAGGTGCCGCTGAAGATCGTCCTGGCGATCGGCAACCTCGGCACCGTCACGGCCCTGCAGCACCTCCTCGGCATCGGGATGGCAGTAGCCCTGTACGCGCTGCTGGTCCGGCGCGGCGTCAACCGCTGGCTGGCAGCACTGGCCATTGCCCCGGTACTGCTGGACGGCTACCAGCTGCAGGCCGAGGCGACGATCATGCCCGACGTACTGTTCGAGGCAATGGTCGTGGCCGGTTTCTGCCTGCTGCTGTGGAAGCCGACCGTCACCTGGCTGAACCTCATCACCGCCGGCCTCATCCTGGGCCTGTCGGCTACAGTTCGCGAGCTCGGCCTGTGGATGATGCTGCCCGCCGTCGTGGCCCTGCTCGGCTCCCGCTGGCTGCGCGTGTCGAGCGACGACTGGTATGAGGCGTTCCGCAAGTCCTGCATCCTCTGCCTGGCGTTCCTGCTGCCGGTAGTCGTCTACTGCAGCATCTCCTATGAGCTGTCCGGGCACTTCCGGCTGTCGGTCAAGGGCAGTGCAGCCGGGCGGATGGCGGCTTCGGCCGACTGCGCCACGCTGAAGGCCCCGGCCGACGTCCTCAAACTGTGCCCGCCGCCGGGCCAGCAGAAGCAGAGCCCCGACTGGCTCGAGCACACGCCTACGTCCTCACTGAATGACGTCCCTGGCGTGTCGGGGACGGAGCGCATGAAGCTGATCTCGGAATTCGACCACGCGGTCGAGCGCCAGCAGCCGCTACGGGTCATCGTCTCGGTGCTGCGCGACTCCGTCCGCCTGTTCTCGCTGCAGCGAGGCCCCAACATCGCCGTCACGCCGATCTTCCGGTGGCAGTTCCATACCTTCCTCCAGGAGTACGACCCGGAGATCATGGTCTGCCCCGTCCCGTTCTCCACCGCCATCACGCCGCTGCCGCCGGTCAATGCCGTGAACAGCCCCTTCGGTGTCTGCGCCCAGCCGGGGACCAAGGGCGACATCCTCATCGGCCTTCAGCAGAAGCACTCCTCGCCGTGGGATTACGTCATCCTGAATCCGTCCTATGGCGGCAAGGCGCAGGTCGATCACACGCTCGCGGCGTTCCTGCGGGCGTACCAGCTGGACGGCGGCTACACGCCGGGTCCGCTGTTCCTGCTGTTCACGCTTGCCGGGCTACTCGGCTCCGTGATCGCGCTGGTCTACCGCCGCGGGAGCCCGCGGGCGCGGCACCTGGCGCTGGCAAGCCTGGTGATCTTCGTGACCGGGGTCGGCCTGCTGCTGATCGCTGACCTCTACGTGTTCTCCTGGCGTTACCAGCTGCAGGCGCTGGTCACCCTGCCGCCCGCCGGCGTTCTGGGCGTCGCTGCCGCCGTGCAGGCGCTTCGCTACCGCCGCCAGCAGGCCCTGGCACCAGCCGGGATCGGGCCTGCCGCCGAAGTCGGGACGGGCGCTGAAGTGGGCCCGGCCCCCGCGGGTTAAGCCTGCGTCAGTGGCCGACTGCGCGGACTTCGGCCTGCAGGGCCAGATGACGGTCGCGGGCGGCCAGGAACAGCTTCGCCGTCCTCGGGTCCATCCAGTAGGTCCCGGCCCCGCCGGGCTTCTCCGGCGCTTCGTAGCGGAAGAGCGGCACGCGGTGCACCTCGGCGCACTGGCGGCTCGGCCAGGCCACCACCCCGGCCAGCCCGTGTCTGCCGTTGGCCAGGCCGATCTTGGCGGCGAGCTCGTCCGCCGGGATGGCTTCGCCGGGGTTGTCCATCAGCACGGAGAAGACCGCCTGCGCCCGGGGGCTGAACTTCCGCCAGACCATTGTCGCCAGCTCGCCGTCGAAGGCCATGAGGTCCCAGTCCATGACGTCCGGCTCACGGCTGACGAGGCGCGCGTTCTTTAGCGCGGAGCCGACGGCGATGTAGAACTGGCCGAGCAGCCGCTCGGGCACCTCGAACGTCACTTCGACCATGGGTCAGATCCCCGTTTCGTCAGCGCCAGCGACGGGCTCGGGGTCCGGCGCCAGCTCCGTCTCGGCTTCATCCTCATAGCCCTGCCGCAGGACCGCCCCTACCGCCATGTAGATGTCGCCAAGCAGTTCTTCGGGTATCTCCAGAGTTACCTTAACCATGTCTGGCCTCCGATTGAGCTATCTAAAGATATCTAAACAAGGACGCAGGCGTGTGTCAACGTCTGCCGCCGCTGGGCCCGGCCCGCCGGTCAGATAAGTCGGGTTTTGCCATTCCGGCAACGGAGCTTGCCTTCCCGGGCGGGTCCTGGGCATCGTGGTGCCAGCTACCGCAGATCGGAGATGACAGGTGCCCCACGATGAGTCCGCGAACTTCGCTGACCATTTCACGCAGGGATTCTGGGACGACCGCTACGGATCGGCGCAGCAACTGTGGAGCGGCCGGCCGAATCCGCAGCTTGTCGGCCAGGCAGCCGAACTGACGCCGGGTGACGCCCTGGACGTCGGCTGCGGCGAGGGCGCCGATGCTATCTGGCTCGCCGCGCAGGGCTGGACGGTGACGGCCGTTGACATCTCAGCGGTCGCGCTGGATCGGGCTGTCGGCCATGCGGCCGTGCGCGGTGCGGAGATCGCCGGCCGGATCAGCTGGCAGCAGGCCGACCTGCTCAGCTGGGATCCCGGCCGGCAGCGATACGACCTGGTCTCGGCTCAGTTCATGTACCTTCCGCTGACTCACCTTGAGTCGCTGCATCGCCGCCTCGCGGCGGCGGTGCGGCCAGGTGGCACCTTGCTGATCGTGCTGCATCATCCCGACGGCCACCTGGTCGGCGCCCGCCAGCATCAGGGCCCGGGCCTCGCCGACTCTGCGGAAGGGCGAGCCGTCATGGCGCTCGGCGCGCAGCCGGAGCGGCTCGCGGCCGCCCTCGACCCCGGCGCCTTCGACGTCATCCTCGCCGAGGCCATCCCGCGCGAGATGACCGACGCCGCCGGGCGGCCCGTGACCCTGCTGGACACGGTGCTGCGAGCCGTCCGGCGGCGTGCGCCCGACTCATCGGCAGTGCCGTCCTGACGACGAGCCGGGAATGCCGTACCCGGCCAGCGCGCTGCATTCAGTCATGGATAGCCACGAGTCGCTGCCGCTTGCCGTACTGGATTTCGTCGGGATCGAGTACGGCGAGAGTGCCGCATCGGCGCTGGCGGGGGCGGTGAGCATTGCCCAGACCGTGGAAGCGGCCGGCTACCGCCGCTACTGGGTCTCTGAGCACCACAACATGACAAGCCTGGCCTGCAGCGCTCCAGAGCTCCTGATCGCCCATGTAGGCGCCTTCACTTCTAGCATCCGCGTCGGCGCCGCCGGGATCATGCTGCCGAACCACTCCGCGCTCAAAGTTGCCGAGACGTTCAGGACGCTGCTGGCGATGTATCCGGGACGGGTCGATCTGGCGCTTGGCCGGGCCCCCGGCACGGATCCGCTGACCGCGCACGTGCTCCGCCGCGGCATGGTGGCTGACGCTGCGGCCGAGTTCCCCGCGCAGGTCGGCGAGCTGCTGGCATTCCTCGGCGACGGGTTTCCCGACGGGCATCCCTTCCAGCCGCTGATCGCCGCGCCGGTGATGGAGGAGCGGCCGGAGCTCTTCGTGCTCGGCTCGAGCGCCTACGGCCCCCAGTTCGCTGCCGTCAACGGCTTCGCCGCCGTCTTCGCTCACCACATGAGCCCGGAGCTCGCAATCCCTGCGCTGCGCTCCTACCGCCGCCAGTTCACTCCGCGCGAGGAAGGTAGCCAGCCGTATTCGGCCATGTCGGTGCTGGCCTTTGCCAGCGAGAATCCGGACGCCGTGATCGACTTCGAGGCAGCCTGGACGCTGACCATCCAGAACATCCGGCGCGGGATCCGCGAGCCGCTGCCACCAGAGCGAGTCCGGGAGCTGGCCAGCTCGCCGGACTTCCGCACCAGCCGCAACGAGGACGGCCGGATGGTGACCGGTGAGCCGAAGGCAGTCGCCGAGCGGTTGCTAGAGCTGAAGCACGAGGCCGAGGTCGACGAGATCGTTGTCGTCACGCCGAGCCTGGACCGCGAGCGCCGGAAGGCAAGCTACGCCGCCATCGCAGACGCCTGGCGCGCCGCGGACTGACCAGACGAGATTTCACAGGCTGGTCAGTACCCACCACGCTCCTGATCTGATTGCTGGTCGCGCGATGCGCGCTCGGTGAAGTGCTCTGCCCCGCATTTCGGACAATGCCTGAACGACTCGGTCCACTGGTTATGCCCCGAGACCGAAGCGGCCTGCTTCAGATCGGTGGTGTCGAAAGTAACTTGTGCATGGCCGCGGATGGTGCCGAACTGCCGCCGCCTTGCCTTCCTGGGCACCCGCCAGGTGTAACCGCATTCGGCGCAGGTCCTGGAGTACTCCTGCGGCTGCCACGGGAACCGCATGTCTGGTCTCCGGGGTCACTCGCGCTCGATGCGCTGGAGCCCGCCAGCGGGCGTCCACCACTCCACCACCAGCATCGTGGCCTTCTCGTTGAGGTGCGTGTGCACGACCTCAGTGATATCGGCGCGGAAGCTCTCGCCGTCCGGCCCCTCGGTCACTGGTCCGGCAGCGATCGCCCGGCCGCCAATCTTCGCTTCACCGGGCCACTCCGCCTCGGCGCCCTCAATCGGGTCGACCGTCGCGCTGTGCAGGGCGAACCGCGGATCCCGGCGCAGGTCCGCGCCCTTGCGCGCGTTCGGCATCGAGCCGAAGACCAGTTCGCCGTCCTCGAAGACGGTCTCGATCCCGGAAATCCGCGGCGACCCGTCAGCTCGCAGGGTCGCGATCGTCTTGTGCCTGTGGGCGTCGAACAGCGCGCGCACTCGCCGGGCGAACTCCGGCGCGGCCTGCTCGACGGCCTGCCACGCCGTCATGTCGCCATGATCGCACGACTGCGGGCGCAGCAGGGGTATGGCAGGGGCCATGGATGCTGGCGTGAACTATCCCTGGTTCAGCTATGGCTGGGATTTCGGGCCGGCCCCTCCCGGCTGGCGCACGGGCGGCGACCCGGCCTGGATCGGGCATATCGGCGAGCACCTGCAGCAGCTCGCCGCTATCGGGATCAGCGTGGTCCGCTGGTTCATCCTCGGGGACGGCCTGACCTACGGCACAGGCCTCGAGGCGCCGATACCCGGCGACTTCGCTAGACGCGACAGCGCCGGCTGGAGGTTTGATCCCCCGGCGCTGACAACCGAGTTCCAGGACCACTTTGAGGCACTGCTGCGGGCCTTCGCGGCGCACGGTACCGGGCCACAACCTGTCCGCCTCCTGCCCGTGCTTGCTGACTACAAATTCTGCGAGCCGGGAGTATGGCCGGTGGTCACACAGCATGCTGATGGCCGACCGGGTGTACCGGACGAGGGATGGGTGAAGGGCGGGCGCGCAGCGGCCATCACTGCCGGCCGCCAGCAGTTCATCGAGCGGGCGCTCCAGCCGCTTCTGCAGCTATCCCGCAGCTACCCGGATGTCGTTTACGCCTGGGACGTCTTCAACGAGCCGGAGTGGGTGACCAACGGCTGGCATCCGGACCGCAGGAACGATCACCCGGTGAACGGGAGCGAGATGAGGGCGTTCCTGGAGGACAGCGTGTCGGCCATCCGCCAGGCCGGATTCGCCGCCACGATCGGCTTCGGCATGGTCGAGACCATTCACCAGACCCAGCTGCATGCCGACATCAATCAGTTCCACCACTACACCGACGGCAGCCGGGCCCTCGAGCGGAACCCGTTTGACCCGCGCCAGCCGGGCATTATCGGCGAGTTCGCGACATCAGCAGCTGAGGACATCTGGCCCGAGCTGCGCCAGCGAAGCCAGGGCGTCCTTGACCGGCTGGAGCTTGCTGAGGCCCAGGGCTACGAACTTGCCCTGGCCTGGTCGTTCCGGGCCGAAGACCGGCACACGGCCTGGACCCCTGGCACCGAGCACGACATCCGGTGCTTCACCCAGGGCGGGAACAATTAGCTAGCCCCCTGGCCAGCTGTGCTGGCATGTTGTGCCGGTGGCGCAGACTGGATTCGATGAGCGGGTAGCAGCGAGATACGAGACCTACTGGCCGGAGCTGTTCGAGGCCGCAGCGATCGATCCGGTGGTGAGCTTCCTGGCCGACCTGGCTGTCACCAGCGATGGCAGCACGACTGCGAGCGCAGCCGGGCGGCGATCGCGTCGGCATCACGATCGGGGACTTTGCGACCACCAGGGTCGGCGCTACGTTCCGGCTCGCTTATCTGGTGCGCAATACGATCACGAGTCTGACCAGTCAGGATCAGCAGACTGAGTGCTTCGCAGCCGTCGCAGCCCAGCTGGAGCCTGGCGGCTGCTTCGTGATCGAGAACTACATCCCGCAGCTTCAGCGCCTTCCGCCTGGCGAGACAACCCGGGTCTTCATCTCGACGCCGAGCCACCTGGGCTTCGAGCAGTACGACGTCGCTGCGCAGATCGCGGTCTCGCAGCACTACTGGATGATCGACGGCCAGCTAGAGACGTTCTCCTCAGCACACCGCTACGTATGGCCATCCGAGCTCGACCTGATGGCGAAGATCGCCGGCATGACCTTGCGCGGGCGCTGGAACGACTGGCACCGCGCACCTTTCACCAGCGAGAGCACGATGCATGTCTCCGTCTGGGAGAAAGGCCGAGAGCCGGGACCGATCGCCTGACGGCAGCCGCGTCACCGGGACCTGAGGCCGTTGTCATGAGCGATGGCCGCAGCCTCAGTGCGGCTGGCTGCGCCCAGCTTGGCGAGGATGTTGGAGACGTGCACGCTCACGGTCTTGTCAGAGATGAACAGCTCGGCCGCGATCTCCTTGTTGCTCCGGCCGGCTGCGAGCGATCGCAGCACCTCTAGCTCCCGGCTGGTGAGGATGCTCAGCGGACTGCCGGGCACCGCGCGCGAGCCGGTACCAAGGCGCGCCCGGCGGCCCAGGTCGGTGAGCGCCGCCCGCAGCCTGGTCGCGCCGAGCTCGTCTGCCGCCGCCACCGCGAGCTGCCACTGCCGCTGCGCCTGGTCGCGGTCGCCCGCTTCAGCGAGCGCCTCGGCCAGCCGCCAGCGCGACCTCGCCGTCTCGTACACGAACGCCGGGCCGAACGCCTCAACCACAGCCTGCCAGTTGGCAGGGTCGTTGTCGTCGGCCGCGCGCCGCAGCTCAGCCTCGGCCCTGGCCAGCCAGCCGCGTCCCTCGACACCAAGCCCGGCTGCTGCTCGCCGCTTGCTGCTCACGCCGCTGCGCGCGATCTCAGTGAGCGAGGCTGCCTCGGCGACCAGCGCGTCCGCCGGCTGGCCAGCCGCCCGCGCAAGCCTTGCCATGTCCGCAAGCGCGCCAACACCGATAGCAGCGGGGCGAATCACCTGCGCGTCCAGATCACCGCCGGCCCACGCCGCAGCTGCTGCGACCGTTGCCTTCACCAGGTCGAGCGCGCCGGGCAGGTCGCCAGCCCAGTACGCATCCTCGGCCAGCAGACCACGGGCGATGTAGGCAGCAAGCTGATCGGAAGCCAGGTAGCGCTCAAGCCAGGCACTGCGCTCTGCCACCCGCTGGCTGCCTCGTGCCACGTCGATGAAAAGCGCCATGGCCGACAGCCGGGCCTCGGCGACACCGGCCACGCGGACCGGGAACATGTCGGCGATCTCTTGCGCGTGATCCCACTTGCCATCGGCGTAGTGCGCCAGATAGTGCAAGTACCGGAGGTCCAGGCCATACGGTGCCATGCTCAGGCCGGCTTGCGCGGCCCGCTGCACGCCGGCGTGCGCGAGTGTGCCCGCCTCGGTGAGGTCGCCGGACTCCAGGCTGAGCCTGGCGAGCAGGAGCCTGACCCGCAGCTCGACGCCGGCCATGTCCGTCTCGGTCGCGAGCTCCAGGGCCCTCTCGACGGTCGACTTCGCCTCGGTGATCAGGCCCGCCCGCTCGCGGACCGACGCGAGTGTCGCGAGCGCGTCAGCCTGCAGCCACGGGGCGCGCGCGGCACTGGCGGCAGCTGCCGCCTCGACGGCGCGCGCGCTCGCCATGTTGGTGTCGTAGGCCAGCAGCGCCCTGGCGTGCGTCGCGAGTGCGTTCGCCCGCTCCCAGCTCGGAGGGTCGGCCGGCAGCACGTCGACAGCCGCGGCAGCTGTGGCGATCGCCTCGTTATCCTCGTCGGTGTCCAGCAGAAAGTACGCAAGCCGCTCCATCGCACGGCAGAGCAGCTTCGGGTCCTGATCGGGTTGCTCGGCAAGGAACCGGTTCAGCCGCCGCAGCTGCTTGACGGCGAGCGAGACCTGTCCGGCGTCACCCGCGTTCAGTGCCGCCTTGAAGGCGAGCTTGCCGCGGCTCATACCGCTGAGCTTCTCCGGGTCTTCGACCCGGTCCCAGAGCGACAGCGCCTGATCGAAATGCCGGAGCGCGTCGGCCGGCGCTGCCAGGCGCCAGGCCTCCTGGCCCGCCTGCACGGACGCCGCGAACGCACCCGGAACGTCGTGGCTGGCCAGGCAGTGCAGTGCGAGCTCGGCAGCCGAGCCGGGAACCCTGGCGAGCCGCCGCTCGTCCGACAGCAGCTCGGCCAGCCGGGCATGCAACCGGGTCCGCTCTCCGGGCAGGAGGTCGTTGTAGATCGCCTCGCGCAGCAGTGCGTGCCTGAACGCCAGTCCCTCGGCGCCGTCCGGCACCAGCAGCTGCCGCGCGACAGCTTCGCGCACCGCGGCCTCGTAGTCGGCCGGCGCCAGCCCGGACGCGCGCATCACCAGCTCGTCGTCGATCCGCCGCCCCGTCACCGCCGCCGCTCGCAGCACCTGCTGCGCGGTCGGCGACAGGACAATCGTCCGCGCTACCAGCAGGTCGGCCAGGCCAGCCGGGAGGTCGCTGCCCGCCGGGCAGGTGGCCAGCAGCTCCTCGGCGAAGTACGCATTGCCCTCCGCACGCTCGATGACCTGGTCGATCTCAGCCGGGGTCGCCCCGGCCAGCTGCGTCAGGTGCTCGGCCATCGCTTCCGGATCGAGCGGGCCGACCTCGATCGCAGTCACGCTCGGCAGCCGCAGCAGCTCACCGACCACGGGGCGCAGCGGATGCGCGCGGTGAATGTCGTCGGTGCGGTAGCTCACCGCCAGCGCGATCCGCTCGTGGCGCAGCACCCGGCTCAGGAACGTGACCAGGTCACGGGTGGAGCGGTCGGCCCAGTGCAAGTCCTCGAGTATGAGCAGAACCGGGTGAGCGGCGGCGAGCTCGGCCAGCATGCCGAGTACGGCACCGAATAGCTGCTGCTGCGCGATACCCGGCAGATCGCCCGGCTGCCTGGTGATCTCCCCGTCCGGGAGCAGCCGCGCCAGCACCGGCCGCGTGGCCACCGCCTCGGCGAGCGGCCCGCTACTTGCGGCGCGCAGTGCATCCGCGAGCGGGAGGTACGGAACCGAGTCGGCGAGCTCGGCGCATCGTCCGGACAGCACCGTGAATCCCCGGCTCGCAGCACCAGCAGCCAGCTCGGACAGCAGCCTCGTCTTACCGACTCCCGCATCGCCGCTGACGAGCAGGACCACCGGCTGCCCGGTCTCGGCGTCGGCGAGCAGCCTGAACATCCGCTTCAGCTCCGCTGCGCGGCCGACAAGCGATCCCCGTGTTGTATCGAGCACGTATTTAGTATCCCAGGCAGGTGCGACAGTTTTTTGCCACTGCTCGCCGGGGTGAGCCGCTGCTAGCGGGAGCGAGCCTCGGTCCCGGCCCTGCATGTGATGTGCGCGGGCGGCGGCAGCCCGGCGGGGAGCGCGGGATCTGGCACCGGGTGCTGCCAGCGCGTGTCTAGCGGCAGCTCCCCGGCCCACAGACCGAGCGCAGCGTCCGGGCTGTCGGCATCGTCTGGCGGTCCCGTCCGCACCTTCACCGAAGCCTCTGCCAGTGAGAGCGCGAGCAGCCGGGTCGCGGCCAGCTCCTTGCGGCTCGGCTGGCGCACGTAGTCCCACTGACCCGGCGCCAGGTGCTCAGAGATCAGCCGCAGCCCGGCCAGCTTCTCACCGGGCTCGGCCACGATGCGCGGCCGGGCGTAGATCATCGCGCTGCGGTAGTTCACAGCGTGCTCGAAGACTGACCTGGCCAGCACCAGGCCGTCCACGATGGTGACGGTCAGGCAGACCTCCGCCGTGCCGGCTGCCAGGCTCTGGCTAGCAACCGAGCCGTGAACGTAGGCGTGCTGGTCGTCGAACCCGTAGACGGTCGGGATGACCATCACTCCGTGCGCCGTCTGCAGCCCGAGGTGAGCGACGAACCCGGCCCGCAGGACAGCGAGCAGATCGGCCCGGTCCAGCCTGCCCTGCTCGCGAAGCCGCCCGTGCCTGGTGCGCGGCGTGGCAGAGAGCGACCCGTTGCCGGCGCGTCCGCCATCTTCGGTATCAGGCACGAAACACGTCCTTTAGATCGGAATGAGTTGCCATCAGTCTATTCAGCGACTGATTCAGTACTCAAGTCCGCACATGCCGACCCGGCGGCACGGATTCCGTCAATACGGCCCCAGAATTCGACTGGATCCGTGGCACAACTCAGGCTATGCGTAGGCGGTCAGTCGCTTGCGCAGCTGAGCGCGAGCGCGGTGCAAACGCGACATAACCGTTCCGATCGGGACGCCGAGCATCTCGGAGATCTCCCGGTACGGGTAACCCTCCACGTCGGCCAGGTAAATGGTGGCCCGGAAGCACTCGGGCAGCTCGCGGAGCGCCTGCCGCACCTCGGAATAGCCGAACTGCTCCAGCACGGCGTCCTCGGCCGAGGGGGCGGCCTGGGCCGGCGCTGCCGCCGACCCGCCGGTTGCGGCCGCGAGCAGCACCTCGAACTCAGGGCTGAGCACCTGGATAGGCTCCCGCTGGCGCTTGCGGTAGCTGCTCACGAAGGTATTCGCCAGGATCCGGAACAGCCACGCCCTGCCGTTGGTACCAGGCGTGAAGTGCCGCAGCCCTGCATAAGCGCGGGCCATGCTCTCCTGCACGAGGTCTTCTGCGTCGCTGGGGTTCCGCGTCATCCGCAGCGCGGCCGGGTACAGGTCCCGCCGGTGCCCTGCCAGTTCCTGCTCGTAGATCACGTGATCGTCAGATGCGTGAGCGCTCACTGCCATGAGTGCGATCGCCTCCCGTTGAGGCGACGACAACCGCCGACCCGGCACACAGCGAGCCGCGCAGGGCAAAAGCGCGCGGGCACGGGGGGTGTGCCCCACTTAACACCGAACCAGCCGGGCGTCGCGGTTAGGGGTCAGCGCGCCGCCGCCACCAGCTTTGAACTGGATGTATTTAAACCGCTACTCAATGTCATGTCAAAAGCGTCACTCTCGTAACACTCAGCAACACAACTGATTCCGCAGCCTTGTGCGGCATAGCTGGAATCTCCGGCTCAGCCAGTCGCGTTGAGCCAGCGCACCGGCGCGCCATCACCGGCGCGCCGGAAGGGCTCGAGCTCGGCATCCCACGGCTCGCCGAGCAGCAGGCCGAGCTCCGCCTCGAGCGAACCGGCCAGCGCCGGGTGCCGCGGCCCGTGCAGGTCCCGCAGGCTGCCGAGCTTGCCCTCAGTCCGCCCGCTGCCGGACGTGGCCAAGGCCGCCAGCGCCATCGCGGCGCGCAGCCGGCCCTCGGGGACCAGGATGTCGCCGCTCGCGGAGACAACCGCGGAGAACGTGCCCAGGGCAGGCGTGTGGCTGTAGCGGACCGGGTCACAGCCGGGGCTTGCGTCCTC
>Ga0335073_10007601_pt1 | contig 15214 bp, 11 predicted proteins | sample Lox_Sample_22_FD_207093 | JGI IMG/M metagenome (GOLD analysis project Ga0335073, IMG submission 207093) | Soil microbial communities from Loxahatchee National Wildlife Refuge, Florida, United States - Lox_Sample_2.2 | ecosystem: Environmental > Terrestrial > Soil > Wetlands | place: USA... | reverse complement strand
GAAGCACAAATTGCGACACAGATCGTTGGCTTGCGGCGTGTCAGGGCGCGACTTCCAGTCGTGCTACAAAATTCGCTTTTAGTAACCGGGGCTTTGGCCCCTTGCAATAATCAGCGGCATGCAGGGGCTGGAGCCCGTATCTATATACCGGCGATACGGCACGTCTGACGGACGTGCCCTGACGCGAATCAGTTTGCGGATAGGGGCAGCTTTGTGGCCGGGGTCGCCCTCCCCGCGCAGCGGGCCCTCCTGCCTGGATTGATTGTCTGCCACATAGAAAGTGCATCGAAGCGATTTATGTTTTGCCAGCGCGCATCAGGCATCCTGCTGCACCCCAGCTCTCTCCCCTCACGAGGAGGCATCGGCGATCTGGGGCCGGCGGCGTATGAATTCGCGGATTGGCTGGCCGCTGCCAGGCAAGCGCTCTGGCAAGTCCTGCCGTTGCAGCCCGTGGGATGCGGAAACTCGCCCTATTCCTGCACTTCGGCGTTCGCCGGTAACATCCTGCTGATCAGTCTGGAACGTTTGGCGCAACGCGGGCTGGTAGACGAGACGCGCTTGCGCGACGGGTGGGACGGATTGTCACCAGTCGATTTTGACACCGTCCGCGCCTACAAGCTGCCGCTGTTGCGGGAGGCGGCTTCGAAGTTCCTGCGATCGAGCGGCGGCAACGCTCGCGCCCGGTACGACGAATTTTGTCGTCAGAATTCTTGGTGGCTGGACGATTACGTTGTCTTCAGCGTGTTGCGCGAGCGCTTTTACGAACAGCCGTGGAACACCTGGCCGTCGGAGTTCGCACGCCGGGAGCGCAAAGCCATGGTGCGTGTCCAGAAGGAACTGCGAACGCAACTCGACCAGGAACGTTTTCTGCAGTTCGCGTTTTTCGAGCAGTGGAGCGCTCTGCGCTCGTATTGCGCCGACCGCGGCATACGCATCATCGGCGACGTTTCCATCTTCGTCAGCTATGACAGCGCCGATGTCTGGACCCATCCGCAGTTGTTTCGCCTCAAAGAAGATCTCTCGCCGGCGGTAGTGGCCGGCGTCCCTCCCGATGCGTTCAGCGAAACCGGACAGCGCTGGGGAAATCCACTGTATGACTGGGATGCGCTGCGCGCGGAAGGCTATCAATGGTGGATCGAACGTCTGCAATGGGCAATCGACACCTGCGACATCATCCGCATCGATCACTTCCGCGGCTTCGAAGCTTACTGGGAGATCCCTGCGGATGAGCCAACCGCGGTCAACGGCCGCTGGGTGGCGGGTCCGAATCAAGACTTCTTCCGCTGCATGCGCGACGCTTTGGGCAAACTTCCCCTTATCGCCGAGGACCTGGGCTACATCACGCCCGAGGTACACGCGCTGCGAAAAGCGCTTGAGATTCCGGGGATGAAGGTTTTGCAGTTTGGTTTTGGCAACAAAGGCGCCCACGTTTATCTGCCGCACAAGTACGAGCCGAACTGCGTCGTGTACACCGGCACCCACGACAACGATACGGTAATCGGCTGGTGGAACGATGCGGCCACCGAAGAGGAAAAGAAGCTGGCCTCGGCCTACCTGGGAGTTGGCGACGAGGGCGTACACTGGGCGTTCATTCGGGCGGCGCTGAGCTCGGTTGCCAGTTTGTCCGTTGTCCCGCTGCAGGACGTGCTCGGCTTGGGCAGTGAAGCGCGCATGAATATTCCCAGCGAGAGCGACGGAAGTTGGGGATGGCGGCTGAATCCAGGCAGTCTGACACCCGAACTCGCGGCCAAGCTGGCCCAGTTGGTCGAGATCACCGACCGCGACGATTGCGTCAAGCAGGCATTAGTCGAGCGCCAACAAAGCGACGGGGAAAGCGCCGAAGACTTCGCGGCATGACAGGGATTCCGAAGATGCGAGAGTTTCTCCGGTGAATATGTTTCGCAACTGGCGGCCTATAGCCTGAGACGGCAATATTAACTCCGTATCGCCCCACACGGCGCCGATAGGCGCCTCTTCCCGCCCTTTCATAAGCGTCAGACTGAGTCGCGGCACAGCCACAATCGCTGCTTCGCCCTCATGCTCCCGCGCAAACGCCACCACGTGCTCTTCCCTTCCACGTGTCACCTGCAGTGGCCGGTAGCTGCCCAGCCGGAACAAGTCCTGGTGCTGCCGGCGGAAGTTCAACGCAAACATCGTTACCCACAACTTCAGCTTTCCGTTGCGATAGTCTTGCAACAGGTCATGGCAGACATCCCGCCGGTCGTACGCTCGGGCGCGCACGCACAACTCGGCCGCCGTTCGCATGCGCAAATCGAAATCGACAGGACGCCGGTTGTCGGGATCGACGAGGCTGAAATCCCACATCTCTTGCCCCTGATAGATGTCCGGCACGCCGGGGCAGGTGAGCTTAAGTAGAGTTTGGCTCAGGGAGTTCAACGCCCCGAAGTAGATTACCGATGGCAGAAACCTCTCAAGAGAGTCCCAGAAGAGATTTGGCCTTCCGCGATAGCTCGGCGCCAGAATTTTGTCGATAAAGCTGGCCATCGCGGCTGCATACTCGGGGTTGGGATTGAGCCAGCTCACATTTACCTTGGCCTCGTGAATGGCCTTTTCCATGTATTGCTGAATGCGGCGAACGAATTCCTTGCGTTGCTCCTCGCCCTCCAGATGCAAGGGAAAGGCCCCCACAATCGTCTGGTAAAGAAAGTATTCCTCGTTGTTGTCGGGCACGACGCGACCGTCGGAAATCTCCTGCTTGCGGTTGCGATTCATGCGCCGCCACTTCATCACCTGGGCCGCCCAGGCACCGGGCATTTCGGAGAGCACGTTGAGGCGCGCGCGCACGTCTTCGCTGCGCTTGGTGTCGTGCGTGGAGGTGGCCAGCATCGAAGCCGGCCATTGCGCCGCCCGCTCCTGATTGCTGCGGTGGAATTCGGAGACGGTTATACCAAACTCCGCGGGCGTGCCGCCGACTTCATTGGTAGAAAGGAGTCGCGCGTAGACGTAGCACGCCGTATCTTCCAGTCCCTTCGCCATTACCGGACCGGTGAGTTGCTGAAACTTCAAGGTGAAGTAAAGCCGCCTATGGTATTCGTCGGGCGTACTGCCGTTGTCGCCGCCTTCGAGCAGCAGAATGCGACGCAGAAAGTCGAATGCCGCTGGAGCTATCGTGCCGTTGTGCCGCTTGGCGCGATCAGTGGCCTGCTGAATGCAGCTGCGATCGCTCTCGCTGACGTGGCCGCGGTCGTCGATGTAGGTGCGGTACACCGGGAACCACGCGATCGTTTCGCGGATGGCCTCCCGGAGCACGCCGCGGGTATAATCCCGCGCCCGCCGGTCTCCGTTGGAGATCTCGTTCAGCATGTGGGTGAGCACGTTGACTTCGCTGGCCAGCGGCCGGCGCATTACCAGTTTCTTGCTCTCGTAGATCAGCAGGTCGATGCGAACCACGCCATCGATCAACCGATGGTAGAGCTTGGTAAAGAAGCGCTCGTTGCGAGCGTCGATGAAGATGCCGTTGACCAGGTTCGCAAAGTCGTATCCCACGGAACCGTCGATCGGCCACTCGGCGCTCAAGTGCTCGCCCCGCTCCAGAATTTTCTCGATCAGCAGGTACAGCGGTGCCGCTTGCGGCCGTGATTCAGAGTCCTCGAAAAGGCCGTGAACCTCCAGCTCAATTCCGTCAGCGGAGGTCGGCGATGCAGGCTCTGCGCCCAGGCAGCGGGCTGCGCTGTACAGCCTTTGCAGGCGCATGAAATACTCCGCCGGATTGAGCAGCCCGTCGGGATGGTCGATGCGCAGTCCGGAGATGAGACCCTCCGCCAGGAACCGGCGAATCAGTTTGTGCGTCTCCGCAAAGACGCGCGGATTCTCCATCCTCAACCCGACCAGGTCGTTGATATCGAAAAAGCGCCGGTAGTTGATCTCCTCGCCGGATACTTGCCAGAACGCCAGCCTGTACGCCTGCTTCTCCAGTAGGTCGTGCAGCGCATCGAAGCTGCCGGCGTCCCCGGGAGTTCCGTTGAGCAAGGCCAGCGTCTTGTTGAAGCGTGTCTGCACCTTGCGCGAATCGCGCCAGAGGCGCTTTAGCTTTCTCAGCAATTCCGGCACCTCGCTGTGCCGCCGCCGCACTTCGCCTGGGCCGAGGGTGTCGTTCGGGGGCAGTTGCCCGAACGAACCAATCAGCGAATCCAGCTCTGCTAGAGGACTGTCAAGCGGCTCGTTGCTGTGCAGATTTGCCGCCGGAGCAAACACCAGAGGGATGGTCTGCGGATCGACTGGAAGCACTTTGTCGAAGTACTTCACGATGAACCTGCCATCCTCGAAAGCAACTTGTATGTTGCCGGATTCCAGGTCTTCGCCGTATGGATTGCCGAGAACTGGAATCAGGACTTTGTTCCGCAATTCCGCTTTCAGCGGCTCCCAATCAATGTCAAAGAACTCGGCGTAGGCCGACGTGCGGCCATTTTGCAGCACATCCTGCCACCAGGGATTATCGCCATGCCCCACTCCCATGTGATTAGGGACGGTATCGAGCACGAGCCCCATGCCGTGGTTCTTCAGCTCCGTCACGAGCTGGCGAAATTCCTCCTCTGTCCCGATCTCCGGGTTAAGCTGATTGTGGTCGATGATGTCGTAGCCGTGCGGGCTGCCGGAACGCGCCTTCAGAATCGGCGAGGCGTAGCAATGCGTTATACCGAGTTTTGCAAGATACGGCGCCAGTTTGCGCGCGTCCTCAAAACGGAATCCGCTGTTAAATTGCAAGCGGTAGGTGGAGAGCGGTATCGCGCTCCGTTTCTCAGCGCCGAGATATTCGAGACAGGCGCACAACTCGGAGGGCTCGTCGATCGCCAAGGTTGAGGTTGCTTGCATTGCAGTTGCCGGTTTCCAGCCGCGACTTCCGACAGCGGCATCCGGAACAAGTGAGATGCGCAAAATAGAGGTCGGCGCTGCTCGCCAATATACACCCGCACCGGCGCTGCTGCTCGCCGGCCGTCGGCAGTTTGAAGTTGTCGTGCACCTGCTTTACTAAACCGTGAGCCAGGAAAGAGAATATGAGGTTGGCCGATCTTCGTCGATGAGCGGCCAAACGCAGTTTCTCTGCAGCGTATTTGCGGAGTCGATTTGTCGGGGCATGACTTGCCGGTCGTGCTCGCCGCACACTCTAAGCCGCGCCTGACAGGATTTTAAGAAAACCTACGAGAAGAGCCTGGGGACAGGAAAGGACCTTATGACCGCTACCGGTGAACTTATCCGTATGATGAATTACGTCGATGATATTGCTGCCACGCTACGGCGCATCAACGCCAGCCTTTACCTGATTACGGCCGACGAGAAACGCCGCCTCGCCGAGTACATGCGCAAGTCAGACCCGAATTTCATTGGGGTGGTCGAGCAACTGGAAAAGGGAGCGTAGCCGGATGGCCGAGATCCGCACCATCGCTGTTATCGGCGCCGGAATTATGGGCCGTGGCATCGCCCATGCCGCTGCGCTGGGCGGCTACCGCACCATACTCGAAGACATCCTGCCCACCGCCCTGCGCAAGGCCGAGACCGAAATCCGCTCCAATCTGGACAAGGCTGTGGAGCTGGGCAAGGTGACGAAGGCCGACGCCGATACCGCCTTCGGGCGCCTGGAGTATGCGTCTTCTGTGGAGCAGGCCGCGCGCGAAGCCGATCTGGTGATCGAGGCCGTTCCGGAAGAGATGGAATCGAAGATCGAGATCTTCACCCTGCTCGATAAAGTTTGCCGCCCGACAACCATTCTTGCTTCCAACACTTCCTCGCTCAGCGTGACCGAGATCGCCTCCGTTACCTATCGCGCTCCGAAATGTGTTGGCATGCACTTCTTCAATCCCGTGCACAAGATGAAGCTGCTGGAAATCGTGCGCGCGCTGGAGACGACTGACGATACGCTCGCCGCTGCGGTCGAGGTCGGCAGGCGCATGGGCAAAGAGGTCGTGGTCATCAAGGAATCGCCCGGATTCATCACCAGCCGCATCAACGCCATGATCGGCAACGAAGCGTTTTATATGTTGCAGGAGGGCGTGGCCTCGCCGCAGGACATCGACAAGGCGCTGAAGCTGGGCTTAAACCATCCCATGGGGCCATTCGAGATGATCGACCTCGTCGGCCTCGACACTCGCTTGCACATTCTCGAATATTTGCATAGAACTCTGGGCGAGAAGTTTCGTCCCGCGCCGCTGCTGGTGCAATACGTGAAGGCCGGCCGGCTGGGCCGCAAATCGGGCCGCGGCGTCTATGAGTATCCCGGGCAAGAACCGGGCCGCGGGGATGCAGGGCGGCAATCTGCCGGGGCTGACCAGAACAAGAACTAAGCTGGGGCGCGTCTTTTTGGCGTTGTCATCCTGAGCGGAGCGCCCGCGCCGCTTTTAGCGAGACCTACACCATCTCCAGTTCGATCCTCTTCGCCTCACGGTCCAGCTTGGCGATGCGGAAGCTGCGCACCTGGCCGGCACGGATTGCCTCCGGCTTCTTGACACTTGCGGACGCCCCGCCCTTCCAGCGGGCCTGCAGCATGGAAGTCAGCGAGGACAAATCTGCGCCCGCTGCCGGTTTCGCGTCTTCGCTTGCAGCAACCGTCGCACTCACCCGGCATGCGCCATACACGCCTTCGCCCAATTCCACGCGCGCAACGCCGCCCGCTTCTTCGCTGACACGACCGGTGACGACGTCGCCGGCATTGTGCTCGGTAATGTATTCATCGAGGTTGCTGGGGACGAGTTGCTTCATGCTCAGCCGCATCAGGCGCCGCTCGGGGTCGACAGCGAGCACCTGCGCCTTCACCACCTGCCCGAACTTCAGCACCTCCTGCGGATGATTGATGCGCTTCTCAGCGCTAATTTCGCTGACGTGAACCATGCCCTCCACGCCTTCCGTTACCTCGACGAAGGCGCCGAATTTCGTGATGCTGGTGATCGGACCTTCAATCGCTGAGCCGGCGGGAAAGCGCTGCATCACGTCGGCCCAGGGATCTCCCAGCGCCTGCTTCAATCCGAGCGACAGCCGCTGCTCGCCGACGTTCACGCCGAGAATGACGACGTCGACTGTGTCGCCCACTTTGACTACGTCGCCGGGCTTGCGCACGCGCTTCACCCAAGACATCTCGGAGATGTGAATGAGCCCTTCGACACCCGGCTCCAGTTCAACAAATGCCCCAAAGTCGGCGAGCCGCGAGACGGTCCCGCGCACGCGGTCGCCGGTCTTGTACTTTTCCGCGACCGAGTCCCAGGGATGCGGCTGAAGCTGTTTCATGCCGAGCGAGATGCGCTGCTTGCCGGCATCGATCTTCAGTACCTTGGCTTCGATCTCCTGCCCGGCTGTGAGCACGTCGGCAGGATGATTGACGCGGCCCCACGAGATGTCGGCCACGTGCAGCAGGCCATCGACGCCGCCTACATCGACGAAAGCCCCGTAATCGGTCACATTGCGTACCGTCCCGGTCACGATGTCGCCTTCGCGCATCTCGGAGTAGCGGCGCTCTTTCGCCGAACGCTCTTCCTCTTCCGCAAGCACGCGGCGATCGACGACAACATCTTCCTCGGCGGTGTCGACTTTGATGATGCGGCAGCGGATTTCCTGGCCGACCAGGCCCTCCATCTCCGAAGCTTCACGCACTCCGCTGCGCGAAGCCGGCATGAAGGCGCGTACGCCAATATCAACGCTGAATCCGCCTTTCACTATGCCGGTCACGGTGCCGGCAATCGTCGATTTCTCGGCGAACGCTCGTTCCAACGCGGGCCAGTCTGCCGGCCGCGCCACTTTCAAGCGCGTTAGTTCGTAGTATCCCTCGGGACTGCGTCCCTTCACTGTGACCGAAAGCTTATCGCCGACTTTTACCGTCTCCCCCTGAACGGCAGCCAGCGGCAGCACGCCCTCGGTTTTGTAGCCGATATCGAGCAGCACGGAGTCGGCAGTGATGGCAACAACCGTGCCTTCGAGTTGGCGGGCGCCGTCATCCGAGCGGCGCGCATGGCTGCGCTCATATTGTGAGAGGAGTTCGCCGAAGGACTCGCCGGCTTCGTTTTCCGATTGTGAATCTGAAAGGTTGTAATTGGACATGAAATGCGTTACGGCCCCGTTACGGCCAGGTCGCGATAAGGATACCATCGGCCGGCTTGGGTTCAGAATGCCTGTCCCGCATTTTGCAAAGCACTCGCCTCGTGTGAGAATGCAGGAATGCGTAAATTTCTCACCAGCACTGTACTTGCTCTCCTGAGCACCGCGTTGTTCACGGTTGCCGCAGGCGCGCAGAACCAAACCTCCAAACCGCCGGCAAACTCTGCCAGCACGCCGCCGGCTTCTCAGAAGGCAACTCCGCCAGCGGGCACGGCAAGTTCCGCTCTCAAAACGGAGAAAGACAGAACCAGCTATGCCATCGGACTGAACGTTGGCAAAGGGCTGCACCGCGAGTCCATTGATGTCGATCCCAATGTCGTGATGCAAGGCTTGAAAGATGGCCTCGCCGGAGGCCAGGCGCTGATGACCGATGAAGAGGTGCAAGCGACGATGGTCAGCTTGCAAACCCAGGTGCGCGAGCGCGAGAACGCGAAGCGGCAAGAGGAAGCGGAGGCCGATAAGAAAGCCGGCGACGCTTTTCTGGCAGCCAATAAGGCCAAGCCGGGCGTGGTTACACTGCCCAGCGGACTGCAATACAAAATCCTGAAAGAAGGCACCGGGCCGAAGCCGACCATCGACGATACTGTGGTCTGCAACTATCGCGGCAATCTCATCGATGGCAAGCAGTTCGACAGCTCCTACGACAGGGGCGAGCCGGCGAAGTTCCCGGTCAAGGGCATCATCAAAGGCTGGAGCGAGGCGTTGCAGTTGATGCCGGTGGGCTCGAAGTGGCAGCTCGTTCTACCTCCCGATCTCGCCTACGGTGAGCGTGGAGCAGGCCAGGTTATTGGCCCCAACCAGACACTGGTTTTCGAAGTGGAGCTGCTCTCGATCGAGCCCAAGAGCCCGCCGCCGGCCAAGCAGCCATAACTGAGGTCAGCAGTGCTTGGCGGTCTAAAGCGCCGCTACTCACCGGCTTCGCGCGCTTCTTAGCGCAGGGTTGTTACCGGCTTGCAGAAGTCGCGTCGGAGGTCTAGCCTGTCAGCATGGAGTGGGGTGTCCTGTGTTCTCCCTGGGATACGTTCTCATTATGGCAGGTCTGGCCTTCGGCGGCACGGTGACCCTCGTCGGCTTCGGCGGCTTGCTGGTTACTTCCTTCCATCGCTCGCTGGGATCTCCCTTGCCATTGCCGACGCTGCATAATGCCTTCGAACGCCGACTGTACGTGCTGGTCGGGACTTTTGGATTGGTGCTGTGGCTGGGCGCTTTGTGGTGCAGCCTGAACTTCACGCCATAAAACCCGGTCTTCGGAGTTACTCGCCTCGAGGTCAAGCTCCGGTGTGAGCTTCTGATGGAACGGCAGCGCCCTTGGGCTGCCCCGAACAGCCGGCCAGGCTTACAATTGTGCAAACTGGCAACGCGTGCTCTCTTCTGCCTGAGAAAGCCACTCTCAACGGAAGGCGGAAGAAGGAAGCAGCGCATCGAATTGATCGAAGGAGCTCGTCATGCGAAAGCTTGCCATCGCCGTTGTCATCATCGTCGTCGTCATTGTTGTCGTGATCCTGGCGCTCCCACGCTTTATCGATGTGAACCAGTACCGGGGGCAGATCCAGTCAGAGCTGCAACAGCGCCTCAACCGCCCCGTGGAACTCGGCGAGCTTTCGCTGGGCGTATTTCCCGTGCGAGTTGAGGCCAACAACGTGATCATCGGCGACGACCCCAGCTTCCACAGCACGGCGCCGTTTGCAAACGTGTCGCAGCTGGATGTCAGCGTCAAATTGCTTCCTCTGCTGAGTCACAACATCGAGGTGAACAGCCTGGAGTTGAAGCGTCCGAAGATCGAGTTGATCCGCAACCAGCAAGGCGTGTGGAACTTCTCGACCTTGGGAAGCTCGCCGGCCGGCGCGGCAAACGCCCCGGCCCAGAACCCGCCGCAACCGGCGAAGACGGCAGGCGCCAGCCCTGCCTCATCGTCCGGCAACTTCGCCCTGAGCGAGCTGAAGATCAGCGATGGCCAGATCGCAGTCACCGACTATCAGAAGCACCAGCCGCGCGCGGTTTACGACCATATCGACCTGGCGCTAACCGACTTTGCACCGGGGAGGCCGTTTACGCTCGATGTAACCGCACATCTGCCGGGCAGCGGTTCGGAGACCGTCAGTCTGAAGGGCAGCGGCGGCCCAATGAATTCCGCCGATCCGGCGGCTACGCCGTTCAAGGGGACGCTCAAGCTGGATGAAGTTTCGCTCTCCGGTGCGCAGAAGTTTCTGAACTCACAAGCGCTGGCGGGCACGGATGCGGTCATCACCGGCTCGGGCGATTTCTCGAACGAAAACAGCATCATGGCCGCGAAAGGTTCGCTCAAGCTGGACGATGCGGTGGTGCAAGGCGTGAAGGTAGGCCATACCATCTCCGCCGACTTCGATGTCAGTAACAATCTCAAGACCGACACCATCGATATCAAGAAATGCGCCCTGAAGCTCGGGTCGACATCGTTGGAAGCACAGGGAACGCTGGCGCAGTACGATAGCGCCTCGGCAACCATCGACGCTTCCCTGCAGACCACCAACGCCGACCTGGGCGAGCTGCTCAACATTGCCAACGTCTATGGCATGAGCGCCACCAGCGGCATGAGCGGCAGCGGCAAAATCACTCTGAATGTGCACGCGACGGGCCCTCTCAAGAACGCACAATTAAGCGGCTCGGGAGCGCTGCAGAACGCTACCCTGAAGACGGCGTCGCTCACCCAGCCGCTGCGCATTCGCAGCGCTAATCTGCAATTCGCGCAGAACGCGATGAATATCACGAACCTGGCCGCCTCGCTGGGATCGACCAATGCCAGCGGCAGTCTGAGCGTAGCGAATTTCGCTGCCCCGCGGCTCACGTTTGCGCTCAACATCGACAAGCTGAACGTGACCGAGCTGGAGAAGATCACCAGCGGCTCGCCGCCACAGAAGCGCGCCGGCGCAAGCTGGAGTCTGGTGCCGGCGGCCGAAGCTGCGCCTGCTGCCGGCCAGCCGAGCTTTCTGGAAAGCGCGACCGGCAATGGCACCATTGCCGTCGGCAACATCACGTATGAGCAAACGGTGCTCACGAATGTGCACTCCAACGTTATGCTGAACCACGGCGTGATCCAACTCAATCCGCTGACCTCGCAGATCTACGGCGGCCAGGAAAGCGGCAGCGTGACCGTAGATACGCGGCCCACTCCGATGACGTATGCCGTGAATGCCAAGCTGACGAGGGTAGACGCCAACCAGTTGCTTTCGTCAATTTCGTCGGTGAAGAACACGCTCTACGGAACTTTGGCGGCGACGACCAACATTACCTTCGCGACGCCCGCCTCCGGCGATGTGGTGCAGACCTTGAATGGGACAATGACCATGAACCTCGCCAACGGCAAGATCATGAAGCTCGATTTGCCGGGTGAGCTCTCGAAGATCGGCAAATTCGGCGGAGTCACTCCCAAAGGCTATACGGCGATCTCGCAGATGAGCGGCACGTTCAATATTCGCAACGGCGTTGCCGACACCAACGACATGAAGGCCGCGCTCGATATCGGCAGCATGGCCGCGACTGGAACCATCAACCTCGTCAACCAGGACCTCAACATGCACGTCACCGCGGTGCTCAGCAAGGGATTCAGCCAGTCGGTTGGCGGAACCGGCGTCGGCGGCTATCTCAATACGGCGCTCGCCAACAAGAATGGCGAGCTGGTGCTGCCGGTGCTGATCACCGGAAACATGAACCATCCCGTAGTGGCGCCCGACCTGGAGCAGATCGCGAAAATGCGTGTGAATAATTTGCTGCCGACTGCGGGTGGCCTGCTCAGCGGCAAAGGCGGTAGTCTCGGCGGGCTGGTGGGCGGACTCTTGGGCGGCGGCCAAACCTCGCAACAGGCGGGAAAGCCATCCCAGCAGCAGCAGAGCAATCCGTTGGGTGGCGTGCTGAACGGAATCCTCGGCGGGAAAAAGCACTAGCGCCGCTGCCCAGCGCCAGTATCTTCGCCTCGCGAGCTTACGGCTTGATCGGTCGGATCTTCACCATGGTTCCATCCGCCAGCGGATTGCCGATGAAGTGCACCACCCCGTCGCGCACGACGCCGTTGATTTCCGGCACCACTGCGGCCACGCCTCCAACATCAGTGGCGCTCACGGCCGGGGCTTTGTTGGCCATACCGCGGTCCATCGCGATATTGGCCAGCCGGTCGGCCTGACGGTTCTTTTCGCGCAACACGTGCCTGATCTCAAAGCACTCGAGCTGGTCGATCAGTTTCATGGCGCGCTCGTGCAGCTCTTTCAAGACCGGACTGCTGACCTTGTACTCGCCATTGATCTGCTTCACCATCAGCTCGGAGTCGCTGATCACCTTCAGCGCCTTGAAGCCGTGGCGATGGGTGTAGTTCAGCGCCGCCAGCAATCCGGAGTATTCGGCGTAGTTGTTTGTCTGCCGCCCAAGATACTCGCTGAGTTCGGCGACCGGCCGGCCGAGCTCGTCTTCCACCACCACTCCATAGCCTGCCGGACCGGGATTGCCGCGCGCGCCGCCATCGATACACGCGATCAGATACGCCTGCTCGGAACTGGTGATCGGCGCGCCGATGAACTCTTGCGAGCGATAGCGTGATTTGCCGGGAAACGGATGAATGGCCATTGCGTTTACTTTGCTCCTACAAAATTTGATGCTTCAGGGGACCGACGAGTAGCTGGTCTGGGAGAACCCGTGCCGTCAGCCGCTAGCGTCCCAGCCCCAGGCGTATAGCAAGCCGATCAGGAAGACTTGCCGCCAGTACTCTGGCCTGCGCCTGCCGCACGTCATACGGGACGCGGTAGAAGGTTACATCCGTCGCCGCGCCTCCGTTGCTCGCGTACAAGGCGAACGCCGCTCGCCAGTCGTTGTCGCGCGGCTGGCCGACGGACCCGGGGTTGATCAGGTAGCGCTCTCCGGGCTCCAGCGTCATGGTCCACTGCACCACGCCGTCGCCGCCGCCCTCATACGTGGGAGTAAAGGGCTGCGTCTTTCCATCCTTGTAGGTGAAGCCACCCTGGAGATGGGTGTGGCCAAAGAAAATAACGTCGCGGTGCCCGGAAAGCTGAAAATCGAGCGCCGCCGTGGGAGCGGTCAAAACATACTCGTCTTCATCGCGCGGCGAACCGTGTACAAACTCCAGGCCGGGCAGTCCCTCGTGCCGCAACGGTCCCTGCGGCAGATTGCGCAACCATTCGACGTGCTCCGGCAGGAGCGTAGTTTGTGTCCAGCGCGCCGACATGGCGGCCACCAGATTGAACTCCGAAAGGTTCGAAAGTCCGGAACAGACGCGATCATGGTTTCCGCGCACAATCGCACCGCCCATCGCGCGCACCCGCTCACAAACCTCGTTCGGCGACGCATTGTAACCGACCACATCCCCCAGATTGACCACCTCGTCATGCTCGGGCGCAGCCGCCAGGCAGGCCTCCAGCGCTTCCAGATTGGCGTGGATGTCGCTGATCAGCAGCAGCCGCATAGCCTAGCCGACCTCAGGCGCCACGACCGGGCAGCGCGCAAAGTGACCGGGAGCGATCTCGACCAGCGGCGGCATTTCGACGGAGCAACTCGCAATGCGCGAGGGACAGCGCGGCTCGAAGGCGCAGCCCGGCAAGCTCGCGGAAAGGTTGGGCACAGTGCCCTCGATGGTTGGCAACGGCTTGGAGAGAGAGGTGCGCAATGTCGGCACCGAGTGTAACAGGCCTCGGGTGTAGGGGTGCGCCGGATGCTGCAACACTTCGCCCGCCGTTCCCATTTCGACCAGGCCGCCGGCATACATCACACCGATGCGATCACAGATTTGCGAGACCACCGCGAGGTCGTGCGAGATGAACAGCATCGCCAGCGAGAATTTTTCGCGCAACTCACGCAGCAGGTCAAGCACCTGCTGTTGAACGGTGACGTCCAGCGCCGTTGTCGGCTCGTCGGCAATCAGCAGCGCCGGCCGGTTCACCACGGCCATGGCAATCATCACTCGCTGGCGCTGACCGCCGGAAAGCTGATGGGGATAGTCGCGAGCCCGGCGCTCGGCGTCTTGGATGGCAACCGTCCGCAACGCCTCCACGGCGCGACGCCAGGCCTCGGCTTTGGTGAAGGGGCGCGGCTTTAGCCGCGCCGCTGCGGTCTCTCTAGTGTTGTCATCCCGAACCGGCTTCAGTCGTGGAGGGATGTGCTTTTCGGCGTGCGCCAGTACGGCCTCAGCAATCTGGTCGCCGACGCGCATCACGGGATTGAGCGCGGTCATCGGTTCCTGAAAGATCATGCTGATGCCGGCGCCGCGGATATGCCGCATTTGCGGCTCCGGAAGGCTAAGCAGATCTTCGCCTCGAAAACGAATGCTCCCCTGGACTCGTGCCTGGGGCGGCAGCAAGCGCAGAATCGCCAGCGCGCTAACCGACTTCCCTGATCCCGATTCCCCAACCAGGCCCAAAACCTCGCCCGCCTCGACATGGAAGCTGACCTCTCGGACAGCCTTCGACATTCCCTGCGCGCTAGCAAAACTTACGCTGAGATTGCGGACATCCAGCAAGGGAGGCACAACTTCATGCTAGCAGCTACTGTAGAACCGCATCGCGCCGGTCAGCCGATCATCGAGCAATTTCAGGCCACGCGTGAAGCATCCGCCGGACGTTACTTTTTCTCGATGAGTCTTGCCGTCAGCACCGCTCCATCGCGATTGTCATGCAGCTTGATCGGAAAGATCAGCACGTTCCAGGTCCAATGCGGACTTTCGATGGGAAGATGCGAGGAGCTGCGAAAGCCGCGGCGGTCGATGTAGGTTTCGCGCGTATCGGCGACCGTGCGGAGGATTTCGCGATACTCCTCGCCCAGTTGCGGGAACTGTTCGAAGAGGTTCTTGCCCACGAACCATGTGCGTTTGTGTCCGTTCATGGCGGCAAAGTAATCGTTGACGTACTGCCAGTTGCCGTCGCGGTCCAGAATTTCCAGCACAATGTCGTCGCCCATTGCCATGGAGATGCGGGAGTAGTAGAAGTCGCGCGCATCCACCACCACCGGCCGCCCGCGCTTCTTGGCCTCAAACGACCGCAGTGCGTTGACCAGATCGTCTACCGAGCTGTAGCCCTTCAGCAGGTGCATGTCGGCGATGCCGCCAAATTTTCGCTCCAGGGTTGCCGATAGGATGATG
>Ga0335073_10007600_pt1 | contig 15217 bp, 9 predicted proteins | sample Lox_Sample_22_FD_207093 | JGI IMG/M metagenome (GOLD analysis project Ga0335073, IMG submission 207093) | Soil microbial communities from Loxahatchee National Wildlife Refuge, Florida, United States - Lox_Sample_2.2 | ecosystem: Environmental > Terrestrial > Soil > Wetlands | place: USA: Florida... | reverse complement strand
CCTTTCGGTGTTCAGGATTCAGCCATTATCAGGGGCGGCGCGGCCCTGCGACAACTTCGCAACACGGCGCGGGTTTTATACTCAGCGATGGTGAGACCCGCGACCCATCCATCGCGAACCGCGGCTTCAGAGGCGGAGCCGCAGCTCGGCTTCTCGTTCGAAGCCGCACCGGAGCCAATCGCACGCCATATCTGGACCGTCGGCGAGCTGGTGGGCGAGGTGCGGCTGCACATCGAGCGCGAGTACAGCGATCTGTGGGTCGAGGGAGAGATCAGCAACCTGCGCGCGGCGCCGTCGGGGCACGTGTACTTCACGCTCAAGGATGGCGAAGCGCAGTTGCCGGTGGTGCTGTTCCGGAAGCAGGCGTCGCTGCTGCGGTTTAAGCCGGCGGACGGGATCCACGTGCTGCTGCGGGGCAAGATTTCGGTGTACGAGCAGCGCGGGCAGATGCAGCTGGTGGCAGAATTTCTGGAGCCGGTGGGCGCGGGCTCGCTGCAGATCGCGTTTGAGCAGCTGAAAGCGCGTCTCGAGGCGCGGGGCTTGTTCGATGCGGAGCGCAAAAAGCCGCTGCCGGCGTTTCCGCACTGCGTGGGGATTGTGACGTCGCCAACGGGCGCGGTGATTCGCGACTTTCTCAACATTGTGGGGCGGCGCCATGCGGGGCTGCACGTGCTGGTGTATCCGGCGCTGGTGCAGGGCGAGACGGCGGCGGCGGAAGTGGCTGCCGGGATCGCGTATTTCAATCGCACGCGGGAAGTGGATGTGATTGTGCTGGCGCGCGGCGGCGGGTCGCTCGAGGATCTGGCGCCGTTCAACTCAGAGCTGCTGGCGGAGGCGATTGCCGCGTCGGAGTTGCCCGTTGTATCGGCGATCGGGCACGAGACGGATTTCACGATTGCGGATTTTGTTGCGGACCTGCGCGCGCCGACTCCGTCGGCGGCCGCGGAGTTGGTGACGAGTGCTCTGCACAATGTGGCCGAGCGGGTGCAGGATCTGGATCATCGGCTGGTGCGGAGCTGCCGGTATCGGCTGATGCAGGCGTCGCATGCGGTGGCGCGGGTGCGCGTGGAAGGCGTGCTGATGCGGGGGATGGATCAGATTCGGCGGCGGCAGCAGCGTGTCGACGATTTGAGCGGGCGGCTTGAATCGGAGTGGCGGGCGTATTGCCGCACGGCTACGGATCGGCTGCGGCGGCTCGACGATCGGCTGGCCGCGCAGGATGTGGCGGCGAGGGCGGGCGTAGCACGGGAGCGGCTGACAGCGATCGACAATCGGATGGCCATGGCGGCGCAGGCCTATTTGCGCGCGCGGATGGAGCATCAGGCGGGGCTGGAGCGGCAGCTCCGCGCGCTGTCGCCGCTCGCGGTGCTCGATCGTGGGTATGCCTTGGTGTACGGTGACGAGGGAACGCTACTGAAATCGACCATGAGCCTGGCGGAGGGCCAGGCGATTCATATACGGCTGGCGCAGGGGCGAGTTCGCGGGCGCATCAGCGAGATCGAGGAAGAATCCACCGAATGATGAGAAAACTGTTTGGAACCGACGGAATCCGCGCGGTCGCCGGCGAGGCGCCGCTGGATGGGAAGACTATCCGGGCGGTCGGCTTGGCGCTGGCGCATCAGCTCAACGGATCACACAGCCACCCTCGGGTAATTCTCGGCATGGATACCCGCGAGTCGAGCCCGTGGATCGCGGCAGCTTTGAGCGCGGGGCTGCGTGAGGGCGGAGCGCAAGTGGAAAGCGCGGGCGTGATTACCACACCGGCGATCGCATTTCTGGCGCGACATCATGGATTTTCGGCGGGCGTGGTTATTTCGGCTTCGCACAATCCCTGGCAGGACAACGGCATTAAGGTTTTCGGCAGCGACGGTTACAAATTACCGGACGAGACGGAACTGCGCATCGAGGAGGAGATTTTCCGCCGGCTCGAGAATCTCGAAGCGCCGCCGGTCGGGGATCCGCCGCCGGTGAATCCGCAGTACCGCCTCGATTACGAGAAATTTCTGAGAGCGGCGGTGCCGGGACTCGACCTGAAGGGGCTGAGCGTGGTGCTGGATTGCGCCAACGGCGCGGCCTCGGCGATTGCGCCGGATTTGTTTGGGCATCTGGGCGGGACCACCCATCTGACGCACGTCTCGCCGAATGGGCGGAACATCAACGACGCCTGCGGAGCGCTGCACCCTGCGGTGGTGGCGGCGGAAACGAAGTCGCTGGGCGCCGACCTGGGCGTGACGTTCGACGGCGATGCGGATCGCGCGATGCTGGCCGATGCACACGGAAACGTGGTGAACGGCGACGCGGTGATGCTGCTGGCGGCCCGCGATTTGCATGAGCGGAGCCTGCTGCGCAACGCGGTGGTGGTGGCGACGACGATGTCGAACATGGGACTGGAGGCGGCGCTGCGACGCAGCGGCATACGCATGCTGCGCGCGCCGGTGGGCGACAAATACGTGCTCGAGCGGATGCAGCAGGAGAAGGCCTCGCTCGGAGGCGAGCAGTCGGGGCACATTCTCTTTCCGCACCTGGCGACGACGGGCGATGGATTGCTGACGGCGCTGGTGGTGCTGGATGTGGTTCGCCGGTCAGGACGGCCGCTGCACGAACTGATCGCGGACCTGAAAGTCTTTCCGCAGGTGATCGTGAATGTGCGCGTGCGCGAAAAGAAGCCGCTCGATCAATTTGCTGCGGTGACGGATACGATTCGCGAGGCCGAGGCGGAGCTGGCCGAGAGCGGCCGCGTCGTGGTGCGCTATTCCGGCACGGAGGCGCTGGCGCGAGTGATGATCGAGGCGGAATCGGAAGAGGCGATGCGACGCCACGCGGACCGGATTGCGGCGGCGATCCGGGCGGAGTTGGGAGCCTAGTTACTCCAAATCGCGCCAGTTCGCGCCGATGCCTACGTCCGCGACCAGGGGGACGCTCAGCTCAACGACGTGCTCCATTTCGTGGGCGACGAGTTTCTTCATCACGTCGATCTCGGCTTCCGGCACGTCGAATACGAGTTCGTCGTGGACCTGGAGGGTCATGCAGGAGCGCAGCTTCTCCTTTTGAAGGCGCGCGTCGATGCGGATCATGGCCAGCTTGATGAGGTCGGCGGCGGTGCCCTGCAGCGGGGTGTTGATGGCGGTGCGCTCGGCGAAGCCGCGCTGGTTGGCGTTGCGGCTCTGGATGTCGGGGATGGGCCGGATGCGGCCGAACATGGTGCGCACGCGCTGCTCGCGGCGCGTTTCCTCGAGCATGCGGTCGATATAGGCGCGCACGCCCGCGTAGCGCTCAAAATACTTGTCGATATAGAGCCGCGCCTCGTGCTGATCGATGCCGAGCTGCGCCGCGAGTCCGAAGGGCGAGATGCCGTAGACGATGCCGAAGTTGACGGCCTTGGCGCGATTGCGCGTCTCCTTGTCCATGGTGTCTGCGGGCACGCCGAAGACCTCGGAAGCGGTGAGGGTGTGGATGTCCTGGTTCGTCTGGTAGGCCCTGGTCAGCAGCGGATCGGCGGAAAAATGCGCGAGCAGGCGCAACTCGATCTGCGAGTAGTCGGCCGAGAGCAGCACGCAACCCTGGGGCGCGACGAACGCGGCGCGAATCTCGCGCCCTAATTCGGTGCGGATGGGAATGTTTTGCAGATTGGGATTTGTCGACGAGAGCCGGCCGGTGGCGGTGCCTACCTGATTGAACGTGGTGTGGACTCGACCATCCCCGTCGGCGAGCAGGGGCAGGGAATCAGCATAGTTTGACTTAAGCTTCGCCAGTTGTCGGAATTCGAGCACGAGCTTCGGCACGGCGTTGTGCTCGGCCAGCTCTTCAAGCACGTCCTGCGCGGTGGAAATTACTTTGCCCTTGCCGTATTTGAGCGGGCGCGGCAGCCCCATCTTGTTGAAGAGCACGTCGCCAAGTTGCTTGGGCGAGTTGATGTTGAAGCGGTGCCCGGCGAGGGAGAAGATTTCTTCGCCGACGCGCTGCATCTCCGCGGCCAGGCGGTCGGCCATGCGTTTCAGCACGCCGGAGTCGATGCGGATGCCGGCCTTTTCCATGCCGAGCAGGACGGGAACGAGGGGCAGATCGATCTCTTCGTAGACGCGGCGCTCGCTGAGGGCGTCGATGTCTTCGCGCATCTTCGGTGCGAGTGCGTAGATCGCCCCGGCAGCTTCGGGAAGCGCCTGGTCGCCGGCGGAGCGGAGCGGATGATCGCCGAAACGTGCGGCGACGTCGGGCAGGCGATGGGTGGCGTGGGTGGGATTGACCAGGTAGGAATAGAGCATCACGTCGTCGGCTGCCCCGCGGAGCGTGACGTCATGCGTATCGAGAATGCGCAGTGCGGACTTGAGGTCGTGCACGCGCTTGGGGATGTTGGAGTCTTCGAGCAGGGCGCGCACTGCGTCGAGCGGGACGACGAGCGCGACACCGGATTCGGCAGCGAGGCCCATCTGGCAGCCGCGCTCCACCGGGGTCTGCGAGGAGGCCTCGGCCTGCTCGGCGAGATCGAGCAGTGACATGGTTTTCAGCTGCGGCTCTTTTTCCTCGAGAGCCTCTGCCTCCTGCTCGCTGATCTGCTCGGTGGCTTCCAACTCGCTGGCCGGGAGAGCCAGCGCGAAGCCATGCTCGCGCGCCTGGCGGACGAAAGCCGCGATCTGCTCGGGCGTCGGATCGAGCCAGTATTCGCCCATAACGGGCTCTTCGGCAGGAGCGAGTTCGCGCAGGAGAGATGTGAACTCCAGCTCAGTGAATAGTGTTCGGCAGGCGGCAGCGTCGGGAGCCTGCGTCTGCATGGCTTCGAGGTCGAAAGCGACCGGGACCTCGCAGTGGATGGTGACCAGCTCTTTGCTCAGCAACACCGCCTCGCGGTTGTTTTGCAGCGACTCGCGATAGGTTTTGCGCTTGATCTCGCCGGCGCGATCGAGCGCGGCCTCGACGCTTCCGAACTGCTGGATGAGCTCGACGGAGCCCTTGTCGCCGATGCCGGGCGCGCCGGGAATGTTGTCGATGCTGTCGCCGCGCAGGGCCATCACGTCGATAACTTTTTCGGGAGGCACGCCGAGGGTCTCGGTGACTTTGTCGCGGTCGAGGATGAGGTTGTCCTTGACCGGGTTCAGCACCTTCACGGTTTCGTTAACGAGCTGCATCATGTCTTTGTCGTTGGAGACGACGTAGACGGGATAGCCCGCTTGTGCGGCCTTCGTGGCCAAGGTGCCGATGACGTCGTCAGCCTCGAAGCCCTCAGCCTGGAGGATGGGGATGCGGAAAGCTTCAAGCGCGCGGCGGATGTAGGGAATCTGCTGCGCCAGATCGGGGGGCATGGCCTCGCGCTGCGCTTTGTAGCCGCCGTAGACGACTTCCTCAAACTGCTGCGTCTCGGCGTTGAGCTTGCGCAGCGTCATCGACTTCGCGCGCTCGTCACGAAAGACGGGGCCGGCCGGATCGAAAACCGCGGCGACGAATTTGGGGCTGAAATCGCGGCGCAGCTTGTTGATCATGTTCACGAAGACGTAGGTTGCCGCCGTGGGCACACCGGTGCGCGTGGACATGGGCCGCTGCCGCTGCATCGCGTGGTAGGCGCGAAAGATGAACGACATTGCATCGAGCAGGAAGATCGTGGGCTTGCCGGAGTTTTCCGCCATCAGAGTTCGAGTGTACCGCCGCGGCGTGTACGCTTGCGCCTCGCCAACCCGGGCTTCTGGTCCCCGGCCTCTCTCCGTATAATGGCCCGCACGGAGACCTGCCCATGTTGAAGCGCCTTGTGCCGCTGGCTCTGGCTGCGGCATCGCTGCACCCCTGTTTTGCGCAAACCGCGCCTGCCGATCAACCGCTCACGAAGATTCCTTACTCGCCGTCGCTCGACGTGACGAGCATGGATCGCACCGCCGATCCGTGCACCGATTTTTACCAGTATGTGTGTGGCGGATGGATGAAGAACAATCCCATTCCGGCGGATCAGGCGGGGTGGAGCGTATACGCGAAGCTGGCGAACGAGAACCGGCAGCAGCTGTGGGGCATCCTCGATGCGGATATGAAGGCCGATCATCGAACACCGGTGCAGCAGAAGATCGGCGACTATTTCGCCGCCTGCATGGATACCGATGCCATCAATGCGCTGGGATTGAAGCCGCTGCAGCCGGAGTTGGACAAGATTGCGGCGATTCAATCGCGCGGCCAGATCGCGGAGTTTCTGCGCGAGGGTGCGAACGAGCGAGGGCTGTATTTCTATGGAGTTCGCGCGGAGCAGGATCCAAAGAACGCGGCGATGATGATCGTGGGCGTTAGCGCGGGCGGGCTGGGCCTGCCGGACCGCGACTATTACACGAAGACCGACGCCAAGAGCCAGGAGACGCGGCAGAAATACGTCGAGTACATGGGGCATTTGCTGGTTCTGGCCGGCGAGCCACAAGCGCAGGCGGACGCCGATGCCGCGGCGACGATGAAGATCGAGACCACGCTGGCGGAGGCGTCGCTGACGCGCGTGGAGCGGCGCAATCCTTACAACCTCTATCATCCGAGGAAGATTGCCGACGTCGACGCGATGGCTCCGGCGTTGCAGCTTAGCGTCTATCTGCGCGATGAGCATGTTCCCGATGCGGTGCTCGGGAATATCAACGTGAGCCAGCCGAAGTTCGTGGCTGCTCTGCAGAACGAACTTGCGACTGAGCCGCTCGACAGTTTAAAGGCATACCTGCGGATTCATGCTATCTCTGCGGCCGCACCGAGCCTGTCGACGCCGTTTGAAGAGGCGCAGTTCGACTTCTATTCGAAGTACCTGCGCGGCGTGCCGGTGATGCAGGCGCGGTGGAAGCGCTGCGAGGGACAGGTGGATCGCTATTTGGGCGAGGCGCTCGGCCAGGAATTCGTCCGTCTCGATTTTTCTCCGGATACGAAGCAGAAGGTCACCGTAATGACCGAGCAGATCGAGCAGGCGATGCAGCAGGAGATTGAGGGCCTGGACTGGATGAGCCCGGCGACGAAGCAGGCTGCCATTACGAAGCTGCATGCGGTGCGGAACAAGATTGGGTATCCGGATAAGTGGCGGGACTACTCGGCGCTGACGGTCGAACGCGGCGACTACTACGGCAACGTGCTGCGCGCGCATGTTTTCGCGGAGAAGCGAGACTGGGCCAAAGTGGGGAAGCCTGTCGATCGTACGGAATGGGGTATGACGCCGCCGACGGTGAACGCCTACTACAGCCCGGAGATGAACGACATCAACTTCCCGGCGGGCGTGCTGCAGCCGCCGCTCTACGATCCGCAGGAAGACGACGCGCCGAACTACGGCAATACCGGCGGCACGATCGGGCACGAGCTGACGCATGCTTTCGACGATGAGGGGCGTCAATTCGACGGCCAGGGCAATCTGAAGGACTGGTGGACGCCCGAGGACGCCAAAAACTTTGAAGATCGCATCAACTGCCTGCGCGATCAGTATGCGGGGTACGTGGTGGTCGACGACATCCACATCAACTCGAAGCTGACCAGCGGCGAAGATGTTGCCGATTTGGGCGGCACGCTGCTGGCCTGGGAGGCCTGGAAGAAGCAGACCGCGGCGATGCATCTCGAGAATAAGGACGGGTTCACGCCTGATCAGCGGTTCTTTATCGGATACGCGCAGTGGGCCTGCGAGAACGAGCGTCCGGAGAACGAGCGCGCCAATGCGATTACCGATCCGCATTCGCCGGGACGCTATCGCGTGAACGGCATCGTGAGTGACATGCCGCAGTTCGCAACGGCGTTCGGCTGCCACGCGGGGCAACCGATGGTGAACGCGAAGATGTGCAAGGTGTGGTGAGGGGAAACCTGTAGCCAGTGGCTGGTAGCTCGCAGCAATTGGTTCTTCGCTACCGGCTATACGATACTGGCTGCGGGCTATGAAATGAACATGCAGTCGCCGTAGGAGAAGAAGCGGTAGCGTTCGCGGACGGCGTGTTCGTAGGCGCGCAGCACATTCTCGCGGCCGGCCAAGGCGCTCACCAGCATCAGCAGGGTCGACTGGGGCAGATGGAAATTCGTCAGAAGCGCGCCGACGATCCGGAACATGTAGCCGGGGCTGATGAAAATTGAAGTCGAGCCGGAATGCGGCGTCAGCTCGGGGCCAAGCGTGGCGCAGTGCTCGAGGGTGCGCACGGTGGTGGTGCCTGCAGCGACGATGCGGCGGCCCTGGCGGCGCGCGAGGTTCACGGCATCGGCGGTTTCTGGCGAGATCGTGTAGCGCTCGGCGTGGAGCCTGACGTCTTCCACGCGATCGACACGCACCGGAGCGAACGTTCCCAGGCCGACGTGCAGCGTGACCTGGGCGATCTCGACGCCGTGGTCGCGGATTGCAGCGAGAATCTCTGGCGTGAAGTGGAGTCCGGCCGTTGGCGCGGCGACCGATCCGCGTTCGCGCGCATAGACGGTCTGGTAGCGTTCGCGATCGCCGGGCTCATCTTCGCGATGGATGTAGGGCGGCAGCGGCATGTGGCCGAGGCGTTCGACGACTCCGAAGAAATCGTCGATGGGCGCGAAGCGAATCGTGCGCTCGCCGAATTCGCCGTGCGCAATCACTTCGGCGTGCAGATCGCCGGCTCCGAAGGTGAGTTGCTCGCCGGTGAGAACCTTGCGTCCGGGCCGCACCAGCACCTTCCATTCCCACGGAGAGAGTTGCTCGGCTAACAGCACCTGCACGCGGCCGGTCGTTTTGTGCTGTACCTGGGTGTGCAAGCCGACGCGATGGGCGAAGAGGCGCGCCGGGATGACGCGACTGTCGTTGAGGACGAGCAGGTCGCCGGGGCGCAGGAGGGACGGCAGGTCGCGAAAATGCCGGTCGGCCCAGGCGCCGGTGGCGCGATCGAGCGTGAGCATGCGCGCGCCGGCTCGCTCGCAAGGAGGCTCCTGCGCGATCAGCTCTTCGGGGAGGTGGAAATCGAAATCGCGAACCTGCACTGATGCGATTTTACCGGCGGGGCCTGCGCGCCAGATGTTCTTCGGCGCGGAGCCGCGCGCGTTCGAGGGCTTCATTCAGTTCTGCGCGGCTGGCTTCAAGGACTTCGGGGGACGCGTCGGGGGCCGGAGGATCGATGTGCCGCGCCCAGCTCACCACCACGCGCGAGAAGGGCAGCGGGACGAGGAAGCGATCCCAGGAACTCAGCGTCCAGGCGCGCTCGGGCAGCAGATAGAAGCTGCCCATGCGCTCGCCGGTGACGGAGGCCAGTTTTACCGGGCCCATCTTGGTCTGGTAGATGGGGCCGCGGGGGCCGTCAGCGGTGAAGACGACGGGGTCGCCGCGCTCGAGCACTTCGCGGAGCGCCATCAGGCCGGCCGCGCCGCCGCGCGAACTGGATCCGCGGACGCTGCCGTAGCCGAGCAGGCCGAGGGTGCGCGCGATGAGTTCGCCGTCGAAGCTCTGGCTGATGAGGATGGAGCAGCGAAATTTGCGGAAGTACCAGCCGGCCGGCAAGGTGCAGCGATGCCAGAAGCAGAAGATGCCGCGCGCCGGGGGGGTCTCCGGCGCGGCGCCCTCTTCGGCAATGACCTCGAAGCGCAGGGTCGTGCCGATGAGGGCCAGCACGAGCGCGGTCACGCGCGGGACGATCGCCAGCGCGATGCGCTGCCCCAGGGTGAAGCGCGGAGTCACGCTTCCGATTGTAGACATCGGTGTGCGAGACCGGCTGCGAGCAGAGAAGCGCCTTTACTCACCGTTGGGAGTCGGTGTAACAGGAACGGGTGCGTTTTTCGGCGTCGCGATGTAGCCCTGCACCTGGTTCTTCGCGATGTTGTTCACCACCAGTTCGTAGAGCAGGTGATCTTTGCCCGTGTAGAACTGGACCGGCTCGTCGAGGTTGCGATCCTTCTTCTGGATCTGCTTGTCATCGGCATAGACCATGAGCGTGAACTTGCTGTGCTTTTCGTCGGACTTCTTCAGCTCGAGCGCAACGGTCGCTACCGCCTGCTTGCGGCCCTTCTGCAGCGTGAACTCGTAAATGTTGCGGTCGCCCATGTGCTTCAGAACGTCGATCTCTTTTGAGTTGGTGGCGATGAGGCCGCTCTGCATGCCCATATCGCCTTTCATCGACTGCATCTGGGCTTCGGCGCTCTGCAACTCGGATTTCGTGGCGGTCAGGTCGGTTTTCACCCCGCCTACGTCGGTCTTTGTCGCGCTCAGGTCGCTGGAAACCGAAGCGATCTGCTTCTGCGCCGCTGCCTGCTCGCCTTCAAAATGCTTTGCATCGGCCTGCTGGCGCCTCAGAAGATCGTTGGCCCTGTCCTGGATTTGCTGCTCGGTCAGGCCCAGGCGCTGCCCGAGGGTTTCAGATGTCACTCGCAGCCGCGCATTGGTCTCTGCGAGAGCCGATTCCAGCTTCGCGTTCTGCGCCTGTGCGCTGGCGACCTGCGCTTCGGCGTGTGTCAGGCGTCCGGCGAGCGAATAGCTCCAAATCAGCCCGGCCGTTGCCAGAATGACAGCCGCCACCAGAACAATGATCAGCAGCCTTGAATAATCTCGCTTCTCCTCAATCTCAGTAACTACTGGCGGTTCGCTCATGCAGTCTCGTCTTCCTTTCAGCTTGCTGCCTTTGAAGCACAAAGGTATCCCGTTTCCATGCTTGCCGCAATAACCACCGTGCTGCATCCTGCGCGGCGAATCGCTAATCTATTGGCTATGCCCCGCTATCAGTACCGCGACATTGAGCCTACCCGCGAAGCCAAAGAAGTGTTCAGCCGCTGGGTCGATTACCTCGACGACGAGTTTTCGCGTCATCAAAACATCACGCTGCGTGGCGAAATCGTGCGCGACAATCTGCACCAGCTGCTGCTGGGGCGTCCGCACGGCGGGCGGCTTAACTTTACGCTGGCGACGGAACTGCCCTTCAACGTGCTGCAACTCTCGCTCGATCCGGCGAACGTGACGCTGGAGCCCGAGTACTACGGCGACATCGACGCCGACCGCTATGCGCTCATCAAGCCGCTGGTTTGGTTCTGGCGCATGTTCGATCGTTCGCCGGTGGCGCTGAATCACTGGCTGGGCTTTCGCCTGCGCGCGATGCTGGGCAAGCACATCTTCAGGAGCATCGGCAGGAATGTGAAGATTTACCACGGCGTCGAGTTCACATTCGGCTACAACCTGACGCTCGAAGACGATGTCATCATCCACAACCACGTGCTGCTCGACGACCGCGGAGATCTGATCATCCGCAAGGGAACTTCGATCTCGGAGCATGCCGCGGTCTTTTCCCACGCGCACGATCCGGTGGAGGCCTGCGTGATCGAGCATCGGCGCACGGAAGTGGGTCCGGGCGCCCGCGTTTCGTACCGCTCACTGGTGATGCCGGGTGTGACGGTGGGCGAGGATGCGATGCTGGGCGCGCAGGGCGTGGCCACGCACGATGTGGAAGCGCACTCGATCGCTGGCGGGGTTCCGGCGAGAAGGATCAAGGCTAAAAGGGAAGCAACGCGGCTGGAGGATGTCCCGGCGAGGAAGCCGGGGGAGCCCTGCGCGGAGTTGCCGCCGAACGAGTAGGCGGGTGAGAAACGATCAGGTGAGGCCGGTCAGGGATAAGACGGCCCGAGGATTGCAGTCCAAACGATTGATCACGAAGGGAGGTTTCATCGCTGTCTGCCCGCTGCTGATACCATCGAATCGATCGAATGGATTCTTTTCACTTCCTTCTCGCAGTCTTTGAATTCGTTGTGCTTGTGTTCTCGCTCAGCGTGCACGAGGCGGCACATGCCTGGACGGCGAACCGTCTGGGAGATCCGACAGCGCGCATGCTGGGGAGGGTGACACTGAATCCCGTGAAGCATGTCGACCTGATCGGCACCATCGTGTTGCCGCTGTTCATGATCTTCATGCCCGGTTACAGCGGCGTCCTTGTGGGATGGGCCAAGCCTACGCCGGTGACGCCGCGGAACTTCAGGAACCTCACGCGCGACGACATTCTGACAACGCTGGCCGGTCCGTGCAGCAATATGCTCGTCGCTTTCATAGCGACTATCGCCCTGGTCATCCTTTCCAAAACCAGCGCGACGGCCAATTCGATCGTGCATATGCTCGCGGGCAGGGCGCCGCTCGATCCTTCGGTGATTGCGGGGGGCGGCGCGGTGTTGCCGTTGGCGATCCTTTTTTACATGAGCGTGACGCTGAACGTCATTCTGTTCATCTTCAATCTCATTCCGCTTCCGCCACTCGACGGCTCGCATGTGATCCGTCACATGCTGCCCTACAAGGTACTGCGCGTCTACGATTCGATTGGCATCATCGGGCTGCTGGTCTTCATCGTTCTGGGAGGAAGGGTCATTATGATTTTCGCCGGCCCTCTGCTCTCTTTTCTCAACGGCATTCTTCTGTCTTTCTAGAGCATTCCCAGCAGCTTTGCAGCAACTTCGGGTCGATGGAAAGCGAGGTCCCTGTGCGCTGTAACTGGATTGGTTGTTTGCCCCTGGCTACCGTGTTCGCGCTGGCTGCCGGCCTTTCCGCGCCGGCGCAGAACGGGACACCTGCGACGCACCCTTTCACTGCGGCCGACTGGGCTACGCTGCGCAGCGCCGGCGCGGAGGCGGTTTCGCCGGATGGAACCATTCTGTATGCGGTGACTTTTGGCGCGGAGCACGGCGGCACGCATCGCGAGTGGTGGACTATCGAGGCGGATGGCACGCATGCGACGAAACTCGACCTGCCCTCAGGCTTTACGCCGATGGGGTTCACGCGAGACGGGCATAGCCTTTACGGCTCGTGGGAAGTGAATCACCTCAGCCAGTTCGCCGTCTTCCCCATTGCGGACGGCAAAGCTGCGCCGGTGCCGACGACGGTCGTGTTGCTGCCGCGGGGTGTCGATTCCGCGTTGCCGAATCCGCAGGGAACGGCCTATGCGCTGGTGGCCGATCCCCGGCCGCCCGATCCGCTTGACGATGTGCGCCACGTATGGGAACCGGATGAGTCGAGCCTCTATGTGGTGCAGGCAGACGGTACCCACGGCTCGTGGTGGTGTCCGAATCTGAAGTACCTCTCGGGCAGCGTGACAGGAGGCGGGGAAGGCGCGTTCGCCTGGAGCGACGATGGACGATCGGTGGCAACGCTGTCGGATCTGCCACGCATCGGCCATCACGATGTCTCGACTGACATTGACGTCTGCATGTTCTCCGGGGCGAGGCATGTCGCGACGATTCCCAATACAGTCGCGGGCATTGTGTGGACGGACGGAGGACGGGATCTGGCGGTCGTCTCAACAACCTCGCCCGTGCTGACGCCGGAGCATATCTTTACGGTGCCTGTGGCGGGCGGAGCCGCTGAAGATCGCACGCCGAAGCTCGATGGCACGGTGCTGGCAATCTCAGGCGACGTGCAGGGGCACACGTGGGCAGTGGTCTCGAAAGGCGTTCACGCAGAAGTGGACGAGTTCGCCGACGGCGCGCTGAAGCCGCGCTATCAGTGGCCTGGCGGCTCCATGGGGGGAGCGCCCATTGGCTCAGTCTACGCAGGCACGAGCACGCAACTGGCGTTCACGGTGTCCGATCCGGCACATGCCCGTAACGTTGCGGTGATGGATGGCGATCATCTGAAACGGATCACCACTGAGGGCGATGCGCAACTGGCGCAGATTGCGCTGGGTGAAGTCCGCGACGTGCACTGGACCAGCAAGGAGGGCATCGCGCTGGAAGGCATCGTGACGTTCCCGGCCGGCTACATCGAGGGACACAAAAGCAAGTTTCTCGTGCTTCCGCACGGAGGGCCGGAGGCGAACGACGAGTTCGCGCTGGATCCGCTGGCGCGGATCATCGCTGGGCTCGGCTACGTGGTGCTGCAGCCGCAATATCGAGGATCGACCGGCTACGGATCGGAGTTTCTCGCGGCCATCTACCAGCACTTCGGCGACCGCGCTTATGAGGACGTGGACAGCGCGACGGATTACGCGATTGCGCAGGGCTGGGCCGATCCGAATAAGCTGGCGATCTTTGGCTGGAGCGCCGGCGGATTCATGACGTCGTGGACGGTGACGCAGACGGGCCGCTACAAGGCCGCGATCGAGGGAGCGGGGATCACGGACTGGGCGCCGTTTCTGTGGACAAGCGATATCCCGCAGACCGACTTCGACGCGCGGTGGACCGATGAAGACCCGTCGGCCTTCAGCAAATTTTCCGCCGTCGATTTCGCGAAGAATGTCACGACGCCGCTGCTGATTCTTCATGGCGAGGCGGACCGGCGCGTGCCGACGTTCCAGGGCATCGAGTACTTTCAGATTCTGGCGGCGCGCGGCAAGACGGTGCGCATGGTTACGTATCCCGGGTCGCCGCACTTTCCCACGCTCTGGGAACAGCGGCTGAACGTATTTCAGGAAATCTCGGACTGGCTGGCGAAATATAATCCGTAAACGGAAAGGGAAGAGCGCTCGCGGAGCTTCCTGTTCCGTTCTCTGCACAAGCTGTCACGGTGATGATCACGAACCGAGCTGTTTTCCTCCGCCGCTGCTTGTTTGCCGCAACCGCCGCGCTGCTGTCGCTTGGCATTTCGCATGCCGCGCGGGCGCAACAAGGCACCTTCGTTGCCGCAAACGGCCAGTTCCTGCTGAACGGCAAGCCGTTTCGCATCCTCTCCGGGGAGATGCACTACGCTCGCATTCCGCGCGCTTACTGGCGCGACCGGCTGAAGATGGCGAAGGCGATGGGCCTGAACGCGGTCACGACGTATGTCTTCTGGAACGCGCACGAGCCGCAACCCGGCGTCTTCGATTTCTCCGGGAATCTTGACGTGGCGGAGTTTATCCGCGAGGCGCAGCAGGAGGGGCTGTATGTGATCCTGCGTCCTGGACCGTATGCCTGCGCAGAATGGGAGTTCGGCGGGTTCCCGTCCTGGCTGCTGAAGGATCCGAATATGGTGGTGCGTTCACGGAATCCTCAGTTCCTGGCCGCGGCGCGCACGTGGCTGCTGCGGCTGGGGCAGGAGGTGGCGCCGCTGCAGATCGGCAACGGCGGTCCGATTATCGCCGTGCAGGTGGAGAACGAGTACGGCAGCTACGGCGACGATCGCGCCTACATGCAGGACATTCGGCAAATGCTGGTCGACGCGGGATTCACGAAGGCCATGCTCTATACGGCCGATGGACCCGAAGAAGTTCCCCGCGGAAGCCTGCCCGATCTGCCGGTGGGCATCAATTTCGGGCCGGGCGAGGCGCAAAAGGGGTTTGAGACTCTGAAGAAGCTGCGGCCGAATGGGCCGTTTTTCAATTCGGAGTACTGGGACGGCTGGTTCGATCACTGGGGC
>Ga0335073_10007599_pt1 | contig 15217 bp, 20 predicted proteins | sample Lox_Sample_22_FD_207093 | JGI IMG/M metagenome (GOLD analysis project Ga0335073, IMG submission 207093) | Soil microbial communities from Loxahatchee National Wildlife Refuge, Florida, United States - Lox_Sample_2.2 | ecosystem: Environmental > Terrestrial > Soil > Wetlands | place: USA... | reverse complement strand
CCTTGTCCCCCGATTCCCCGAACCCTCGAACCCTGTTCGCTTTGAGTCTCAACCCTGAACCTGGTAAAGCACAGCACTTTACAACAGGTCAGCACAGTCATTCAAAAAGGGTGGGTAGAACAATACTCAATCCAGTGGTATCCTCCATTTTATCCCAAGGTTACCGGTTGCCGCTCCATTGGGAAAAACATCCTGCTACCTTTCCTATTTTCAGAATTCCGCCCCAACAAACTTGAGCACCTGTTGACACATCACAACTACAGTCAGAAGATTCGTAAGCCATGCTCCCTAGACATATGCGACACACTTAATCCAGCTGAAGCCTCCGTTTGTCCATATGACTGTTGGTTGGGGCTCCGCCATTGAAAACATTCTCCCACTTTCCAATTTTCGGAATTCCGCCCCAACAACTTTATCCCCCACAAAGACCATCAACACTACAGTCAGAAGATTTGTGAGGGGTGCTCCCTAGGCCAATTCGACGCGCTGAATCCAGCTGTGGCCTCCATTTGTCCATACGACCACTGGGTTGTCGCTCAGCCATTGAGAACATTCTCCCAGTTCCGAGGGGATACGCGTTGCCGCTGAACACGTTGCGAAATTTGATTTATGTGTGACGGACTAGGACTTGTCCCTCACACATTTATTTGCCTCGTTTATTTGCCTCAGAATTGAACCTGAACTGGCACGGAAATACAGTCCCATGACCAAACTGAAATTCCACAATTGAGTTTCAACCCCGTGAAAATTCAGTCCCAATCGAAACTGTTTCTCAAGCCCATCGCTCATGAATTTTCCGGAGGATCCGCGGTACAGTGGCACTCGAGCCTCGCGATCGGATCATAAGAAATTCTGGTTCAGCTTCAACGCAATCGAGATGAAAAGCAATTCGCTGAACTCGACTTGAAAAGTTGAGTCTGGATTTGGGTAACCTTTCCCCTACCCACTATTCTTATTTTCTATAATAATGTGGGTAGGGATGTTTTTGGGGCAAAAAGGCAAATCGATTAGCCTGTTTGCCTAGAGCCTTTGATGTGCGTAACGACTTTGGGCTAATTTTTTGCCTTTTGCCGATTAGCCTCGCATGTGCGTACCGGCCTATTATACCCAATTTTTGACCCAAATTTTTAATTCAATAGATACTTCTTATTGTCTCGAATATCCCGCCAGCCTCTATTGGGGGATTAGTCTCACGTAGGATGCCAAAATGATGTCGTGGTGAGAACTAAATTTTCCCAAAAAAGGCCGTGTCCCCTTTTAGAAGGGGAAGGTCACGTTATATTTCTCTACTAAGCCAGATTCCAATACAAGCTAACCCACTTTACTCCACCACAATAGAGATTAGAGAAGGGCTAATTCACAAATCGACTAACAAACAAAGGATACGAATCTTGCGCCTTCTCTATCGGTGAGTGATGACACGCCATCAATCCCTGGTTCAACTCAACAACCCCTCTTAGGTCTATCGAAGGACGACTAGACGAGGAGAACGACACTTTCATTGAGAGTTGTTTCTTTTCATTCATCCCCAAAGAAATCCTTGTGGTCTGTCGCCCTCTTCATCATTGTACTGAATCGGAGAAACCCCAAACAACTCGTTTTCTCGTTCCGTGTGTTCCTCACAACAAGAATATCTTCATCTTACGACCATTGGACAATTGTTATGCTTCAGGATTCAGAAGCAAACTTTCCTAAACTTAGCTCTCTGGGCTCTAGATGGACGAATAGGCAGCTCGAGAAGCTCAATGTTGCTTTTGACCCAATGATAAAGCACACTTTCGAATTTGAATCAATAAAACTTTCGCAGACGCTCGCAGAACGTACATCCCTTTCATCCGGAATCTAATTTGCTAGGCGTGAACGCGATTAGTCGGGCCATCAGCGCGCTCGACATGCAAGCCGTCACAGAGGCCTTAGACATAATAGACCCTCAATTGGCGATTTTCGCAAATACATACGAAAAACTAATTATCATACTTGCGAAGGAACGACACCTTTCCCTCTCATCAAGACTGCATCCCTCCTCCAGAACACCGCAACCCGCAAACCCAAATTTCTCTGGATCGTCATCAGAAGCCGAGGATGAAAATGCGACACAACTTTTTGCTCTTCTATTTATCGATGCGTCCTTCTCAGCTGTCCGCAGGCAACTTGAAGACATTTCTTGGCTCAATTCCAAAAACACGCCACATCTCTGGATTCAGTTTACCCTTCTCCTCCAGCGCTGATTTCTTAGTTCCAAAAAATCAATGAAAATCTCGCTTGGCCAGGAAGTCGTCAAAGCGATTGACGATGGGGGCCTGTCTCTCTCCCTCTTAACCCCACAAACAACTATCAAAATCCCTCCGCTTCTCTCGTTGGATGTATATTCCTATCCTCCCTAAGTAACATGCAAGGTTATATGCGAGATCTCTACAGATGAGTCCCTCTATGAAATTCACCACACTCACGCCGCACGAATCCTTCGCCTAATGCTAGGTCATGTGTGTCACCCCTATCTCTTCGAAAACACGTACACAACCTATCAAGAGGTAAATCCAACCTCTGCATAGTTTAACAACAGTCATTCATTATCCATGCCAGACATGCCACATTATATCTTTTGTATGCACGATTCCCAAATTCCTATCTCCGCGATATCACCCGTTACGGGGCTACATACCTCTACTCAACCAGTCTCCCGCAAGTAATCCGCCTCCACCAGTCCCGTGCATACGACATGCATTATCCGGACGATCAAGCCGCATTTTTCAATCTCCTTGCCAAACTATTACATTATGTCGCCAGCGGGAGAAGTCATGTTGGCTATATGTCTAACAACCCTGGGAATATGCTTGTGAAACAGGTCTGGGCCTTTGTCGCTATGGAGTTGATGGCAGGTTTATGATATGATTGTCGTGACGCCGTCTGACGATGTACGGTTGGAGCATAATTCTGAGGGGAAGTTTAATGATTACGAGGAGGTGAAGGAGAGGCAGGAGGAATATATGACGGCTCTAATGAGTCATAATCCAGGCTTGAAACCCGACGACGTAATGACCGAAGCCAGGCACCTCAATAGTGTGAACGATGATTCCTCATCTTTCTCGAGGTTTTGTCGTTACACAGACACTTCGATGACGGCAACCTTCGACATTGATTTTCCGCTTTTTGTGTCGCAGGTTATAGTTGAGCATGAAACGTCTCTCAAACTGCTTGTAATCCCTCTAAAGGATACTTACATATTCGAAGCTGGATATGACATCTTGCCAGATTTGTACAAACTTCTGATCCTTGAACAATCGGATTGTTTCAGAGGTAAGAGGGTCCGCTCTTTGAACATCGTTGTTAATTTCTCTTAGGAAATAGGGAAATGCTTTGGATTACTCGAATGTCTGATCAAACGGGTTCAGATGTGAAAGATAGCAAGGATTTTGCGAGACGACATTTTGCAGTGATGCAAAAAATTGCAAAGACAATTTATTCGCCTGTCGGCTTGCTTGATTCCGATACGAGACTTGTACTAGGCTATGATGTTGATACAATGGATACTGACTCCGAAAGTTGTCCACCATTATTTTATTATGCATTGCTGACTTGTCACAGTGTTTAGCTTGGAACTTTCGACAGATCCACTGTCAGAAGAATCAGAGAAGGAGAAAGCTGTTATTCAAGTGGAGCCCATAATAACTGGGCTGCCCCTCGGGAGCGAAGTCTCCACATGCATGTTTCCAGGAATCGGCGCACAGAATTCGGCGCTTAATGACGTTAATTCCAACGTAACTCCTACAAACTTTCAAAATGCTCCTCCGTCGAATGGGCAATCTTCACCAGCAGAAATATTGGATGAACATACCACGCGCCTTGTGAATCAATCCTACGTAGACGATGAAAGTAAACTTTTCAAACAATTATCGGGTCTCACAGATGCTCGTTTCAACAAGGACGAAGGAAGCAGCTCTATACAGATCTTACCATTCCATTGTAAGGTGGACATCATCGGACTCGACCAACCAGGTCAGGAAATTTCTATAACGCTCTGGTTGAAGATCAAATCCCTGCATGAGTCGGAGGCAATCGTAAAACATCGATGTCTCTGTCACGTTACCGCCGAAAAGTTTGAAGCCCAGATTGCGGCGTTAGATGAGGAAACTAAGACGGCACTACGACTGCGCGAGATCCATTTGCACATGGGGCCAACAGTCCATGAGTTGAATAGGACGGATTACGACGTCAAAATTCAAAAGCGGTCATTTGAGACTATCGATCAACAGCCACAAAAGAAGCATTTGGTCTCAGAGGGCTCGACAGAAGGGCAAGATGTCACGACTGATGCTCGGATGACTTATCCTGGTCCTTCCATTGGACGAAGTCTCAAGCAGGGCCGTACTATCTCGCGCCCGGCATCGGTGGTCGGAATTGATATCGATCTCTTGGAAATTGGCTGTAGAAAACGCAGTCAACTGTTCTGGAGATACCCAGTCCTTCCAAAGGCTGCTTTCATTCCTGAGTCACCCTTAACACGGCATGCCCAATTTGAGAACCATCACGGCAAATTTGTTTACCTCTCAAACAAAGTCCCGGATTCGCTGAGAATCGAAGTTGAAGTTTTATGCAGTCTCCCGTCACTTGCACAGGTGAAGCTATTAGAGCGGTTCCGAGCTGCAATAACACCTAATTATATCCTTCACAAAGAAACCAAATACCCCTGCCGGGATATTCGACTGAGACTACAAGTTGATATTCTGCCTACAGAAAGAAACCTATTTATATTTCCTCGAGAGGGGTTATCCGGCCGAAGTCTCGACCTTGGCAGTTTCAAATTTGTTGAGAACGCAGGGCAATTGGGGCTAGAGGTCGACCGTGGAGAGGATGGGCAGTTTAGTATCCCTGACCCACACGCATGGAATGTTCCATTCTGTTTTGAACAAGGGAATTGGATGATCAGAACGGATAAGATTGGAGAGCTGAGAATTCGAGAGAGGTCTGCGATACGTGAAATTTGTCCTACGGAAGCAACACTCCAGTTCGCGGTAACGGATATCGGAATTGATAAGAAAAAGGCAACTAAGAGAAAATCAGCGAGGGAAACGAAAATTATCGAATAGGATACATCGCATGGTATCATAGATTAGTACGTGTGGTGCGCGCTATCGGTTAGTTTACTACAAATACGCCTAGTGCCTCCATTTCCATGCTTCCATAATCGAATGCCCGTGCATTATAAATATTGGGACGCGTTTCCCAACACCCTCCATAATAATCCGCCCGTTAGACCCCCCAGTCACACGTTAATTTCCTACGAAGACTGTGCTACGGGCGTGACGGGGACCGTTAAACCCGTCGGGGGGACCGTCAGACCCCCGACTAGGCATAGCAACCGCTATACCCGGACACTGTTTTCTACACGTATTCATTTTAAAAAGTTTTGCCCCAACTTTTCATTTGAAAAGGCAGGAATTAAGTGGACGCCAATTTGAGGATTTCAAAAAGTTAGCGCAAACTTATGGCGCTCCACGCTATATAAAATCGCTAAGGGTGCGGCTAGCATTTAAGGTGTGCTTGCCGCCAATTTGTCCCTTAGAGCTCGAGATGCCACACGTTACCGAGCGTCAACGGAAATTGGCGGTGGCTCGATTGCACGGGTTCCTGCCTTTGATTCTACAGATTTGCACAAATTCTGAAAAGAATTAGGTACAGTGACACTCATCGAACATGATCCTCGACAGTCTTCCTGCGGCATGCAACGCGTGTAAGTGATTGTGAAATAACGGCTCCGTAGCCTGCCCCACCGAAACGAGAAGCAGACTTGCGCTAGTACTCATCATCGTCCACATCAAACTCGACTTGGCCACTGAGATCTCCAATTTGTTCCATGGATCGATGAGATCTTGCATCACCGCGATCATCGGGATAACCACCACCATCTTACATCCTTTCTCGGGCAATGTCGGCAGTAAATAGAGCAACGTCTTTCCTCCTCCGGTCGGAAGAATCACGAGGAACATCCTTCTACCTGTTCAACACTACCTTGGCTGCCAATATCTGCTTTCACTTCTGAACCGTGTGTTTTCGTCCTTTTGAAATGATCGCAGAGTCAACAGCAGCTTTGCCGAAGATATCTTCTTGCTCATGATCGGTTGAGTCAATGATTGAGAGTAGATTTCCAAGTGTTGCAACGGAATCCTCCAATCTCCTTGTTTCCCCATCCCGTCGAGTAATCGTGATCGTCCGTTCGAACATCGTTGAAATGTCTTCGGTCGTGAGCGCGAGTTTTGTGATCGCTGCGACAGCTCTTGCTATTGCTTCATCGATTATCGAAGATACATTCGTCGTCGTCGACACTGAGTTCACCATCGTTTTGCCCTCTAGCCCTTCATCGCTCACTCCCATGAACTGGTGCCATTCTCGGCTCGCCATTCCATACGCGTACATCATGTCCCTCGTCACTTCACCGTGATCGTCCATTCCGACCGCGTATGCCTGTGCCACTGTCTTTGAGTTGTGCCCCGCCTGAAGATCGAAGATGTGACTTGCATGAAAATCGATTTTGTGATACTTGAGAAGTTCCTCCATGAACGCCGTCGCCACATGACGATATTCCCGAAGTCCCAGAGACACAGACATTCCCCTGCTTGTCTCCAATTTCAACGGGTTCGAAATCTGATCACTGCTCCCCCCCCTCTGATAATTGGCGAAGAGAAACTCCTTCAAAAATTCCACCTTGCCTCCTTCCACCTTCTGCGCCAAACGTATCTCCATCGGCCGAACGACTGCCAGATACTTGATCAGCAGATCCCCCACGGCCTTCGGCAAGAACCGTGGCACCAATCGATTCCTTCCACTGATCTTTTGCGTCTTTGAATATATCCCCAAAACCATCACCAGCGCATCTATCCAATACAACCCTCTCTCTCCATCTGGGGTATTTAGAATTCGGATGATCTCCAACTCTGTCCCTCTCGCTGGTTGTCCATACGAGAGATGCACGATGATGCATAACAACTCCAAGAATTGTCTCGCTTTCTTCAGCGATCTCTCACATCCTTCCATATTCCACTCGATCGACAGTTGTCTTGACGATTGATAAACCTCCTTGCAATTCGCGGATCTGCTTCGATCTTCTCCAGCAGCGTCGTCTTGTAGTTCTTGAACGCATTGAGTTTGTTGCCATGAACGAAGGAATATCCATCCGATAGATTGTTCAACTTGTCGATGACGGTGCCTGACCTGTATCCAAAGTCATCGATCTTTATTCCGCATAACAACTCTTTCTCCAACAGCTCTTAGCCAGCGCGATCCTCGACTTCAAGAATGCTCGCAACTCCGACAATGAGACCGCCTTACCATTGATTGCGATCTTCTGATGCCCATTTCCCAGCCACACGGTCTGTCCCAACCCTGTTCCGGTCCGTGCGATCGATGATGCCAGATGAGTCGCTTGCAGTGTATGAAATTACCATCGGTCTAGACCAAACTGAGAGGTCTGGATTGTACAATCCAAACCAGGGATGGGTCTGGTCTGTACAATCCAAGGAATAATGAGTATAGACCATTGTTCAGGCCGTCTAGACGGTCTGAACAATCAGCTGTTTCCCAATCAGGTAATCACAGCGCTAATTCCCGGCTATAAATCCCTGTAATCCCGGGGATCGATGGCATTACGTGTACATCACGAAAAAAAAGGGGGAACTTTTTCACTTCAGGATCGGAAATGACCAAAAATCCAAAAATCCGTTATTTCAAGCATTATTCGACCCATCCATCAATTCCTCCATCGAAATACCTTGCAAAATATTTCCTACAATCCCTCCACCAAGCCACCAGTGTAGACATTCTACCGCTTCCACAATATCGGCCTTCAATCGATTTCTTGCATCCGTAATCGAAAGTTTGCAGCTCGACATTAAAAAAGTCCATCTATCGGGTATTACCCACTAAATACACGCTCTGGCTCAACTGACATTGCAGGAACAGAGAATATATCAAAAGCAATCCTTGCTAAGGTCGGATATTCCTTCGCATTGCCCTTCCACCACTCCAAAAGATCAAATCCATCATTCGCCTCTGGGGTTCCCAAAAACAACAATGGCGCCTTCAAATAACGTGTCAACTCGTCCTCCTTCTTCGCCGTACTTCCAAATCGCCAACTGTCGATGTCGATTGGTCTATTGGATTTTGCGAGTGGTGGGATCGAAGTTGAAGTGGGATTATCCTCATCTTCCCGATATCGCGCAACAAACTCAATCATCGTTTCCTTGGCTTTCTTGATCCAATCCTTCTTCCACCTTCTGTCAAAATAACTGTATTTCATGCGAGGATCGAGGACAGTGGCGGCAACGTGGATGACAGATTCGTCTGTGTATTCGTAATACTTTTTGAGGACTGCCCAAGCTGAGTCGACCGCGGATTGAAATGGGGTATTTCTACTCTTTTTCCTGGCGTTTTCTAACTTCTCCAGTAGCAGGTCCATTCCCCAGAGTATCAAGCCAATGGATCCGAACTGGGTACCCCTATTTTCCTCAAGCAAAGTTAAATAATGGAAGGGTTCCAATAATTCCATTATTTCCCTCAAATCCGCCCAGTCCTGCTCCGTCAATGCATCCTTTGCTAATCCTGCTTCCATTGCACAAAACACAGCCACTCGTTCCTTCTGATCCAACGCAGACTGGATCATGTTCCTTGTACTGTTCCAGCGAGTGTCATTGTCGCTGCGGAGCATAAAGGCATCCACCTTCTGAAATTCCACTAAATGAAGATCGAGAAAAGCAGAACGACGACGGGGTTTCAATCGAACCCATTTGACGATGTTGTGCAACTTTCCCACAGCGCCCAGCGCTCGCCACTTTGCAGACTCGATTTCCATCCAATCCACCTTCTCTTTCTCATTGATGGACCCCTTTGCAGCCTCATTTTCAGCCTCTTCTTCCTTCATACCTCGCTCCAATTCCTTCGCCTTATCCGCAAAAAGGAGTTTTCTCACCACTCGATTTTGTATATGCCCAAAACATCTCAATCTACGTTCCTTGGGATTAAACCCAATGCCACCCTCCTCTCGAATGCGTTTGTCTAGCCACTCGATTGTCGTGTCATTGTTTGTCGCTCCATCCATCATAAAATAACCCAATCGATCACCAATATCGTATTCCTTAGCGACTTCAAAAACTGTAATAGATAAATTCTCACCGGTATGTTCACCTGGGACTTCTCTAATTGCTAGCAAGGTGGATTCGGCGATATATTCGGACGTAGTCCAATGTGCCGTGATTGCCATGAAGTGATGATGATTTGGAGTTGTCCAAAGATCGAGAGAAAGGTGGATTTGCGATCGAGCCGTGGCTAGCGACTCTCTCATAATGCTCTTGCAACCAGCAAAGTACTTCAAAATGTCGGCACGAACAGTGTTCCCAGATCTTGGAATGAAACTGAGGGCAGCTTTGTCGATGTATCCGATGAGTTTACGAAAGGATTCAGCTTCGATCTCGTTGAACGCGTGTCGACGATCGATAATCCACTCCACGATGAGCTTGCGCAGTACTTCAGGTTTTATCGTTGATTTTGTACAGGTTTCAATCGTTGTTTGATCTGTTGGTATCTCCCCTTCTTCGTATACCTGGTGAATCTTTTTGAGGTGGTTTCCCATATGACTTGTTGACCCATCTGCGTAGGTTTGGGCAGTCGAGCGATTAGGACAAAAGTTACACCGCCAACGCTTTTGGCCTTCGCGATCGAAATATTCCGTTCCATGCAACCAAACCCATGATCAACGCGTCGACTCCGGTTGAGTGATGGGCATTGTAGGTGTTGGAGGTATGCTCTGGCTTGATGTCTCGCTAATTGAAGTTGAGGGGGATGGACTGAGTTGGTTGAATGGCCGAGCAAACGGCAACGTGGTTTGTTTGAGTGGTTGATTGCGTATTGGAGGCATTTTGATGTTAAACGCGTCGCTCGGGGACGGAACGGATGGATGAATATGCGCGAGACGATAGAAAAAAGGGTATTTCACATTATATTTCCTATTACTAATTATTATGCACGTTCCATGCATAGAATGTTTGGAAACTCGATTTTACCCGCCATCCAACGCCTCCCCTGCCACCCCAACTCAATTTGACGCGCCCAATCGCGTAAAATCGCCTAAGAGCAAACACGCAATTGGATATCATACTGGAGGCACCAATCGGTCTAGACCGGGTGGAATCCAAGGAGATTTTGGCCGTCTGCCCCGTCGAGACCATTGGTTTTTCCCGATTGTGCAATCCATGCATTTTCCTTGGACGGGGGAGACCGATTCCCCCGTCCCCCCCAAAATTGCGAACACTGGTCGCTTGTCGAATTGAGTTGAACGGAGTGTTGTGATTGATCTGTACATATTTACACAATTCCTCTCCGACCTTCGAGTTTCGATATGACTTGACTCGGATCATGATCTCGTAATAGACCACTGCATGACAGCACCATTGCAATCGTGCGATTATTGGGGGAATCTGCTTAACATGCTTGAACTTGTTGTTCTCGCCGATACAAGCCAAAACGAGAAACCGATAGAGTGGAAAGGCAAAATCTTCCTCGTCCACCAACTCATCCCTCTCTCAACAGATCAGAGATACACATAATGCATGAATCGCTTCCATCAATCTATCGTCCGACTCTTTGTCAGTTTCCATAGCTTCCAGTACGTCATCGATAGCAGTGATCTGAGCTGCATCGAGCGGATATGCCCTCGCCCATGATTCATGCTCATCCTTTGTACGGATGACCGAACATAACATTCGACCGAACATGGTGGGATACGCCGTCAATGAAGACTCTTCCTGTAGAGTGTCAAATACATTGCGCTCGACTTCCTTCCTATACAATTTTCAACAGCGTTCATGTCAATGTGATTTCGGGAACTCACCCCATCGACATGACCCATCTCCGTGCCAACACATTGCCTGTCCTCACGCTCTCTGATATTCGCTTGAAATGATCCAGAGTACCTGTTACCAGTCTCATGAGCGGTTCCTTGGGCTGAGGTAGACTCGCGATGCTCCTCAGTCGATCGATGTCCTCCTCTTCAATCAATACATCCCACTTCGCTCGGGCCAGGAATGTACTACACTTGTGTAGCGACTTATGCCTCTTCGTTGCTGGAATCTCGATCTCTTCTTCCTTATCTTCATGTGCAAGAGTGTCGGTGAGAGTCGGGTTGCTCAAACGGTCCTCCTTTGCCTTGATATACATGATCCCGATGTACTTCCTCAATTTCCACGGAATACCAGTTGTACTGGACATGTCTCGCTTTCAGTGCTCGCTTTTTTCCCTCGATGATGCCGACCGAAATGATCTCATATCATCGACCATGAACTAGCGTGATGTGGACATATCAAACATTTGTATCCTTCTTCCACAATTGGAAGACCACCGATTGGCTCTGGGAGTGTATCAGTATGTTTGACGAACTCCATTGCATCTTCCAATGACATTACTGAATATGATTGCAGAATGGATTTGAGTTCTTGAGCCGAATGATAGAGATCATGCTTGGTCACCAGATGACTTTGAAGATGCTCTGGTGGTACAGCGATCTGGCAATGACGACAAATGATGAATCGAGCTGTCTCGTTGATGAAGCAACCGATTCTCCGAAGAGTTTCATCTTCTAAATGAACGATTCTGCCAGTCCATTCACTAGGAATGATGAGTTACCGACGCAGTCCGATGGAAGATCGCTGATTTCCACCTCCATTTCACTCACATCTCCCTCTTGATTTGAATTCATGAAGGATGCCTCTCCCCCACGACACCTCTTTGCATGACGTCGCAGGGAATTTCCAAGTGAGAACTTGCTGTCGCAAATACACCTGAACGTACCATTCGTTTCGCTCGATTCGCTTTACAGTGCCGTCTGAATATGTCGCTCGAACCGATTTCTGGTGAACCACTTTGACATGATTGTTCCACATCGATCGATCATCGAAGCTTTGTTGACACGAGTTACACTGAATCGATTGAGTCATGATATCCACCTTCGACGCGAGAATGACCGTAGTCTATCGTAGCACGTCCCATTTAACTCCGATCCGAAACATCCATTTCGACTTCACGTTTTTGCACTAGTTATCAGTTTCTATCATCCTCGTTGAAAGTCGAGACGCCACAATTCCCTCTGTTAAAAACGGTACGCAACCACTCGGACCATCTACTAAGCCAGAACCATTTCTCATCATCCAAATCTCCTCAATGTGAGTCCATTATTGCCATCAGACTTCAGATAAACGACATTACCCTGTGTATTCGCGCTGCCAACCAGCAGAACAGAACTCGACATTAGAATCAGCTCAGATTTATGGAAATGATCCGGCGATCTCAGAAAATGTCCTAGGCCATGAGTCACCTCGACATCGTCATATTGCGAACCTCTCTATAGTTTTGGGATGTAACGAGAGTTCTGGAAGAAATCTTAGAAACGATCAGTCATTCTGCTTGCTGTATCCAACTTTCTGGAAATGAGCATGCATACAATAGACTCAAAGAGTCAATGTTTCCATGGCGTCCACGTTGCTTACAATTTTTCTATCCCCAATTCGCACAACGGGAAGAGTTCATCACGAAAATCGGCTTTCGATTATTGAGGATATTGAAGAGTGAATAGTACGGTGGGGCTTTCTATTTAATATATTATAAGCTATTGTGGCGCTCCCACAATCATCTCAGTGCTATTTGATTCTATTTCATTCAGCTGTGCCCTATAAACAGGATGGCGGCTTCAACTTAATTGGATGGGGCCTTCTCATTAAGTGTGAATGGTCGGAGTTGCTTGCACATGTGACATCATTTGGCTTCCGTTCACAGTTTTCTTGCATACTTTTTGGCCTGTGACGCCCCTTCACAGTGTTTTATTTGTAGTTGAGTCCAATTTCCTGTCCCCAATTGCTCGCCGTGTGATTCAGGTGTATATTAAGGTGTATATTTCTAACATATTTTGGGGCTTGTTATTATAAACGGTGCTGTGAATCGTGATTTTCCCAGTTTTTTTCTAAGTCCCTCATCAACCATCTTCACACGTCATGATAACACACAAGAAGATGACTCTGACAACCGCAGCTTTACCCCATGGGGGCCAAACAGTTTCTTATCTGTTATTTTCAGAGTGACCCCTCTCGTTGTCGCGCCTGATGTTCTCTTTGGCATGCAGCCTGAGGTACGACGTCCTACTGCCATGCTCAGACTATCCTCTCCCCTCACACTCTCTCTCCGATTTGACATATTCACAGGTCCACCGTCCAATGTCTTCTCTCTTTGACGGGCTCGGGTTCCTCTTTGGTATGCAGGGAGTACGATGTCCTCAACTCCTCTTCTCTACCACGCTCAGTACAATCCCCTCCCCTCATTTCTCTTTGACAAGTTCAGTGTCCTCTCCTTGATGCTCTCACTGTCCTCTCGCAGGGTAACCACTACAAGCTTCAAGATACACTTTCTAATTGTAGATTTGAACGTCAGAACCTGTTCCTCTGATGGGAAGTACCGTGACAGCTGCATTGCCATGTCAATAGAACTTTGGAAGAGAAGTTGGACAGCGACAGCTAGATAGCCTAATATACTGTCTTCAAACATAATATACCCAGAATATCTCTATTAATGCAATATTCAGAAGTGGATATACATGAAATAATTAAGACCCTCAAATATTCCATATATCGAGTCTATGATGTATATTACGTCGCCAATATACATCAATATAGGAAAACCGATTTTCGTGAAGTTGCTTGATTTCCTAGAGTTGACCTTTCAAGAAACGAGCAATATTTTTGTTATAATGACCAACACGAAGGCAGATTATAGATTAAGCGATAAACTGACCTCAAAGAAGCTCGATGCTATCCCAAGACTAATAAAAACGCAGACGACCCTTTACTCAAGTTCTAAGTCGATAATCGCCCACCCACTTGGGCCTGAGGAACTTCGTACCGTCCAGTGATCTGATCGTCGGGGTACCTCAACCGACCACTTGCGATGTTGTTGTTTTGTAAACCTGGACTTTGGGGTTCAAGATATGTCGCAGATTTTTGAGGCTCTTCATTTTCGATCGGGGGAGGTTCGTGCAGGTTTTGGTTCCTCCTGTAGTAAAATACAAGTCCAAAAATTGCCGCTGCCACAACTAGAGCACCAAGTATTCCCCCCACAATTCCCTCAATAGCCCCCTTCGAGAGAGTTTGGTTTGGGCTCGTGGACGGACTACTTATGGCCGTCGTGACGACCGTTGATGCCGGGAAGCTTACACTCGTGACCTGGCTAGCAATTTCCGTTGTATCGCTGTTCCCATGTGTCAAAGATGAAAGACTAGAGGATGCAGGTGCCGGCTCTGGCGCTTGAGCGACCGTAGCAGTCGTAATGACGGTAACGGGGGCTGGAGCAGGAGCCGGGACCGGGGCAGGGGCAGGGGCTGGAGATGGGGTCAATAGTGGGGAGGCCTGTACTGTTGTGGATGTCGAACAGCACCCTGAACTGCAACAAGTTGAGCCGGAAGGACATGCAGTTCCATCACCTTTATTACAACAAGTCGAGCCCGCCGGAGCACAGAAGTTTCCATCGCAGCAGGTCTGAGGAGGGATACAATATGTTCCGCCGCCACCATTACAGCACGTCGATCCGGAGGGATTGCAATACTGACCATCACAACAGACCTTGGGAGGAATGCAGTAAACTCCACCACCTCCGTTACAACACGTCGTTCCGGAGGGATTGCAATACTGACCATCGCAACAGACCTTGGGAGGAAAGCAGTAAACTCCGTCACCTCCGTTACAATACGTCGTTCCGGAGGGATTGCAATACTGACCATCGCAACAGACCTCGGATGAGAGGCAGTACACTCCATTGCCTCCGTGACAGCAGATCGATCCCTCTGGATTACAAAAGGTGCTATCGCAACAAACGGAGGTGCCTGCATATACAACGGAGCAAGATTGTCTTCGTGTAAGCGCATAAATGTTGGGCTCTATCGGTAGAACTAGAGCTTGGTCACTGACGCTGACGTTATCCCCCGAGAACGTTAGGTGGAGGAAGGTGTAGGTGAAGGCCGGGTTTGCTAGGGTGAACAGGATTATCGCAAACTTTGTGATCATCGCCACGAAGCCTGACTACTATGCAACCCATAAATTTGCGTAAATTTATGGCTTAAAGCCATAACTTTCAGAAATTTCATGCGCATTGGGTATGCGGGGAGTTTAAAAACGACGCAAATTTACGACGC
>Ga0335073_10007592_pt1 | contig 15222 bp, 13 predicted proteins | sample Lox_Sample_22_FD_207093 | JGI IMG/M metagenome (GOLD analysis project Ga0335073, IMG submission 207093) | Soil microbial communities from Loxahatchee National Wildlife Refuge, Florida, United States - Lox_Sample_2.2 | ecosystem: Environmental > Terrestrial > Soil > Wetlands | place: USA... | reverse complement strand
GATCGGGATCGTCGCCGTCGTCATCTTGCTCATTTTTTTGTATTTTTACCGCCCGTTCGAGACTTATCTCGTCGCCCATATCCCTTTCATCCATTTCAGCAACGTGGTCTTTTGGTTCGCGTCGCTGGTCGGCATCGCGGCCTACGCCTTCGCCCATTGGCAGTCGTTCCGCGGCGAGATTTTCCGCAACGTCACCGAGTTGAACGTCGATACGCTGGTGTTCGACACGTTGCAGGCGGCAATTCTCGCCGCCGTGATCTTCGCCGCTGGCGCGACGCTGCAGGCCATCGAGGTCTTGAGCGAGTATTTCGTCAACCGCGGGCCGATTTTCGACGCCGCCTTCGGCGAGAAGCTCCTGGCCATCTTCTTGCTGGTGATTTTGGCAGTCATTTTCTACTTGCTGCACTATGCGGTGCGCGCGTTGCGCACGGGCTGGCGCCCGCGTAGCGCGCCGCATCGGGGCCGCTAAAGCCGTTTGCCGCTCAGTCCCGCGCCAGCGGAAGGCCGGAAGCAAGGCTCCGAAACTGCATCGAATTCGCCTGATCAGCGCCGGCGCGGCAATGAGCGGACGATGCCGGCGTGTTGACGAGGTCGTTGAAGACGCTGAGCGAGCGTTCGATGCGTGCGCGTTGCAGACCGCGCACGATGAAGATGAGACGCGAGCGCCGGTCGGCGTCGGGCCACCGCTCCAGATGGCTCGGCGGATGGACGATGTGCTGAACCGCATTGATCAGCACCGGGGTGGGGACGCCCGCGACATTCAATAGGCCTTTCAGCCGCATGATGTCGGCTCCGTGGCGATGCAGCAGCATGCTGGCCCAGACGCCGAAGGCGGTCCAATCCAACGGCTGATCGAATATCACCGCAAAGGAATCGACGCCGGCGGTGTGGTTGTGGCTGTAGCCATGGGCGTCATCATGGGCGCCACCGTCATGCGCCGCGTTTGCCTCGATCGCGTTTGCCGTCCAACGGCCGGTCTCGCGGAATTTGCCTTCCACATCGTATATGTCGTCGGTCAGGACGTGGTGGATGGCGTCGCCGATCTCGGTCGAGTCCAGGATCTCTGCGGAGACGTTGAGCGCGCGCACCCGCGCATGCAGTAAAGCCACAGCCGCTTGGTGGGACAGATCCGTCTTGGTCACGACCACCCGGTCGGCCATCGACACCTGTTTGACCGCCTCGGCGAAGGTCTCCAGTTGCGATCCGCCGTTCACCGCGTCGAGCGTCGTGATGATGCCGGACAGACGGAAGTGGTGACGCAGCACGGCCTCCGCGTGCAGCGTGTAGGCGATCGGCGCCGGATCGGCCAAGCCGGAGGTCTCGATCACGACTCGGCGAAAATGGGGAACTTCTTGCCGCGTCCGTTGCGACAATAGATTTCTCAGCGCCTTTTGCAGATCGCCGCGAACGGCGCAGCACAGGCAGCCGTTTTCAAGCAAAAGCGTGCTTTCGGCGACGCCTTGCAGCAAATGATGGTCGAGCCCGATTTCGCCGAACTCGTTGACCAGAACGGCGACGTCGGCCAATTCGGAGGAACGCAACAGGCGCTGCAACAGCGTCGTTTTGCCGCTGCCGAGAAAGCCGGTGACGATGTTGACCGGGGTCAACGCGCCGTAATTCGTCATGGCGCCGCGCTTGCGCCTTGGCGGCCGGCGAGCGCGCTCAAATATCGCTCATCGAGCGGATCGCATGGTCGACCGCTGATCCGCTCCGCGGCCGGCCAGATTTCGCCGATGGTATCGACGATCGCGGTGCGGCCGGTGTGGCCCGTCAGCAAATAGGCGTTGCCCGACCAGTCTTTGACGACGATCCCGTGCTGTTTGAGCACGGTGTTGAGAAGTCGTGCGCGGGCCTGCCGCTCGCGCAGCCTGGTCTGCGGCGCGGTGCGGCCGGCGAATGCTGCGGGCGCGCTGGTGCTGTCAGTCCAATGACCCTTGCCGCCGAGGATACCGCACAAGGCACACATCGAGAACGCCGCTCAGCCCGCGCGCGCCGCTTCGGCAACAGTGCGCTGCCGCGGATAACGGCGCCGGAAATCGTCGGCGATCTCATCGAAGGTGCAAAACTTCACGCCGGCATGCTTGGAGAGATAATCGTACACCCGTTCCAGCATCAGCAGGACCTGCGGACGCCCGGAAACATCGGGATGAATGGTCATGGCGAACACGGCATAGTCGTACTCGCGATAGACCCAATCGAACTGATCGCACCAGAGTTCTTCGATGTCGCGCGGCTTGATGAAGCCGTGGCTGTTCGGAGCGCTTTTGATGAACATCATCGGCGGCAGATCGTCGAGGTACCAGCTGCCGGGTATGTCGATGAGATCGGTCTCCTCGCCGCGGACCAGCGGTTTCATCCATTCGCTCGGATGCTTCGAATAATCGATCAGCGTCCAACTGTCCCCGACCCGCACGTAAAACGGGCGGAAGTCGTTGTTCATCAGGCTGTGGTCGTATTTGATGCCCTTTTTCAGCAACAGCTCGTTGGTGACGGTGGAAAATTCCCACCATGGCGCCACATAGCCGGTCGGACGGCGGCCGCTCAGCTGCTCGATCAGCCCGATGCACTTGTCCATGACCGCCTCTTCCTGCTCCGGCGTCATGGCGATCGGGTTCTCGTGCGAGTAGCCGTGCATGCCGATCTCGTGCCCGGCGTCCACCACCATCCTGCACTGCGCCGGAAATGTCTCGATCGAGTGCCCCGGAATGAACCAGCTCGTCGGTATGCCGAGGCGGTCGAACAGCTTGACCAGCCGCGGCACGCCCACCTCTCCGGCAAAGAGGCCGCGGGAAATGTCGCAGGGCGAATTCTCGCCGCCATAGGAGCCGAGCCAGCCGGCGACCGCGTCGACGTCGACGCCGATGGCACAGAAGATTTCCTTTTTGCCGCTGTTGCCGCCAGTTCGCGGCGTCGGTCGCGCGCTTCTGGCGGCGTCTGCGACCCGCGACGTCACCAGCGAACGAGGCTGATAGCGCGGTCCGGCGGCCGCGCCATAGCCGGCGCGGACGCCGCCGAACGATGGATGGATGCGATTGTCTTCGGTCATGAATGCCCCACTGACGCTGGCGTCGTTGCAACGATCGCGGACCGTTCGACCGGCACCGAACGGACGCGGGGTTGCGACAGTCCCACTTCGCGTCGGTGGCGGCAAGAGGTCAAGCGGCGGGTGTGGGACGGCGCGTTGTCGGGCGCCGTCGGTGTCGTTGACAGGGCGCCGCACGCCACGCCATCTTTAACTCCAGCCGCACCGCGCGGGTCTGGAGGACGGCAATGAACGATTGGCAACGCAGCACGCGGGTGGATTACGAACGCAAGGGTTTTGCCAGCCGTTCGGGCTACGGCCGCAACCCGGCGCTCGTGGTGGTCGACTTCATCAACGGCTTTACCGACCCCACGACGCCGCTCGGCGGCGACTTCGCCTGGGAGATCAACGCCACGCGGCAGCTGCAGGACGCCTTCCGCCGCGCCAAGCTGCCGATCTTCTACACCACCATCGCCTATGCCGAAGATCTGCACGACGCCGGCGTGTTCGTCAAAAAGGTTCCCTCGCTCGCAATCCTGCAACGAGGCTCGCCGCTTACCGAAGTCGACAAGCGACTGGAGCCGCTGCCGGGCGAGCGGGTGATTGAAAAGAAATTCGCCAGCGCCTTCTTCGGCACCAATCTCGACGTCGATCTGCGGCTGCTCGGTGTCGACACCGTCGTTATTGCCGGCTGCACCACCAGCGGCTGCATCCGCGCCTCGGCAATCGATTCCCTGCAATACGGTTTTCAGACCATCGTCGTGCGCGAGGCGGTCGGTGATCGCGCCGCCGGGCCGCACGAAGCAAACCTATTCGACATCGACGCCAAATATGGCGATGTCGTCGAGCTCGCCGACGCGCTGGATTACTTGCGCGGCTTCGCGGCAAGCGTGGATTTCGCGGCCAGGGCACAGGACGATTTCGACCGCTGGTGGCCGCGCGCCCAACGAGGCTGATCATCGCATGGCAAACGCGCAACGGCCCGAATTATCATCGGTATTCGATGACATGCTGGCGAACAACAGGAAACGCTTCGACGATCTCTATGTCGGCGCTGGATCGCGGGCAGGGGACCTCTTCGCGGCGCCACGGGCGTCGTTCGCCGGGAAGATGGGCAAGGCTGTCTCGGTTGCCGGCTCGGGCGTGCTCGATCCAAATTCCGCGGCCAGGCGCCGGCTCAACGAACGTTTTGGCGACGATTGGCGCTACGAAATCGCCGAGCAGCGCCGCGACGGCGACGAAGTGATCGTGCTGTGCAAGCTCATCTTCGGCCGAGAGGGTGCCGTTCGGACGCAATTCGGACGCGCCAAGATTGCACGCGGCGCCTTAGCCGGCGCCAGCGCAGATGTACGCTTTAAGCTCCAAGCCGCCGGCGCCGTGCCGGACGAGGCTGACGCCTTTCGCCGCGCCACCGAAACGGCGTTGAACAACTGCGCCGATCTTATTTAGCGCGAAGTCAGCGCACGATCGGCTGTTTTCAGTGCGCGGCCGCGGCGCTGCGCGAGGGGTGCCGCGCGGCTTCGCTTTTTTCCGCATATTCGCCGCACCAGTCGTGGCCGAACGTGATCGGCCATGCCCCGACCCCGTTCTCGCGACGGGACGGCGGAAAGCGCCGGCAATATCCGACCGCCTGTTCGGAATCGGGCTCCGCGCCTTCGGTCGGATGATAGTGCCACCACCTGCAGCCTGAGCACACGAACTTGGCGGTCACGGGCATTCGGCTACATTCCTCTTAATTTGGGTCGCATTCAACCATTTTTGCCTCACGGCGCTCAACCGCTATCCGCGCGGCTCTGGGACAATGCAGCTGTCTAACGTGCACGTCGGGGGTTGCGTGAAGGAAACAATGCTGACAATCTTTGATGCGAAAATCGACAAATAAGGCGTTGTGCATCCGGGTCTGGCACGGCGGCGCGAGGACGACCAGCGGATCATGGCGCGCGTAGGTGTCGACGTCGGCGGGACCAATACCGACCTCGTGCTTGAGGCCGAGCACGGAGTCTTTGTCCATAAGGTTGCCAGCACGCCGCACGACCAGTCGGAGGGCGTGCTCAAAGGCTTGCGCGAGCTGTGTGCGATTGCCGGCGTACGTCCCGACGACGTGTCGTTGATCGTTCACGGCACCACGGTCGCCACCAACATCACCATCGAGCATAACGGCGCCGAAGTCGGCATGCTCACCTCACGCAACTTCCGCGACATTCTTCACATCGGCCGGCACAAGCGGCCGTACAATTTTTCGCTGCATTTCGAAGTTCCCTGGCAGCACCGGCCGTTGGTCAAGCGGCGAAATCGCATCGCGGTGACCGAGCGCATCCTGCCGCCCGGCGGCAACATCGAAGTCCCGCTTGACGAGAAAGAGGTCGTTGAGGCAATCCGGCTGTTCAAGCGCCGCGGTGTCAAATCCGTGGTGATCGGCTTTCTGTTTTCGTTTCTCAACGATGCGCATGAACGGCGCGCCGCCGAGATCGTTCGGGCGGAGATGCCGGATGCCTACATCTGCACGTCGTCCGAAGTCGCCAATGTCATTCGCGAATACGAACGCTTTTCGACCGCGGCGATGAATGCCTTTGTCGGCCCCAAAACGTCGCTCTATCTCAACCGCCTGCAGGACAAGCTCAGCGAGAACGGCTTCCGCGCCAATCTGCGCGTCATTCAATCAAACGGCGGGATCGCCACCGTCGAGACCTGTTCGCAGAAAGCGGTCGGCATCCTGATGTCGGGCCCCGCCGGCGGCGTGATCGGCGGCCGCGCCGAAGGCGTGTTGTGCGGGCGCTCCAACCTCATCACCGTCGATATCGGCGGCACGTCCGCCGACATCAGCACGATTCCCGACGGACGCATCAAGATCATGAATGCGCGTGACTCCTATGTTCACGGTCATCCGATTTTGGTGCCGATGATCGATCTCGTCTCGATCGGCGCCGGTGGCGGGTCGATCGCCTACATCGATTCCGCCGGCGGCTTCCACGTTGGGCCGCGCTCGGCCGGGGCCGAGCCGGGTCCGGCGTGCTATGGCCGGGGCGGCGAAGAGCCCACGGTCACGGATGCGCAGGTTGTGCTCGGCCGCCTCGACGCCGACAAGATGCTGGGCGGCGATCTGCCGCTCGACGCCGACCTTGCTTACAAGGCGGTCGAAGCGAAGGTGGCGAAGCCGCTCGGCCTTTCGGTGACCGAAGCCGCGCTCGGCATCATCAAGGTCATCAACTCCAACATGGCGTTGGCCATCCGCTCCAACTCGGTCGCTCGCGGCATCGACCCGCGCGAATTCGCGCTGGTGCCGTTCGGCGGCGCCGGTCCTTTGCATGGGGTCGCGCTCGCCGAGGCGATTTCGGCAAAAGAGATCATCGTGCCGGTGGCTCCCGGCATCACCGCGGCGATGGGGCTGTTACAGACCGATATGCAATACGAGCACGCGCGATCGCTGATCGTTTCTCTCAAGCATGCGGATGCGGCCGCCATCGCCCGGATCAACGCCGTCATTGATGACCTGGTCGAGCGTTGCCGGCGCGATCTCGAGAAGGACGGCGTCAGCGCGGAGCGACAGAAATTTCAAAAGCTGGCCGAGTGCCGCTATCACGGACAAGGTTTCGAGCTGCGCGCGCAATTGCCCGACGACACGGTGACTGCGGCCAATATGGCCGAGGTGGTGGCAAGCTTTCACCGGCAGCACCGACTCGATTACGGCTACCATTTCGAGGACGGCGAGGTGGAATTGATCACGGTCCGCGTCGTTGGGCGCGACGATGTGGTGCCGCTCAAGGTCGCGCGGATCGAAAAAGCCAACGGTCACGCCGTATCGGATGCGCTGCTCTACAGCCGGCAGACGACCTTCGACGACGGCGAGACCGTCGAGACGCCGCGTTATGACCGCAATCGTCTCAAAGCCGGGCACCGGATCGCGGGGCCGGCGCTCCTTATTCAGCACAATTCGACCACGCTGTTGCCGCCCGGCTACGTTGCCGAGGTCGCCGAATTCGGCAGCCTTCATCTCCATCGCGGCTGAGAGCGGGCATCATGGCCGGACAAACCATCGATCCGATTACGTTGCAGGTGATCAACGGCGCGCTGCAGACCATCGCCGAAGAAATGGGGCATGTGCTCTATCGCATGTCGTTTTCCTCGATCATCCGCGAATCCCAGGATCTCGGCGCGGGATTGTTCGACACCGACTTCAACACGCTTTGCGAGTCGGAATCGACGCCGCTGCATATCGGCTCGCTGCCCGGCTACCTCGCCGGCATTCGCGACACGCTGCAGGGCGGCGAATGGCATGAGGGCGATCTCGTCATTCACAACCATCCTTATCATGGCTCGAGCCACTCGCCCGATATCGCGGTCGTCGTGCCGGTTTTTCATGACGGCGTTCTGGTCGGATTCTCCGCCAATACCGCGCACCATCTCGACATCGGCGCGGCGACGCCGGGATTGATCATCGACATCCCCGACGTCTTCGCCGAGGGCATGCTGTTTGCCGGCACCAAGCTGTACGAACGCGGCAAACGCAACGAGGCGGTATGGGAATTCATCCGGCGCAACAGCCGCGCGGCGCGTCAGCTGCAGGACGATCTCGACGCCCAGATCGCATCCGCCCGCCTTGGCGCCAAGCGGTTTGTCGAGCTGATGGACCGTTACGGACGGCAACTTGTCCTCGACGCGACCAGGCAATTGATGGACTACACCGAGCGCGTGCTGCGCCAGCGCATCGCCGCGATCCCGGACGGCGAGTATCGCGCCGAAGGCTTCCTCGATGACGACGGCAAGAATCGCGATGTCCGGCTGCCCATCAAAGTATGCGTGCGCATCACCGGCGACGACATCGAGATCGATCTCACCGGCTCATCCAAGCAAGTTGAAACCGCGTTCAACGTGCCGTTCGAGGGCTCGACCAAAGTCGCCTGCTTCTGCGCGATCCGTTCGCTGCTGCTCGATGCGGTGACGTCGGACGTGAAAGTGCCCTCCAATCAGGGGTCGTTCCGACCGGTGAAGGTCACCGCGCCCAAGGGCTCGATCTACAATCCGATTTATCCGGCAGCAGCGGAGGCCCGCTTCGCGCAGATCAACCGCGTGATCGATCTGATCTACAAGGCGTTGGCGCCAGTGCTGCCGAACGATATCATTGCCGGCAGCTCGGCGAGCTTGTCGTTCTGCTCCTATGCCGGTATTCGGCCCTCCGGCGATTATTGGGTGTTTCTCGAAGTCAACGAGGGTTCCTATGGCGGCCGTCCGCGCTCGGACGGCCCCGACAGCATCGACAGCCTGATGGCCAACACCCGGAACAATCCGATTGAAGACCTGGCGATGCATTTGCCGATGATTTGCGACCGCTATGAATTACGTGACGACGTCTTGCCGGGCGCCGGCCGATTTCGCGGCGGCATCGGGGTGGTCAAAGCGCAGCGCGTTCTGACCGACGCTTTCATTACCCACGAGAATGAGCGGCATCACGACGTGCCCTGGGGCATTTTCGGCGGCGACGCCGGACAAGTGGGAAAAGTCGATATCTATAACGTCGCACGCCCGGACGACATCAAGCACATGCCGGCCAAGTTCTCCGGTTTGCGCGCGGCCGCGGGCGACGTGCATGTCTTCTATGGTCCCTGCGGCGGCGGTTTCGGCGAGCCGCTGGAACGGCCTGCGGCAAAAGTGTTGGACGATGTGCTCGACGGTTTTTGCACCGTCGAACATGCCCGCACCGCCTATGGGGTTGTCGTCGATCCGATTGCCGAGATGGTCGACGAGGCGGCGACCGCGACGCTTCGCGAGCGAATGCGCGCGGCTGCGCCAGCAAAGCCAGTGGCGACAGCCGAACCGCCGCGACCGGCGCCGCCGCCGCAAGTTCCACCACTGCAGCCGCGTGAGACGCCGCGGCCGTCGGTGCAACCCGCCGGCAACGGATCGATCCGGCCGACGGCGGCTTCGCACCGCGGATCGCCGCCGCGCGGCGATGATCGTACGCTGAGCGAAGCGTTGCGCGGATTGCGCGAAGCCCATGGCGATTCCTGGAGCTTTGAGATTTTGCGCCACGGCGCCAACGACAGCGGCGTCGAGGTTGTCGGCCAATTACGCGCCAACGGGACGACCGTGCGTGAAACCGCGGTCGCCGCGGCGGTGCCGGGCCATTCGCTCGGCGAACTGTTGCAGCGAGCGACCAACGACAGCCTCTACAAGTGCATCGGGACGCTCATGTACAATGGATCCTAAGAAGCATGATCCGAAAAGCTGATCCCAGCTTGCCGCTTTCGCAAAGCCCGCTGCGGCGGGCGCTCTCCCGCAGCGATTGCGCAGCCGATCCAGCGCGAGGAGTTTAGGCGTCCTTGGATCATAGATCGACCATTTTCGTCGAGGCGATGATCGTCATCGCCGTGATTGGTGTGTTGGCGTTCCTGATCGGATTGCTGGCGCGCGCGCCGCAACGGCAACAGGCAGGCGCAAAAGGCACCGGCCAGCCGCCGCAGCCGCGATGGTATGAATTCACTCTGGCGGTGATTCTCCTCGCCGCGATCGCGGCATTCGCGATCTGGATCATTTCGACCGGCAAGCAGTGGGTTTGGGGCGAGAGCATCGAGAATTGGCGATCCGACCCGCGCGCCATCGTCTTTGCCGCCGTCATGGTCGCGCTCGGTGTGATCGGTCTTGCCGTCTCGCTCGCCTATGCCGCGGTGCAGTCGGCGCAATCGCCGGCGCCGCGCCGGCCGATGGAGATAAGCGAAGCGGCGGCGGCGCCGACGGGGGCGGCCGTCACTTCGACGCCGTCGCCGTTGCGGCTCCTCGGGCTGTTCGTTTTGGCATTGGCGATCCTGTTGTTGTGCTGGATCGCGCTGCCATCGGCCGCCCAATACCGGCTGATCGTCCAGCTCATCTTTCCGGCAAGCCTCGGCGTGGCTTTGGTGCTCGTGTTCGACAAGGCGACGCGCGCCTGGGGCACCAAGCGCGGCGCCGAGACGCTGCGCGAATGGCTGTTCTGCGACCTCCTGATATTCTTGCTGGTGCTCGCTTTCCTGAATTTGCACCATGTCGCCAAGCCCGAAGCCTATGCCGGCAGCTTCTGGGATATTCTCAACCTCGTTCTGTTGTTTGCCGCATTCTGGATGGTGGACCGCAGCGCCAGCCGCGGTCGATTTCTATTCGGCTATGGATATCTGATCGTTGTTCCGCTGCTGCTGCTGATTTGGGATGCCGTACAGGGCGTCGCAGCTGCGGCGTCGTGGTGGGCTTCGGTGTGGCCTTTTCTCATCCTAGCCGTCGTGTTCTTCGTCCTCGAAGCCGTCACGCTCATCTCGTCCGGCGGCGAGCGGCAGACCTTGCCGGCGGTCAAGGATGGCCTGTTCGTCATACTCTACGCCGTGCTCTTGATTGTCGCCGTGAAATCCGCATGAAGGCGCGTCGCGGGCCTGCAATCCGAGCGGCCTCTTGCCGTTGGCGAGATGGCGTGCTCCAGTTGACCGCTGGGATCGATCCGCTTCAACAATCGAGGGCTTAGGCAAAATGGCGGGATGGCGATTGTTCTGGGCGCTTGCGGGCTACGTGGCCTTCATCGTCATCTTGATCTTTCTGTATTTCTACAAGCCGTTCGAAGATTTCTTCACGCTGGTCATCAACGGCCTTGGTTACAGCAATGCGATATTTTGGGTGGTGTTGATCGCGGGTATCGTCGGCTTCTGCGGATATCATTGGCGCGCCTATCAGCTCTACATCGTGCAACGGCGCAGCGTCGATGAAATGGTGCTCGCCTCGTTACGCGGCTCGGCCTTCATTGCCATCCTGTTTTGCGCCGGCGCCGCGGCACAATCTCTGCTGATCCTTTGCGTCTACCTGCTGCGGCCGCACTATGCGCTCGGCGCGGAGTTTGGCGCCCGTCTCGGCGCGGTGGTCGGATTGGTGATCCTGACCGTGATCTTCTGTCTGATCTATTGGCTGCTCAAGGCCGTGCGGCGGGCCTCCGCTAGCGGGAGCGCCGATAAAGGATCGTATAGACTACAATAAACAACCCGATCATCAGCAACGAGAAAATCGTCGACGCCGTGCCGAGCGCGAATAGGTTCGGCTGCACGCGCTGCGTCAGCGATGCGTTGATGTCGAGCGGCAGGGTGTTTTCCGCGCCCGACAACAACGTGGTGCGGGCGAATTCGTCGTACGACAGGGTGAAGCCGAACAGCCCGGCCGCCACGATACCCGGCAGGATCAGCGGCAACGTCACCTCCTTGAACACCGTCCATTCGTCGGCCCCCATGTCGCGCGCCGCTTCCTCCAGGCGGCCGTCGAAGCGGTTGAATACGGCCATCATGACCAGCAGGCCGAACGGCAGCGTCCACACCACGTGAACGCCGAGACCCGAATACCACCAGGCCGGCGGAATGCCGACGACACGCAACAGCGAGGCGAGGCCGAGACTGAGCAAAATGCCCGGCACCATCAGGCCCGCCATCACCGAATAAAACAGGATACCCGAGCCGCGGAAACGCTTGCGAAACGCCATCGCCAACATGGTCGAAAACAACCCGGTGATGATCATCACTACGATCGCCAGGATGAGCGAACGCACGAGCGAGGCTTTGAGATCGCCGACCTCGGACGGTCCCGTAAGCTTCTCCCACCAGTAGAAACTCAAGCCGCGCATCGGGAAGGTGACGCCGCCGCGCCGCCCCTGGAACGACAGCGTGAACATCGCGAACATCGGCCCATAGACGAAAATGAGAAAGATGACGTAGTAGACGCTAAAGCCCGCCTTCACACGCCTTTTGCGGCGACTTTCCGGAGTAGAGCGCGCCATTGCTAAAGTTCCTTGCGGATATCGACCACGCGCAAAATGACGACGACGCCGATCATCATCGCCAGCATCAACATGATGGCGTTGACCGCCGCGAACGGGTAATTGGCGATCACGTAATAGTTGAGGATCACGGTGCCGGTGGTCGAGGTTTTGCCGCCGTAGACGACGACCGCGGTGGCGAACTCGCCCATCACCATGACGAAGACGAAGATCATGCCGATGGCGACGCCCGGCAGCGACAACGGCGCGATGATCTCGCGGAAGATCTGGAACGGCGTCGCCCCCATGTCGCGCGCTGCTTCAAGCAACGTGCGATCTATCTTGGCGAGCGAGAAGAAGATCGGTCCGACCGCCAGAACCACGTAAAGCTGCACCAGCGCCATGATGTAGCTGAATTCAGAATAGAGAAAGAAGCTGACCGGCTCGCTGACCAGATGGAACGAGAGCAGGAACTCGTTGATCAGCCCGTGGCGGCCGAGCATCGGCAGCCAAGCGACCGCGCGAATGAGATAGCTAGTCCAGAACGGGACCATGACGAGCAGGAATAAGGCGAGCTGCCATTTGAAATTTTCCACCTGCATGGACAGGAAATAGGCCATCGGATAGGCCAGGATCAGGCAGAAGACCATCACGATGGCGGTGAAGCGGAAAGTGGTCCACAGCGTGCGGATGAAGACCGACGGCGTCAGGAATTCGGTATTTTTTGGATCGAAGAAACCTTCGGTAGCGAAGAAGGCTTTGTAGTTCTCCAGCGAGAAGGCCGGTATCATGCTGTGACCGGTCGTCTTCCAGAAGCTGAAGATGAAGATCGAAACCAGCGGAAGAAGCAGGAAGACGATGAGCCATAAACCGGCCGGGGCGATCAGTATGGGCACCGGAAAGCCCGGCTCGCGGCTGTATTTGCGGTCGACTTCCGCCTCGGGCTGCGCCGCGGGCGCGCCGCCGATCAACCCGCGCGGCGCGGTTTCAGCAAGTTTCGCGTAGCTTTCGACTGTCGTCACGCGTCAACCACACGCAAAAGTGCCGCCGGCTTTTGCGGCCGGCGGCATCGTTTCGTTACCATCGCGAACGGTCTAAAGCCGGTCAAGCCGTCAAGAACTCCGTCCACCGCTTAACCAGGTAGTCGTTCTCCTTCATGATCGAGTTCCAGACGTTGATCTTCGAATAGCGGTTCCAATAGGAACCGCCCGACCGAACCGCGCCCTTCTTGATGATGACGGTGCCGAACGGATCCGACAGATCTTTCGCTGCCGGCTTGCCCATATACCAATAATCCCATTCCGCGGGTTCGAGGTATTTCTTGGCGTTGTCGGGGATCGAGTGATAGTAGCCCTGACGCGCAACGAAGGCGGCGGGCCAGCCGGCGAGCCACCAATTGATGTACTCGTAGGCCTGATCGAGCTGCTTGCCTTTGACCTTGGCCGAGATGGCCAAGCCGCCGTGCCAGCCGCGCATACCCTCCTTCGGAAAGGCGTAGTCGCAGGGCACGCCTTCGGCCTGGATCGCGGCAACGGCCGGCGACCACATGCTCTCCAGCACCACTTCGCCGTTGACCATCAGGTTGACCGACTGGCCGAAATTCTCCCAGAACGCGCGGAAGTGGCCTTTCTTCTTGAGCGGGATGAGGTAGTCGACCAGGAAATCAATCTCGGGTTTGGTCATGTTGCCTTTGTCGCCGAACTTCTTCAAACCCAACGCTTCGACCCCCAACGCCGCGTCCATCACGCCGATCTGCGGCACGTTGAGCAGCGCCACCTTGCCGTCCCACTCCTTGTTGAGCAACTCGCCCCAGCTTTCGATCGGCCGCCCGGTCGCCTTCGGGTTGTAGCCCATGGAGTCGGCATTGTGCCACCCCGGGGCCATGATGATGTGGTCGGAGGGCCCTTTCACCGTGTTGCCTTCAGCGTCGACCCACAAAAACAGGTAGGGGGCGTCGCCCTGTCCTACGTTCGATTCCGGCGTCAACTTTCCGGTCTTCGTCAGATTGGTGACCTTGTCCCAGTCCTTGAGTTTTTTGATCGGGATGGGCTGCCAAACCTTGGCGGGCTCCATCACCCGCATGTCGTTGAAATAACCTTCGGCGATCTCGTACTGGTCGTTCTGGTTCAGCATTTTGCTGAACATTTCGCCGTAGCCCATCGCCTGGCCGGCGACGGTGAAGCCAAGGTCTTTCGTTGCCTGGCCCTGGATCTCGTTGATCTCACTGACGCCGAGACCGATGCTGCGCAGCCCATCGGCGGCTTCTGCTACTCGCAGGCTTGCGCCCGCAAAGGCTCCGGCTGCGACGCCGGCCGCCGTCGATTTCATGAACGTTCTGCGCGACCACATTCCCTGTCGACTATTTCCGGGGCTATCGTACGCCATGCCCATCTCCGTTGTTGAAGAAGCCAACCAGCGATTTCTATTGAAGCCCGGTGCGGCGGTCAGCTGATGCTCTTGTGCGCCGCTTCAATTTGCGAATGATACATCAGAACCGGGACCTGTCAAACCGCATTCGGGAGCGCAAAAGTGAGCATATTGATCAAGAACGGGCGTATTGTAACTGCGGTCGACGACTACTACGCCGACATCTTCATCAACGGCTCCCAGGTGGCGCTCATCGGCAAGGATCTGGTAATCGACGCCGACAGACAGATCGACGCAGCGGCAAAATTGGTGATCCCCGGCGGGGTCGATCCGCATACCCATCTTGAATTGCCGTTCGGCGGCACGACAACATCGGATACGTTCGAGACCGGCACGCGCGCGGCGGCCTATGGCGGCACCACCTGCATCATCGATTTCGCGGTGCAGACGCGCGGCACATCGACGCTAAAGGCATTGGACGACTGGCATGCCAAAGCGCAGGGCAAGACTGCGATCGATTATGCATTCCACATGATCGTTACGGATATGCCGCAAGATCGCATCGGCGAGATGCGCAGCCTCGCCGACAACGGCATCACCAGCTACAAGCTGTTCATGGCCTATCCGGGTGCGTTGTTGTCCGACGACGGCACCATCTTTCGCGCCATGCGCAAGGCCGGCGAAGACGGCACCCTGGTCTGCATGCACGCCGAGAACGGCATCGTGATCGACGAGCTGGTGAAGATCGCGCTGGCGCAACGCCGCGTCGAACCGAAATATCACGCGCTGACGCGGCCGACGCGACTGGAAGCTGAAGGCGTGCACCGGGCGCTGGCGATCGCGGAAGTCGCCCGGGCGCCGGTCTATATCGTTCACCTGAGCTGTTATGACGCGCTGCACGAATTGCGCATGGCGCAGGCGCGCGGCGTGATGGCGCATGCGGAGACCTGTCCGCAGTATCTGCTCCTTGACGTCGACCGCTACGACGAGCCGGGCTTCGACGGCGCCAAATACGTGCTGACGCCGCCGCTGCGCGAGAAATGGAACCATGACGAGTTGTGGGGCGGGCTTCGTTCGCACG
>Ga0335073_10007589_pt1 | contig 15223 bp, 16 predicted proteins | sample Lox_Sample_22_FD_207093 | JGI IMG/M metagenome (GOLD analysis project Ga0335073, IMG submission 207093) | Soil microbial communities from Loxahatchee National Wildlife Refuge, Florida, United States - Lox_Sample_2.2 | ecosystem: Environmental > Terrestrial > Soil > Wetlands | place: USA... | reverse complement strand
TGGAAAGCGCAGGGCCTGCCGACCGTTCGCGGTGGCTCGCGCCCGGCTTGAGCGACTCGGACCACCCCCGCGCGATTCGCTCGTTCGTCACCCGCAGCGGCCGCATCACCTCCGCGCAGGAGCGGGCCCTTCAGGAGCTTTGGCCGAGGTATGGCGTCGAGCCCGGCGCCGCGCCGTTCAGCCTCGATGCCCTCTTTGGCCGCCGTGCCCGGCGGGTCGCCGAGGTCGGGTTCGGCAATGGCGACAACCTGCTCGCGCTCGCGGCAGCACGTCCGGACGAAGACTTCCTCGGCATCGAGGTGCATCGGCCGGGCGTGGGTCGGCTGCTGCTGCAGCTCGAGCAGCAAGCCCTTGGCAACGTGCGGGTGGTCTGCCGCGACGCCGTGGAGGTACTGGAGCGTTACCTCGACGGTTCCTGCCTGGACGAGATCCTGATCCTCTTTCCCGACCCCTGGCCGAAGAAGCGTCACCACAAGCGGCGGCTCATCCAACCACCGTTCGTGGCATTGCTGGCCGAGCGGCTGAGAAGCGGCGGCGCGCTGCGACTCGCGACGGATTGGGAGCCGTACGCCGTAGAAATGCTGGCGACGCTGTCGGCGGAGGGACGGCTGCGCAATGTTGCCGCGGAGGGCGGCTTCGTACCCCGGCCGGCGGAGCGATCTCCCACACGGTTCGAGCGGCGGGGGGAGCGTCTCGGCCACCAGGTGTGGGATCTGGAGTTTCGGCGAGTGTAGCTCGTTCGCCGCTCAGCCCGGCCTCATCAGGAACGCCGCGCGCAGCCCATCGATCACGAACTGCACCGCCAGCGCGCCCAGGATCACGCCGAAGAGGCGCCCGGTGACGTTGACGCCCGTTACGCCCATCAGCCGCATCAGCGGCTCCGCGAGCAGCATCAGCACCAAAGTGATGGCGAGCACCGCGGCCACGGCCGCAAGCAGGATGAGGAAGACCATCGGCTGATGCGTGAGGTGCACCGGCCCGAACCAAAGGAGCACGGTGGCGAGCGCTCCGGGACCGGCGATGAACGGGAACGCCACCGGAAAGACGGAGATGTCCGCGCGCCGGCGGCTCTCCGCCCGCTCGTCGCTCGAGGTGCGGCTGCCCGACTCCCGCGCGAATACCATCTCGAGCGCCAGCAGGAAGAGCAGCACGCCACCGAAGATCCGGAACGCCGCCAGGCTGATGCCCATCGTGGCGAGAAACGGCGCCCCGCCCAAGGCAAAGAGCACGATGATCAGCGCGGCGACCCAAACTGCCTTCACCGCCATGCGTCGCCGGTACTCCCGGGTTGCGCCGCGTGTGAGGCCGCTGAAGAGCGGGATCAGCGAGATGGGCTCGACCACCACGAAGAAGACGACGAAGAATTTCAACGGCTGCTCGAGCATGGGCCCCCGCGGTACGTCATTCGCTGCTTGAAAGCGGCATACGCGAGGCGCAACATCAGAGCCGTTCCCCCGCGCGGCGGCCGGAGGATAACAGCTCCGGGACCCATTGCGCGGTGTCATGCGTTCATCACGGGCGCGCGATCCGAAGCCTCGGGATCAGGCCTTCTGGAGGTTGCAAATGGCGGCGTCTCAACCCAGCATCGGCAACTGGTATCGCTTGAGCGGCGGTGAGCTGTTCGAGGTCGTCGCGATCGACGACGATGAGGGCACGATAGATATTCAGTACTTCGACGGCACCGTCGAGGAGATGGACCGCGAAGACTGGGAGGCGCAGTCGGAGGACGGCGTGCTCGAGGCAGCCGAAGCTCCCGAGGATTGGAGCGGCTCGGTGGACGTGGAGAGCGGCGACGAAGACGGCCGCGGCTCCGACAATATCAACGACGACCCGACCCTGCGCGCGGACCGGCTCGACGGCATCGACCTTTTCGAGTTCGAGTAGTCATTTTTGCCGGCACTTCCCTGTGCCTGACCGACCTTCATTCGGCGGTGAGGGCCGCGAGGTCCGCATCTGCCGCGATCAGCACCAGATCGCCGATCACCTCGAGCGGCACCGGTCGCAGCAACTCCCCGGCGCACGGGCCTGCGAGGCAACGGCCGGCGTCCTTCTCGAACAATGCGCCGTGTGACGAGCAGAGAATCATCGCCCTGTCCGGCGTGAGAAAGCGATGCGGCCGCAGATTCAGCGGATGGCCGGCGTGCGGACAGCGGTTGACGAAGCCACGGACCTCGTTCCCGCAGCGCACCACGAAGCCGCGCAGGGGCCAATCACCGCCTCCGACCGTGAACGCGCGCGAGCCATATTCTTCGAGGTCTGCTAGGCGGCAGATCACGGATGCGAGATCGAGCTCATGCTGCGCCACTGGCGCCGCCTCCGGATCCCGCGGCAGAGAGCGTCCGCGGTCCTCGATTCGACATGCCGCGCCGCGCGAGCCACGCCAGCAGCAGCAGCACGGGAACGCTGAGGCCGGCGGCGTAGAGGAAGTAGATCGGATAACCCAGCAGTCGGGGGCCGAACCCCGAGAAAAACTCGAGCCCCTTGCCGGCGAGTTGGTACAGCGAGGAGAGCAGTGCGTACTGGGTCGCCGTGTACTTCGGGCTGGTCAGGCTCGAGAGGAATGCGATCATCGACGTGCCTCCGATCGCGAGCGCCAGGTTGTCGAGGGCGTTGGCGATGCCGAGCCCCAGCAGTGTCGGAGTGTGCGTCACCGCGAGCAGGGCGTAGCCGGCGGTCGCCAGCATGAGGAGGGCGCTACCGATCGCGAGCGAGCGCAGCAGACCCACCTTGGCCACGAGCGCTCCGCCGATGAAGACGCCGGCGATCGTCGCGGCGAGCCCGTAGATTTTCACGATCAGAGCGATCTGCTCGAGCGTGTAGCCGTGGTCGATGTAGAAGGGCATCACCATGGCACCGGTAGCGAAGTCGGGAAGCCAGTACGCGGCGATGAGCGCCAGGGTAAGCAGCCCGAGGCCGACCCCGTGACGCGCGAAGAAGTCGATCAGCGGGCAGACCACGGCGCCGATGAACCACGCTCCGGCATCCTTGAGGAGCTGCGGCCAGTGGGCCCGCCGCTGCAACCACCCAACCACGCGCTCTTCCCGCACGACCGATTCGCGCGAGGCCGTCACCGCAGGCTCCTTCACTAAAAGCGTGGTGATGATGCCGACCGGGGTGAGCGCCGCCATGCAAAGATAACTTGCGCGCCAGCCCAGCGCCTGCGCCAGCCCGAGCGCGCCAGCGCTGCCGGCGAAGAGGGCGATCCGATAGCCGACCTGGTAGGCTGCGGCCATCGCACCCTGCAACTCGATGGGTGCGGACTCGATGCGCCAGGCGTCCATCGCGATGTCTTGCGTCGCGGCGCAGAACGTCGTGAACAATGCCCAGAGCGCCATGTGCAGCACGCCGGAGCCCGGGTGGCTGAAGGCGATCCGCACGAGGCCGACGGCTATGCCGCCCTGCGCGAGCAACATCCACGCGCGCCGCCGTCCCAAAAATCGATGCAGCAGTGGCAGACGCGAGCGATCGACGATCGGGGCCCAGATGAACTTGAAGGAATAGGGGATCGTCACTGAGGAGAACATGCCAATGAGCGTCAGTGCGGTATGCGACTGGCGCAGCCAGGCGGTCAGGGTCTGCAGGACGAGGTAGAACGGCAGTCCGCTCGAGAACCCGAGGAAGAGCATCGCGAGCATGCGTGGCTCGCGATACACGGCGAGCGCCCGTAACCACCCCCCCGGGTGCCGGGCATTGACGCGGTCCATGGGCATCGGGCAATGATAGCGGCATGCAGGACTATCAGCTCACCTTCATCGACCTCGCGCTCTCGCGCCAGGCGCTGCGCTTCGGGCAGTTCACACTCAAGTCCGGCCGCGAGAGCCCGTACTTCTTCAACGCCGGCCTCTTCTGCGACGGCGAGGCCATCGCCGTGCTCGGCCGCTGCTATGCAGCGGCGATCGTGCGCTCGGCCCCCGTGTTCGATGTGCTCTTCGGACCGGCCTACAAAGGCATTCCGCTCGCGGCGGCTACCGCGGCCGCGCTTTTCGAGCATCACGGGCGCAGCGTCCCTTACGCCTTCAACCGCAAGGAGGCGAAGGATCACGGCGAAGGCGGCACTGTCATCGGCGCACCGCTTCGCGGTAGGGTGCTCGTGATCGACGACGTCGTTACCGCCGGCACTGCCGTGCGGGAATCGCTCAGCCTCATCCGGCAGCAGGGCGCTCAGCCGGCCGGGGTCATCTTCGCCCTGGACCGCCAGGAGCGGGGGCAGGGGACGCTGAGCGCCACGCAGGAGATCGAGAAAGAGCACGGCATCCCGTGCGTGAGCGTCGTCACACTCGGGGACCTCATCGAGGCGCTCTCGCGCGCGCGCGATGGGCGGGCTGCGATTTCTGACGACCAGCTCACAATGCTGGAGGCATACCGGCAGCGGTACGGCGTCTCTTGACACTTGCCTCCGCGCGATAGAAGGTCAGAATATGCCCCTCTATGCGGACATCGCATCAGGCTCTCGCTCTGACTCTTGTGCTCGCCTGCGCCGCCGGCGCGGCGTTGGCGCAAAATAGCGACAAGGGGGCCGTCGCCTACCGCTGGGTGGACGAGCATGGTGTCGTCCACTATGGCGACACCATTCCGCCGCAGTACGCGCGCAACAGCAAGGAGATACTGAACGGCGAGGGGGTGCAGATCGGGGAGATCGATGCGGAGAAGACGCCCGCGCAGCTCGCCAAGCAAGCGCGCGCGCAGGCGCGGCGGGCGCAGCAGCAGCAGCACGACTACTTTCTTCTCAGTACCTATACCTCGGTGAAGGACATCGAGTCGCTGCGGGACGAGCGGCTCTCGCAGATCGCGGCGCAGCAGACCGCCGCGCAGCAGTACGTGCAGAGCCTGCACTCGCGGCTCACCTCGCTGCAGAGCCGCGCCGAGCAGTTCAAGCCCTACAGCTCACGGCCCGGTGCGCCGCGCATGCCCGACGATCTGGCGCAGGAGTTGGTGCAGACCCTCAGCGAAGTGCACGCTCAGGACCAGGCGATAGCGGCGCGGACCGAGCAGGAGGCGCAGGTGCGGGCGCAGTTCCAGTCGGATATCGAGCGCTTCGAAGCGCTGAAGGCCGCACCGCCTTAGTGTTGGGGTCGGCACTAATCAACAAATGCCGCCGCCTTCTTCGGCGGGCGCGGCGCTGGCGCGAAAGGCACGGAAGAGTTCGCGTCCCATCCCGAAGGTGTTGGCAGTCAGGTCAGCGGTCGCCAGCGGACGTCCGTTCCAGCTTTCCTCCGAAACGCGCGCTTCCAGCGTGCCTCTTATGCTATCGAGCCGGATGATGTCCCCATCCCGTACCTTGCTCAAAGGACCCGCGCACGCGACTTCAGGTGTCAGGTGAATCGCGGCCGGTACGGTTCCGGAGGCACCTGACATCCTTCCGTCAGTGACCAACGCCACTCGATGACCCTTGCTCTGCAGTGAAGCCAGGGCGGGGGTTAGGCCGTGCAGCTCCGGCATGCCGTTGGCGCGCGGGCCCTGGAAGCGGACGACCACCACCACGTCGCGCGCGAGCTCGCCGCGCTGGAAACTTTCCAACACGGCTTCCTGGCTGTCGAACACCCGGGCGGGCGCTTCGATGACCCGGTGGTGGGATCCTACGGCCGACACTTTGATGATGCAGCGGCCGAGATTGCCGCGCAGCAGCTTGAGGCCGCCGTCCGCGCTGAAGGGGTCGGCGGCAGGGCGCAGAACGCTGCTGTCACAGCTCGCGGCGGCAGCCTCGCGCCAGGCGAGGCCGCCGGGCGAGAGCCAGGGCTCGAGCGCCGCGGCGCGCAGTCCTGCCCCGGAGATGGTTTGCACGTCCTCGTGCATGAGGCCGGCCCCGATCAGCTCGTTGATGAGGAACCCCATGCCACCGGCGGCGTGGAAATGGTTGACGTCGGCGCCGCCGTTCGGATAGATGCGCGTGAGGAGCGGCACGACATCCGACAGGTCGCTGAAATCGTCCCAGTCGATGAGGATGCCTGCGGCGCGCGCGATGGCAACCAGGTGCAGCGTATGGTTGGTCGAGCCACCGGTGGCGAGGAGGCCGACGATCGCGTTCACGATGCTGCGCTCATCGATCACCTTCGAGAGAGGCAGATACTCCTTTCCGAGGGTGGTGATCTGCGCCGCACGGCGTGCCGCGGCGGCCGTCAGCGCATCGCGCAACGGCGTGTTGGGTGGCACGAAGGCGCTGCCGGGTAGGTGCAGGCCCATCACCTCCATCAGCATCTGATTGCTGTTGGCCGTGCCGTAGAAGGTGCAGGTGCCGGCGGAGTGATAGCTTCCGGCCTCCGACTCGAGCAGCTCATCGCGCCCCGCTTTGCCTTCGGTGAAGAGCTGGCGCACGCGCGCCTTTTCCTTGTTCGGCAGTCCGGAAGGCATCGGCCCCGCGGGCACGAACACCGCCGGCAGCTGGCCGAAGGAGAGCGCACCGATGAGCAGGCCCGGCACGATCTTGTCGCAGACGCCGAGGCATAGCGCCGCATCGAACATGCCGTGCGACAGGGCGACGCCTGTCGACATCGCGATGACGTCGCGGCTGAAGAGGGAGAGCTCCATGCCGGGCTGGCCCTGAGTCAGCCCGTCGCACATGGCGGGCACGCCGCCTGCGACTTGCGCGGTCGCACCGGCCGCCCGCGCCGCCGCGCGGATCAGCCCGGGGAAACGCTCGTAGGGCTGATGCGCGGACAACATGTCGTTGTAGGCGGTGACGATGGCGAGATTCGGCCAGCGCAGCTCCTTCAACGCCTGCTTGTCGGGGTCCGCGGATGCCGCAAACCCGTGCGCCAGATTGGTGCAGGACAGACGCTTGCGCGCCGGCTCGCCGCCGACCTGTGCAGCCGTGCGCTCCAGGTATGCGCCACGCGAGCCGCGGCTACGCTCGGCTATGCGCTCGGTGACCGCGCGAACTCGAGGATGGAGCGGAGGGGATTTCGTCTCGGACATGTCGGGCTTCATTACTCGTTTTCGGGGGCCTTGTAGCCCTCGGGTCGGCTCGAGCCGCTGCCGAAGAAGAACTTCTCCATCTCCGCCTCGAGAAACTTGCGGGCCTTGGGCTCCATGGGCGTCAGCCGGTACTCGTTGATCAGCATGGTTTGATGCTGCAGCCAGCGTGCCCACGCCTCGCGCGAGACGCTCTCGTAGATGCGCCGGCCGAGCTCACCCGGATAGGGCGCCCGGTCGAACCCGGGCGCCTCGCGCTTGAGCATCACACACTGAACCATTCGGGCCACGACCGTTCTCCAGTCAATCTAAAAGAGCTTCTCGAGCAGCAGCCGGATCGGGGCAGGCAGGCCGAGCTTCGCCGGCTCGCGCGCGCGGTACCACTGAATCTGCCGCGGATCGGGCGCGAGCGCGTTGCCGGAACAATGGGCCAGGAGGGGTGTGATGACAAGATCAAAATGTGTGAACGCGTGCTCGACAGGCGCCAGCGGCACCGGCCGGGCGGCGGCGCCCTGCAGCGCGTGCTGCGCATAATCCGCGGCTTCGGTCGCGCTCCCGAATTCCGGCAGGCACCAGAGGCCGCCCCATACGCCGCGTTCCGGGCGGCGCTCGAGGAGTACATCTCCGTCCTCGCGTACCGCGGCCAGCATGAATACCTGTCGCAACGCGCGTTTCCGCGCGGGCTTCGGGGAGGGCAGCTCGTGCTGGCGTCCGTCGCGGCGTGCGACGCACGTCACCGATACCGGGCAGGTCGCGCAGGAAGGCTTGCGACGCACGCAGACAGTTGCCCCCAGATCCATTACTGCCTGCGTGTAGGTATCAACATGCTCCGTGGGCGTGCACTCGTCGGACAGATCCCACATTTTCTGCAGGATGTCGCGATCAGACGTGCTCCCCTCCACCCCAAAGTGGCGTGACAACACTCGGCGCACGTTACCGTCGAGAATGGGGAACCGCGCGCCGCTGCTCAGCGCGAGAATGGCCCCTGCCGTGGAGCGCCCGATGCCGGGCAGGCTGGCGACCGCATCGAAGCCGTCGGGGAAGCGGCCACCGTATCGATCCGCGACGTACACGGCGGCACGATGGAGATTGCGTGCCCGGGCGTAGTAGCCCAATCCCGACCAGAGATGGAGCACCTCATCGAGCGGCGCCGCGGCGAGCGAGGCGATATCGGGAAAGCGCTGCATGAATCTCTCGTAGTACGGAATGACCGTCGCGACCTGAGTCTGCTGCAGCATGATCTCCGACACCCACACGCGATAGGCCGTGCGGCGGCGCTGCCAGGGGAGGTCGTGCCGCCCATGGCGTGCGTGCCAGTCGACGAGAGATGCTGCGAAGTCGCGCCCGGGCGCGCGTTTGGCGGCGTTGGTCACGGCACCTGCAATCTATTCGCCGTCGCGGTTCGGGCGCGTGCGCTGCCTCGACGTCGAGTCGATTGGAGCGCCGGGATGTGCCGCGATCGCCGCCTGCACTGCCTTGCGCCAGTAGGCATCGGCGGTAGCGCTCCAAGTCGGGTCATCGAGGTTGGGCCACGTGCCCGGCGTAAAGCTCGGCGCGGCCTGCAGCTGCGCGCTGTCCAGTACCAGTTGGCCGCGCTTGATGCTGGCCATGGCGGCATCCCATGGCATCGCCGTGAGCTTGCCGTCGGGAGGGGGTGCAGCCTCGCCATCGTTGGGCAGCGCACCGGGGTTCGCCTGCGGCTCCGTGCCGTACGCGATGACGAGGTGCGTGGCCCGGCCTTGACGATCGAAGATGATGTCCTTCACGTCACCCAGAGAGCTCCCGTCCGTGGCTACCACCGCCATGCCGATCAAGGTTGAGGCGCGACGTTCAGTCGGCGTGCCAGTGGGTGCGTCCGGATTCGCCTCCGCTGGGGATTCCGAGACGGGTGTTGTAGACGCCGCATCGGGTGAGGGCGCCTGGTCGGCGGGCTGACCCGAGCCGTTCGCCTGCGCCGAGTCAGCCGGGCTCGTCATCGCGGCGGAGGCGGCGCCTTGCGTCGGCTGCGGCGGCGAGGCGGGCGCCTCAGCCGCGGGCGCGAGCGGACCCTCCGACTGGCCGCAGGAGGTTGCCACGAAGCCCAGTGCTGCGCAGATGAGCGGCAGAAAAATCCTGATCATGGGCGCACTTTAGATTTTGCGGGCTGCAAGCCGCATTTCCATCCTCAACGTTCGGGCTCACCATTTGACGACCGGCGGCAGGCTCATGAGGTAGGCCTCCGGGTCCGCATCGGTCTGAAATCCGAATTTCGTACCGCGATCATAGACGAGGTTGAACTCGACGTACCGCCCGCGCTTCACGAGCAGCCGCTCACGAGCCATCTCGTCGAAAGCGGTGTCCTTGCGGCGCGTGACGATCTTCGGATACACGTCCAGGAAGGCTTCCCCGACCCGCCGCACGAAAGCGAAGTCCGCTTCCGCGTCGCCGCTGGCGAGATCGTCGAAGAATATACCTCCAACGCCGCGCGGCTCGCGACGATGCGGCAGATAAAAGTACCGATCGCACCATTCCTTGAACTCGCGATAGGCGTCCGGCCGGTACGCGTCGCACGCCTCTCGCAATGCGGTGTGGAACTCCGCTGTGTCTTCGTCGAAGGGGAAGGTCGGCGTCAGGTCCGAGCCTCCGCCGAACCAGGCGGAGCTTGTACGCAGGTATCGCAGGTTAATGTGCACAGCCGGGACATAAGGGTTCCACATGTGCGCGACCAACGAGATGCCGCAGGCCACGAACCGCCCGTCCGATTGCGCAGCGCCAGCGACCTGGCCACGGGCCTGATCGCTCAGCACGCCCCATACGTGGCTGACGTTCACCCCGACCTTCTCGAAGACCGCGCCGCGCATCAGGCGGGACTCGCCGCCACCTTGCAGCCGGTGCCCCTCCGGCCGCTGCCAGCTGCGGGCTTCGAAGCGGCGCTCGGGCTCGAAGGCCTCGAAGGTCGTGCAGATGCGGGCCTGTAGATCCCGGAACCAGGCCATCGCAGTGTGCTCGAGCCCGCTGTCAGAGTGCTCCGCGGTCATGTGGGGCCGCGCCGCGCGGCAGTGTGTCGCGAGGAGCGCTCGTGCACATAGTCGACGAGCCGCGCCACCGCGTCCGGATCGGTTTCCGGCCAGATGCCGTGTCCCAGATTGAAGATGTGCCCGGGACCGCCGGCGGCCTCATCGAGCACCCGTCCGGCATGCTCTTGCAAGTCCTGCGGCGAGGCGAAGAGCGCCGCCGGGTCGAGGTTGCCCTGCACGGCCTTCCCCGGCCCCAACTTTCGCCGCACCTCACCCAGCGGCGAGCGCCAGTCGACGCCGATCACATCGACACCGAGGTCCGCGACACACTCCACGAGCGCCGAGCCCTGATTGACGTAATAGATGAGCGGCACGCCGGTATCGTGGAGCGCCGTCACCGTCCGCCGCACCGCGCGCAGCGCAAACCGCTCGAACTCCCGTGGCGCCAGCAAGCCGGCCCATGATTCGAACAGCATCAGCGCCTGCGCTCCCGCAGCAGCCTGGGCGCGCAGGTACGCGGCCATGGCGTCCGCAAGCCGATCGAGGAGGCGCTCCGCGGAAGCCGGACTCGAGTACAGGAACGAGCGCGCGGCTGCAAACTCCTTCGAGGGCCGACCGCAGACGAGATAGCAGAGCAGCGTGAACGGGCCGCCGGCGAAGCCGATGAGCGGCACGTCCGGACGCAACCCGGCGCGCACCAGCCGAATCGATTCGAGCACGAACGGCACGTCGCGTTCGGGAACGAGCGGCGCGAGCGCGTCGATGCCACAGTCCGTTCGAATCGGCTCGCGCACCACCGGACCGGGCTCGAACGAGAGATCCACGCCCATTCCCTGCAGCGGGGTCATGATGTCGCTGAAAAGGATGGCGGCGTCGAGCGGGAAGCGGCGCACAGGCTGCAGGGTGACCTCTGCGGCAAGCGCGGGATCCCGCAGCAGGGCCGTGAATTCGGCCTGTGAGCGCACGCGCCGATACTCCGGGAGGTAGCGGCCGGCCTGGCGCATGATCCAGATGGGTGTGTACGGCACCGGCTGGCGGCGACAGGCGGCCAGGAAGGGTGGGAGTGCCGCCATGCTCATCGGCCGGCGAGCCAGCGCGCCACCTCGGGCGCGTAATAGCTGATGATCAGATCCGCACCTGCGCGCCGGATACCGGTGAGAGTCTCGAGTACCGCGGCGCGCTCATTGATCCAGCCGCGCTCGGCGGCGGCCTTGATGAGGCTGTACTCACCGCTCACCTGGTAAGCCACGACGGGCACCGTCACCGCGTCGCGAACCTGACGGATGACATCCAGGTAGGGTCCGGCGGGCTTGACTATGACCAGGTCCGCCCCTTCCTCGATGTCGAGCAGGACCTCACGCAGCGCCTCGCGCGAGTTGGCCGGGTCCATCTGATACGAGCGGCGGTCGCCGAACGCGGGAGCCGATTCGGCTGCCTCGCGAAACGGTCCATAGAATGACGAGGCATATTTGGCCGCATATGAAACAATCGGCGTCATCGTGTGCCCTTCGCGATCGAGCAGGTGTCGCATGGCCTGCACGCGCCCGTCCATCATGTCGCTGGGCGCTACCGCATCGGCACCTGCCCGCGCATAGTTGAGCGCCACCTGCGCGAGCGTCTCCACCGAAGCATCATTGTCGATCGCGCCGCCCGGCAGGACGTGGCCGCAATGCCCATGATCGGTGGCGCCACAGAGGCAGACGTCCGCCCAGACCAGGAGATCGGGACAGGCGTCCTTCACGGCGGAGATGGCCTGCGCGGCCAGCCCCTTCGGGTCGAGTGCCGCGCTGGCGCGAGCATCCTTCTCCGACGGCGCCGCGAAGAGCAGTACCGCGGGCACGCCTGTCGCGGCCACGGCCCTCGCCTCCTTCACCAGCTCATCCACCGACAGTTGGGATACCCCAGGCATGCTCGACACCGGATGCCGCACCCCCCGACCGGGGACGGCGAACAGCGGAAAGATGAAAGCGTCCGGCGAGAGCCGAGCCTCTCGCACCATTCGCCGCCACGCGTCCGACTGGCGCGTGCGGCGGGGTCTCATTGCTGGATGACTCATGGCTACCTCATGGGGCCTGCGCGAACGGCCTGCAGGCTGCTGCGTGCCAGGCCTTGCAGGGTGGCCGACTCGGCGAGTTTGGGGGTGTAACCGCGCTCCGTCAGGGCGCGTGCGGTGGTTGGGCCGATCGCGACGGCCGGTGCGCGGCCGAGCAGGCGGCGGAAGTCTTCCTCTCCGAGCGCGCTCTCGAGCTCCACCACGGCGGACGGGCTGGCGAAGGTAACCGCGCCCACGGCGTCGCGCGCGATCCAGGAGCGGCAGTCCTCGACGTCGAGGGCCGTGCCTGAAGCCGTCCGATAGGCCTCGACGGTCGTTACCTCGGCGCCGAGCTGAGTGAGGCCGGCAGCGAGCGTTGGCAACGCGCGTGAGCTGGCAGGATAAAGAACCCGCGAACGCCGTGCAGAGCCGTAGGCGGCAAACGCCGCGACCAGGCCCGCGGCGCTCGGCTCGCCGGGAGCCAGGTCGACGGGCCAACCGTACTGCTTCAGCACCGCCGCGGTCGAGCGACCGACAGCGGCTGTCCGCATGCCCGATGGCGGCGCTGGCAGGCGGGCAGTCACGGCTGCGACCGCGTGGCGGCTGGTGAAGACGATCCAATCGAACGACCCGGCGCGGCCCAGCGCCTCATCCAGAGCCGCGCCGTCGGCCGGCAACACACGAATGGCAGCCCACACCAGCACCGGCAGTCCCAGGCTCTTGAGCTCGGTAGACAGCGGTCCGTCGCGCTCCTCGGCGCGGGTTACGACGACAGGCTTCAACACCGGCTGCCCATCCATACGCTACGGCTCCTCCGCACGGCCCTGCGCCGCGCGCTCCGCCGCGATGAGACCGCCCGCGCCATTGGCGATCAGCTCCGTTGCCAGGCGCACGCCCAGCGCCGCCGCCGCGGGGCCGGTAGCCTCCGCATTCCCGCTGGCGCTCAAAAGCTGCGAGCCGTCGAGCGCGCAGACGGCGGCATGCAGGTGAATGCTCGGGCCTGCCTCGGTGGCGAGCGCGCCGAGCGGCACCTGACAGCCCCCTTCGATCCGTTCCAACAGCGCGCGCTCCGCCGTCGTGGCGAGGCGTGTCGGCAGGTCATCGAGCGGCTGCAGCCAGGTACCAGACAGCGGATCGTCCGCGCGCGTACAGACACCGATGGCGCCCTGCGACACCGCGGGCGGAAACTCCTCAGGAGAAAGATGCTGCGTGATCCGGTGCTCGAGCCCGAGGCGCTTGAGCCCGGCAGCCGCAAGGACGATGGCGTCGTACTCGCCCCGCTCCAGGCGCTCGAGCCGCGTGGGCACGTTGCCGCGCAGCTCGAGCAACCGGAGGTCTCGCCGCGCGCGGGTCAGGAATGCGCGCCGGCGCAGGCTGCTCGTGCCGATGCGGGCGCCCGGCGGCAGCTGTGAGAGTGGAGCACCGCTGCGGCTGACAATGGCGTCGCGGGGATCCTCGCGCTTCAGGACTGCCGCGAGCGCGAGTCCCGGCTCCATGGCGGTGGGCAGGTCCTTCAGGCTGTGCACCGCGACATCGATCCTGTCCTCGAGCAGGGCGCGATCGATCTCTTTCGTGAAGAACGCACGGCCGCGCACTGCCCACAGCGGTACATCGACACGCACGTCGCCGGTGGTCGTGATGGGAACCAACTCCACCGGCGGCGCGGCCGGCAGCGCGCGTATCAGGCTCGCGACATGACGGGCCTGCCACAAGGCGAGCGCGGAAGCGCGCGTTCCGATCCGAAGCGGCCGCGGCGTCGGCGATTTCCGCGTGCCGCTCAAGATTCGCCCTCGGTCATGAACCGGTAGCCGACACCCCAGACGGTGAGGAAGTGACGCGGGTTGGCCGGGTCGCGCTCGAAACGCTTGCGCAGGCGCAGGATGAAGTTGTCCACGGTTCGCGTGGAAGGAAAGACGTCGTAGCCCCACACCCGCTCGAGGAGGTCCTCGCGGGAAACGATCTCGCCGGGCCGCTCCGCCAGGACCTTCAGGATCATCGCCTCCTTCTCCGTCAGCTCCTGCGCCATGCCGTTCCAGGAGCGGGCGCGAAAGGCGCGGAAGTCGACCTCGTTGCCGCCGAAGCGCAGCACCGCGCCGTCGGCGGCCGAGGCGCTCTGGTACCAGTCCCAGCGGCGCAGGATCGCCCGCACCCGCAGCAGCAGCTCGCGCAGATGGAACGGCTTCGCCAGGTAGTCGTCGCCGCCGGCCTCGAGGCCGCGCACGCGATCGGCCGGGTCGCCGCGCGCGGTGAGGAACAGCACCGGCGTGTTGTCGCCACGCTCGCGTAACGTCCGGCAGACGGTGAAGCCGTCGAGCTCCGGCAACATGACATCCAACAGCACGAGGCCGCACGAGTTTCCCTGCAGCCAGTCCAGGGCGCGCCGCCCATCGGCCACGGCGTCGACCGCGTAGCCTTCCGCGCGCAGGTTCTCGACCACGCCGGCGGCAAGATGCGGGTCGTCTTCCACCACGAGTATGTGGCGCGTGTGTTGCGCGGGCGTGGTCATGAGTGCTCGCGCCGCGCGGGCGCCTGGGCAAGCGGCTCGGGGTCGGCTGCCCCCGGCGAGGCGGCCTGGCGCACCTCGCCCCCGGGCCATCTCAACACGAACGTCGCGCCCTGACCGGCGCCGGCGCTCTGGGCGCTCACCCCGCCGCCGGCAAGCTGCATCAGCCGGCTGACGATGTAGAGGCCGAGGCCGGTGCCGAAACGGCTGCCGCCGCCGCCGGCATGCAGGCGCGCGAACTTCTGGAAGAGTCGCGCGCCATCGGCTGGCCGGAAGCCGACGCCGCTGTCGCGTACCGCAAGCTCGATCTCACCAGCCGCCGCCCGCCGGCCCGTGAAAGTGATGCTGCCGCCGCCGACCGGCGCGACGGCCGCGAGCGCATTTTCCAGCAGGTTGCGCAGGATGACGTCGAGCGCCATCGGATCGGCCGTCACCTGCAGCCCGCGCTCGATGTCGGCGCTGACGGCGATGCGGTCCTTCGCGGCCCGCTCGCGGAATCCCGCGATCACTCGCGCGACGGCGGCGTCGAGATCCACCGGCTCGCTGCGCAGATCGATGCGGCCGCGGTCCAGCCGCATGCTCTCCAGGATCTGCGTCACCATGCGCTCCATGCGCGCCAGGTCGGCGAGCATGCGCTCGATCAGGGCGCGCAGGTGCTCCGGCGACAGCGGCCGCATCGCCATGGTCTCGAGCGACAGCTGCAGGCTGGCGAGCGGTGTCTTGAACTGATGGGACACCAGCGCGAGGAAACTCTCCTGCTCCTGGATGACGCGCGCTTCGGCG
>Ga0335073_10007586_pt1 | contig 15227 bp, 17 predicted proteins | sample Lox_Sample_22_FD_207093 | JGI IMG/M metagenome (GOLD analysis project Ga0335073, IMG submission 207093) | Soil microbial communities from Loxahatchee National Wildlife Refuge, Florida, United States - Lox_Sample_2.2 | ecosystem: Environmental > Terrestrial > Soil > Wetlands | place: USA... | reverse complement strand
GATGAACGGCAATCCAGTTGTCGCATTCCAGACTTTCAGTGTGCGTTGTAAAGCCGCGGTCGAAGACATTGTCGATAAGGTCCGGTGAAATGCCGGGGCCGTTATCTTCGAAGACCAGGCGCAGACATGCCGGAACCCAATCGGAGGCTGACGGGCGGGCCGAGCCGATCTCCGATGAGCCGATGCCCGATGATGAACCGGTCCCCGACGGGCCGAGCTCAGTCAGGCCGATATGGATGCGGCCGCCCGAAACCGCGGAGCTTTGCGCCATGGCATCGACTGAGTTTCTGACCAGGTTTACCAGGATGCGCGTCAGGTCTTCGGCCGTGAGCTGAATGCCGCGCGCGCCGCCCTCGACATCGACGGTGACGGCGATGCCAGGGCCCGCCAGCGCCGCAAGCAGGTTCCGGCCGGCCAGCAGCTCGGCGGCCAGATTGGCAATTGGGCTGGCTGCAAACTCGTCGTCGATGCGTTCCATTTCGCGCTGCCCGGTGATTGCGCGCGGCCTCGACGGCAGTCCCCCGGAGTAGAACTCGCCGGGAACTTCACAGGATGCGGCCGCGGCGCCCCAGTCGCGACCCTCGAAAGAGACTCGGGGTGGCTCGAACCCGGCGTTGGGGAGAAGTTTCGACACCAGGCCGCGGCCCGCTGCGGCAATCATGCGCAGCTCATTGCCGTAATGGCTGAACGCTGGAGCCAGCACACCCGGTTCGCTGAGAAGGTCGCTGTAAAGATTCAGCGCGGTAAGCAGGTTTCGGGCGTCGTGAATCAGCGCGGCGACGGTGTCGCTCCCAAGTCTAGTATCCGGGGCAAACCGCGCAGAGGCTGCGTTGAACCCGGTCCGTTCGGCCAACTGCGATTGAATGATTTCCGTCTGGTTCATGGAGTGCCTTTCAGAAGCAGGGGTCAGTCGTCAGTAGTCAGCAGTCAGTGGTCAGTAGTCAGTGGTCAGTAGTCAGTGGTCAGTGGTCAGAGATCGGAGAACTGGTAGTCCCTAGTCTTTACTCCCTACTCCCTACTCCCTACTCCCTATTCCCTATTCCCTATTCCCTACTCCCTATTCCCTATTCCCTACTCCCTATTCCCTATTCCCTATTCCCTACTCCCTCGTTCCCTGTTCCCCGTTCCCTCATTCCCTGCTTTTTTGGAACTGCCCCCTTGTTTACACGTCGAGAGCCAAACTCGAACTGGATCAGTAAGTATTTAACGGGTCAAGGGTTACGCCTAAATTCGGGTCCGATCTCAGCTTGACCCTACCCAGGAACGAGTTCCGGAACGGGAAACGCTCGGCGGAAGTAACGCACCCAAACCATTCGATTTGTGTGCGTTAGGGTGAATTCCCAATTGGGGACCGGCTGCAAGAAGAATTCCCAAAGCAGAAACCGCGAAAGCGCGTGAACCGGTGCGGGACTCGTTTCCCTTAAAATTCCCTTATGCATGCCACCTTTTTTCGCCCCGGCGCCAGAGATGCCGCGGAACTTCGTCCCCTGACACTCACTCCCGGATACGTGCAGACCGCCGAAGGCTCGGTACTGGTGGACTTGGGAAATACACGCGTGCTTTGCAACGCCACCATCGAGCAGGGAGTGCCGGGCTGGCTGCGCAACTCGGGCCGCGGCTGGGTGACGGCGGAGTACTCTATGCTGCCGCGCTCGACCGTAACGCGCACGCCGAGGGAGAGCGAGCGGGGCAAGATCGGCGGGCGGACCCATGAGATACAAAGATTGATCGGCCGCAGCCTGCGGTCGGTTGTGGACATGCAGGCGCTGGGCGAACGAACCGTGATTCTCGACTGCGACGTGATCCAGGCCGACGGCGGAACGCGCACGGCGGCGATCACCGGCGCTGCGGTGGCGTTGAAACTGGCGCTCGATGCGCTGGTGAAGGCGGGAACGCTCAAAGTCTCGCCGATGAAGCAGCTTGTGGCGGCGACCTCGGTGGGGATCGTGGGTGGCACGGCGCTGCTCGATCTTTGCTACGAAGAAGACTCACAGGCCGAGGTGGACATGAACGTGGTGACCACCGAGGACGGCGGCCTGATCGAGACGCAGGCGACGGCCGAGAAGGGCTCGTACTCGCGGGCCGATCTGAACGGGCTGATCGACCTGGCCGAGCAGGGGTTGAAGGAGATTTTTGCGGCGCAGAGGGCGGTGCTCGGCGCCTGACTCGATCAGCTCTCCCAGTTCACTTAGTGACTTACTCGCACGGGGATGTCAGTCGTTGGGTGCTCGTCTATTGTGAAGTCAGACGTGGGGATTGCGGACGAACCGTCCTCTTGATTTTCTGGGAATACAACAAAACGAGCCTTGTCGCCGGTTTGAAATACGCTTCGCGCTGCCGTAGCTTCCTCGTTCGTCGAGAGGCTTTGTCCGGGCCACAATAGCCGAGTTTTCATTGCTGCTTGAACGATCCCCAGCGGATACGGCTTGCAGTAATCTCTTCCATTCGCGCGAACAACCGTGATCCAGTTGTGATTCGCGGAATCTTGTCGCTCGACGGTGTACGCTATCATCTTCCCTCGCTGCATCGCATCGTCAACAAAGTCACAGTACCTAACACGGACTGGCCAGAATCCGCGATTAACCAACCGTGCTCCGTACACCTTGGAAATGCCCGGAATCCCTAAATCTTCGCTTTCGACATAAAGCTCTGCGCGTAGAACGGTGCGAGGCCCGCCGATGAACCATAGAAGGAGGACTGAGCAAACCGCGAAAACTAAACCGAGGATTACGCGGTAAACAAGTTTCTTTCTTCGCATCATGACATTTGCTTTCGAAAAAGATCCTACTCCACCACCGGCAGCTCCACCGCGCTCTCCATCCCCGGCGCGTGATAGATGCGCTGCGTGGCCTTTTTGTAGTCCTCCGGTTTGGCCCAGAAGATGTTTTCGACATACGTCTGCGGATTGCGGTCGTAGAGCGGAAACCAGCTCGACTGCACCTGCACCATGATGCGATGGCCGGGCAGAAAGACGTGGTCCGTCGGCGGCAGATTGAAGCGGTAGGTCAGCGGCTTATTCGGATCAATGGCTTTGGGCGTTGAGAAGCTTTCGCGATAGCGGCCCCTGAAAATATCCATGGCCACGGCGAGCTGGTAGCCGCCCATCTCGGGATGGTCCGCCACCTGGTCGGGATAGACGTCGATGAGCTTGACCACCCAGTCGGAATCGGTGCCGCTGGTGGAGGCGACCAGGTTCGCGACGGGCTGGCCAAGAATGTGCACCGGCGCGGTCAAAACATCGGAGGTGTAGGTCAGCACGTCGGTGCGGCCCGATGCCTCGCGCTGATCGTCGACCAGCCACTGCGCCCAGGTGAGCGGCGGAACGTAGCCGATCGGCTGCGAGGGCCGCGCGCGGTAGGGCACGGGATGAGCGGGGTCGGAGATGTATTCGTCATATGATTTGAGCTCGGGGTCCGATCCCACGCCCTGGTTCCCCGCGGCTCCTGGCGCATCCCATCCCAGCTTCAATCCCGGTTCCAGATACAGCGGCTTCATCTCGGGCGACACAGGCCATGCGTTCATCGTCTGCCAGCGGTTCTTGCCGGTTTCGTACACCGTCACCGGAGCAACCGCCTCCGCCGTTACCGCCTCCGGCTCGTCGTCTTTGAGATACCGCGCCAGGAACGGTCGCAGCACGTTCTGCCGGAACCAGGTTCCGGTATCCGACCCGAAGCGAATCGCGCCCAGCGTATCGGCGTCCTCGATCTCCTGCCCGTGGTGCCAGGGGCCGAGCACCATAAAGACCTTGCCCTCTTTATCGAGCGGCTTCACGGCCTTGTACACGGCCATCGCGCCGTAGATGTCCTCCTGGTCCCACAGGCTGTGCACCAGCATGATCGGAACCTTGATTCCCTCCTCCTTAAAATCTTCGGCCAGCACCTTGTCCACCGCCTGTTCGCTCCAGAAATCGTCGTAGCTCGGATGCGCCAGGATCTTCTGCCAGAATCCCATCTGTTCGAGGCCGTGCTCGCGCCCGTACTCGCCTGCCGAGCCGGCGGCCATGTACTCGTCGTAGTCGTCGTAGTGCGCGGTCCACCACTTGGCGCTGTTCGAACGCGTGCCCTCCTGCTCGTAGATGTAGGGAATGTTCTGTTCGCGGAACGCTCCGTTGTGGAACCAGTCGTCGCCCATCCATCCATCGACCATGGGGTTCATGGGCACCGCCACCTTGAGCGCCGGATGCGGATGAATGAGCGCCATGAGCGGCAGGAATCCATCGTATGAGATGCCCAGGATGCCGACCTTGCCGTTGGTCTCGGGAATATTCCTGACCAGCCAGTCGATGGTGTCGTACGTGTCTGTCGCCTCGTCGACCGGCGTAGGATTGAGCGGCCCGTGAATGGGCCGGTTCATCACGTAATCGCCTTCGGAGCCGTATTTGCCGCGAATGTCCTCGACCACGCGGATGTATCCGTCCTCGACGATCACATCGGTCGCGTTGTCGTAGCCGTAGAGCGTGGGCCCCAGGTGTGCGCTGTTCATGTTGGTGGTGAGCTGGTCGGCCGAGTAGGGCGTGCGCGTCAGCAGGATAGGCGCGTTCTTGGCGCCCTTCGGCACAAGAATCACCGCGTGCAGCTTGACGCCGTCGCGCATGGCGATCATGGCATCGCGCCGCTCGTAGTCGAAGCCGGTGGTTGCGGGCTTCACGTTGCCCGGTGTCTCGCTTGGGTAGTCGGGATATTGCGGCTTCTGTTGCGCGGCGAGTGGGAATGCCGGTGCAAACGCGAACACGGAGAGTAAAAATGCGGCGGGCGCTGCTTTGGATCGGGCGATGCGCATCGGGGAAAGCCTTTCGGTACGAGGATCGAAGGATAGTTTGAAGAGTAAAACGTTGAGGGAAAGATGGGAAGCAAAACCCGAAGCGGCGATCGGAAACTTATTCAGCATCCTTTCGCCACATCCGCGAATCACTCCAGAAGCACTTCCAGATCCCGCCTCACAATCGGAGACAAACCATGCCGGCCAAGAAATTAACTCACGCCGACCGCGACCGCTCGCTACGCGACCATCTGCTCAAACTTCTCACCACCGAACAGGCTCATGCCGGCTTCGAAAAGGCCATCGAAAAACTGCCCGCCGAGCTGCGCGGCAAGCGGCCCAAGGGCGCCGACCACTCGGCGTGGGAGCTCGTCGAACACCTGCGCATCGCGCAGTGGGACATTCTCGACTTCTCGCGCAACCCGAATTACAAGCACCTGGCATGGCCCGATGAATACTGGCCGAGAACGCCCGCCCCGCCCGACGACAAGGCCTGGGACAAAAGCGTGCGCGCGTTTCGCCGCGACCTGAAGGCATTTTGCGAACTGATTTCAGACCCGGCGACCGATCTCTACGCGCCTGTTCCGCACGGCGACGGCCAGACCATTCTGCGCGAAGCAATGCTGATCGCGGACCACAACGCGTATCACGTGGGGCAACTGGTGCTTGTGAGGCAGCTGCTGGGGGCGTGGTAAAGACAGGGAGCGAGGGAGCAAGGGAGCGAGGGAGCGCTCCATTTTGACGCTCCCTCGGTCCCCGGTGCCCGGTGCCTGGTGCCTGAAGCCTGGTCCCTGGTGCCTGGCGCCCATTGCCTCGTGCCTATTGCCTCGTGCCTAGTCCCTCAGTCCCTCAGTCCCTTAGTCCCTCAGTCCCTTGCTCCCCTCGCTCCCTTGCTCCCCTTGCTCCCCTCGCTCCCTTGCTCCCTTGTTTATCCATCACTCTTTTTCATTGCCACCCTCTGTTACCATAAGGATGATTGCCGCTGCCGCAACCGGGGCGGGTTCAGGGCCTTCGAGGCGACTTTCGAATCACAGCGCAAATGAATTTTCGAGCGTTGATGCCGATGAGTTGATAGCGGGCTGTGACGTAAAGGCGGACGGAGCCGGCACAATTGCATTTTCTCAGTGGCTGCATCCAGGAACCTCGGTGGCTGAGTCGCCGCGACAACAAGGAGCGGCGATCCTGCGAAGAGGCAAAAAGGACACAGTAATTCGGTAAATGCCGTAAAAGGAGAAATTTTATGCCTCTGGTATCGATGCGGCAGCTCCTCGATGAGGCTGCCAAGGGCGGATACGGTGTTGGCGCATTCAACGTCAACGACATGGAACAGATTCAGGCCATCATGATGGCCGCCAGGCAGACCAAGTCGCCGGTAATTGTGCAGGCCAGCCGCGGGGCGCGCCAGTTTGCCGAGGACCTTTACCTTTTCCGGCTGATCCAGGCAGCGGCCGAGCTAAACCCCGATATTCCCATTGCCATGCACCAGGATCACGGCAACAGCTTTGAAACCTGCAAGAGCGCCATTGCTCTGGGCTACACCAGCGTGATGATGGACGGATCGCTGCTCGAAGACGGCAAGACCCCGTCGACGTTCGAGCAGAACGTCGAAGTCACCCGCAGAGTCGTCGACTACGCGCACGAGCGCGGCGTGACGGTCGAGGGCGAAATCGGAGTGCTGGGCGGCATTGAAGACGGGCACGGCGCGGGCGGAACGGGGCTCGAGCACGTGACCGATCCCGACCAGGCAGTTGAGTTCGCTGAGCGCACCGGCGTTGACGCGCTGGCCATCGCCATCGGCACCAGCCACGGCGCATACAAGTTCAACAAGAAGCCCGACGGCTCGGTGCTGAAGATGGACATCCTAATTGCGATTCACAAACGCCTGCCGCACACCCACCTGGTGATGCACGGCTCGAGCTCGGTGCCCAAGGAGCTGCAGGACATTGTGAACCAGTACGGCGGCAAGCTGAAGCCCACGTGGGGCGTGCCGGTCGAAGAGATTCAGCTCGGCATCCGCAACGGCGTGCGCAAGATCAACGTTGATACCGACAACCGGCTCGCAATCACCGGCGCCATTCGCAAGGTGTTTGCCGAAACGCCCGAGAAGTTCGATCCACGCGACTACCTGAAGCCGGCACGCGAGGCAATGGCCAAGGTTGTAGCCTCTCGCATGACCGAGTTCGGACAGGCAGGCCACGCCGGTGACTACAAGCCGCTACCCATCGAAGAGATCGCCAAGGGGTATGCCTCGGGCGCACTCGATACACGGCCTTCGCTGGCGGCGTCGCGGTAGATGATTCTGGTTTCCCCGGTCCCCAAATGCGAGGGATCGAGGGCACCCGAAGTTGAATCTGAAACAACAAGGCCATCCCGCTCGGGATGGCCTTGTTGTTTCTGCGGGCGGGTGCCAATGCAATCACGCATGTCGTGGCTTACCGGTCGCTATACCTATTGATCAGAAATGATGCTCAGAAGTAGAGCCGGTCGTCTTTTCTCGGCTTGAGTGGCGGCATCATGTTCTTTGGGATCGTGACCTCGCGCTCCACGCCTTCTTTGGCCACCACAGCCGCCTGCACGCCGTAGTTCATTGCGATCTCGTCGGTCTTGTCGTTGTAGCGGGAGCGAATTTCGTGAAGCTCCTCGCGCAGCTCCGCGCGGGCATCGAGGCTTAAGACGCCTGAGTTTTCCCATTTCGCGGCTAGCAGGATGGAAAAACGGAGCGCGGCGAGCTGTTCGACGGCGTCGGCAAGACTTACCTGTTGCTGTTCGATGACGTAGCGCGAAGCGGGTCCGGCAATCGCCGGGTCGTGAGCTTCAGTGAGGGTCATATTTGTTCCCCCTTGGTAAAGAATGATCGGCAGGATACGTCAAAAGTGAACCTGCCTTCCGCGGGGATCGAACGGGCCCTGAAATCAAAGCGTGGGGAACCAATTCCTCGCTCACTTAATAGACAGTGTGAAGTCGATGGCCAATTCGGAATGTGAGCTACATCACTCGATTTGAATTGTCCCGAATCACCCTGAATGAGCGAGGCCCCGGTAAGAACCGGGGCCGGAAGAAAATTGAATGCCGCTGCCATTGCGCAGGAGGTTCGCCTAAAAATCGCGACGGAATGAATTTTTCAGGTTGGGATAGCCGGCGATGAAGAGGAACACGAGCAGGTTCAGCGCGCTCTCGAGCACCAGAATGTCGAGCTGCTCCGATGAGAAAAGTCTGGGATCGCCGAGCGGCACAATGCCCATGTACGAGACGAGCACATGCACCATGTAAAAGCCGCACAAAGCCACGGAGATAAAGAGGGCGGGCTTCCAGCGCATCGTCCACAGGAATCCCATACCGATTGATATGACCGCCATCACCCCCAGGGCCGTCGCCATGCTCGTCGACAGGGTCTTGGGATCGGTGCCAAGTGTGAACGGGACCAGCGCCGGGCAATGAACCATCAGCCAGCCTGACAGATCCGAATCTGACGATGCAACAAGCTTGGCGGCAAACAGCGCGTAGATGGCGGCGCGCAAAAAGTAGAGTCCGGTGATCAGGCTAATGCCAATCGGAGCCTTGACTTCGGCCATGCTGCGAGCGTGACGCACTGCTTTCACCAGGGTCATCGGATCGGCATCAAACGTCGTGGTATCCGAGATCTCCTGATAAACATCGGTAACTGGCTGCCATTTATTCGTTACTTCCACGGGTGAGCTCCCCTCTCCCTTTCGGCATTGAATTCCGGGAATCAGCCAGATTAAACCGTGGATCTTGCAGTATCGGGGGAACAAAGTTTATCTGCTGCCGTATCCGGGGCCCTGCACGTTCTGTAGGTGCTACGCATCCACGAGAAACGCACCGTTCTAGAAAGCCAGCCTGAAATGTATCCAGGTAGTAATGCAACTATGCGGCAGTACTTTGGGGAAGTGAATTACCCGAATGTGGCAAGCCGATGACTATTGGTGCCAGTCATTGTGGAAATAGTGTAAGCCGCGAAAGGAAAAATCCGCCGCTTTCCTGAATTGTTTTCTCCTAAAATCCGGACTGGTTTTTTCTGTTCAGAACTCCACTCCCCGTCTCCAAAAGGCAATGAGCGATACTCTGCCTAAAAAATACTTAAGTATCCACTTGACAAAGCAGACAATTCGGGAGATAGTTAAGCATAAACTTAAGCATTGGAGGAAAACTCGTTATGACCGCAACCGAAACGGGAACCATTCACAACACATTCGTCATCGAACGCAACTTCCCCTGGCGGCTATCTCGCGTCTTTTCAGGCTTTTCGCAACCCGCCCTCAAGCGCCGCTGGTATGTCGAGGGCGACCATGAGATCCAGGACTTCCACATGGATTTTCGTTTGGGCGGCAACGAGACTTTCAGGTACCGTTTCAGAGAGGGTCATCCCATTGCCGGATCTGAGATTGCGAACGAGAGCACGTATCAGGACATCGTGGAAGAAAAACGGATTGTGATGTCGGGACGGATGTCGTTGAACGGCAAACCCATCCTGGTCGGGGTGACGACATTCGAATTTATGGGGGCCGAGCAGGGGACGGACCTGATCCTCACGCACCAGGGAACCTTCATCGACTGGCCCGAGGGGGCACAGATGATCGAGATGGGCTGGCGCGGGCTCGTCGAGCGCCTGGCAAAGGACCTGGAGCAGTAAGTGCCGCGCCATGGCCAGCGAATCAATCAATTTCGATCGTCTGTTTCACGCGCTCGGCGATCCAACGCGGCGTGCCATTGTTGACGCGCTCGTCGAGAAGCCGGCGTCGGTTTCGAGGCTGGCCGAGCCCCTCGGAGTTACTCTCGCCGCGGTAGTACAGCACCTTGAGATTCTTGAGCGAGCCGGGCTGGTGCACACTGAGAAGCTGGGGCGCGTGCGAACCTGCCAGCTTGAACCGCGCGGATTCAGGGCGCTCGAGCAGTGGATTCGCGATCATCGGACGCCATGGGAGCGCAAGCTCGATCGGCTGGGAGAGATGTTTGCGGCAGAGGATGAGAATGCAAAGAGTAAAGAAGTGAAAGAGTGAGTCTTCGCTACAGAATGTATCCTGACTACCGGCAACTGATGACGGAGACAGGGAATTGGATAAGAACAGCTTATTCGAATTTGAGGGCGGCGAAGTTCAGATATGGATCGAGCAGGAATCGATACACATGTTTGCCTGCGATAAGAGCTTCAATGACCCTGTTGAACTCACCGCCGATACAGCCCGTCGTCTCGCGCAGAAATTGGTTGAGTTAGCGGACCTCATCGATCACTCGGCAGGTGCCCTGGTCAATATCTATGAAGTGCTGCGCCAGGCAAATGGAAGCTGTGCCCCGTTCATCGCGCTTTCTGCGATGAGCGGGCGGGCTTCAAACTCGCACACTCACTGCTCAAGCCGAATCTCGCTTACCTGAATCACCGGCGTAATATTCGTGTACCTGGGGATATCGCTCTGAAGAATGTCCGCGTTGGGCAGAAAGGCGTCGGTAAATGCCTGAGCCGTCTCGCATGTGAAACTGCAGATCGCAGTAAACGGCGGCGGCTGACCGGGAGTCCCGCCAAGTACTCCAATCTCGACAGAGACTGACTTGACCGCACTGCCCAGCAGGCCGATTGCGAGCGGCATGTGAGTGTTGAGGTAATAGTCCACATCGAATTGGCCGTCTGGCCTGCTGGGGTAGAAGATGGATACTTTTACCATGTTTTTACGATAAGGCCCCCAGGCACCCAATGAGGTTATCTATTTCTCGCGTAGCCGATTGGCTGCGTTATTCAGGTAGGGAGGGCCGCCTGCCGGATGCGATCGGCCCGGTTCCGAACCGAACTACAGCCTCTCGCGCAGAAAGCTGATTACCTGCTCCGACTGAACGACGCCCACCATCCGGTTCTGGGCGTCGACCACGGGCAGAGCGTGCAGGTTATATTTATCGAACATCTCGGCCACGTCGTGCTGTTTCATGTTGGCCGGGCATGAAAGGACGCGGGGCTCAGTAAGCACGCTGAGCCGCGTTTCAGGCAGTGACATGACGAGGCGCGGGAGAGATACGGCTCCGCGCAGCACGCGCTTGTTATCGAGCAGGAAAACTTCGGTTACGGTTTCGGGATCGCCGTCGAAGCCGCGCAGGGCCTGCACTGCCTGGGCAACCGTAGCCTCGGTGCCAACAGAAACGAAGTCAGTGGTCATGCAGCCTGCAGCCGATTTCTCGTCGAACTCAAGCAGTTCCTCCACCTCATGGCGCTCTTCGGGCTCCATCTCTTCGAGAATGGCGTCGGACTGTTCCTCTGATAGCTCGGCGAGCAGGTCGGCGGCAGCGCCGGGATCCATTTCTTCCACGATGTCGGCAATGCGTTCTTCGTCGAGCTTTTCAAGCAGCGCCTTTTGCAGCTTGGGTTCGACCTCCTCCAAAGCTTCTGCGGCCACTTCTTCATCGAGCGAAGTAAAAACGGCTTCGCGCTCGGCGGGCGCCAGATCTTCGAGAATGTCGGCGAGTTCAGAGGGGTGGATGTCTGCGAGCCGCTCGTGCTCGATGCGCAGTTTTACGCGACGCGCCGGATCGGGTTCGATTACATCGACAAATTGCCAGGGAATGGCACGGGCATGAAATCGGCGCGAGACTTTCTCGAGATTGGGCCGGCTTAGCAGTCCTTTAAAGAGACGCCGAAACGCGCCCCTGAGGCCGACCTCGACCTCGGCTACACGAAGCAGTTGCGCGCTGCCGTGGCCGAGCCACTCCAGATCGACGTCGTTCACCCGCACCACCTTGCGGCCGTAGATGTCGATAATCTGCCGATCGACGAGGTCCTGTTGCAGGTAAAGGAAATTGCCTTGATCGCCCAAGGGAACAATGGCAGTCGGCGAATGAACCTCGAGCGTTCCGGCAGGGGTCTCCATCACTTCGTTAGAGGAAACAATGGCCAGGCCGGCGCGCGTCTTGAGTACGAGTCCGGCCACTTTGCCTCCGTCGGGGCCGGTGTTGACGGCAATGTCTTTGAGTTTGCCGCGTAGCTGTCCTTGCGCGTCGGTAACGGGAGTTCCGAGAAGCGCGGTGAGGCTGACACGGGTTGCGCTTTGCTGCTCAGTCCGGTGTTCGGGACGACTTTCTGCGCGCGGCTCGATACGCGGCTCCATGGGATGAGTGTAGACCTTCGGGCAGGAATCGATGAAAGACTCCCTGGAAGAATGGAACATGCGGCTTGACACAATCAGTTGGAGACTTGAAACTGCCAGCAAGCAAATATTGCGCGATGGGGACGCGGCGCGACCCACGCAGGTGAGCGGAGGCGGAGCCGAACCCCGTGAACGAAGCCAGCAGAGGACGGTGGAGTTTCAAGTTGAACTCCACCATGGAAAGCGTAAGCGAGGTAGAGGCGGCGGCGGATAAGTTGATCTCCGAGTCCGGGATCGACGAGGAGCTGCGTTTCCACATCACGATGGCTGTGCATGAGGCCACGGTAAACGCGGTGCTTCACGGAAACGATTACGACCCCAAGCGAATGATTCATGTCGTGTTGGAAAACAACGGGAAGGATTTTATTTTTATCATCGCCGACGAGGGGAAGGGCTTCGATCCAACCCAGCTTCCCGACCCCCTGGCCCCCGAAAACCTTCTTCGCGGCACCGGCCGCGGGATATTCCTTATCCGTTCGCTGATGGATGAGGTACACTTTCGACAATTGGATCCCGGAACCGAGTTGACGCTGGTCAAGCATCTGGCGCCGGCGGAAAGTAAAACCTGAAGCGCTGGCGCGAAAGCCGATTTGAGGCTCTTTCGCGGCCGGGCCGGCAGTATACCCCACTGCAGCCGTCCTATTAGGTGCTATAACCTTATTACCGAGAAGGAAGGAGATTTTCAGTGGCACTATCTATCGCTTCCAGAGAAGTAGACGGCGTAACAGTTCTGGACCTCAGCGGCCGGATCACATTGGGCGAAGGCAGCGTTCAGTTGCGCGACGCCATTCGTGACCTCATTGGCAAGGGTCAAAAAAGTATCCTGCTGAATTTGAGCGACGTTAACTATATCGACAGCTCGGGCCTGGGCGAGCTGGTAAGCGCCTACACCACCGCGCGCAACCAGGGCGCGGCGCTCAAGCTGCTTGGCTTGACCAAAAAGGTGAATGACTTGCTCCAGTTGACCAAGCTGTACACCGTTTTCGACATCTACGACGACGAAGCCAGCGGCATCGCTTCGTATAAGTAGCGCCCTGCTCCGCGCTTTAGCGTTTTGGAGCAAATCGTGCTTTCACGAAAAGGCCATCCTGCCGAGGCGGGATGGCCTTTTTTGCACTGAGATTCTGGTCTAGAAGTTCACCTGTGGCGCGTTCTGAGCTCCGGGGCTGGCGTCGAAGCGCGCGTTGTTTTCTTTGAAGCCCAGGACCCCTGCCCAAACGCTGTTCGGAAATTGCAGGATGAAAGTGTTGTAGTCCTGCAAAGCTTCGTTGTAGCGCTTGCGCGACACCGCAATGCGGTTCTCGGTCCCGGCCAGCTCGTCCTGCAGCCGCATGAACTGATCGCTCGAGCGAAGCTGGGGATAGTTTTCAGTGAGCACCAGGAACTTGGTGAGAGCGCTGTCGATCTGGCCATTGGCAGCAATCTTGCCTTCCGGAGTTTGCGCGTTCATCAGCCCATCTCGCGCCTGGGCGATTTCGGTGTAGACGCTGCTTTCTTCCTTGGTGAATCCCTTCACAGTTGAAACCAGGTTGGGGATGAGATCGGCGCGGCGCTGCATCTGCACCTCTACTTCGGACCATGCGGTCTTCACATTCTGATCCCTTGCCACCATCTGGTTCTGCGCGCTTTTGAAGCTGCCATAGACCATCAGGACTACCAGCAGCAACACGCCAAATACGCCCAGCAAAATTCCAAGTCCCTTGCTCATAGGTTTTGCATCTCTCCTTCGTAACCCAGCTCTTAGCTGTTAGCTCTTCGCTTGTCTTGCTTCAGCGAACGATCAAACTCAAAACCGAAAGTGCCCGACATTAGTCGCTGGGGCCATTGTGCTTCCTGAGCCGGCAGATCATCTTGCTTTCGCACTTGAGAGCTAAAAGCTAATGGCTAATAGCTTCCTTTACCAGCTTCCCCCAGCCCCGCCGCCGCCAAAGCCGCCGCCACCGCCGCCAAAACCACTGAATCCTCCACCGCCGCCGCCGCCACCTCCAAAGCCTCCGCCGCCGAATCCACCGCCGCCCCAGCCACCGCCGCCGCGCCAGTTGCCGCGGCCCCAGCCGCCAAAGAACAGGCCCCAGCCAAGCAGCATTCTGAGCAGCGAGAACCCGCCGAAGAATATAAGAACGACGATGATCAGGATGAGCTTCGCGATCGCACCGCCATGGTGCTCGGCGGGAACGTCTTCGACCTGCGGAGCAGTCGGCATTTCGGCATTGAGCGTAATGTGCGCGTCGTCGGCAAGATCCTTGGCGATGGTACTGACCGCGTAGAGGGCCGCGCTGTCGTAGTCCCTGGAGCGCAGATCGGGAACCATGGCGCGGCCGATATCGCCTACCTTGGCGTCGTTGAGGACGCCTTCTACGCCGTAACCGGTCTCAATACGATACTTGTGATCATTGACCGCCAGCAGCACCAGCGCGTAGCGGTTCTCGCCCTTGTCGCCCATCTTCCAGTGATCTTCGAGCTGGTTGGCGTAGTCGGCTGCGTCATCGCCATCGAGCGAACTGACGGTGACCATGGCGATCTTGGTATTTGCAGCGGAGTGGTCGAGCGCGTTGCAGATGGCGTCGATGCGCGCAACAGCCTCAGGCGACAGCACATGGGCAAAGTCGCTCACGTAGTCGGTGGGCTGAGGAAGGTCTTTTACGCTCTCAGCGCGTGCGCCGAGCGGCAAAAGCATGAGAAAAGCCGCCAGAAGGGGTAAGAGGTCAATTTTCTGACGGCGCCTGAGGGCTTTCATCGCTCTCTATTGTACGTGGCGGGGTGGGGAAAGGTTCCAGACGCAGCGAGTCAGCGGGTCGGCGAGTAAGCAAGTCAGCGATTTACCACCATCGGCGTACCCTGCGGCCAAGCCGGTAAACTGGAGTCAATGAGCGATCTCCCCGAACCGCCAATCGCACCCAAAATCCCTACCGAGACCCGTAAGCATGGAGTCACTCTTCGCGACGATTACGCGTGGCTGCGCGATAAAGAAAAACCTGAAGTCACCGCATATCTCGAAGCCGAAAACGCTTACGCCGAGGCAGTGATGGCCCCGCTGGCCGGTCTGCGCGAAGAGCTTTACCAGGAGATGCTGAGCCACGTAAAACAGACTGACGTCTCGGTTCCCTATCGCGATGGAGCCTGGTGGTACTACTCGCGCACCGAGGAGGGTCAGCAGTACGTAATCTTTTGCCGCAAGCGCGGGGGCGATGCAGGACCTGATGCCGGCGCGGCCGAGGAAGTGCTGCTCGATGGCAACGTGCTGGCGCAAGGGCACGCCTTCTTTGCCATCGGCGACACCGACATCTCGGATGACGGACGCTGGCTGGCCTATTCGACCGACCT